>Ga0070741_10012194_pt1 | contig 15613 bp, 11 predicted proteins | sample Coa_R1_4_FD_66440 | JGI IMG/M metagenome (GOLD analysis project Ga0070741, IMG submission 66440) | Surface soil microbial communities from Centralia Pennsylvania, which are recovering from an underground coalmine fire - Coalmine... | ecosystem: Environmental > Terrestrial > Soil > Unclassified ... | reverse complement strand
GGCGCGGATGCCGGGTCGGCTCGGAGCTGCAGGTGGGGCAGCGTGTCTCGGGTATCCCGGCTGAATACGCGTTGTTGGCATCGTCGAAGGCGGACCGGTTTCGACCACCGGGCGGTCGCCCTATTCGAGAACGAGTCCAAACGTAAGCAATTTGTCAGGCGATGCGTTGCCGGTTGACAAACGCATGATGTGCTGGTGCTCGCGGGTGGCGGGGTCGCGTTCGCGTCGGACTATCTCGGTCGGTGTGTCGCGTGCGGAAGGCGCGTTTCTTGCAGGTGTCGCCGCAGTAGGTGGCGCGGTTTTTGTGGAGCGATTGCTGCCCCGCTCCCCGGTCCCGCGCCCACCTATCCCGTCGGTCGCCGCGAAGATCCAGCTTGGACTGTTGTTAGGTTACGCCGTGTCGGGCCGCCCGGCCAGGTGGATCCACCGGACTGACCGGGCAACGGTCATTGCGGGCGCGTTCGTCGGTGCGTCGATCGTCGGCCGCGCGATTGCGGGCCTGGGCGTGCGGTCGCCGTGGATCGCGCCGGACGAGATGACCTACGGTCTGATTGGGCGTGCGTTCTGGAGCACCGGGCACGCGGCTCTGCTCGGTGCCTCGGCACCGGTGTACGGCGTATTTCCGCTCCTTGCCGGGCTCCCGCTTGCGTTGTTCGGGACCTCGGCCGGTCTCGTCGTCGCGAAGGTGCTCGGAGCCCTGGTGATGGCGGCCACGGGTGCGACCGTCTACCTGTGGGCGAGGCGGCTCTCCGCCGGAGCATGGGGTCTTGTTGCGCCGGCCCTGACGCTGGCGATGCCGGCCTTCACCTATTCGGGGCTCTTGATGAAGGAGTGGGCGTTCCTGCCGACGACGACGCTCGCAGTCTTCCTCATCGCGCGGACACTCGAATACCCGTCGTGGCGAAACCAAGCGCTCGCGCTCGCGGGTATCGCGCTCGCGGTGCTCGTCCGTCTGTCGGCCGTCGTGCTCGTGCCGGCGCTCGTGACGGCGGTTCCGGTGATGGCGTGGTTCTGCCGTGACCGGACACTCCTGCGCCGGCTCGCGCCGTCGTTGGTTCTCCTCGGTTCGAGTGCGGTCGTCTGGCTGGCGTTCACTGCCACGAGCTCGGGGATGTTCGGGCATTTTGCCTCGCTGGGCAACAGCGACACGCCGGTCACTGGACAGGCCCTCTACCACTTCGTCTCCACCGGCGACCTCGGCGCGTGGCTCTCGTGGGTCGTCCGCCTGACCGGCGACGTCTTCCTGCTCGTACTCGGCGTACCTCTGATCGCGCTTCTGATCCTCAGCGGCCGAGCCGCGTTAGGTCGTGAGTCGGACCCGGCGTTGTCCGCGTTGCTCGCCGTGACCCTGCCTTGTTTGATCTTCCTGATCGCGCTCGGTGGTTTCGCATCGGTCGTCACGGCTCAACTCGTCGAGCGGCAGATGATCGCGATCGCGCCGCCGCTCTTCGTCGCGTTCGCCGTCTGGCTGGCGCGAGGCCTGCCGCGCTCACAGCCATGGACGACGATCGCCGCGCTGCTCGCGGCGGCGCCCGCGCTCTTCTTGCCGGTGACGAAGCTCGTGAACACCTACGCGATCCCGTCCGCGTTCATGACGAGCCCGCTCCTCTCGCTCAGAGAACTCACCTCGGCGGAGACGCTTCGGATCAGTTGGCTGGCCGCGGTCGCCGTTGCGGTCGCAGCGACCATCCTCGTACCTCGTCGCGGCGCACCTGCGCTCGTCGTGCTCATGCTCGTCGCCCTCGCAGGCGCCTCAGTGCTCGTTCAGGCGCGGGTCGACCGCCGCGCACTCGCCGACCGGAGAACCTTCTTCGGGACCGCCCCCCTCGACTGGATCGATGGAGCCGCGGCGGCACCCGTGGTCTACGTCGACGAGGATCCGCTCTGGCCGTACGCCTGGCACCTGGCCTTCTGGAACCCGCGCCTGCGGCTCGTGGCGACCCTCCCCGGAACTGCGAGCGGATCGGTACCCGCAGGCGTGCCCGTCTGGCCGGGGGCGACGGGCGTGCTCTTGACGAAGAAAGCGCGGCGGGATGTGACGTTGCCACAGCGGTTCGTACTCACGCGAACGTCGGTGACGATGGCGGAGGCGACGAAGGTCAAGGAGGTTGCGCCGAGCGCGGCCGAGCCTGGGCTCACCCTCTGGAGATCCCGGCGTGCCCCGACCCTATCGACGTGGACGCAAGGGTTGGTCTTCGGCCACGACCTCCTCACGAGGGCGACCGTCACCGTCTATGACTGCCGATCCGGCCGTCTCGGGCTCTCGCTGCTCGCGAAAGGAGGGTTACCCGCTGTCAGCGTCAGCGTCGACGGCTTGCGGCCGGTGCAGTTGCCGTTGTCGCCGAACTCGATCTTGCGCGGCTGGATTCCCGCTCCCCCGAACCCGAGTCGCCGCCCGCGTACGTGCGTCTACACGATCTCGCCGACGGGCCCCGCCGAGGCGACCGGGATCGTCTTCGTTCGCGGGCGGTCGGCGGCGACGGCGGCGGCCGCTCGCCGCGAGCAGAGCGGATCGACCGTCTTCGTCCGAACCGGGACGACGGCGCTCCAGCGGGAGAACGTCGGATACTGCGTCGGAGGGGCGTTCCAGGTCCGACCGGCTGCGAAGTATCCGGATGCGGCCCCGGCGATCTTCGTCAGCGGCTCCGGTCTCACCTGCGACCCGCCGCCGGCGGGCTTCGTCGACAAGGGGCTCGCGCCGGCCGACCTCGGCGTCCCGGCCAACACCTACCGGCTGTACGGCCCGCCGTAGCCTTACCTCTCGCCGCCACATTGGCGCCGCGCTGGCTCGACGACGGCGAACCGCGTCGTGCCTGGTTCGAGCTCATGCTCTGACCTCGCCGATCAGGGGACGACGGGCGTCCGCGTACTGAGCGCCGGCTGCTGGACGGCGCCGACCGAGCTGGTGACCGTCGCGAGTAGCGCATGGCCGCTGTCTGCGGCGCCGACCACGTAGCTGGTTGCGGTGGCGCCGGCGATCGGCACGCAGAGGTGACCGTTCGGGTTGCAGCGCAGCCACTGGTAGGCGAGTCCGCTCGGGAGTTGGCTCCAGGTACCGGTTGTGACCTGGAGCGTCCGGCCCGGCCCGGCGGTGCCGGTAACCAGAGGCTGCGCGGTCGACGCGAGCGCCGCGCCCGCCGCCGCGACCGGCCCGACGAGGTCGGCGTACTGCGTCGTCGTGCCGGCGCTGTCGGTCGCGCGCACGACGAAGCCGAGCGTGTGGCCGACATCCGCTGCGACTTCCGTGTACGTCGGCTTCGTCGCGCCGTGGATCGAGAGGCAGTGGGCGCCGGCCGTGTCGCAGCGGAACCAGTTGTAGGCGTAGGTGATCGCTCCGGCCCCGGTCCAGGTGCCGGCGCTTCCCTCCAGCCGCGCGCCCTGCTCGGTCGTGCCGGCGACGGTCGGCCGCACCGAGCTCGACGGCCCGTCCGGCGCCGCCGCGACCACCGCCGTCGCGCCGCTGAGCGCGTCTTCGGCCGCAGCGCCGGCCGTCGCGTGGACGACCGCGACGAGGCTGTGGCCGCTGTCGGCGGCGGCGACGACGTACGTGCTCGCCGTCGCGCCGCCGATCGGCGCGCACAGGCGCCCGTTCGTGTTGCAGCGCTCCCACTGGAAGGCGACAGCCGACGGCGCCTGGCTCCAGCCGCCGCTCGAGACCCGGAGGGTCCGCCCCGGCACGGCACTGCCGCCGATCGTCGGTTGCGCGGTCGAGACCAGCGGCGCGCCGGCGGCCGCGACGGGACCGACGAGAGCGGCGTAGCGCGTCGTCGTACCGGCGGCGTCGGTGGCGTGCACTGCAAAGCCGAGCGTGTGGCCGACATCCCGCGCCGTGAGCTCATGGGTGACCGCGGTTGCACCGTGGATGACCTCGCAGCTCGCGCCGGCAGCGTCGCAGCGATACCAGCTGTACTCGTACGCGACCGACCCGGCGCCTTGCCAGGAGCCGACCGAGCCGGTGAGCACGTTCCCCTGCTGGAGCACCTCGGCGACGACCGGCGGCGTCGTGCTCGTCGGTCCGGTCGAGGAGCCGCTCGCGACGACGACGCCCGTCGCCGAGCTGAAGACCGCGCGCGAGCTCGCGCCCGAGCGCGCCTGCACGATGGCGACCACGGTGTGCCCGAGGTCGGCGGGGCCGAGCTTGTACGCAGTGCCGGTCTGACCGCCGATCGCGGCGCATGCGCGGAGCTCCGCGCTGCAACGCGCCCACTGGTACTCGAGCGCCGACGGCTGCGGCCGCCAGCTCCCGGTGCCGACGTGAACCGTCTCGCCCTCGACCGCGCTGCCCACGACGAGCGGCTGCGCAAGCGAGTCGACGTGCAGCCGCAGACCGCCGACAGGGCCGACCAGGCTCGCGAAGGCGCGCGTCGACCCGGCCGAGTCGGTCGCGCGCACGGCGACACTGAGCGTATGCCCGACGTCGTCCGCGCTCGGCCAGTGGACGCTCGTCGTGTCGCCGCGCAGCACGCGGCAGCGGCGCCCCATCGGGTCGCAGCGGAACCAGGTGTAGGCGTAGCTCAGCGACCCCGTTCCCGACCACGATCCGCGTGCGACGACGAGGCGCCGGCCCTGCGTCGCGTCGCCCGTGACCCTTGGGCGCGCCGTCAGGATCGGGCCGGCGTGGACGCCGCTCGCCGGACGCGCCGACGTGAGCGCGAGCGCCGCGAACAGCAGCGCAGCGACACCCCGCGGCAGGAAACGCATCACCCGCCGTGAATCCCGATGCACTGTCCGGGAAGCCGGCAGGGAATGCGAACGCCGATGCCGACGACGCTGCGAATCCTTGCCGTGCTCTCGACCGTCGCTTGTGTCTTGGTCATGCCGGCGTCCGCTTCGGCGTCGAGCTCGATGCTCCTCGGTCTCTTCGACGACGCCGTGACGCTCGATCCGAGCACGAACAACTTTCCGCTCCTCGCGTCGCTGCACGTCGAAGTCGTGCGGATGACGTTGACCTGGGGCGGCCCCGGCGGCGTCGCCAACAAACGTCCCGCGCACCCGGCCGACCCGAGCGACCCCGCATACGACTGGGCCCGCTACGACCAGGCGGTGGAGCGCGCGAACGACGCCGGCGTCCGGCTGCTCCTGACCGTCGTCGGCACGCCCGCCTGGGCCAACGGCGGCAAGCCGCCTCAGTACGCGCCTACTTCGGCGAGCACGTTGCGCGCGTTCGCCGCTGCCGCGGCGCAACGGTACAGCGGCACCTTCCTCGACACCGCCACCGGCACCATCCTGCCGCGGGTCGACCTGTGGCTCGCTTGGAACGAGCCGAACAACCCCGTCTTCCTCCTGCCGCAGTTCGCGCGCGTGCACGGGAAGTGGACGATGGCGGCCGCCGCGGCGTACGCGCGCATCTGCAACGCCGTCTACGCCGGCGTCCACGCCGCGGGCGGGCCGGAGCAGGTCGCGTGCGGAGCGACGGCGCCGCGCGGGAACAACGACCCCACGGCTTCACGACCGTCGACCACGCCGCTCGCGTTCCTTCGCGCCGTCAAGAAGCTCGGCCTCCGCACCTTCGACGCGTGGGCCGACCACCCGTACTACGGCAACCCGAGCGAGACACCGGCGTCGAGCCAGGCGAGCGGCGGCGCGATCGAGCTCGGCAACATCGACACGCTCATCGCTACCGTGACCGACCTCTACGGCGACAAGCCGCTCTGGATTACCGAGTACGGCTACCAGACGAACCCGCCCGACGCCATCTTCGGCGTCAGCTGGAGGGAGCAGGCGGCATACCTGCGCCAAGCCTACGAGCTCGCGCGAGCGAACCCGCGGATCGACCTCTTCACCTGGTTCCTGCTCAGGGACAACCCCTCGCCCGGCGGCTGGCAGTCCGGCCTCATGACCGTGAACGGCCAGAAGAAGCCGTCGTTCGCGGTCTTCGGCGGCCTGCGCGCAGGCTCGGTCTGAGCCGCCGCGAGGCCGCGTGACACTGCGGCTAGAGTCGACCGCGTTGCGGCTGCTGCACCGGGTCGAATTCGCTCATGTGCGGTTCGTCGGAGGGATCCTCTGCGTTCTCGCCGCCGTCGTCGTCCTCGCGCTCCAGGTGCCGCACCGGTTCGAGTGGGCGAAGCACACCTACGACGCGAACGCGTGGCGCTCGCCCGCGCGAAGGCTCCTCCACACCGGCGAGACCTACCTGATCCCGACCGACTTCCAGGAGGCGGCCTTGACCTACGTGCCCCGCGGCTCGACCTTCGCGGTCCTGCCGCCGCCGAGCCCCGAGATCGCGGCCAAGGGCTACGGGATTCCGTACCTGACGTTGATCGACCTGCCGTTCTGGCTGCAGTTCCTCCTCCTGCCGTCGCGGATGGTCACGCCGAGCAAGGCCGAATACGTCCTCTGCTTCGCGTGCGACACGGACCCCTGGTCGCCACTGACGACGTGGATCTGGAAGAACGACAGCGGCGAGCTGATCGGGAAGGTGAGGCGCCGGTGAGCCGCAGCATCCTCGGCGTCGTCGGCGTCAACGGCCTCTTCGCGCTGACGGGGCTGTGCGTGCTCTGGGGCATCCGCGGGCTGCGAAGCTGGCTCGACGTGCTCGAGCACCTCGGCGTCGCGCTGATGCTCGGGCTCGCAGCGGTGACCGTGCTCGCGACGCTCTGGCTGATCGGCGGCCAGCACCTCACCGTCTGGGTGGTCCTCGTGCTCTGCGCCGTCGTCGCGGCGCCGGCCGTCCAGCTCGGTCTGGTTCGGCGTCGCACGCTGCCTCGGGCGCTCGGCGACCTCCCGCGGCTGTCGTCCGCCGCGACGCTGTCGGCGCTCGCTCTCTTCGCCCTCGCGGCGGCGTTCCTCGGCGCGCTCTACCTGGTCGCCCGCGTCAACTCGTTCATCACGGAGGACTCGTTCGTCTTCTGGATCCCCAAGGCGCAGGCGATCTACTACTTCGGCGGGCTCGACGAGCAGCTTTTCCGGACGCTCCATGGCTCGAGCTACCCGATCCTCCTACCGACCCTCGACGCGATCGACTTCCGGTTCATGGGCTCTGCGGACGTCCCGAACCTGGCGTTGCAGTCGTGGTTCCTGCTCGTCGGCTGCCTGACGAGCATGGCCGCGCTCCTCCGGCCGCTCGTGCGCCCGTGGCTCCTCTGGCTCTTCGTCGTCTTCGCCGCAGTACTGCCGAACCTCGACTACCGCCTGTACCTCGGCGAGGCCGACTGGACGGTCGACATCTTCTTCGTCCTCGCCGCGCTCTTCCTCGTGCGTTGGGTGGCGATGCGGGAGAGGTGGCTGCTCGCCGGCTACGGCGTGCTGCTGGCGGCGACGTTCGCGGCGAAGCGAGAGGGGGCGCTCTTCGTCGTCTGCCTCGTCGGGGGCGCACTCGTCGCCACCGCGCCGGGACGGCGGCGCTGGCTGCCGATCCTCGCTGTGACCGCCGGCGCGTACGCCACGAGCATCCCGTGGCACGTCTGGTGGTCGTCGCGCCATCTGCAACCGGACCTACCGGCGGGCTGGCGCGAGAACCTCGTGTCGAACTTGTCGCGGATCAGACCGGCCTACGCCGTCGTCTTCCGGTTGCTGTTCACGTACGACTTCTGGCTCGTCGCCGTGCCGGTGGCGCTCGTGGCGGCGGTCCTCGGCCTCACCCTGGCGGGCCGGGTGCGTGAGACCGCGGTCCTCTACCTCGCGACGATGGTGCTCGGCGTCAACGGCCTGATGTGGATCGTCTGGTCGGAGCCGACCGTCTCGCTCGACACGCACAACTCGACGACGCCGATCCCGCGCGCCGTCGGCTCGCTCGTCCTCCTCTCGGCCGTCCTCGCCCCGCTTCTCCTCGATCCTCTCCTTTCGAGACGGCGACCGGCGGCGAAGACTCCACGACGGCCCCGCCGTCCGGCCAGTTCACGACTCGCCGAGGTCGAGAAACACTGACCGTGCAGTGAGACGACTCTTCGGGATCGCGGCAATCGCGTCGGCGGCGTCGCTCGCGATCGGCGCGCTCGCCGTCTTCTGGCGCTCGTGACCGTCGAGCCGCGCAGCGGCGTGCACGACGCGGCCGCCGTGGACGAGATCCGGCGCGTGCTGGCGTCGCTCGTGCGGGAGCGGCAGGGGCTGCGGCGCGACAACGCCGACCGCGCAGCGCTCGAGGCGAACCGGCTCGCGATCGTCTACTGGCAGCACGCGCTCGCCGAGCGGATCACGCTGCGCGAGCGCGTCTCGCGCTGACGGCACGCAGGACGCCGTCGGCCCACGAGTCGACCGAGTGGTCCCGGCGGACGCGCTCGCGCAGCCGGCGGCCGATCTCGTCGCGGTCGGCGACCGCGAGGGCACGCAGCTTCGCGGCGAGCGCGCTCGCGTCCCCGCGCGGGTAGAACGCGTCTGCCTCGAGCAGATCCGCGTGGGCCGGGTTGGAGGCGAGGACGGGGACACCGCTCGCGGCGGCCTCGTAGACGATGCGGTCGGCACCGCCGGGGGCGTTGTTGACGAGCACGTCGGCGCCGGCGAGGACACGGGCGACCTCGTCGCGCCGGAGCGCTCCGTGCAGCTCGACGCGGTCGGCGAGGCCGAGCTCGCCGACGAGCCGCTCCAGCTCCGCGCGCTCGCGCCGCGCCTCGCCGTTCGGCGCCGGGCCGTAGACGTCGAGCCGGACGCCGGCTGCGAGCGCGACGGCGCGCACGATCGTGTCGACGCCCTTCGCCGGCGAGTAGCGGCCGATCACGACCGCGCGCAGCGGCCCGTCGTGCGGCTCGTGCTCGCCCGCGAAGCGGTCGACGTCGATCGCCTGGCCGACCGCGACGAGCTTACGCGAGGGCTTCGGGAAGGTCGTCGGCCCCACGGTCACGACGCGCGTCGACACCGCCTCCGCCGTGCGGACGACGAGGTCGAGCTTCCAGTGCGACCACCAGAGGAGGAGGGGCACGCGCGCCGGGCGCACGAGCGGCGCGAGCACGATCGCGTACAGCGGCACCTGGTGCGCGATCACGGCATCGAGCCCGCGTAGCTCGCGCGCGACCGCCGCGAGGAGGCGCGCGCCGCGGCCGAGCTGCGTGCGCGCCCGAAACGAGTACGCCCGCGCGTTCGGCGGCAGCGCGCTCGCGACGACGCGATCGGCGACGACGACCACTTCGCCGACACGCCGCGCCAGCGCCGCCACCTGCGAGACGACGATGCCGAGATTCGGGTCGTCGGGATCGAACTGCTGCGTGACGAAGACGACCCTGGTCAATACGCGCCGCGCGTGGCGAGCACGGCCGGGATCGTCTTGATCAGGATCGAGACGTCGAGCCAGAGCGACCAGTTCTCCAGGTAGTAGAAGTCGAGCCGGACGAGGTCGTCGAAGGAGAGGTCGCTGCGGCCGGCGATCTGCCAGAGGCCGGTCATGCCCGGGAGCACGTTCGAGCGGCGGCGGTGCCACGGCTCGAGCTTCGCGTAGTCGCGCAGCGGCAGCGGCCGCGGGCCGACGAGCGACATCTCGCCGCGCAGCACGTTGAGCACGTTCGGGATCTCGTCGATCGAGAAGCGGCGCAGCACGCCCCCGACGCGCGTCACGCGCGGGTCGCGGCGGATCTTGAACAGCGCCCCCGTCGCCTCGTTCGCGGCTTCGAGCGCTGCCTGGCTGCGCGCGGCGCCGGCGAACATCGTCCTGAACTTGCGCATCCGGAACTCCCGCTCGCCGAGCCCGACCCGCGGGTCGGTGTAGATCACGGGCCCGCGCGAGTCGAGCTTGATCAGCGCGGCGATCAGCAGCCAGACCGGCAGCCCGAGGACGACGACCAGCGCGGAGACGGCGAGGTCGAACGCGCGCTTGACGGCCCAGTCCGTGCCGGCGAACGCCGGCGGCCGCAGCTCGAAGAGCGGCACCGCCTGGCCGGGCACGTATTCGCCCCGCTCGACGAGCAGCTCGGTCGTCCGGGGCGCGACGCGCACCTTGACGCCGCGGCGGTGGGCGGCCTCGACGAGCTCGAGCAGCTCCTGCTCGTCGAGGCCGGCGTCGGCGACGATCAGCTCGTCGACGGTCGTCGCCGCGAGCGCGTCGGGGACGGCGGCGCCGAGCGGCACCGCGCCCGTGAACTCGTAGTCGATCCCGCCGCGACTCGCGCCCAGGACCTTGCGCAGGTGCGCGACCTGGTCGGGCTCGCCGACGAGGAGCGCGCGCCGGCGCACGCCGAGCGATCGGAGGAGCGCGCCGCTCGCCGACTCGTAGCTCCAGCGGAGCACGCTGATCAGCGTCGCGACGAGAATCGCCGCCACGACGTAGAGGCCGAAGGTCGTGAAGTGCTGGCCCGTGCCGATCGCGAACACGAGCGCGAGCAGCGCGACGAGCACGACCGACGCGACGACCCGGCCCGCGCCTTCGCGCAGCTCGCGCGGGCCGTAGAGGCGATTCCGCCAGAAGACGAGCAGCAGCAGCAGCGCCAGGAACGTCAGCCAGTCCGTCTCGTGCTGCCAGAGCAGGTTCCAGAGGATCGGCTTCGGGTCGAAGAGGAGCGAGCGGAACGCGAGCGCCCCGTAGAGGCCGATCACGAGCCCCGCCAGGTCGATGACGACGAGAACGGCGATGCTCGCGAGACGCCGGGCGGCGGTCTTCAGCGGGCTCCGCGTCAGCAGATAGGGGCGCGCCGCCCGGACGTCCTCGACCGGCGGCGGCGACGGCACCGGCGTTGTCGCCATCGACACGGAATCCTAGGCGCCGCTTGCCGGCGCCGCCCTCCGGGAGGCGTGGGTCCCGCACGCGTCCTGATCCGGGGCGAACCCCGACCGGTGCCGGGGCAGGCTGCGCTCCGAGTTGTCAACCGCGGAGAACGACGTCGCCGCGCACGTTCGGGCCGTGGACGCGGACGACGACGCCGGGAAACGGGCCCGCCTGCCAGCTCCAGGCGACGGGGCGGCCGCCGAAGCTGACGCTGCGCGGGCGGGCGGCCGCGGGCACGAAGAGCTGCACGTCGTGCGGCTGCCGGTGCAGGTCGACGCCGGAGCCGCCGCTCGCGAGGTAGCCGGCGCGGCCGGGGTGCGCGAGCTCGTTCAGCCCCCACCAGGGACGGTCGGTGCGGTAGTCGAACGGCACGACGGCGCCGGCGCGCGCGTAGAGCGGGAACTGCGCGAGCGGCGTCTCGCGCGTGAAAGTGAGCGGGCCCTCGACGGTGCGGCCCGAGTAGAGATCGACCCAGCGGCCCGGCGGCAGGTACACCCGCGGCGTCGTCCCTGCGCCGACGACCGGTGCCGCGAGCAGGTCGGGTCCCACCATCAGCTCGAACTCGGCCTGCCAGGACGCGTGGTCGGCCGGGAACGCGTAGCCGAGCGGGCGCAGGACCGGCTGGTGGCGCTCGAGCAGGCCGTACAGGTACGGGAAGAGCTCGTAGTGGAGGACGGCGGCGGCGCGGAGCGCGGCCATCGCCTCGCCGCCGAGCTGCCACGGCGTCGAGTTCGGCCCGGCGCCGCCGACCTCGAACACCGGCGAGACGGCCGAGAGCTGCGCCCAGCGCGCGAACACGTCCGCGGTCAGGCCGGACGAGCGGTAGCCGCCGACGTCCGAGCCCCAGGTCGGGAAGCCGCTCATCGCCGCCGTCGCGCCGAGCCGGATCGCGGCCTGCAGCCCGCTCCAGTCGCCGTCCTCGTCGCCCGCCCAGATCCCCGGCAGGACGTGCTGCGAGCCGACCGTCGCCGCCCGGAAGAGCGCCGCCTGCGGGTGCGGGAGCGCCGCGAGCACGGCGCGCGCGAAGAGCAGCGGGTACTCGTTCTGGCGCCCGCCCAGCTCCACCTCGTCGCCGCGGTCGCCCTTGACGCCGTCGACACCGACCGCGAACGCGCGCCGCAGCCGTGTCTCGAACGCGCGCGCGACCTGCGGACGCCAGAGCGGCAGCACCCAGCGGCCGCGGACGCCGACGAGCTCTCGCAGCGGATAGCTCCCGCAGACGTCCTTCGGCGAGACCCAGAGCATGAACTTGACCCCGAGCCGGTGCACCCGCCGGACGAGCGCGGCGGGGTCCGGGATCCGGCGCCGGTCGAACGCGAGCGTGCCGACGCACGTCTCCCACGGGTTGTCGAGCAGCACCCAGCCGAGCGGCACGCCGGCGGCCCGCAGCTTCGCGACGTCCTCGAGGACGTCGCCCGGGCCGCCCACCTCGTCGCGCCACTTGACGAGCTCGAGCTCGGCCCGCGGCGGCACCGCCGGCAGACCGGCCGACGACTCGTACGCCGCGAGCAGCTGCGGGAACGAGCCGGTGTAGAGCTCCTCGTCGAGCCGCGGACCGAGCACGCAGACCTCGACGCGGTCGGCGAGCGGCGGGAAGCTGCACTGGGGCGCGGAGTCGAAGGTGCACCCCTCACCCCCCGACGAGCCGGGGAAGGCGAGCCCGGCGACGTGCTCGCTGACGAGCCGGACGCCCCAGCCGGCCGAGCTCGCGAAGAACGGGATCGGAGCCGAGGAGCAGCGCTCGGAGACCTTGATCGGCACGACGCGGCCGCGCAGGTCGACGAAGTCGCCGTGCTCGCCGCCGCCGAGGAAGTGGTCGTTCGCACCTGCGGCGAAGGAGTCGTAGACCGCGACGACACGCGTTGCCGGGTGCAGCCGGACGGAGACGCGCGTGCCGCCCGCGCCGCGGCGGACGACGACGGTGGCGCTGCGTCCGCGCTCGTCGGTCGCGACGTCGTAGGTCCCGTCGTGCGCGGCCTCGACCGTCGTCAGCTCGTGCCGCGTCCCGTCGGCGAGCAGGTAGGACAGGCCTTGCTCGCGGATCGGCGCGATCGTCAGCCGGAACGGGCCGTGCCCGCCGCCGCCGCAGCCGGCAACCGCGAGCAGCGCCGCCAACCCGGAGGCGACGCCGGCGACGCCGCCTGCTAGGCCGCGCATACGTCGGCCCAGTCGATCTCGCGCTCGGCGCCGAGAGCGCCGAGCTCGACCGGCCGCCGTCGCCGCGCGAGCACGCGCAACACGAGCGCGAGCAGCGCGCGGCGCCTCGCGTCGAGCAGCTCGAAGTCGTGGAAGTGCACGTGCACGACGCGCGGGAGCTCGCCGGCGAGCCGGCGGGCGATCGCACCGAGCGAGTGCGTCGTCGGCAGCTCGAGCACGCGCCGGCCGTCGCCGAGGCGTATCCACGCAGGCTGGTCGAGCACGGCGGCCGGGCGGAAACGCGGCTGCCACGCGGTTGCGGTGCAGTCGGCGTAGCCGAGCTCGGCCACCGCCGCGAGCACGTCCGCGTCGACGAACCAGTTGCCGCCGCAGAAGAAGCGCGGCTCGAGCCCCTGCTCGCGGAGCCAGCGGCCTTCCTCGAGCACGCGCGCGGCGGGGTCGCCCCCGGTCGGGCGCGCGTCGGTCGGCGACGTCCAGTGCGTGTGGTGGCCGAGCGGCGCGAGCGCCGCCGCCTCGCGCGCCCGCGCGAGGAAGAGCGTGCGATCCTCGCCGGCGAACGGCGCGCGCAGGAGCGCAGTGATCGCGAAGCCGGCGGGACGGCGACGGACGAGGCGGAGGAACCGCCCCCAGACGCGGTCGTCGAGCGGACGTTCGACGTGGCAGGAGACGACCGCGTAGCCTTGGGTGCCGGGCATGTGCGGGATTTGCGGACTCCTCGGCAGGGACGCGCCGGACCCCGGACAGGTCGAGCGCATGAACGCGGCGATCGTACATCGCGGCCCCGACCACGGCGCCGTCGAGTGCCACGGTCGCTGCGTGCTCGGGTACCGGCGCCTGTCGATCATCGACCTCGCAACCGGCGACCAGCCCGTGCGCAACGAGCGCGGCGACGTCGTCGCCGTCTTCAACGGCGAGCTCTACAACTTCCGCGAGCTTCGCCGCGAGCTCGCGGCGCACGGCCACGAGCTCGTCGGCACCGGCGACACGCCCGTGATCCCGCACGCGTACGAGCAGTGGGGGCTCGGCTTCGTCGAGCGGCTCGAGGGCATGTTCGCGATCGCGCTCTGGGACCGCGGCGCCGAGCGGCTCCTGCTCGCGCGCGACCGGCTCGGCAAGAAGCCGCTCGTCTACGCGTGGCTGCCGGACGGGACGCTCGCGTTCGCGTCGGAGACGAAGGCGCTGCTCCGGCTGCCCGACCTGCCGCGCGAGCTCGACCTCGCGCAGCTCGACGCCTTCCTCGCGCTCCAGTACGTGCCGCGCTCGGGGCTGCGGGCCGTCGAGCGGGTGCCGCCGGGCTCCTACCTCGTGGCCGAGAGCGGCTCGGTTCGCGTCCACCGCTACTGGTCGCCGCAGCCCGCGAGCAAGCACGCGCCGGCCGCCGCGGTCGAGCGCGTCCGCGAGGAGGTCAGCGCCGCCGTGCGGCGGCGGCTCGTCGCCGACGTGCCGCTCGGCGCGCTCCTCTCCGGCGGCATCGACTCCTCGGTCGTCGTCGCCGCGATGGCGCAGGCCTCGAGCGAGCCGGTCCGGACGTTCACGGTCGGTTTCCCCGACGCCCGCTACGACGAGCGCGCCTACGCGCGCGCCGTCGCCGAGCGGTTCGCGACCCGGCACGAGGAGGTCGAGATCGCCCCCCGCCCGGAGCTGCTCGAGCGGCTCGCGCTCGCGTTCGACGAGCCGTTCGGCGACGAGGCGGCGCTGCCGACGCTCCTCCTCTGCGAGACGACCCGCCGGCACGTGAAGGTGGCGCTCGTCGGCGACGGCGGCGACGAGGTCTTCGGCGGCTACGAGCGCTACGCGGCCCACTCGCTCGCCGGGCGCGTGCCGCGACTCGTCGCCGCTCCGCTCGCGAGCGCGCTCGGAAGCTGGCGGCAAGCGCGGCGCGAGCCGCGTTCGCCGTTGTTTCGCGCACGGCGCTTTCTCGACGTCGCCGCGCAGCCGCCTGCGGAGAGGTACGCGCGGCTCGTCGAGGTGTTCCCGCTGGCGCTGCGCCGCCGGCTCTGGACGGACGCGGCACGCGCGCACGCGACCGCGACGCTGCTTCCGAGCGCAGACGACCTGCGCCTCGTCGACATCGAGTCGTACCTCCCCGGCGACCTGCTCCCGAAGGCGGACATCGCCTCGATGGCTGTCTCGCTCGAGCTGCGCTCGCCGTTCCTCGACCACCGCGTCGTCGAGGTCGGGCTCGCGCTGCCGGCCGAGCTCGCGCGCGGCAAGACCGCGCTGAAGCGGGCCTTCGCGGCCGACCTGCCGCCGGCAGTGGCCCGCCGCGGCAAGGGGGGCTTCGGCGTCCCGCTCGACCGCTGGTTCCGCGAGGAGCTGCGCCCGGTCGCGGAGGACCTCCTGCTCGGGGAGGACCGTGGGCTCTTCCGCCGCAGCGAGCTCGAGCGGCTGCTGCGCGAGCACCGGGAGCGGCGCGCCGACCACGGCCACCGGCTCTGGTGCCTCTGCATGCTCGAGCTCTGGCAACGGAACTACGCCGGCGCCCGGCAGCCCGCACTGGCTGCCGCGTGAAGCGCGCCTGGCCGTACGCGCTGATCGCGGCGGCATGCGCGCTCCCCCGCGCCGCCGCGCTCGTCTACGACCGCCACGGGATCCTCGTCGGCAACGTCGAGAAGTCGGACACGCTGGCGCAGGTCTTCCTGCAGAGCGGGACGTTCGGCTACGTCCCGGGCATCCCGAGCGCGAGCACGCAGCCGCTCTACGGCTGGTTCCTGATCGTCGTCTACTGGCTCTTCGGCCGGCACTGGTGGTCGGTCGGCTTCGTGCAGATCGCGGTCGCGGTCGCGACCGCGTTCCTCGTCTACGAGATCGGGCGCCACTTCTTCTCGC
>Ga0070741_10012193_pt1 | contig 15616 bp, 19 predicted proteins | sample Coa_R1_4_FD_66440 | JGI IMG/M metagenome (GOLD analysis project Ga0070741, IMG submission 66440) | Surface soil microbial communities from Centralia Pennsylvania, which are recovering from an underground coalmine fire - Coalmine... | ecosystem: Environmental > Terrestrial > Soil > Unclassified ... | reverse complement strand
GTCCAGTCTATCGGCGGCCTCAGGAGAAAGCGGTCCGTATGCGCGCATGCGCCCCGGCGTGAGTTCATTGAGAGAGATCGAGCAGTACATTAGATTGATGGCGGCTGCCCACACGGCGCCAGAGTGCGGCTCGGGTGGCGGGATATTCAGTTCATCCATCACATGTCGCATCGCTTCGCGAATTCGGACGATGTAATCGTGCATCACCTTGCGCTGGATCGGTGTCGTATCGTCCGAATGTCTCTGGAATGGCGAGGGCGAACCGGCATCTGTCATCACGTGATCAGCCTCGGAGAGCAGTTTGTCGATGTACTGAAACGTCGTGCGCACATGTCGCTGGTGATGTTCGCTAAATCCGTGGGCGCTGGTTTCGTCTGTCATGGTTTCGCAGCACCGGCTTCTTGCCGATTCTCAGGTTTCATCGGTAGAGACGCCGATGCCACCACCTCATGAATGCGCCGATCCAGATCGAGGAGATGGAGACCACAGATTCCATCCAGCTTGTACTCTCGCGTGGCCAGTTCCACCAAGAGTTCCTCTAAGATACGCGGATTGCCCTCACTCATTCGATGTAATTGGTCGAGATGCTCCGCTGCATCCGCTTGAATGTTTCCCTCGGCAACGGCTTTGAGGATGAATTGGCTCGTATCTTGTGCTGTAAGCGGGGCGAGCTGCAGGCGCGTGAATTTATGCAAGTGCTCCCAGATATGCCCGATGTCGTGCGGGCGATCTGAGCGGCACGCGATCCAGACCGGAGTTTTCTGCGCGAGAAGATTCATGAATCGCGCCACGCGCGGCGGCGTGTGCGCCACGTGATCGAATGCAACTGGCTCGCCCCGTCGCACCAGATGAGCAAGCAAGCGGTTCTTCCGCTCGATTACATTGAGCTTGTGATGGGTCCAGGCGAGTTGCCGTTCAATGGTGTCGCAAATGCGACGCAGACTCGATGTCTCGCCGCAGACCAGCAATGGACAGTGCCGCCCAATCTGCCGCAAAAGCGCCGTTTTGCCGATGCCCGCTGGCCCGACGATGAGGACGTGTCTGCGCAAACCATGCAAACTGCGGAGTTGTTGGATCTCTTCATCGCGACCGAAGAATGCAAAGCTCTTGTTCATTGAGCGGAATACTCTTCTGCGCCGACAATGTGAATCAGTGCACGCAGGGAAGCGTCCTCTTCATCCGCGCTGATCAGATCGCGCCGAACAGCCTCACGCTTCGCTACGTAGCTACGCATCTGCTGCGTGATCTGTTCAAATCGACGGGACGCGGTGCTTAGTAGAAACTCACGAACCGGTTTCGACACGATCGCAAGCATTCGCGCCAGATGACGGAGACAAACTCCTCCGGAATGCTTGTAAGTTTGTGCACCTTGCTCGTCAGAGACAAAAATCGCCAAGCGCTTAACGTAAGCCTGCTCCGCCTCTTCGAGCATCACGCAAACGCGGCAATTCGCTCGACCACGGGGAATTTTGTGGAGACTAAAGCTGGCAGTTTCATCGCATTCTGTCTTGGCAATCAGGTGAGAGATCTCTTCTGTCAACGCGGCCAGCCCAACCGACTCACCCCAAGGCGAAGACATATTGTGCAGTTGCCAAGTGTGGCGCGGACAAAAGCCCAGTCCTTCCGCGAACTTCGTTTGCGTTGCCGCGTCCCGCGATAGCGCGTACTGCCACTGTGCAAAAAAATCGCGCGCCGTTTTGATGACGTGATTGCAAACCGCACAACCACGCGTTCGCAAATCGGCCGCAAGGTTAGCTCCTGAGTTCACTCTGAATCGACGGGCTCCTTCCGAATTTTCTCGGTAGGAGTCATCAGCCTTTCGGCGTTTTGCCCCGAAAACTTTTGGGGCGAGCAAACTCCATTGCCACTTGAAACTAGCCACTGGTCTCCGATGAAATCAAGCTCTGGACGATTACTTTTAGGTTACCGGTAAGAGCGCGAAAATGATGGAGACTTGGACAAACGAAAGAGACGGTTCGCTAATGCGACTCATTCCACCTGGCGAATTCATCATGGGTTCGACCCACGAACAAACCGAAGCGGCAAAGCGAATGGACAAGGCCGGGCCACAGTTTGCGCTCTTGCACGAGACGCCGCAGTTCCGTGCTAAGCTCAACGCCTTCTATCTCGCCATCTTTGAGGTAACGAACGAACAGTTCGCGCGGTTTCTCACTGAAATGCACCCGTCAAGACAGCAACGCCAACTGTGCGTGTCGTGGCTCGACCGCATTGTGCCGTCGCACCAAGGACGATCGTACTTCGCCGTACCTGAATTCAAGGCGCATCCAGTAATCAATGTCACCTGGTTTGGCGCCGAGGCCTATTGCCATTGGGCAGGTTTGCGGTTGCCGACTGAAATTGAATGGGAAAAGGCTGCGCGCGGTGACGACGGGCGCATTTTCCCGTGGGGTAACGAATGGGACCCGGACCGGCTTTGCTGGTGGGGCAGCCACGATAAAAGAGAAACGACAGTGCCAGTGGATGCGTTTGAAAACGGCTGCTCGCCCTACGCCGTCTGCCAGATGGCCGGTAATGTCGAGGAATGGTGCGCCGATTGGTATCAGCCGGCTGTTTATAAGCGCTATGCTGCGGGGAATCTTGCGCCGTCGCGGGCGGGGATCGGCCGCGTCATCCGCGGCGGCAATTGCCTTCGGAAAAACAAACTCGAATTTCGTTGCGCGATGCGCCGCGCTAATACGCCTTGCTTTACCAACATTCTGCTCACCGGAATCCGCTGCGCTGCAGATCGACCGCCGTGATCATGACCATGGATTGCCACTGTGTGCCGCGCTCAACGAATTCGATCTGCTGCCTTCGATTCAAGCTGTTGCAAAACTTCGCGCGCCTTTACGCGTACGCGCAGACTTAAATGCTGAGTCGCGCCACGCACTGTCTCGGTTGCTGCGCTCCCGCCAATTTTCCCAAGCGCTTCGACCGCGCTCTCCACTAGAAAAGCGTCCTTGGCTTTTCTCACAATTTTTGCGAGCGCGGGCTCGGCCTTTTGTTCGCGGCGTTCCCCCAGAATCCACGCGGCACGCACCGGAGTCATCGGTTCCTTATGACGCAGGGCAGCGATGAGCTTATCGGTGTAATCTGCTTGCGAAATTCGCTCCGAAATCTCGGTATAACAATGCGGGCAGCCAGTCGTGCTCTCTGCGACCTCTGTCCAACAAGCCGGACAGTAAAATGTGGTCATATTTCGAGAGGCGGTGGCGGTGGCTCCGGTAAGGTATGCGACTGCACCTGCTCCGTTTGCTGCCGCGCCAAAGTTTGAGCAATTTCAGCCAATTGCAATAACGCTGTTTGCTTGGTCTCAATATCAAAATCGATTTGCTCAGAGTGTTGCTTGCGCTGTTGAAGCGCCTTTTCCATTGCACCGCGAGTGGCATCCAAGCTCATTGCCAATTGCTCATCCAGCTCTGCGCCAAAGCTCCGAAACGTATCCTCCATATTCTGCCGCGTAGCCCAGCGGAGGTTCTCCACATTGCGAACCACCACGGCATCGATCTCTTCGAGCAGTCGTTTTTGCATCCTCCTTTTTCGCATGGGCGCAGGTAAAAACCTGTCGAATGCGCCAGGTGGAATCGGGTTTAGTTCCGATGTTCGTGCGGCAGTTACCCAAAACGGCTCGCGCCTGGCTTCAAACGCCTCACTACTCTCGGGCGCGTGAAACGGGATGTCTAAAAGATTGGCCGCCGTTTGCCGTACTAGCGTAATCAATTCATCCGCACGGCGTTGATGACCGCGCAAAGCTTCTTCCAGTCGCGCGCCGACTTTGCGAATCACATCTCGCAGTGCCTCCTCGAAAAATTCAATAACGCTCGCGCTGAGTCGTGCCCGCGCGTCCTCCGAATCTTCACCGGCAGCCAACGCCTGATCGAGTTCGCGCTGGAGATTGTGACGAGCCTGAGTCCGGAGCCGTTCCGCCTCCGCTTCGAGCTCCTGCAATGCGCGCAAACGGTCACCAGCCAGAAGGTCATTCGCCGTGCGTCGCTCCACCTGGAATTGTTGTGCTGCGTCATCGAAGGTGGCCATCCGCCGCTCGAGATCTTCCACCGGTAAACGCAGCGATTTGACTGCGATCTCAGTTTCGAGTTCCAATTGCGCAACCAAGGCAGCTGCCTTTCGCGCGACAGCCGCGTTCAGTGTCTCGCGTTTTTTAGTCGCGAGGAATCGAACCAAATGACCTTCGAGGTCAGCAAATCCACTCTTGGCGAGAGCTTCAGCGTCGCCAGATTCTTTGGCCCGAAGAGCATCGCGCGCGGATAAACTGAAAATCGGCGTGAACGGGTCGAGTCCTGCATGATCGACGAGCGCACTGCGCAGGAAATCCGCTGCCTTCTTCCGCTCATGCGGTTCGATGATGTCGATTTTGTTTAAGACGACGATCAACTGCGCCACGGTCTGCCGGATGCGCGCAAGATACTCCATTTCAACCTCGGTGATCGGCGGGTCGGCCGACACAATCAGAAGCGCCGCATCGCATTCGGGGAGGACCGCATCTGCCGCAGCGGTTTGATGGCGATGCGTCGAACCGATGCCCGGAGTGTCGATCAGCACAACGCCTCGCCTGAGCAAATTGGCGGACAGGAACACATCCACACGCGCGACATTCAACACATTGCGCGGGTTACCTTCTTCGGTCACGAATGCAGTGAGCTTCTCACGTAATGCCTCGGTGTCTTTCGGCGTAATTTTCTCCAGTTTACCGGAAATGTACGTAACGCGGATCGCCGGAGTGGTTGCAGGCTCCAGGAATGTCGGAATCGCAGTAACCGGCACGACGCCGATGGGCAACACCCGTTGTCCGAGCAATGCGTTAAGCACCGTACTTTTGCCTCGCTTGAATTGGCCCAGCACGGCAAGTTGAAAACGCTCTGTTGCCAATCGTTCCCGCAACACGTTCAGGCGCTCCAGAGTCCTTATCTGGCTTGCGGAGGGACGGCCGATACAAGTTGCAGCTTCATTCAGAACTTCGGCCAAATCACAGTATTTAGCTGTCGTCAGCACGCTACGGCCAAGCTGTTCGCTCACGCTCACATTTTCACGCTCGACTCTCGCCCGAGAAGTCTGCGTTAACTGCACGATTCTCCCCTTCGACGTCCGTATCGATGTCTTCGACTGAGAGCGTGCCAAGTCGGCGACGATAAACACGGCCCCAGGCATGCATCATTTCAATGGTTGGCTGGAAAAGTTTTTGCGCGATCAACGTCGGCACGAATGCGCTTAAAATGACGACGCTCACCAGGATCGTATATTGCTTTTGATCGATGATGTGGTTCTGCAAACCATAGAGAGAAGAGATCGTTCCAAAGGTCAGGCCCGTCGCCATCAACAACGTCGTGTAGGTTGCTTCCTTTGGCTTCATGTAATGCAAGCGAGCCAGTGGGAAAACGCCGACAATTTTCGTCACCATTTTCAAAAGGAGAAATGCCAGGATTACGAATAGGCCCGTCCAGAGCGCCGGCAGCGACACGTAAAGGCCTGCTTTGATGAAGTAAAACGGGGTAAACACTGCAAATGCGATGCTGCGCATTCGATGCACAAGTGTCTTGTCGCGGAGAAACACTCCCGCCACGACCAGACCAACGAGATACGCTGGTAAAACCGCTTCGCTTTTCGCGTTGCTGGCCAGCCCGCCCAGAAAAAATAAAACAAAGAAGATGAATTTGACCTCCGGCTCGCTAACGCGCGTGGCTCCAAATTTTCCGATAATGAACTGGGTCCAGCGCGGCATCCACCAAAGGAAAAGGCACATCACGATAATGAAAACGAGCAGCCACAAGTTGAAGTTCGCGAACAAGGTTCCCAGGGCGAGCACCGTGCCGAAGTCTGTGATGAAGCACGCCGCCAGAATCATTTTGCCCATGGCAGTGTCGCTGAAGCCGCCTTCGATCATTACCGCGTAAACAACCGCAACCGACGTAGTGGAAAGCGCAACGCCTGCGAGCTGTGCCTCGTGCAGCGACCAGCCAAAGACAAACTCGGCAACAAGCCAGACCACCGCGAACGGCGCCGCAAATGAAAGCGTGCCGATAATCACGCTTGCCCGCCAGTTCGCCTTCAGAGAAAGCGGATCGATTTCCGCGCCGGCAAGGAAGGTCAGCACTCCGCTGCCTAAAAGAGCAAGAAAATTCGTCCATTCCGTCGATTGCAAGATGTGGTGCAGACCACCGGTTTCGGCGGTGGCGCTGGCGATACTGAACTGAAGAGTCCCGCCCTCCAAACCAACCGCAAGATTCCCGGCGATGACACCGACAACTATTTCCACCAGCGCTACGGAGATGCCCGTCCAGATTGACATGAGGCTGGCGATGAGCGCCAATCCCATCCAGACCGCCGCGATGAACCAGACGTTCCCGAACATCACTTCCCTCCTTGCTGCTCCTTGTGCCGATAATGAATCACTTTTGCTTTTTCCAGGGTAACCAGACCGCCGCCCATCATTGCTTCGAGCACAGGCAGGAACTCCTTGATCTTTTCTTCGTTATCTACAATTTCGATCACCAGTGGCAGATCCATCGAGAGCCGCAGGATTTTTGCGGTGTGCAGATGACTCGATTTGCCGAAACCCATGGGACCACGAAGCACGGTCGCGCCGGCGAGATGCATCTCGCGCGCTTTCATCACAATCGCTTCGTACAACGGTCGATGTTGCCAGCGATCATCTTCGCCAATAAAAATTCGCAGCAGAACAGCTTCTTCGGGTAAATGCATAAGGCTTTTTTATTTGGGCAATACCGCGTGCGCGAGCAGGCGCCCGAGCCAGACCGCGACAAAGCAGCCAGCGAACGAAAGCAGTGCGTTCATTCCCGCCTTTGCCCAATCGCCGTCTTGAGCAAGATCGAGGGTCTGCAAGCTAAACGACGAGAAAGTCGTGTAGCCGCCGCATACGCCGATCATGAAAAACTGACGAAAGCGTGACGGGATCAGAAATGGTCCCTGCGGATCGGTCAACGCCCCGAAAAAACCGATGATGAATGAACCGGTCACATTGACGGCGAGTGTGCCGAGCGGGAAAAACTCACCGAATCGTTGGGCGACAAATCCCGAGGCCCAGAATCGCGCTCCGGTTCCCAGTGCACCGCCTGCCATTACCCAAATGTAATTGAGCATTATAAAACTCCTTCCGTCTGGAAGGAGTCATTAGCTCGCGCGGTTTTCCCCGCCCTTAGGTGGGGACGGCAAACTCCATTGCCGTTGGCTGATGCTACGGAAGGTTGGCTCGGGGTCAAGTGTGACGTCAAGCGAAGCTCTGCGAAGCTTGGAATGATGGCACCGCGATGTTGTCATTTCACCGCGTGATAACTCTGCGAACCCCATGCTCTCGTGTCCCGTGTCGCGCGACCCGCGCAGGAGCGCTTCGTCGAGATGCCCGGAGCTGCCGGTAACGAGAATTTTCATGGGGCCGATAGACTTGAGCTTTCATCGTTCAGGCTGAGTCATCTTTCGCACTTCAGTTTCTTGCCCGTTGATGGCCTGCCAGCGCCCATCGCGAAACAGGAATACATCGGTAAATACGTTCCGGCCGATTTCCTTGCCATTTTCGTCCCTGGTCACCACGCTCCCGTTCGCGATGCCCACGTCGCCATAGAGGCGCACGTCCAGGCGATCAAAGCGGGACTTCAAGTTGGCTGCCGGTGGGTGCTTGGTGACCCACTCGATATGCTGCGCTCTGGTAAGAAAGTCCCCACTCGGGACTGGATGCACGAAATCCGCGGCCAGAATGCGCTCGAGTGTTGGCGCATCGTGGGCGGTCAACCATTCGTTCTCGATGGCGATCAACGCCTGGCGATCGCTCTCTGCGCTGCGTTGCGAAGCAGCGTATCCAGGATTGATGTAAGCCAAAAGCAACGCGCTCCCAATGGCCACCGGAATGACTGGGCAGATTTTCAATATGACACAGTGTTTTAAGTCCATAGACAACCTCCTGAACTAGCGTTCTCGCAAAACTTTCGCAAGGACCTTGCTGGGCGCTGCCGCCACAACTCGGCTTTGTTTTCCCACGATGATTCATCACGAGTTCCCCGACAACGAAATCAGTCAAGCCGGACAACGGCGATATTGATAGGTTCAAGTTTGCTGGGATCGACTACCTTTCCATCCTTGTAATTGTTGATTCCGGTGTTGGCGATGAAGTAGAAGTTTCCTCCCATGATTGCGCCGGTCGTGGGAAAGCTGATTAGCGGCGTTCGATATTCGAAGACTTCCGTAGAAGTGACCCGCAGTCCATCGGCCGAAAGTCGCCAGCGGGCGACGCGATATGGTCCGTTGCCGTACTGCACGCCAATGAGGCTGCCTTTGTACCAATAAAGCCCATCGATACCGGCAAGCGTATTGTGTCTACCTGGTTCTACTTCGTGGGTTTGATTATTTCGCAGGTCAACTTGGATCACGCCCAGAATGTCGCCGACATAAAGCTGCTGGCCGCCATCTGATAAAGCGATGCCGTTGGGATAGAGTAAAGGCCGGTGAAATGAAAGTGACGTGAAAGTGTGCTTCTTGCGATCGAACCGATACACTTCGTTCGCCAGCGTGTCGGTCACATCAATTTCATTCGAACCGTAAAGAACGAGATCGTTCAGCGCGTGCTGTCCACTGCCCGGTGGAGGGAAATGCTCGACCAGTTTTCCCTGCGCATCAAAGTGCAACAGCTCTGAATTGTGTTCATCCGCGCTTGCTACCCACAGTCCATGATCTTTAGGATCGACTTTGATCCCATTCAGTTCCGGGAATCGATAGTCGCCCGGCGTTACAGCATCTGAGACTTTGCCGTTTTCGGTAATCTGCACAATCTTCTGTTTCACGCTGCCCATGTAGAAGACGTGCTGTTTAAGATCCGCCGCGATTCCCTCTGGAAAGAGATCGTTTTCAGAAAGAGTAAATGCCACGCGCGCGTGGTGGACCGGCGAACGACGGCGGCGAACCTCTTCGGCAATCGCGTGGAATGCGGCGTTGGAGTGCAACGGCTCAAATTGCGGCAGCTCAGCAGGATCAAACCCTTCGTCCCGCGAGATGCACTCTTTCAATAACGAGAGAGCCCTATCTGAATCGCCGAGTTGCGCGTAGCGCCTGGCAAGAAAAAACAACGCCGCGCCTCGATCTGCGATCTTTGGGAGCGACTCTTCTACCTTTTGAATTTCCGCGCGCCGCGTTGCGGTTTCAGGGGAAACAGGATTTGTCGGCGCGGGCGTTTGTTGAGCAAACCCAATCAGCGGAGCCGCGACCGCGCACCGGGCGATGCGCAACAGTAATCGTTGGAACATCTTCCCGACGCGCGCCTCCTGCATTCTTTCAAGCGCTCAGGAGCAATCCGACGTCATTCGGCATCGCCATTTAAACATCACATCTTGAAGCGCTCGCCGAGATAAAGCTGACGGCTGATGGGATCGTTGATGAGAAAATCCTTTGTGCCTTCGCTCTCGACGCGGCCATCATAAATCAAATACGCGCGATCCACGATAGAAAGGGTCTCGCGCACGTTGTGGTCGGTGATCATGATCGCAAGCCCCGATTTGCGCAGGTTGACGATAATTTGCTGCACATCGTACACGGCGATGGGATCAACGCCGCTGAACGGCTCATCGAGCATCAACAACTTAGGCTGCGTGACCAGCGACCGCGCGATGGTTAACCGCCGTTTCTCGCCACCGCTCAATGTCAGCGCGGTATTTTTAGCGATCCGCTCAATCCCAAACTGGTGCAACAGCTGGTCGCAGCGGTTCCGCCGTTCGGCCTTGCTCAGCGGAAGCGTTTCCAAAATGGCGAGGATGTTTTGTTCGACCGTCATTTTCCGAAAGATCGATTCTTCCTGGGGTAAATAACCCATGCCAAGCCGTGCGCGCTTGTACATCGGATAGTCAGTGACGTCGGTATCCGAAAAAATCACACGACCGCTGTTTGGTCTGACCAGACCAACAATCATGTAAAAACTCGTAGTCTTACCTGCTCCGTTCGGTCCGAGTAGTCCCACAATTTCGCTGGCGCCAACGTGCATGTTGATTCCGTCCACAACTGCTCGGCCCCCGTAGATCTTGACCAGTTGATCGGTGTTTAGAACCGTCTCCGCTTTGGTTGTGACCGGCGGCGGAGCTTTCCGAGTCGAAACAGGCGCAGCTTGGCTAATCATGGTTTTGGCAGAGACGGAGCGGGTGATACCTGGGCAGCTGGAGTTTCGGAGGGATTTGCTTCGGCGTTTTTTTCTTCCTTTTTCCCTTCGTTTGGCTGCTGAACAATTTCGGTGCGACTGGGGCCGTGCGTCCTTAGCTGACTATTCTGACTGACGATCATGACCGTATCGGGACTGGTGGCCACGTGCAAATTTGGTCCCTCCTGCACACGCGGTGTTCCCACCAGTTCAACATCCCCGGTAGTAGCTGTGTAAGTGGCTTTATCGGCGCGGCCAACTGCGCGAGTCGGAGGTCCACCGTTCGGACTGGGTCGCTCGCGCACGAGTCCCACATTCCCTTCAGCGACGGCTTTCTCCAGGCTCTGGTTTTGTCCTTTTGTAATGAACACGGTTAACTTGTCAGATTGAAGATTGAAACGCGGATCGACCACCTTCACACGGCCGCTAAAGATGCCCATGTTCTTGGTTGAATCAAAAAAAGCCTCATCCGCATAGATTTCCGTTGTCGTCGGTTGATTGGATTGCAGCCCGGCAGAGCTCGAACCAAACAAGTTCGTGGGAGATGATTGATCTTCTTTCTTTTTATCTTTGTTTTTCGCTTTGGCTTTCGCTGGTTTCTCAGCCTTCCTGACAGGCACGGGAGAGCTTGCCGGCGCAGCAGCAATCTGTCCCGAGGATCGAGCCGCCATCGCGCATGCGATAAACAAAACCAACACCGCTATTTTTTTCATTCGGTCGCGTTTGGTTTTGCGGTCAAATGAGATTTGTCAGTGATGACCATCTTCACATTTCCGATCAATCGTCCGGTCTTCGCGTTCGTGTCAAACTGCACCGAATCGCCAGCGATGTTGAAATCCGATCGCTGAATGGTTGTGCGCTGTTGGGAGCTTAGAATCCGAGTCTTCAAATCCAACACCGAGGTCTGCATGTCGATTCGGAGATCGGGCTGACTCTCCGGAGTGTAGGTTGTAATTTTGAGGTGTTCAAAGCCTACATGTTCCTCATCAATCCGGTGAGCGGTCCCCGCTTCAAATTTTCCCCGTAGACGACCGTCCTGATCGAAATCTGGTAACACAAGGCCCTTGGCTTCGTGACCAATTGGCAACGGAATATTCGTCAAGCTCCGTTCCCCGGGAGATCCACCCGCCGCCGCTGACGTGCCCGCTTTCTTTTTGCGGCCTTTTGACTGACCTGATACTTGAGGTGCCGCCACCAAAACGGACAGCAAGATCGGTACTAGCCAAATCGACAACATCCTGCGCAGGTACGGGCGGTTCATCCGCCTTGGGTCGCCGGGGCGACCTACGGGGCGGCAGGCCCGAACCGCTCGCTCTCCGCGCATGATACCCTTGTTACCCGGGCAATTGAGGCCTGTCGCGCCGTGGCGCAGCGAAGGCGGGTCAATCGCCCCTACCTGAGACGGCAGCATGAATAGCCTTTAACATGCGCAGGTGCTTCGGCAAATCCTTTAAGGGAATCTGATTTGGCCCGTCTGATAACGCGCGGGCGGGGTTTTCGTGCACCTCCATAAATATTCCGTCGCATCCGGTAGCCATCGCCGCCCTCGCCAGCGCAGGCGCCAGAACACCGTCGCCGGATGTCGAGTCCCCTGCTCCACCCGGCCGCTGTACCGAATGTGTAGCGTCAAAAATCACGCGGTAGCCGGCATCGCGCAGCCAATAGAGCGAGCGCATATCGGCAATGAGGTTGTTATAGCCGAAACTCGTCCCGCGTTCCGTGAAACAGAATTTCTCATTTCCGAACGCAATCAATTTCTCCGCGATATTGCGCACGTCCCACGGCGCAAGAAACTGACCTTTTTTTACATTGATCGCGCGACCTGTTTTCGCCGCCGCGCGGAGGAGATCGGTTTGGCGGCAAAGAAACGCCGGGATTTGCAACATGTCGATCTTTTCGCCGGCAATCTCGGCTTCGGCAGGCAAATGAATATCTGTTGTGACAGGAACGTTCAAGTCTCGCCCGATGTCTGCAAGAATCTGGCAGCCTTCACGCACACCAACTCCCCGAAAGGAACGCACAGAGGTTCGATTCGCTTTGTCGTATGACGTCTTGAAAATAAAATCGATGTCTTCGGCCCGGCAGATTTCAGCAATCTTCTTTGCCATCCGCCAGACAAACTTCTCCGACTCGATCACGCACGGACCGAGGATGAATACCGGTCGTTTGCCACCAATTGTGACTTTGCCAACGTGCAATGGCTTCCGTTTCTTCCTCATTATTTACTCAAGGTGTCATCCCGAGCCGCGGAGACGGCGAAGGACCTCATATTCGCGCGAACATTACTCAAACTATCAAGTGTCACCAATCACCGAATGGGAGGTTCCTCGCTCCGCTCCGAATGACCGCGTTTCTTATTGAGTCGTCGCCGGGGTTTTCGTCACCAGATCGTAAAAGGCAAACGGCGCATAAAGCCCAAGAAAGAACAACAAGGCCAGTCCGTGCATTTGCAGAAGGTAAAGCGGACGCGAGTCGGAAAGAAAACTCAAAATCGAAAATGCTTCGGGTTTGTGCAGCAAGAATCCGTAATTGTGTCCGGTACAGGCATCGGCAGTCAACGTGATGACAAAGTAAAGTTCCGACCACAAAAACACGCGCAGGATCGACATCGGATATGGCCGGCATCGGCGGGTCAACATCAGGAAGACCACGCCGATGATGATCCCGCAATGCGAGGTGAAAAAGCTGATGAATCGCCAATCTGGAAAACCAAAGCGCAAGTTGGGAGTGAGCACCGCTTGCAATGTCCCGCCAATCCCCCAGAAATATGCCACCTCGAACCAGCGCTGATTTCCGGTCCACATTGCTACGATTACAACGGGAATTCCCCAATCGCAGAGCTCCAGCGGCAACATATCCTGCCATCGAACACTGACGTGGCTGCGCACAAAAACTAAGTAGGCAACATAGTTCAACACGAGAACGGCGGAGAGAACGCCTACAATCACTTTTTCGACCCGGAAAGATTTTGTGCGCCAAACGAGCGCGGCCAGCGCGAACGGCAGAACGATCGTGAGGAAAATGACCGTGAGATGCGGCAAACCGTAGGGTTGAAATTCAGGCTCCATGCGCTGTTGTAGCAGCGGTTGTATCAAGCGCCGAATCGGAAAGAAAGGCGTGTGACACAAACCTCTCTACAGGTCCCGGGCAAGCCCGCCAGCTGGATTCACCGTATCACCCATAGATTGCACGGTATAACGTCTGTTACCCACGCAATATTACTTGGCAATTGCGGAGACCCACCGGCCTTTTTTTGCAGCGGCACTACCAGCAGGTCCGCCTTCACGGATTGAACAAAATCCGAAGCGGCCAGCCCGGTATTTCCGCGGATGCAACGCGCCTCGATAGGGACATCGGTTGCGCCCGCTGACAAAACAAAATTTTCCAGCGCCTCTTCTTCATCATTGTCCCCGCTCGATTTTGAACGTTTCGTTGGTTTCCCCCGGATCGATGCGCGCGCCTGATCAAACGTGGTGATGATACGAATGACATAAAGCCGCTCGCACGATTCGGCTGCGGCGAAAGACAACGTCCTCTTCAAGGCATCCAATCGCGTATCAGAATAATCAGCAACAAAGACGATCCGGCGCAGCGGTTTAGGTCTTGCTCCCGGCGCGGTAAAAAGCATCACCGAGCAAGGCGCTTCACGCACAAGGCGGCGCGCAACGTTGCCTAAAAACGGATGCAACACCACCTCCTTTTCCAGCGCACCGGCGACGATCACATCAATTTTCTCGCGAGCGAGCGCGTGCAGAATGGCGTCGGCAGGCTCTCCCTTTTCATAGTGAATTTTTGAATCAAGCGGAAGCTCCAGTTGCGCGAGCGCGTCGCTGAACTTTTTTGCTATTTCCTCATTACGTTCGCCTACATAGATCAAGTGCAAATCGGCTGAAAAACGTTCCCGGATGCGCTTTGCTTCCGCAATTACCTGTTTAAATCGCGGGGAAAACGTGCTCGCCACGGCGATGGTCTTGTATGGCATTGAATCGCCCATGGGAGTGATGGAACAATTTGGTGTCTCACGAACTTTAGGCAAACGGGTTCACCACGTTAAGTCGTTAAAGCGTTGAAGCGTTTTGATCGTTGGTCATTCGCCTGCTACACCCTTAGCGAAGGCGGTGGTTCGTCATTTTCTTCAATACGCTTTTCATTTTCCAATTCCTCTGCGAATTTTGCCGATGCGACGTGCGATTTACCCCGGGAGCTTTGATCCGGTGACAAACGGCCACCTCGATGTGATCGAGCGGGCCCGAAAATTGTTTGACGAAGTGGTGGTGGCTGTGGCGCACAACGACGAAAAGAAACCTCTCTTCTCACTGGAGGATCGGCTCGATTTACTGGGCGAAACAGCCGGGAAAATCGACAACGTGCGAATCGCTGAATTCGAAGGTCTACTCGTCGAATTCGCCCGGAGAGAAGAAGCCGGAGCAGTGATCCGCGGCTTGCGCGCGATCTCCGACTTTGAATTTGAATTTCAAATGGCACTGATGAACCGGAAACTGGAGGCCGAGGTAGAAACGATTTTCCTCATGCCGAAGGAGGAATACACCTATCTAAGTTCCCGTATTGTTAAAGAAATCGCGCGCCTCGGCGGCGATGTCTCTGGCTTTGTCCCCGCTTGCGTTGCCAAGGCGCTAAGGAGCAAATTTAGCTGATAAGATTCAAAAGGTTTGACGAATGAAAATTCATCTCAAACAAGTCCCTGCACAGGGTCTGCATTTGAACGGAGACGAGGATTGTCCGCTCCACGACCTCGAGCCGGACGGAATCCGCTGCGCTGGTTACCTGCAATACAATATCGACCTGGGCATTGCCGGAGGCGCACTCTGGGCAAGAGGCTCGCTGTCACAGCCAGTGGAGCTGAGTTGCGTATCGTGTCTCGAAAAATTCGTGCACGAAATTAAAGTGCCCGCGTTCGCGGTGCACACCGAGCTGCATGGACCCGAGACGGTCGACCTCACGCCGTTTATACGCGAGGACCTCTTGCTTAACCTGCCAGCACATCCGCGCTGCGACAGAGATGGCAATCGCATTTGCAAAGGGGAAAAACCGAAGAGTACGGAGGAAGATCTAAAGCAGAAATTGGATTGGAGTGCGCTGGATAAGCTGAAGATCGAGAACCGTTAAATCGTCGAATCGTTGTATCGGATCAGGAATCTCAAATTACGAATCACGTTTGTCTTTTTCACCCTACATGCTTTAGTCACCGCCTGCCATGGGAGTCCCAAAACGCAAAACATCCAAGATGCGGTTACGCACGCGCAAAGCGGCGAACCGCTGGCATGCTCCGCATCTGAACAAATGTCCCCAGTGCGGGAGCGCTGTTCCCTCGCACATCGCCTGTCCGTCGTGCGGTTACTACCGCGGTCGGCAGGTGCTGACGCTTGAGGGCAAATAAGTTGCATTCGGCGGCTAAAGTCCGCAAAGTTTCGCACCGATGAAGATCGCCCTCGACGCGATGGGCGGTGA
>Ga0070741_10012191_pt1 | contig 15619 bp, 17 predicted proteins | sample Coa_R1_4_FD_66440 | JGI IMG/M metagenome (GOLD analysis project Ga0070741, IMG submission 66440) | Surface soil microbial communities from Centralia Pennsylvania, which are recovering from an underground coalmine fire - Coalmine... | ecosystem: Environmental > Terrestrial > Soil > Unclassified ... | reverse complement strand
TTTTGCATTTACTTTTGATGGCGCAAAATTTATAATGAAGCTAAAGATTCTATTAACCTAACTATCATTCATATTTTATATGATGGAATTAGCAAACTTTTTAGCGGAGGTATGGGGATTGTCGATAGTTGTTCTTTGTTTGAGTTTTCTGGTTAAGCCAAAAAATCTCAAAACGATTTTTCGTTTCATCGATGACGAGAAAATGCTACTACTCATCGCTATCATTAACTTGGTGTTAGGGTTTGCTCTGGTGCTCACCTATAGCGTTGTCAGCCTGAGCTGGACACTGGCAGTCACCGTATTAAACTGGATTGTTGTATTGCGAGCTGTGGTCATCCTCTTTTTCCCAGAAAAGATTGTCAAAATTGCTGCAAAGCTCAAGGCAAGAACTGATCTGTGGTCGGTGTTTTCTATTGTCGGTATTATTCTTGGATGCCTATTGGTATATTTGGGATTTGCGTTTTAATTCATGGAAAGCAACAACGAAACAGTTGTATTGGGTGGAGGGTGTTTTTGGTGTACCGAAGCCGTTTTTAAAATGCTCAAAGGTGTTGTTTCGGTAGAACCGGGGTACGCGGGTGGAAATGTTAAAAATCCCAGCTATGAACAGGTATGTACCGGAGATACTGGTCACGCGGAAGTTACTAAAGTAGTGTATGATCGGTCAGAAGTTTCACTTGAAGATATTTTGACGGTATTTTTTGCAACACATGACCCTACTACCCTTAATCGCCAAGGGAATGACGTGGGAACACAATATCGGTCAGTTATTTTATACACCACAGAGGCTCAGCGGGATATTGCAGAAAAAATTATTGCTGACATTGATGCTTCAAGCACCGAAGGTAATCCGGTGGTAACCCAAGTTCAGGCGCTCGCAAAAGAAGGATCGCCGGGAGCATTTTATCCAGCCGAAGATTACCATAAAAATTATTACCAAAAGAATAAAAATAAACTCTATTGCCAAGTCATTATTAATCCAAAGCTTAAAAAAGTGCAGGAGAAGTTTGCTCAATTATTAAATAAGTAACCGTATGAAAGAAATGAACGAAGAAGAAATAAAAAAGAAATTAACACCCCAGCAGTACAAGGTCATGCGCCAGAAGGGGACCGAAATTCCCTTTACGGGAAAATATGTGCATAAAAGCCAAGACGGTACTTATGTGTGCGCAGTTTGTGAAAATCCACTCTTTACTTCAGACACGCAATTTGACTCGGGAACCGGTTGGCCCAGTTTTGATAAAGCCATTGAGGGATCGGTAAAATATCAAGATGATCATGGCGCCACCGAAATTATTTGTGCGCGATGTGGTTCTCATTTGGGTCATGTTTTTGATGACGGCCCGACGCCAACGGGTAAACGCTATTGCATTAACTCGGTTTGCTTAGATCTAAAGCCAAAGAAATAAAAACTCCCTGATATTGGTATACCAGGGAGCCTTAGATCAGATGGTGGAGGCAAAACCATCCGACCCTCAAGCAAATGGTATCACAAACTTTTGATCAATGAAAGACAAGATATTTGGAGTTCGAAAAAACATATTTTTCCTCGGGCTGGTCAGTTTTTTCAACGACTTTTCATCGGAAATGGTGCAATCGGTTATGCCGGTGTTTTTGACAACTATGCTGGGGGCACCGGCATTTTTTGTTGGACTCATCGAAGGCATTGCCGATGCGCTTTCGAGCGTTATTAAATTGATTTCTGGCTGGATGTCAGACCGGATAGGAAAGCGTAAAAAACCGGCAGTTCTTGGGTATTCATTGTCGGTACTGACCCGGCTTTTTTTAACGGTAGTAACAAATTTCTGGCAGGTCTTTACTTTGAGAATTATTGACCGGATAGGTAAAGGATTTCGCGACAGCCCGCGTGATGCTCTGATTGCCGAATCGGTTCCAAAAGAAGAATTGGGTAAATCGTACGGTTTTCATCGGGCTATGGACACACTCGGAGCTACGGTTGGTCCGTTACTGGGATTTTTTATCATCTTTTTTCTCAAGGACGGATACCGGGTGCTGTTTCTGGTTGGATTTGTGCTGGGTCTCTTTGCTATCACCAGCTTTGTCTTTGTGAAAGATAAAAAGCTGGAAAATCCAGCGCAGCCAAAACCACGAATAAAACTTGATTGGAGTATTTTCCGCAAACACCGGCATTTTATTTACGTGGTGGGGACCCTGTTTGTTTTGGGATTGGGAGCTTTGCCCATTGGCCTGGTGCTGCTGAAAACGGCCCAAGTTGGTTCGTTGGGAGAAGTTCCGCTTATGTATTTTGTCTACAGCCTTAGCTTTGTCATTGTTGCTGTTCCCATTGGAAAGCTCGCCGATACCATTGGTGAACATTTGGTTATCGCCGGAGGTTTCCTTTTAGCGGCGCTTTCGTATGTGGGGCTTGCGTTTACTTCGCATATTCTTGCTGCAACCTTATTTTTTGTCATACTGGGAGTGTACGCGGCCTGCACTGACGGCATTCAGCGCATGTTGGCTGCAAAGTCGCTGGGCAGGGAACTGGCAGCAACCGGACAGGGATTTTTGAACATGGCGCTTGGATTTTCTTCACTGGGGGCAGGGGTTATTGGTGGGCTGCTCTGGACGTTTGCGGGTTCACAAAGCGCTCTGCTCTATGCAGCGTTTATGTCGCTGATCGGATTGGTGCTGTTTACGGCAATTACCAATATAAAAGTAAAAGGGTAGGAATCAGTTTAAATGCCCGGGCGAAACGCGCCCGGGCATTTTATCACTCTTGACATGAGACTGCTAATTTTCTAGAATAGGTACATGATTACTGATCGTCAAGAAAAAATTTTGCAGCACCTGGTTGCCGAATACATTGACTCTGCCGAACCCATCAGCTCGGAGCTTTTGAAAAAAAAGTACAAGCTTGCAGTTTCGCCGGCCACCATCAGAAATGATTTTCAAGAACTGGCTGAGCAAGGGTACATTGAACAACCGCATACTTCGGCGGGAAGAATACCAACGCAAAAAGGCTATCAGTATTTTGTTGATGTCTTGTTTGCTAAAGAAGTAGAGGATTTTCCCAATTTCATTTTTAAAGAGATTGAAACTGCCCGCCAGAAAATAGAAAAAGAGCTAGAAATGGCCCGCGAGCTCATGCAATCATTAACCCAAATATCACTGACCTTGCACTATACTAAGATTGAAAAAAAAGACAGTTTGCTGGAAATACTAAAAATTATCGGGCCCTCGCGAACTACCTATGAGAAAAATATTGACCTCATGCGAGAACTCCTTGAAGAATTTGAAAACTTTTAAAAAAACCTAGCTCTACATGCAAGAAGAAATAAAAAATCCAAGCGATCAATCCTCCTTCGCTAAAGCTTCGGAGGACAAGCTCGCTGAGCTTGAAAAGCAGTGCCAGGAATATCTTAATAACTGGAAGCGCGAGCGAGCAGACTTTATCAACTACAAAAAAGACGAATCAGAGCGCATGGGTATGTTTACTGCGTATGCCAGAGAACGAATGATTGCCAACTTCCTACCCATCATAGATCATTTGTACTTAGCAGAACTGCAGTTGCCAGAAGAGTTTAAACGTAGCACCTGGTCTGAGGGGTTTGTGCAGATTAAAAATCAAATTGCCGATTTTCTTAAAAAAGAAGGTGTTCAGGAAATTGAAGTAACAGGGAAACAATTTGATCCAAATACCATGGAAATCGTACAAGAAGTAGATGGAAGCGAACCTGGTATGGTAGCTGAGGAACTCCAAAAAGGATATGTGATGCAAGGTAAAGTATTGAGGCCTGCCAAAGTTAAAGTTAGTAAATAAAATTCTTAAAATCTCTCATAAAAATGGAAAAAGAACCACAACAAATTCAACTCAGTGTAGATCCTAATGCTTATTTAATTAGCGGAGTAAATATGGGTTTTGACGAAGAAAACTTCCATTTCTTGATAACTTCGGGAACGCAAGGAAGGCAGTTTGTCGCAACGCCAAAGCACGCTAAACGAATTTACATGTTACTGGAGCAACAGATTAAACAGTATGAAAAACAATTTGGCGAACTTACAACCGAGCTCCCGCACATGCCAAAAATGAGCCAAGAACAACGCTCAAAAGTAGGGTTTTAATATTTAAAACTGTTACTATGTTGTGGGATGAAAATTTTTGGGAAAGCGTTCTCATTAATTACTTATCATCGGTTGCTGCTGCCATGACCTTGTTTGTACTGGGCCTGGGAGGATATGAAGCATATTTGTACAAAAAAAGAAGAAAACAGAAAAAGCAAAATAAAACTAATTTAACGTAACACTATGTCAAAAATACTCGGAATTGATTTGGGGACAACCAACTCTGCCATGTCGGTGGTAGAAAACGGTGAACCAAAAATTATTGAAAACAAAGAAGGGGCCAGAACAACCCCGTCAGTGGTGGCAATGACCAAGGCTGGCGAGCGCGTGGTTGGAGTTTTGGCAAAGCGCCAAGCAGTAACCAATCCTCAAAATACGATTTTTTCGGTAAAGCGTTTAATCGGGCGCAAGTTTTCCGACCCTGAGGTTCAGCGCGACAAAAAGTTGCTCCCGTACGAAATCCGTGAATCTGCCGATGGAGGCGTTGACGTAAAAATGGGAGATAAATGGTTAAATCCTGCTGAAATTTCAGCAATGATCCTGCAAAAACTTAAGGCTGATGCAGAAGCCAAACTTGGCGAAACCATTACCGAAGCCATCATTACCGTTCCTGCTTATTTTGACGATGCTCAGAGAAAGGCAACCAAAATTGCCGGAGAGATTGCCGGTTTCGATGTAAAGCGAGTCATTAATGAGCCAACGGCTGCCGCGTTAGCCTATGGACTTAACAAAAAGAAAGACGAAAAAATTATTGTTTATGACTTTGGCGGAGGTACCTTTGATATTTCCATTTTAGACGTGGGAGCCGACACTGTTGAAGTAAAAGCCACTGGTGGAGACACTCATTTGGGTGGAGATGACTTAGATCAGAAAGTCATGGACTGGGTAGTGGATCAATTTAGAAAAGACAATGGCATTGATTTGTCAAAGGATAACTTGGCTCTGCAACGAATTAAAGAAGCGGCCGAAAAAGCAAAAATTGAATTGTCCAGCAGCATGGAAACAGAAGTAAACTTGCCATTTATTACCTCGGATGCTGCAGGTCCCAAGCATTTGTTGTATAAATTAACTCGCGCCCAGCTTGAAAGCATGGTGGGCGACTACATTGCAAAGTCTATTGATTTGGTAAAGCAAACCTTACAAGAAGCAAATCTTGAACCAAAAGATATTAATGAAGTGGTGCTGGTTGGAGGCCAGACCAGAATGCCAAAAATCATTGAAGAGGTAAAGAAGTTGTTTGGCAAGGAACCCAACAAAGAAGTAAACCCTGATGAAGTGGTTGCCATTGGAGCTGCCGTTCAGGGGGGCATTATGCAAGGAAATGTACGCGATGTATTGTTGTTAGACGTAACTCCGTTGTCGCTTGGCATTGAAACGATGGGTGGCGTAAATACCATCTTAATTTCTAAGAACACCACCGTTCCCACGGCAAAAACGCAAACTTTCTCAACGGCCGCCGATAGTCAAACTCAGGTGGAAATTCATGTGCTGCAGGGAGAACGTCCACTGGCCCAAGACAATAAAACACTTGGACGATTTATTCTTGACGGCATTCCTCCGGCTCCGCGCGGCGTTCCGCAGGTTGAGGTGTCGTTTGATATTGATGCCAACGGAATTTTGAATGTGTCGGCAAAAGATAAGGCTTCGGGCAAATCACAGTCTATTAAAATTGAAGGATCAGCAGGCATTTCCAAAGAAGAAGTAGAAAAAATGAAAAAAGATGCCGAGCTGCATGCTTCAGAAGACAAGAAGAAACAAGAACTCATTGAAGTTAGAAATTTAGCTGATGCCATGATCTACACGTCAGAAAAAACCCTCAAAGACAACGATGCCAAGATTGCTGCTGAAATGAAAAAGACTGCCCAGGAAAAAATTGAAGCGTTGAAGAAAACTAAGGAAACTGATAGCATTGAGGATATAAAATCCAAAACCCAGGAGCTTTCAACGGTAATGCAGGCCGTCGGAACGGAATTGTACAAAACCAATCCGCCAACTGACGGACAAAAACCAGAAGACAAGCCAAAGGATGAACCCAAAGCCGAAGAAGGAAATTACGAAGAGAAAAAATAAAAAAAGCCCCACTCATTTGTGAGTGGGGTACCATCTGAATGGCTTTGCTGAACTAATATCCCTTAAGTGAGATACAAACGAGTAGAGTTCCTGAAGTAAAAAAGACTATAGCTGCAATAGCCGCAACCATCATCTGTTTTTTGAATTCGCACCAGTGTTTTTCCGAAAATGTTGCGCCAGGCGGCCGTGTTGCAAACCAGGTTACATTCTCATACCAAAGACCGATCATTGTGCCAGCTGAAAGGCCGACAAGAACAGTTAACAACGAAATCACGATACTCATTTTTTCTCCTGTCTATGGTAGAAAGTACGAAACTAAAATGGATTATAACATATGTAAGGTTTTTGTCCATATCAGTGTTAGCTTTGAAATAATGAGAAATGTAAGTTGCTGGGTGTAGGATGTTAAGGTAGAGTGATAAATGTAAATTGAAAATTTACAAGAAAAAAGGCACTGGGTCAAATTGACTCACAGTGCCACTAAACGAGGCGACGAAACACTTTTACTCTCTTTCTTTTTCACTTTCCTCCGATGTTCGAAATGGCCCACCTGTTGCTGCTTCCAACTCTTCGTCGGAAGCAGTGGAAATCATCTCGGCGGTGTGTTGCCGATGTATTTCCCTGAGATAAGATTGAAGCTCGTCATCGCTCAAGCCTTCTAGTGGACTTCCTCGACCTTGCAATTTTTCAGCTAATTTCTCATTCATCGAAGAACTCCTTACTAAGTAAATGGGCAGATTGAAAGATCAAAACACATGTAAATTATATCATATTAAATATTATTGTCAATATTGGCAAACGTAGTCTACTAACTACAAACTCACACAATGGATTATTATGAAATATTAGGAGTAACCAAGAATGCCTCTCCCGATGAGATTAAGAAGGCGTTCCATAAGCTCGCTCATAAGTACCACCCTGATAAGGGCGGCGATGAAAAGAAATTCAAAGAGATAAATGAGGCGTATCAGGTGCTTTCGGATGCAAAAAAACGGGCGCAGTACGACCAGTTTGGCAAAGGATTTGCAGAAATGCCGGGAGCGGGCGGTGGACAGGGCCAAAACTGGGACTTTAATTGGGCGTGGCAGAATGGAAATCAAAACGTCGACTTTGAGGATTTGGGCGATGTGTTCGAAAACTTTTTTAGCTTCGGCGGAGGACGCAGAGCTTCAAAAAAAGATTTGAAAAAAGGAAAGAACATTCAAATTGATATCGAGATTAACTTAGAAGAAACGCTCCATCCAATAGAAAAGGAAGTTACCCTTACCAAAATGCTGGTGTGCAACCGCTGCAACGGCGTTGGAGCTGAACCTGGAACCAAAGTGCATGAGTGCGTCATGTGCCGAGGCCAAGGCCAGGTGCAGCAGGTAAAGAAAACCATTTTAGGTTCGTATACAACATTTGCCACGTGTCCTGAATGCGGAGGCGAAGGAACTAAACCTGAAAAACCTTGTAACGTGTGCAAGGGCGAAGGCAGGGTAAAAGGAACTGAAACCATTCGCTTTACCATTCCCGCCGGTATTGATGATAATCAAACATTGGAAGTGATTGGCAGGGGAGATGCAGGAAAGCGCCAAGGCAAAGCCGGCAACTTATATGTCAGGGTGTTTGTGAAGCCTAACCCGGTATTTCAGCGGGCCGGAGACGATTTGCATGTCACGCAAGAAATCAGTTACTCGCAGGCGATCTTAGGAGACACCGTTGAAGTTCCAACCCTCGAAGGAACTGACATTATTCTTACGGTGCCCGCAGGGACCGAATCGGGAAAAGTGTTGCGCATTTCGGGCCGAGGTATTCCTAATTACAGCGGATATGGCCGGGGAAACCTTTACGTAAAACTGCTGATAAAAACTCCTCGCAAACTTTCCAGAAAACAAAAACAGTTACTCGAGCAGCTCAAAGAGGAAGGGTTGTAATATGTACTTTGTCTATTTTTTGTACAGTCAAAGTAAAGATAATGTATACGTTGGTTGTACTAAAAACCTCGGGATGCGTTTTTCTGAACATAACAAAGGTCTTGTCAAAAGTACAAAAAATAGGCTACCATTGATATTGATCTATCAAGAAAGATATGGTACGCTATCTCTTGCGAGGAAGCGAGAAGATTATTTTAAGAGTTTGTATGGAGCAAGAGAGAGAAAAAGAATTATCAAAGAGCAGTTAAAAAATTTAGAAATCTAGCCCTATACGCAAGCTAAGCTTGCGTCGGGCCCGACAAAAATTCATAGAATTTTTGTATAGGGCCTCCATAGCTCAATTGGCAGAGCAGGTGCCTTTTAAGCACTTGGTTGCAGGTTCGAGTCCTGCTGGGGGCACCCGATGAAAAATCTGGCTTTATGCCAGATTTTTTGTTGGTCCACCTGGAATCGAACCTAGGGAGGGATCGGGAGGGAGTAGTCCCTCCCTTGTAGGAATACTTCAAAACCGGCGGGACTCTGAATTTTGCAAAAGCAAAATCATGTCCTAGGGTTTTGAAAAAGCGAACGAGAGTGAGCGCTGGTTCAAGCGCCTGCATGCCGACAGGCAGGAAGCGGAGTCCTGGCGGCAACATTGACAATATGCCATTAAAATGTTATATTTTTTTTAGTTCCGTAAAAACCTTTGACCCATCCTTTTGGAGGATCTGGGATGAGAAAGCAAAAGCGCAGAAAGGCAAATGCTCTAAAGACAAGACAAGAGGATCTTCAAGAAATAGCAGCATTGCTTGAGGAGTGTTACTCTTTGCTCAGGAGGGATTCACCAGAAGCAAAGAGTATTTACGCCGCCACTGGAGATCGATTGCTAACTGAGCAAGAAGCTCAAGTGGTCGTTGATGCAGGTGGCAGAATTGCTCGAAATAATAACGGTCACCCCTATCAAGTTCCGGATTTCCTATTGTACGGTGATGTGCTTGAATCCATGGAATATCACCTGGACATGGATGACCGCACGCCACCCAAGCACTAGGTCATCAATGAAAGCAACGTTAGAACCCCTTCACTTCGGTGATGCGTTAAGGGTTCTTTTAATTCTTCCCATGCCCTCAATTCGTGAATTAACTGGTTCGCCCAAAGGGCACCAGCAAACAAAAACGACACTCTGTGCCGTTTTTGTTTGTCTACTATTCTCATAGCAAGACTCGAACCGAAGGTAAGGGAAGCTCGCAGGCGAACACTTATGCCGCCGAGAATACGGCGGCGCAAATAAGTTGCGGGGCAACGAGGTTTCGAGCGCAGCGAGAGGCCAGTCTCTGTCTACCGGCAGGCTGCTTGGGGCACAACTATTTACACTTTACCATAGTTATGGTAGAGTTTTTTTAGTTATTAAACTAAAAAAGCGTGCCTAACTTAGAAAGGAGTTTCAAGTGGCGAAGAAAAAAACCATAGACACCGATGTCAAGCAACTAGAAGCATCTGAGAAAACTCAACGAGTTATCCAATGCTTCTTGGAAATTGAATGTAGTCCAAGTATGGAATGCACTCCTCAGCAAGCCAAAACACTCCGTAAGAAGATCATAGATGAAGTGAAGATGGCGTTGCGCAACGGGATGTTCTATGACGGAGACCGCCCAGACCCTAAAGAGCCCATTCCTTTGTGGCACAAGCTTTTCATAGCAGGTCACGATACCGAGGGCAGAACGAAAAAAATAAGGTACTTACTGCGCTCACTCGGAAGGCAAATCAGGACCAGTGATAACCGAATTAACCCCTACTGGTTAACTTGATTCAACTAACCGCATGGTTCGCCCAGCGGTTTTTACTTATTCGAAACTTTCGATTCTCCCAGTAAGCTCGATACAAACAAACTATTTACGTATTATTGTAATTATGGTAAAGTACTCTCGTGTTGTACATTTCACTCTGACAGGAGAAACTATTATGAACCCTTTGCAACTTCTGCAAGCATGTGTTTTCTCGTCGTTGCCGCAACTCAAGGTAGACATCGAACCAGCGACGGAACAAGAGCACCGACAGTGTGTCGACCCAGAGCATTGGTGGATCCTTGACATCTCTGGCGGAAGACAAGAAGTCGGGGTTCAGTGGAAGCCCAACGAGCCATTCTGCATTTACATCGGCGAGAGCCTCGAAGTTCCATTTGTCACCAAACCAGATTTTACGTGTAACAGTGTTGATGCGGCTTTACAAAAAATCGCCGAATTAACGGTGGGGTAGAATTTTAGCGCGATCTCCCGGGCTCCGAGATAACTTCAACGAACATTAGTTTGGCGATCAAGTTCTTTCCCTCGCTGAGAATCTCTGAAATTGCGAAAGAGAGAAGCGGGCATTCCCTGCGACTACAATTTCGGTTGGTCGCAGGGCTTTTTTTTGTATAAATTCTCATTATCACTAGTCTGGCTCAAAATGATTCCACTGCAGAAAAATCATTTACGTTTTTCCAAGATTATGGTAGAGTGCTTTTAGTTCTCAACAATTAACTCGCAGGCAGCTATGCCTAAATAGAAGGGAGAGAAAGATGACTAATGAGCGTTTTCGACAGATCGAAGAAATCGTTTCAAGATGGGGTGTGGTGGAGGCACATGAATTGGATCGTCAAAGGCTCCTCCAAGCAGATCTTGATGCCATAAGCGTAACAAATGACGAAGTGGAAGAATTTTCCCGACTGTGTAGTGAGCGAGATGGTCCAACTCGAGATGACTTTATAAGATTTCTTACGAAATACCGTATTCAACAAAACTAATGGTTAGTTTGATCAAATTCGAACTATGGCGGGGAAACTCTACGTCCCCGCCTTTTCATTTCACAAAACTCAATTCCTGCATTTCCAACTTTATTTCATTCCAAACAAGTGTTTTGAATGTGTCCAGCAGACGGCACAACTATTTACACTTTACTGTAATTATGGTAAAGTGTTTTTAGTTGTTCTAATGTCGAGCTCTTTGCTGTACCAAAAAAGGGAGAAAGGTAATGGACCGAATCACTGATGCGTTGAATGCTATCCGAAGAATTATCGATGAGCCGTGCAATGGCACCGATAAACATCTTGCACTCAAGTTGCTGTATATTCGGTTGACATTGCAAAAAATCTATCCGCCTACCAAGGAGGAAAAAGAGAAAATGGAGCAGATGGCGACAACCAGTATAGAAAGGATTCTAAGGCGACTTGAAAGATCATAGGGAAGGGATTCCATTAGCCTGCTATTTCTAGAGCCCCGGTATCAACCGAGGGCCTTTTCTTTACCTTTGGTGATTTTTAGGGTATAGTTATTGAAAGCCCGGGCGGGTTTTTTAGTTTATAGAAAGAATTAAGGCATCGCCGCAATCCATGCCTCAAGGTATAAAATATATCTGGCATGAATTGCGGCGTGAATTTATTCGCTCTGCTCATAAATTCATATGGCAAACGAAACCATTGTACGATTTGATGGAGTTTCATTTTCATACAGCGCCTCGAGAAAAATACTTGATGAGGTGGATTTTTCTATCCGCCGAGGGTCTAAAATTACCTTTATGGGTCAAAACGGGGCGGGCAAGAGCACCATTTTTCAGCTTATTATTGGCGGCCTGCAACCAGAATCAGGAAACGTAAATATAAGCCACAATGCAACGATTGCTATTTCTCGACAGGTAATTCCGCAGGATCAGCTACATCTTACCGTACGCGAATTTTTCCAAGCAGTATTTGCAGAAAAAGTATACGATATTGATCCAAAGATTGACGCGGTATTGGAAGCGGTAAATTTAACCGCAGACCACGAAAAACTTATTAAGACATTTTCAGGCGGGCAGCAAGCGAGATTATTGTTAGCGTCGGCGTTAATACAAGACACTGATTTGTTATTGCTTGACGAGCCAACGAATAATTTAGACAAAGAGGGGATTAAGCACCTTACGCAGTTTTTGATTAACTTCAAAAAAACGGTGGTGGTTATCTCACACGACTCCGACTTTTTAAATGCCTTTACTGAAGGCGTATTGTACTTAGACATGCACACGCAAAAAGTGCAATCGTACCAGGGAAACTACTACGACGTACTCGAGCAAGTATCTTCGCAGATTGAAAAAGAGGCAAGCCAAAATGCCCGACTTTCAAAAAGTATTATTGATAAAAAAGAAAAAGCAAATTATTTTGCCAACAAAGGCGGAAGGCTGCGATTACTGGCGGCCAGAATGCGGGAGGCGGCCGAAGAAATGGAAGAGTCAAAAGTTGAAACTCGAAAAGAAGATAAAACCATTCGAGCGTTTACCATTCCAACTCAGGAAGACTTTGGCGGAGAGATTGTAAAAATTACCAGCTTGTCGATCATGAAAAATCATAAGCCCGTTACCGTAAAAGCCGATATATCGTTACGAAAAAATCAGCACTTGCTTATTGCAGGTCCCAACGGCGTAGGTAAAAGTACGTTGCTGGAGCCATTGGTTAATGGTACAGCGAAAGGAGCTACCATCAGCCAGGGAGTTATAGTGGGATATTACAAGCAAGATTTTTCTACCTTAGACTTTGACCAAACAGTGTACAAAACTCTGTCGGATATAGCAGGAGGCATGGGCGAGCAACAGCTACGATCGATGGCTGCCGGATTTTTGATATCTGCCGATATGCTGCATTCGAAGATCAGAAATTTATCAGAAGGGCAAAAAGGATTGGTTTCGCTTATGAAACTTGTCTTACAAAAGCCAGGTTTGCTTATTTTAGACGAGCCAACCAACCACATGAATTTCCGGCATTTGCCGGTCATTGCAAAGGCGCTTGATGAGTACAAAGGAGCAATGATTTTGGTAAGCCACGTTCCAGAATTCGTAAGCCAGATACGCATTGACGAAACCCTTGATTTAGGAAATCATAAATAAAATCAATGTATAGGGCCCCCGTAGTTCAATGGATAGAACGCAAGATTCCGGATCTTGTAATGCTGGTTCGAGTCCAGCCGGAGGCACAGAAAACCGCCTTTGGGCGGTTTTGGTTTTTAGTTAATAGTGGGTAGTTGATAGATAAGCGGCGGCGATCACAATCGCCGCCGCTTATTATGCGACAAACGGAAGATCTCGCACTTGTCAAAGTATATAGCTGATCTATAATTAACTATTATTTTTAAATACTAGTAAATCATAACATTATGGTACGTAAAAGATTTATGCAGCGTGCTACCGTACTCCTGGTAGCTGCTTTGTTGGGAGTTGGGGTATCGAGTGCTTGCGTAGCTAACGCTGATACCTTAAATGTCAGCCAAACACTGGATTTGTTGGGAAACTTATCTCATTTACTTAACAACATTACAACGGTCAGCTTGAGTCAGCAAGCAAGCTTGCTGGGATCAATTGAGGGCGCGATTGCTTCAATTAGTCAACTCTTAAAACAATCTGCCCCAAATCCGCAGGCTGCCGTAAGCACGGTTACTGCAAGCGCATTGGCTGCCGGTAATACGTATTATGTGGCTCCGACCGGAAGCGATAGTAATGCCGGGACCAGTAGCGCGCCATGGCTTACCCTGCAAAAAGCTGCAAACAGCGTCCATGCCGGAGATACGGTTGTGGTGCGCGCAGGAAATTACAAAGGTTTTAACATTGTAACCGCCGGAACCGCCTCGGCTCCTATTACTTTTGCTGCTGATCCGGGAGCCACTATCACCACATCTATGAATTGGGGAGGCATTGACTTTGGCATTAATAACTCCGGACATTCGTACAACACGGTTACCGGTTTCACTATTGTGCCAGCAACCAATGATCCGATTGAATGGTATGCCGGAATTCGCTTTGGTGGAACAGGAACGGCCAACCAATGGGTATCAGGTACGGTGATTACCAATAACGTAGTTCACATGCGCGTGGTTCCGGTTGGAGATACTTCTTCAAACCATGACCAGCTTGGCATCTTTACCAGCTGGCAGGACGGCGCGTTGGTGCAGGGCAACACGGCAACGGGAGCTTGGGACAGTGGCATTTATATGTCAAACAGCGCCAAAAACTATATCGTCCGGGGAAATACCGTATACAACGTGGGAGGAATTGGAATTCATAATAACGGAGACGTAAGTCAGGGAGGGCCGGGAATCAACACTAACGCCATTATCGAAAATAATATTATTCATGATGTTGGTTTTGGGGTTGGCGGCCAGGCTATCAGTTGCGACGGACTGCAAAATTCCAGAATTCAAAACAATTTGGTGTATAACACCTGGTCAAAAGGAATTTCTTTGTACGTGGTAAATGCCGGCGGATTGTCGATTAATGACATCGTTACCAACAACACGGTTCTTACGGGTGTAAACGGTCATGCTGGTGTAGCAATGCGCATTCAGGGAGATAGTGCAAACGGACCGAATACCATTACCAATAATATTTTTCAAAATACCACCGGCGGCGCTACGTACGAAGTAGATAACACCGGAGTTACCATTGACTACAATAGTATCGGTAGCAATCCGCAATTAGGAGCGAGTTTATCAACTTGGAACAGTTGGGGATTTGATAAGCACAGTGTGGTTACCACTCCATCACAACTCTTTGTTGCGCCTGGCTCTGACTACCACCTTTCTTCCACCAGCCCCGCCATCGACCAAGGAACTGCAACCAACGCTCCGTCAACTGATCTCGATGGTAACTCTCGTCCTCAGGGTGCCGGCTATGATATTGGAGCGTATGAAGCAACAGGATCTACAACCCCTCCACCTTCCACCGCACCCTCCATCACCACCCAACCCACCAACCAAACCGTCACCGTAGGCCAGACTGCTACCTTCAGTGTCTCAGCTTTGGGAACTGCTCCCTTGAGCTACCAGTGGTTAAAGAACGGATCCAACATCTCGGGAGCCACGGCAGCAAGCTATACCACTCCTGCTACCACCACCTCAGACAATGGATCAACCTACAAAGTCACCGTCTCCAACACTGCCGGATCGGTTACATCAAACAGTACTACATTGACGGTGAATGCAGTGGTGACTTCTGGAACTAGCGCTTACCGATGGTTTAATATGACAACGCCGACAGCCATAACCAACCAGACGGCGGCTTCCGGGCTTAACGATGGCGACTTTAACACCGACGTTATGCTTCCAAATTCTGATACAGAAAACACTAATGCATATGAGGCTGCCGGACTTATTTACGGAACGCCTCAATCATTCACTGCCTTTTCATTTCTTAACGGAACTTATGATTCAGGGCAAGACGGAGTATTTGATGCAAATCTTGCGGTGCAAGCTACTCAAGATGGAACAACCTGGACGCCAATTTCTGGTTGGTCGCTGTCGCCTGCATACGCGTATAACTCGGGAGCTGCCGCGGGTGTAACGTATACATTTTCGGGACCTGCAACCGCCGCTTTAGGAATTCGGGTGTCGGGACAAATTCACACGGCTTCTAACAGTAATTCATGGTTTGTTAGAATTAGAGAAGTTCAGGCATCGGTAAATAGCAGTATAACTACCGCACCCTCCATCACCACCCAACCCACCAACCAAACCGTCACCGTAGGCCAGACTGCTACCTTCAGTGTCTCAGCTTTGGGAACTGCTCCCTTGAGC
>Ga0070741_10012190_pt1 | contig 15620 bp, 6 predicted proteins | sample Coa_R1_4_FD_66440 | JGI IMG/M metagenome (GOLD analysis project Ga0070741, IMG submission 66440) | Surface soil microbial communities from Centralia Pennsylvania, which are recovering from an underground coalmine fire - Coalmine... | ecosystem: Environmental > Terrestrial > Soil > Unclassified ... | reverse complement strand
GATAATTGAGCAGCAAGTATTGGCCGTCGCCTTCCATGGGATAGTCGCCGAAATCGGCATGGGCGTTGATGTCATTGCCTAATTCGAGCGCGAGTTTGACGGCCTGGATGCGTTCGCTTTCGGGGCAGCCGGCGTAGGGGCCGGGACTTTCCCCATCCCAATAGCCGATGCCGGCCGCGGCCATCAGAGGCGTAATGTTTTGCACGGTTGGCATTTTCGGATCGGCGCCGCCGGCTGCGAGCACTCTCATGTAGGCCACGTCGCCGCCTTGCGCGGCAATGTAAAACGGCGTGGCGCCGACGTAGCTGATGTATTTGCGGCCGATGGGGATATCGAGCGGGAGTTTGACCTGGCCGAAGTCGCGATTGTATTTGATCTCTTTCCAGGAAACGCGCACGTTGGGATTCGCGCCGTGCGCGAGCAGCGCTTTAGCGAGATCCAGGCTGTCTACCTTTCCTTGTGGAACCGGGGGGCCGATGGGCGGAAGGCCCGCGCCCGCGTTGGGATTGGATCCCGGACGACGCATCCAGGCTAGCGAATGGAGTACGGAACCGCGCGGGTCGGGCGCATTGGGATTGGCGCCGCGGTCCAGCAGCACCATGGCGAGCTCGTAGTAAGCATTGATAACCGCCATGCCGAGCGCGCTGGTGCCATCGGGAGCGGCATCGTTGACGTTGGCGCCATGGTCGAGCAGGACTTTGGCGGCGTCGATGTGGCCGTTGCGAACCGCAAAGAGAAATGCGGTGAACCCGGAATTCGATTTGGCGTTGACGTCGGCGCCGAATTCGATGAGCAGGGCAGCGGCATCGGCGTTTCCTTCCGAGGCGGCCCACATGAGTGCGGTCTGGCCTTTCCAGGGCTCTTTGACGTTGACGCCTGCGCCTCTGACCAGCAGGAGCTTCACGGCATCCACTTTGCCGGTGAGAGCGGCAGTCATGAGCGCGGTCTGGCCTTGTTCGGAAGTGGCGTTGGGATCAGCGCCGGCTTTGAGGAAGCGATCGATCAGCACGGCATCGCCGTTGGTGCAGGCGAGCGAGAGCGGCGTAATGTTGTACTGGGAGGCGGCTTTGACGTCGGCGCCGGCGGCGAGCAGCAGGCCGGCGATTTCGCGATTGTCGCGCTGGGCGGCCCAGTGGAGGGCGGTGAAACCGTCGGCTTCGGCGGCGTTGACGTCGGCGTGTTGCGCGAGCAGGGCGCGGACGGCCTTGGCATCGCCCGACTTTACAGAGTTCATTAGCCGGACATCGATCAGGCGGGTGTCGGCTGCATGCAGGGACGCAAGCGATAGAAACAGCAGGCAGATCCGTCGCACGCTTTGAGTGTAATATATCAGTTGGGTGCCCCGGAAAGTGCTTCGATCCATCGCAATCTCGCTGGCGGTCGCCGGGGGACTTGGGGCGGCTGCCACCCCTCCTCCCGCGGCGGTTTTCACCAAGTACTGCACCACTTGTCATAACGCCAAGCTCAAGACCGGCGGATTCGTGCTGGATACCGGTGAATTGGACCGCGTTGGGCAGCATGCCGAGGTTTGGGAGAAGGTGGTGAAGAAGCTGCGGTCGGAATCGATGCCGCCCGCGAAAATGCCCCGGCCGGATGAGGCGACGTACAATTCGACGGCGGGGTGGCTGGAGACGGAGCTGGACCGGGCGGCGGCCGAGCATGTGGAACCAGGAAAACTTCCGCTGCTGCATCGGCTGAGCCGGACGGAATACCAGAACGCGGTGCGCGATCTCCTGGCGCTGGATGCGCTCCCGAAAGAGATGGATTATTCGCTGCTGCTGCCAGCGGACAACTCCAGCAGCGGATTCGACAACATCGCCGACTTGCTGTTTGTTTCACCGACCGCGATGGAGAGCTATCTGGACGCGGCGCGGAAGATCAGCCGGCTGGCGGTGGGGGATCCGGCGATGCCAGTGATGGTGAATACGTATCGCTTATCAGGCGAGCACACGCAGGACGTGCGCGTGGAAGGGTTGCCGTTCGGAACGCGCGGCGGGTTGGGCGTGAAGACGGATGTTCCACTGAATGGCGATTACCTGTTCAAGATCGAACTGGCCGGAACGCCCAAAGAGCCGGATCAGCTCGAAATTACGGTGGATGGCGCGCGGGCCCAACTAGTGGAAGTGGGAGGAAAGCCGCAGCAGGGTGGAGCGCCGCGGGGAGGCCGCGGGTCGCAAAAGCCGTTAGAGATTCACGTGCCGTTGAAGGCGGGGCCGCGCATGATCGGCGTGACGTTTGTGCAGAAGACCGAGGCGCGCGATGAGGAAACGGTTCGGCCTCGGATGCGGGGGCGGGGAACGGAGCTGGCGATCGACATGGTCACGATCAGCGGGCCGTATCATCCTGAATTTGGGGGTGAAGTGGCTACGGACACGCCGAGCCGGCGGAGGATCTTCATCTGCCGACCGCGCGCGGCAAGCGACCAGACGGCCTGCGCCAAGCGGATTCTTTCCACTCTGGAGCGGCGGGCGTACCGGAGGCCGGCGACCGCGGCGGATCTGCAGGATGTGATGCCGTTCTATGAGGCGGGCCTAAAAGACGGCGGATTCGATCGGGGAATTGAGCAGGCGCTGGAACGATTGCTGGTGAGCCCGCAGTTTTTGTTCCGCATCGAGCGGGATCCAGCGAGCGTTCGGCCGGGCGCGGCATTTGCTGTAAGCGATCTAGAGCTGGCGTCGCGATTATCGTTTTTCCTCTGGAGCAGCATTCCCGATGACGAGCTGCTGAATATCGCGGCAGAGGGCAAGCTGCGGGAAGCGGCGGTTCTCGAACGCGAGGTGCGGCGGATGCTGGCGGATCCGAAGGCGGAATCGCTGGTGACGAATTTCGCCGAGCAGTGGCTGTACGTGCGCGATATCGAAGCTAAGAAGCCGGACGATCTGTTGTTCCCGGATTTCGACGAAACCTTGCGCGAGGGCTTTCGCAAAGAGACGGATCTCTTCCTAGATAGCGTGCTGCTGGATCCAACACGCAGCGTGCTGGATTTGATGACCGCGAATTATTCGTTTGTGAACGAGCGGTTGGCGAAGCATTACGGAATTCCGAACGTGGAGGGAACTTACTTTCGCCGCGTGACGTTCCCGCCGGATAGCCCGCGCGGGGGATTGCTGGGGCAGGGCAGCATTCTAACGCTGACATCATACGCCACGCGTACGTCACCGGTGCTGCGCGGCAAGTGGATTTTGGAGAACATTTTGTCCAGTCCGCCGCCACCGCCGCCGCCGAACGTCCCGGCGCTCAAGACGGAAGCGAGCGATACCGGCAAGCCGCTGACGATGCGCCAGGCGATGGAGGCGCATCGGGCGAATCCGGTGTGCGCCAGTTGCCATGCGCGCATGGATCCGATCGGGTTTGCGATGGATAATTTCGATGCGGTGGGCCGCTGGCGGGATACGGATGCCGGGCAGGCGATCGATGCGTCGGGAGTGCTTCCGGATGGGACGAAGTTTAACGGAATCGTGGATTTGAAGAAGGCGCTGCTGCGGCATCCGGAGCAGTTTGTGGAGACCGTGGCCGAGAAGTTGTTGATGTATGGGATTGGCCGCAACGTGCAGTATTATGACCGGCCGGCGGTGCGGGCGATCGTTCGTGAGTCGCGGGCGAGTAACTACAGCTTCGCTTCGTTGGTCTTAGGAGTAGTGAAGAGCGCGCCGTTCCAGATGCGCAGGGCTCAGGAAGAACAGCAGAAAGCGCCCGCCGTCAGCACGGCTGCGCGGCTGCGATAGGATCGGAAAAGGAGACAGAAACGATGTTCCTCACCAATGTAGCGTTGCCTCGCCGGACATTCCTGCGCGGAATGGGCGCTACTTTGGCGCTGCCGTTTCTGGACGCCATGACGCCGGCGCTGCGGGCCAATTCAGCCAAGCCCGCGCCTCGGCTGGGATTCGTCTATACGCCGAACGGATTTATCCAGGAGCAGTGGATACCGAAAACGCTGGGCGCGCAATTTGAGCTGACCCCATCGCTGGAGCCGCTGGCGCGCGTGAGGCAGAATCTGCTGATTGTGAGCAATCTCGCGCATCTGCAGGCGAATACCTTCGGCGACGGCGTGGGAGATCATCCGCGCGCTTCGGCCGTGTGGCTGAGCGGCGTGCATGCCTGGGATCGAACGCAGCCGGGCATGGAGGTTCGGCTGGGAACAACGGCGGATCAATTAGCGGCGCGGGTGATCGGGAAAGATACACGCGTGCCGTCGATGGAGCTGGTGCTGGAGAAGCCCACGGCGATCGCCTGCGATACCAGCGACTGCTTCTTTGTCAATACCATTTCGTGGCGCAATCCCACCACGCCCAATCCGACGGAGGCACATCCGCGCCTGGTTTTCGACCGGCTGTTCGGCGACGGTGGGACGGCGGCACAAAGAGCTGCCCGGATGCAGCAGACCGGCAGCATTCTGGATTCTGTGTTGGCGGAGGCGAACCGGCTGCAGGGGACTCTTGGCCCAGGCGATCGGACCAAACTCACCGAGTATCTGGATTCGGTGCGCGAGATCGAGCAGCGTATCCAGAGCACGGAAAAGCGGGGCGCCGAATCGCCGCTGGAACTGCCGGACCGCCCCGTAGATATACCAGAGACGTTCGACGAACACGCGAAACTGATGTACGACTTAATGGTGCTGGGGTACAGGGCCGATGTCACGCGCGTGTTTACGATGATCATGGCGCGAGAGCTGAGCTCGCGGACGTATCCCAATATCGGCGTGCCGGAGCAGCATCATGCGGTTTCGCATCATCGCAACGACCCGGCCCTGATCGCGAAAAAGCAGAAGATCGACCAGTATCATGTGTCGCTGTTTGCGTATTTCCTCGAGAAATTGCAGAACACGCCGGACGGCGACGGATCGCTGCTGGATCACAGCCTGATTCTTTACGGCGGCGGCATCGGGAACGGCAATCTCCATGAGCATACGAATCTTCCCTTGCTGATGGCGGGCAAGCTGGGTGGCCAGGTGCAGCCCGGACGACACGTCAAGTATCCGGATAACACGCCGATGACAAATCTATTGCTGAGTATCTTGGACAAAGCCGGCGTGCCCACCGACAAACTGGGCGACAGCACGGGACCGATTCAGCCCGATTACTTGACTCTGTAAATCGTTGTTGTATTTCTCACCTAGCAAATCCCTCTATTCACTGTTAAGAAAAGACAGCGCACAACACATTCCTTGCACGCAGTGATCTAAGATTCGAGGCTCTGCGTTTACGCAGCGCACCTCACTTGCGAGCGTGTATGAATCTTCTTGTTGTTTCCCTCTTAGCCCTAACTTTATTCGTTCCCAGTACCTGGGCGCAGACTAGTCAAAATGCCTGGCGGGACATCGGTAAGGAAGCGCTACGCGCGGCGGATGCCGGAGATTTGGACAAGGCCATCAAACTGTACACCGAGGCATCGGGTATGCTGCTGGCTCGCGGGCGCAAGGCGGATGCGGGCGTCATTTACATGAACCTGGGGGAACTGGCTCAAATCCACGGGCAGTTTCCCCTCGCCGAGACGAACTTCATTACGGGCCTCCAGCTACTGGAGCATTCCGCCGCTCCCGATGACATGCGCATCGTGGAATTGTTGGATGATATCGGATGGCTGTACGTCACTTGGGGAAAGGCCAGCGCGGGCGCGCGTTTCCTGGAGGAGGCGCGGGATAAGGGCCGGAATGCCGCTGCCAATGAACCGCGCCTGATCGCACATTTAGATACGCAAGCGGCGTACGCCACCGTGATCGGCAAGTATTCCGAGGGGCAGAAGACATGGAAACGAGCCCTGGAGCTCGCGAACCTGGACTTCGGACCAGACGCCCTGAAATACGACAATGTCCTTCTACATTGCGGGCAAGCCAGCTCTTTGGTGGGCGATTATCAGTCCGCCGCGGAGATGTTGCGGAAGTATCTCGATATCGAGCAGCGCAGGCCCGGCACAATTAATGCATCAATCGCTCTTGCGGCAGGCGAACTGGGGAATGTCTATACCCACATGAAGAAGTATTCCGAGGCGCAGACGTGGTTCAACCAAGCATTCAACGGCAAGAATCTGAAGCAGCAGCCGCTGATTCATTCCGTTCTTCTGTCGTATTTGGGCGACTACTATATGGCGCAGAGCGATTGGCAGAATGCAAAATCGCAGTTCGAGCAAGCCTTAACTATTGAGCAAAGCATCATGGGAAATAACCAGGCGGTGGCTAAGTCGATGCTTTCACTGGCCAAGGCACTGGAGAAGCTCCACATGAAAAGCGAAGCCAAGGACTTAGAAGGCCAGGCGCGCGCGATTGTGGAAGCCCATAAGCGCCCCGCGGATAACCAGACAGTGGATGTGCTTGCGTTACGGCGCGAGAATTAACGGAACTGGCGTTTGTAAGTCAGAGTCACGCTAAAGATTCCGTTGTAATCGCGCAAGGCCTCAGCAGACCATCGCGGCGTGAATGTCCAGAGCACTTGAATGGTTTGCGCATTGGCGGTGTTTAAGCCGGTTACGTAAGTAAACGTGACGTTGTTCGAGATCTGCTGTTGCAGGCTGAGCTGGGCTTCCGGCAGCTGGGAGCCGGACGTAAATGCCGGGTTGATCTTGAGCTGCGTGACGCCGAAAACGCGCTGTAGCTGGTTGGCCACTGGATCGGCCAGCGCGCGGCTCACGATCGCCGATTCACCCATTTGCTGAAAGCTCTGGGCCGGAAGTGAAGGCTGATTGGCAAGCAAAGTGGGATCGGATGTCGGAGTGGTTCCGGTGGCGAGAAGGCTAACGATTTCCGTAAACGGCAGCGGAGGATCGGAAGTGTAGCTGAGCTTCATGTTGTCGACAGGGCCGGTGACTTTCAGTACCACGTCCACACCTTGCGCCTGCGTTTCGAGGCTCAGATCGAGGTCGGGCTCAATTCGAATGGGATTGTAGAAAGCAATGGTGCCGGTATTCACGGTGTAAGTGGAACCGAAAAAGACCAACTTGCCTTCCGTAATTTGCACGCGCCCGAGGACGCCAGGATGCGCCGCCGTTCCGCGCACGCGCAAATCCGCGGTCAATTGCAGGTTTTGCGCCAACGAAGACTGCACGCCCAGCGAACTGGAACTGCGGACGCGGATATCGAGGCGCATGTTTTCGAGCAATGGGCTGCTGGCGGAAGGCGCTTGGACGGGCGGCGCGGCCAGGCTCAACATCGATCCCAGGTCAGTTTTCGAATTGTACGATAGCTCATCGAGCACAACGGTGCCGGAGACGGAGCTGTTGTCGCTTGTCCCGGCCAGGTTCACAGTAGCGGAAGCCACCAGCCCGACGCCCTGTTGCACCATAATGCGAACGCGACGGGCTTTGGCCTGAAGGCCGAAGCGCAGAGTGCCGTCCAGAGTGGCGGAACCGGAGGCGGTTATTTGCCCGCCGCCTGCTTCGGCGGTGAGATTGCGAATGACAGCGCTGTTGCCATTGAGGGCCACCAAGCCATTCGCTTTCCACAATCCGGTCGGAAGGCTGGGGGAATCGAACGAAGCGTTGTGCAGTTCCAACTGACCAGTGAGCCGCGGCTCAGCGAGCGATCCGCGCACGCCGGCCACAAGGACAATGTCGCCCCCCGATGCGATCTCGTGATCGAGCTGCTGCAGGATCCCGAGATTGACGTTGCCTTTCAGCGCCACGTTCATCGCGTCCTGATTGTTCAATGGCACCGATCCGGTAGCCTGCAGATCGGTTTGCGGGCCGGCAATATGCGCGCTGCGGATTTGGAGTACGCCGCGATCCAATGTGAGCGCAATGGGGCCTTGATTGCGGAAGACGAGCGGATTCGATTTTCCCAACGCTGTCATTCCGAATGCGGAAGGCGAGCTGCTCACTTCGAGACGGCTGACATCGAGAGAAGCACGGAGCTGCTGCGGATCCATTAAAGGACCGTTGAGGGTGGCATTCGCGTCGGCCGAGGCATCCACACCCTGGCCGGCCGAGGTTCCCAGCAACGGACGGATGCCGGCCCAGCTAAGATTGCGGACCGTGAGTTGGGCATTGGCGGGGTAGTTGCTCGCCAATTGCACGCTGCCACGGCCTTCGATGGATGCGCCCGCAGTGGAAGAGGTGAGCATGAAATTCGTGCGACCTGCGGCGGTATTGGCGGTGAGCGCCAGATCGCCGAGAGGTTTTCCGTTGAGGGCGAGGTTCGTCGTTTTTACGTTCGCGTTAAGGTCCTGTAGCAGGACGCGCGGTTCGGTATTTTGCACTTCGGCCTTGCCGGATGCCGTGGCGGCAAGCGATCCGGCGATCCCTGGGCGGCGATTGGCGAGCGTTTTGATGCGCGCAAGATCGCTGGAGTTTGCGTCGACGCTGAATGTGAGACGGCCCGAGAGGAAATTGCCCGCGGGATGATCGTAATGGGCGGTGAGATCCAGCCGCGATGGGCCGGATACGATCTGAACTTGCGGCACGTCAAGGCTGGAGGGCAGGTAATTCAGGCGGGCGTGGACGCGATCGATGGCATCGTCGTATAGCATTCCGTTAGATAGGGTCAAGTCCGCCGAGCCGGAAGGATTCGCGATTGTGCCGCTAAAGTTCGCGCTGCCCGAAAGCATCCCTTTGATGGGAAGATTGCTGCGATTGGCGACGGCCAGAACTCGCTCCACGGGCAGCTTGGCGATATTCGCTCGCGCGGAAGTTGGATAATCGCGAGTGAGCTGGGTGCTGCCATCGGCAGTGATGCTGGACCCGGCGAAGTTGGACACGAGATTGTAGTTCACGGTTTGGCCAGTGGTGGTGGCATTGGCAGTGAGGTCGCCGTAGTCCTGACCGCGCCAGTTCAATGCATGGGCGGAGGCGTTTCCGTTCACGTTGGTAAGTTGAAACTCTTTGGATACGTTTCCGGCGACGCTGGCATGCACTTGAACAGTACCGTTGAGATCGGGCCATTCTTTTTTGATTTCCGCGAGCTGCGACAAATGGATCGGGTCGCTTTGAATATCGGCGTGAAGTTGGCCGGTGGTGAAGCTGTCGCGAGGATGCTGGAACTGCGCCGTGAGCTTCACGCAGCTCGCGCCCAATTGGACGAACGCGGTCGGAACCGTCACCAGCTGATCGGTCAGATTGATTTGCGCTTGCGCGCTATCGAACGGCTGGCCGTCGATGGTGCCTTTGGTGACTGTAACGGAGGTTTGGCCGCGAGGATTCCCAAGCGTGCCTCGGATTTGCGCGTTGGCGCTGAGTTGGCCCGAGTAACCGCTGGAAGGCTCGCCGGCGAGCGCCAGCAGGTCGGCTAAATCGCCGTTGTGGATCGCTGCGTCGACAGCCAACGGAGAGCTGGGGGGTGCTTTCCAATCGCGCAGGCCGAGCGTTCCCGAGAAGCGGGCTTGCATGTTGTTGCGGGCTAGAGTTCCGTTTTCGATTTGTGCGCGGTTCCTGGCGGCGGAGAGGTCGGCAGTGAAACTGTCGAAAGCACGTCCTGCGAAGCTGAGGCGATCCGCCGTCAGATGTCCCGAGATGTTGGGCGCGCTCAAACTCCCCGTGATTTTTCCCGTGAAGCCGGCGCGCCCGCCGTGGAGCGCGATCTGGGGCCGCGAAGCACGGGGGAGTGCCGCGAAAAGATCATCGAGATTCGTTGTGGTGAGCGCTAGATTCAGTTGATTGTTGAGCGAGCCTTCCAGCGTGAGGCGAGAATGGGGCAACTGCAGCACCGAATTTCGTATAGATACGTCGTCGGTCGCGCTCGAATATTCGGCGTTCAAATGGCCGGACAACGGAATGCCATGCCGTGCCGGGGCCAAATCTATCTTGGCTTCCGCCATAAGGCCTTGCGGGGCGGCGTTCACGTTTCCGGAAAGATCCACCATGCCAGAAACGACTGCATCGTAGGGCAGGGGAGCGAGCTTGGCGGCGCGAGCGGCCGTTGCAATGTCGAGCTGATCGAGATTCCCATGAACTTTGTAGGCGCCCTGCGGGTCCAGATCGGCGGTTCCGGTCACGTTTGTGGGTCCCAGCGAGAGGCGCTGGATATCGGCGTGAATGCGATGATCCTTGGAGTCGACCGTGGCATCCAGGTCGATCACGCGCGGAAGGTCCGCGAGATTTACCGAGGATGGCAGGTTGGCGGCGTCCCTCAAATCGGCGATCGCGATGTGCCCGGAGGCGTGTGTCGTTAGGTTCGGGTTTTTCAGGTCCGCAACCGATGCACTGAGCGTGAGCGAAGAATCCGCCGAATTCAGAGTCGCGTTATGGATATCGATGCGATTGCGCGACAGCACCACAGGTACATGGATCGCAAGTTGGACTGGCGTGTTGCGGCCGGAGATCACGTACACAGGTTGCAGCGAAATATTGCCGCTGTACTGTTGTTGCAGGGTGTTGTACGAAAGCTGAGCGAGCAAGTTGTTGGCACGGAGATTGAGATCGCGCTTCTGAGCGGCGAACATAATGGACCCGTTGGTGAGCTCAAAACGTCCGATGGCGAGGTCTACGATTGTTTGCAGCGGATCGCTCGAAGAGGATTTCCGGGGCGGCGAGGGGAGATTGGTTCGGCCGTCGGGATAGACGATGACGTTCGTCGCGGGACGATCGATGCCCAGGTAGGTTATGTCCCACCAATGATGCACGCTGGTAAAGAGGCGCAGGTTCACTTGCAAGCGCGCGATGCGCAGCAGCGGCGGCGTGCCGTCCGAGCTTCCTCGGGTCGCCTCAGGCTCCGTGCCGTGCAGGACGAAATCCGTGACGACAGCCTCAAAATGCTTCCAATCGAACTGAAAGCTTCCCATCTCGGCTCTTCCGCCGGTGCTGTCCTCGATGGATGTGAGGATGGTGCGTTTGGCGTAGTTCTGGAACCAGGCGGATTGGACAATGAGAATCGCCGCGATGACCAGCGCAACGATGAGCGCTCCGAGCGCGATGACAACATTTCGCAGGATGCGGATAGGTTTGCTCATCCTGAAGTCTCCTGATTAAAAGCTCCCGGCTTATATTCCACTTTCACGTTTTGGCGCGCCTGGTCCAGCCATTCGTTGAACTCTTCATTGATGCGCTCGCCTTCTAATGTCTCCCGGATTTTTGGCTCGAGAGCCTGGAAGTTGCCGTCCTTGGGGTATTGCCGCTTGAGTTCGGCGGCATGCTGGTCGTAATACTTGTGAAGGTCGTCATCCGTGACGACGATGCCAGCTCGAAAACGCTCATTGATGAATTGAAGGACCGTGAGCTGCCATAACAACTGGTCGCGAAGCTCAGGTTGCGAGATTCCATAGCGCTGCAAAGCGGCGTGGAACCGCTGGGACGAGCCGCCGAACTGATCACGAATGAGCTGCGATTCCAGGGTGGCGGCTTGCGATTCGAGCGGCCGCCGATAACCACCGGTCACGATTTCATCGCGGATGATCTGCTGCGTGATCAGCCGCTCGGCGGATTGTTTCCGGGCGGCGGCGCTGAAATCCAATTGCGAGCCGTTCAGAAAATCCGTGAGCCGAATATCACGATCGATATCGCTCAGCTTAACGATGTGTTTGCCGGCGATGGCGGCAATGCGATCGAGAACAACTGCGCCCGAAGCCGAAAGAGAGAGGGCCAGAATGGAGATCCACGCACGCATGCTAGAACGTCTGTCCAATCGAAAAGAAGAATTGAAAATGGCCGATGTTCTGCTGCGTGCTTTGGCAATAGCTGGGCAATTGCGACTGAGGAACATTGGGATTGCAATTGAGTATTTGAGCGGGCGTGCCTGAGAATCCGACGTACGACGGGGGATTGATGCTATAGGCCAGATCCACGCGAACCGGTCCCACCGGCGTGCGGTAGCGAATGCCGAATCCTACGTCATGGACCGTGTAATTGAAATCCTGAACGTTATTCTGATGGAAGCGGAACGAGATATCGCTCAGGCTGCGATAAACATTGCCCATATCGTGGAAGATCACACCTTGGATGTTCTCGCCTATAAAAGGGAACCGCAGTTCGACGTTGTTAATGAACAGCGCATTACCGCCGAGCGGGAATCCGGTAGGCTCCGAGGACGGGCCGCCCGGCACAAGCGGGGCGCCGATGTCGCGCGGGCCGGCCTGATTGAAGGGGAAGGCGCGCAGGGAGTCCGCGCCTCCCGCATAGAACCGCTCGGGAAGCGGCACCGATTCCTGGGCGTCTATACCCGCGGGCGGGGCGAAGGGTTTGATAATGCCGAATTGGGTTTGACGCGCCAAAACCAAATTCTTGCCAAGCGAGTAATAAGTGGCGTTGCGGAAAAGGGCGCGGCCAAAGCTCCGCTGGGATCCGAAGAATTTGCCGCTGAGCTCGAAACTTGCCGTGTTGTACATGCCGCGATGTGGATCGGCCGGATTATCGCGGCGATCCTGAATGAAATTTGCCCCGAGAATCCCCAGCCGGACGGTTTCAAGGAACTGGGAAACCAGAAGTACTGGGATAACGATGTCGCTGACGGCGTCCTGGCGATACGAGGCTTGAAATACCCCAGTCAAAGATTTCGAAAATCGTTTGGAGAGCTGCACGGACGCGTCCCTTTTGCGGGCGGCAAATGTGCGCACATTCAGCGTATTGTCATATAACAGCGAATACGTGAGGTCCTGGCCTTGCACATTGAGGAAACGAGGCTGTAAGTAAGTGAGCGCAGCGCGCTTCTCCAGCGACGAGTAAGAGCCCTGCAAACTAACGGTGTGACCCAAGCCGAGGAAATTCTGACGGCTGAGGGTCAGCGATCCTTCGGGGCTGAACCCGGTGGTGCCTCCTGCGGAAGCTAAGCTGGTGGTGCCGGGCGTGCCAAATTGCGCGAGCTGCGCGCCAAACCCGATGCTCATGGTGTAGCGATTGGCTTCATCGAAGTGGTACAGGACGTATTTGTGGTCTTCGTCGCCATCCGGATTTTCAATCGCTGTGTCGATGTTGGCGAAAACGCCTAAATCATAGAGCGATTTCTGAATGTTGGTTTGGGCGGTGGGAGAGAGCGGCTCGCCGGGCTTCATTGTAATCACCCGGTCCACTACGCTTGGCCGTGTGGCTTGCAGCCCGGATTTCAGCACATCGCGTACATATTCGCGGTTGCCTTCCGTGACGTTATAGACGACGGCCACGTGGCCCGGGCTCAGAACGTGCCAGGATGCGTTAAATGCCGCCTTGGGAAAGCCGCGCGTGTAGTAAAAGGTGAGCACCGTTTCGCGGTCGTTCGCGATGTTGACCTCGGAGAAAGGCTGGCCATCCGAGGAGGCGAGGCTGGGGAGATCGGCCGTCTTGAAGAGGGTGTTGCCGTGAATGGCGAGATCGTCCACCACCCACTGTGAGCCTTCATCGATGTGCACAGTAACACCGATGTCGCCGCTTTTGCCGCCCTCGTCGCGCGTCACTTCGGAGGTGACCTTCACGTCGCGAAATCCGTTCGCTTGATATAAGTTCGTGATGCTCTGCTGGTCCTTGCGGAGGAAAGCATCGCTATAGCGGCCGTGGCGGAGAATCAAGAAGCCAGCGGGTTGCAGGTACATCCGATCGCGGATCGTGTCAGTGTCAAAATAGCGATTACCCGTAATGGTTACCCGCACCAGTTTGTATCGCATGCCGCGCGAGATGGCATATTCCACGGTCTCCTGGTCATCCTTGATCGGCTCCACACGAAATTCGACGTTAGCGTCGTAGTATCCCTGGCTCTGGAAATAATCCTGCAGATTGCGCCTGCCGGTTTCGAGCAGGTCGTCGTCCACAGCGCCCTGCTGAAAAACCGGAACGTAGCGCTTGAGCACGCGGCGCGAAACTTTAGTTTCCACGGCGGTTATTTTGACTTTAGGCCCGGCATCGATATCCAGGTTCGGATGGACGCGGCGGTGCGCGGCGTCGTAATCCAATTTTTTCAGCTCCACCTTCGCCATCAGGCGATCCTGGCTGCCGTATTTTTTCAGGACTCCCTGAACGCCGCCGCGTGTCCGCGAACTTGTCACACTCTTCCACCAGTGAATCAATGGAATGCGCCAACCGGTGGCCCGGACTATGGTGGCGTCCGGTAGCTTCGTCATCCCGGTGATAGAAGGCATTTCGTATCTGGCGCGCTTGTGTTCGCGGATCTGAAACGTCAGGAAGACCTGCTGCGCGTCATCGCCTGCGGCGACCTGGGGAGTGATTGTAGCTTCGTAGAATCCGTTAGCCTGGAGCAGACGATGGATGTGATCCACGGCTTGCCCGACGTCTTCGCCGTGGAATGGAGCGCCTAAAGAAAGTTGGGTAACGCCTTGGATCTGGGCTCGATTTGGATCCTGCAGGACTTTTCCCTCGATCGTGACGCCGCCCAAAAAACGGGCATTTTGCGTGACGAATCGCACGATCACGCCGTTGCCTGAAGGCTCCGCCTCCACCACGATATCTTCGAAGCGCCCGGTAGCGAAAAGACCGTCAATGGCGCGAGCGACGTCCGGAGAGTGCAGCGGCTCGCCTTTTTTCAGCGGCAAAACGCGCGCGAGATCCGCGGGATCAAGCGGCTGGCCGTTCGGGAATTGGATGTCGACGATCGGCTTTCCTTCGAAAGCCGAGGGCTGATCCAGCGAAGTAGAAGACTGTGCCATTGTCAAGGCGCAAAAGAGGCTCAGCGCACACACTAACTTCAGGAACGGACACCCCACCTACGTTGGACCCCCAAGTTTCCAGTTTAGTTACGGTCCTAACTAGGGATGTTACCTGCGATGAGAACCGTAATTGCGCGCATAGATTTTCGTGAATTCAGCGCCCAGAAAGAAGAGCTGCGCCGAATAGTAAACCCACACGAGGAAGAAAATAACGGTCCATGCCGCTCCGTATGTGGATTGAAATCCAACGTGACCCAGATAGATGGCGAGAAGTTGCTTGCCAATAGAGAACAGCAGCGCGGTGACCGCGGCGCCGATCGCGACGTCACTCCAGCGAAGCCTTACATCGGGGAGTAGCTTGTAGATGGCTCCAAACAGGATGGTAACCACAAGGAACGAAATAACGAAGGTCGTGACGTGCAGGAGCCATTCGGGCACCGGTAACCGGGCACGAAAGAAATTCGCGATAGTGGCAACGGAAACACTGGCAATAAGAGAGATGAGCAAAAGGCAACCCGCGGCCAATACCATGATCGCTGAATAGAAGCGCTGCTTCACAAGCGACAGGAGATTACGGAACCAGGTTCCGCCATCCGATTCCTGTACTCCCCAGACCACATTCAGAGCGGAGTGTAACTCTACCACCACGGAGGAAGCTCCTACGGCTAACGTGATCGCGCTGAGAATGGTCGAGATTAGGCCCGCGGCCGGCTGATGGGCGTTGCGCACCAACGCTTGAATCGCGAGCGCGGCATTGGAGCCGACCAGGGTTTGAATCTCCCAGGCGAGTTGCCCTTGAACGGCCTCTTGTCCAAAGACGCGGCCCGCCACCGCGATCGAGATCACTAACAGAGGCGCTGCCGAAAGAAGAGAGTAATACGCTAGTGAGGCGGCCAACCGCGGGGCATTGTCGCGCGACCAATGGTCGAACACCTGTTCGGTCATATCGCCGATACGGCGGCAAACCGATAGTAGTTCGGCGGCGGGCGGCATGCTATGTAAAAGACGCTGAAAAATGCATTTTACAAACGCGTCTTTAGATTTCGCGAGCGAGGAGATTCGCCAGGCGAGTATCTTAATCAAAACTCGGGCAGTATAAGCCGGCCGGTGAGCGGCAGGAGGAGCGACGTCCAA
>Ga0070741_10012188_pt1 | contig 15621 bp, 15 predicted proteins | sample Coa_R1_4_FD_66440 | JGI IMG/M metagenome (GOLD analysis project Ga0070741, IMG submission 66440) | Surface soil microbial communities from Centralia Pennsylvania, which are recovering from an underground coalmine fire - Coalmine... | ecosystem: Environmental > Terrestrial > Soil > Unclassified ... | reverse complement strand
CTCGACGCGGACATCTACGGCCACTCGATCCCGCACATCCTCGGCATCCGGCAACGGCCGATCGCGGTGGACGAGATGATCGTGCCGCCCGTCAAGGACGACCTGAAGCTGATGTCGATCGGCTTCTTCCTCGAGACCAGCAGCGAGCCCGTGATGTGGCGCGGCCCGATGCTCCACCGCGCGCTCGAGCAGTTCCTCACCGACGTCCACTGGGGCGACCTGGACGTGCTCGTCGTCGACATGCCGCCCGGGACCGGCGACGTGTCGATCTCGCTGGGCCAGCTGCTCCCCCGCGCCGAGGCCGTGATCGTCACCACCCCGCAGCCGCTCGCCCAGGAGGTTGCGGCGCGTGCCGCGATCATGGCCCAGAAGACGAACATGCGCCTGATCGGCGTGATCGAGAACATGACCTCGGACGTGTTCGGCTCCGGCGGCGGCGAGCGTCTGGCCGAGCAGATCGGAGCGCCGCTGCTCGGTCAGGTGCCGCTCGACCCGCGCCTGCGCGAGGCCGGAGACGAGGGCGAGCCGCTCGTCCTCGCAGAGCCGAGCTCGCCGACCGCGCAGACGATCGTCGAGATCGCCGAGGCGGTTCACGCCGCGCGGCAGACCTTCAAGCCGCTGACCGTCCTCTCCGGCTAGTCCGGCGAGGGCGCCCGCCGCGGCAGACGCCCCCGTCGCTGGGTGGTGACCCCGTCTACCGGTTCTTCTTTCCTTGCCGCAGACGGCGAGTCGCTCACCTGGAGCCCGTAAGGATTCTGTGAGAATGCGGCGGTGGAGCCCGTTCTGGCGCGGTTACGCGGCATCGGGTTCTCCGACTCCGACGCGAGAACGCTCGCCGACCACTTTCTCGACGCCGACCGGCGCGGCAAGCCGGGCCACGGTGTCGCCCGGATCGACTGGCTCGGACAGCTGCCCGAGCTCGATCCGACCGCGCGGCCGCGGCGCCTCGTCGCCGAGCCCGCGTTCGAGCGCTGGTCCGGGAACGGCGCAGTCGGCTACCTGACGCTGGCGGCGATCTGCGACGCCCTGCTCGCCGAGCCGCCCGAGCACGCGCGCGTCGTCGTCGCCGAGCGCTGCTTCCCGACCGGCTCGCTCGGCTACTGGGCCCGCCGCCTCGCCGCCGGCGGGCTCGCCGCCTGGCTGACGGCGACGTCCCCGCCGCGGCTCGCCTCGCCGGAGGGCGGACCGCCGCTCGCCGGCACGAACCCGATCGCGATCGCGGTTCCGAGCTCGGACGGGGCGCCGCTCGTCGCCGACGTCTCGATGGGCCGCGTCTCGCACGGCGATGTGCTCGCAGGTCTCGCTCCGCCGGAGGAGCTCGTCCCCTTCGGCGGCGACCGTGCCCACAAGGCGTTCGCGCTCGCAGTCGGGCTCCACATGCTCGTCTCCGCGCTCGCCGGGGACGAGCACGGGGCATTGCTCGTCGTCGCGCGCCCCGAGTTCGACCCGGTCCCCGGGCTGCGTCGTCTGGCGGCGGGCGTCAGGCTGCCGGGAGATCGCTGACGATCTGCTTCAGGTCGTCGTCGCGCTCCGCATCCTCGCGCAGCTCGGGTCGAAGCTCGACCGCGCGGACCAGATGCTTCGCGGCGTCCTCGTCTCGCCCCGCCTTCGCCTCCATGCACGCCAGGTGGTAGAGCAGTTCCGGCCGCTCGCCGAGCCGCCGGATCCCGTCCTCGATCGTCGCGATGCCCTGCTCCGGCTCCTGCTGGTACGCCTCGAAGAACCACTCCCAGCTCGACGGCTCGAACGGCCGGTCCGGCCACCCGCCGACCGCGAGCACCGTCGTCCCCTCCTCCTCAGACCGCGCCACGCGCTCCAGCGTCGGATCGCGGACGAAGACGATCGTGCCCGCGGGCGCGTCGAGCTCCTCGCCGCCGACGGTGAACGTCGCACGGCCCGCGAGCACGACGTAGACCTCCTCGTGACCGGACTTCTCCGTGTGCTCCTCGACCACCCAGTCACCCGGGTGGGCAGAGGTGTAGGCGTTCATCCCGAACGCGCGGATCCCGAGACGCCGTGCGATCGGACGCCACTCCAGGCCGTGCGCGACCGGGACGCGCGCGAGGTCGTCGACCCGCGTGACCTCGAAGCCGGGCTCAGTCATACGTGAGCGCGGTCAGGTCGAGGTCGACCAGCTCGCGCCTGTCGGCCGGAACGAGCACGCAGGCGACCTCGGGATGGGCGAGCGCGTCCTTCACGCCTTCCGGTGTGTCGGCGTGCGCGGCCACCGGCCGCCCGGCCGCGTGCGCGGCCTTCAGCTCGTCCGGCGCCGTCTCCTCGAGCCAGAGGACGTCCGCGGGCAGGTCGAGCTCGCCCTCGATCGCGATCTCCGGGACGCGGCGGCCCGTGGCGCCGAGCCAGCGCTCTCTCAAGCCCCGCTCCGGCGCCGGCGAAGCCGGCACCTGCGCTCCTTGGTGACCTCCGTCGAGCCTACGGTCACAGTTCGACGGTCTCGCCCGGCTCGGGAGCGATCAGCTCGACGTCCGGAGCCAGCTTGCGCAGCTCGTCCGGTGTCCCGGTCAAGAGCGGGAACGTCCCGTAGTGGCACGGCACGCAGCGCTCGACGCGGAGCAGCTCGAGCGCGACCGCGGCCTCGCGCGGGCCCATCGTGAAGTGGTCGCCGATCGGCAGCACGGCGACGTCGGGCTCGTAGATCCGGCCGATCAGCTGCATGTCGCCGAACACGTTCGTGTCCCCGGCGAAGTAGATCGTGAAGCCGTCCTCGAGCTCGAGCACGAGCCCGGCCGGCTCGCCCGTGTACGTCCCGTCCTCGGCGCTGCTCGAGTGGTTCGCGTCGGTGAGCGTGACCTTGACCCCTTCGATCTCGATCGTGCCGCCCTTGTTCGGGTTGTGCGGCGCGTCGGGGTCGACGCCCTGCCGGCCGAGCCACGCGCGCAGCTCGACGAGCGCGACGACCGGCGGCTTGAACTTCTTCCAGAGCTCGACCGTGTCGCCGACGTGGTCGCCGTGGCCGTGGGTGAGCGCGATCAGGTCGACCCGCTCGGGCTCCTTCTCCGCGTCGGGGCACTTCGGGTTCCCGTTCAGGAAGGGATCGACGTAGATGCGCTTGCCGCCCGGGCTGTCGAGCCGGAACGAGGCGTGTCCGAGCCAGGTGAGCGGAACGGCCATGTGGGCTCGAATCTAACGAAGGAACGTCCGGTCCTGCGGCGAAGCTTGGGGCCGTGACGCGTCGTGAGCTTCTGCCGATCGCGCTCGTCCTCCTCGTCACCGCCACCGACGCCGCCGGCGCTCCCTCGCTCTCGTTCTACCTCCTGCTGGCAGCCGTTCCGGCGATCGTCGTCGCCGGACTCGCGGTCGTCGAGGAGCTGTGCCAGGACGGCGCGCGCGACCACTGTCGTGCGCTCGGCATCCTCCACGTCCTCACGCTTCTGCTCGTGCTCGCCTCCGCCGCCCTGCGTGCGCCGACACGCGCTGAGGGCGCCGTCCCGCAGGCGGCGCTCTCCGCCGTGATCGCCTGCCTCGTCGTCTTCGGGATCCAGGGACTGATCGCCGCGCTGCCCGCGCTGCGGCGCACCGTCCCGGCGCCGCCCGAGCTCGCGACCGACGACGCTCTGGTCGTGCCGGTCGCGTCCGCCGCGGCGCCCGGGGTCGGCCCGAGCCGCGTGACCGTAAGCTTCGATTAGATCGTCTCGCCACGACCGGGTTAGGGTCCGGCCGTGGTGAGCGGCGAGAGGCCGGTCAGGATCGCGGAGCTGGTCGCGACCCTGTCGCTGGCGGCCGACCTCGGGCTCGGGCAGCCGATGGAGCACTGCCTGCGGCAGACGATCATCGCGCTGCGGCTCGCGGACCGGGTCGGCGTCGACGAGTCCCAGCTCGTCGCCACCTACTACACGGGCCTGCTGCGGCACGTGTACTGCCACGCCGACGCTCACGAGCAGGCGAAGTGGTTCGGGGACGACATCCGGCTGAAGGCCTTCGGCTTCGAGCAGGGGGCGGACTCGGTCTTCGACGTGCTCCGACTGCTCGGCTCCGGAGAACGAGGCCTCGCGCGAGCCGGCCGGGTCGTCGCGTTCCCTGTCAGCGGGATCAAGGAGATCCGGAACTTCCTGCTCACGCACTCGACGCTGGCGGCGCAGTTCGCGCGCCGGATCGGGCTGGACGAGACGGCCTGCGAGGCTCTGCGCTGCGCGTACGAGCGCTGGGACGGGAAGGGGGAACCGAACCGCCTCGCAGGCGAAGCGATTCCCCTCGCGTCCCGCCTCGTCACGCTCACCTCCTTCGTCGAGGTCTACAACCGGCTCGGCGGCGTCGCGGCGGCGCGGGAGGTCGCTCGCAAGCGGAGCGGCGGAGAGGTCGACCCGACCCTGGCCGAGGTGTTCGTCGCCGACGCGGAGGCGGTGCTCGCAGGGCTCGACCAGACGGCGAGCTGGGAGGCGGTGCTCGACGCGGAGCCCCGGCTCGGCCGCTCGGTGGGAGGCGCGGAGCTCGACGACGTGCTGGCGGCCATGGCCGACCTCGTCGACGTGAAGTCGCCCCCGATGGCGGGCCACTCGCGCGGAGTCGCGAACCTGGCCGCAGCCGCCGCCCGGGCCGGGGGCCTGTCCGCGGACGAGGCGACGACGCTTCGGCGGGCGGGCTTCGTCCACGATCTCGGCCGGCTGGGTGTCTCGAACACGATCTGGGACAAGCCCGGCCCGCTGACGGATGGAGATCTCGAGCGCGTCCGGCTGCACCCGTACCTGGCCGACCGGATGCTCGCGCGCGTGGACGGCCTCGCCCGAGTCCGCGAGCTGGCGGCCCGGCACCACGAGCGCCTGGACGGCTCCGGCTATCCACGCGGCCTGACCGCCGCCAGCCTGACGCCCCTGGACCGTCTGCTGGCGGCGGCCGACGTGTACCACGCGCTGAGCGAGCCGCGGCCGCACCGGGCTGCGCGGACGCCGGACGAAGCCGCTGCGGAGCTGCGTGCGGAGGCGAAGGCGGGGAGGCTCGACGGCGACGCCGTGAACGCCGTCCTCCGCGCCGCCGGGCACCGAGCGCCGTCGCGGCGCGAGTGGCCGGCGGGGCTGACCCCCCGCGAGGTCGAGGTTCTCGGACTGCTCGCCCGCGGCCACTCGAACAAGGCGATCGCGCGGCTGCTCGTCCTCGCGCCGAAGACCGTGTCCAACCACGTGGAGCACATCTACGCGAAGATCGGCATCTCCACGCGTGCCGCAGCTGCGGTGTTCGCGATGCAGCACGGCCTCGTCGGGAGCTTCGAAGCCGCTGCCTAGAAGATGAGGCGAACGCCTCATGACACGACCTGCCCCCGGTCGTACGCTCGTCCGTGCCGGTCGACGAGCGAAAGGAGCTTCGAATGCCCAAGCTGTCAAAGGACACCGCGCCCCAGAGCGAGTACATCGAGGGAATCGTCGACGACCGAAGAGGAACGCTCGACGGCTACACCGTCGAGTGGAGCACCTTCCTCGGCGACATGGACGGCTCGGCGATGTTGAAGGGGCTGCCGAACGACCAGTGCCAGTGCCCGCACTGGGGCTACGTCTTCAAGGGCAGGCTCGGCTTCCGCTTCTCCGACCACGAGGAGACCTACGAGGCCGGCGACGCCTTCTATGCGCCACCGGGGCACATCCCCTTGACGTACGAGGGCTCTGAGGTGCTCTGGTTCCACCCGACGGACGACCTCGAGCAGACGATGGAGGCGGTGCGGAAGAACATGGAGGCCGCTGGAGCGCAGCCGTAGCGACTAGAGCGGCAGCGTCTGGAACGCGTGCCGCGCGAGGTCGATCAGTGGCTGCACGCCGAAGAACGACCCGACGGCGACTGCGAGGCAGGCGAGCACGCCGAGCTGGAGGAGCAGGTCGCGCGGCGGCTGGCCGCCGCGCACCGCGAACTGCAGCTCCGCGCTCGGGCGTAGGTAGAGCGCGCGGATCACGGCGAGGTAGTAGTAGAGGCTGACCGCGGTCGCCGCGATGCCGACGATCACGAGCCAGAGCCAGCCGTGGTCGTAGGCGGCGGAGAAGACGTAGAACTTCCCGAGGAAGCCGCCGGTCGGCGGCAGCCCGGCGAACCCGAGCATGAACGTCCACATCGCCGCGCCGAGCAGCGGCCGCTCCCAGCCCATCCCGGCGAGGTTGTCGAGCGTCACCTCGCGGCCGAGCTCGCGCTCGCGGGCGGCGACGACGGCGAACGCGCCGATCGACATCGCCGAGTAGGGGATCAGGTAGTAGAGGAGCGCGCGCCCGCCGAGCGCGTTGTTGGACGCGATCGCGATCAGCATGAAGCCCGCGTGCGAGATCGACGAGTAGGCGAGCAATCGCTTGACGTTCCGCTGCACGAGCGCGGCGAGGTTGCCGACGGCGAGCGACGCGCACGCGATCACCGCGACGGCGATCGTCCAGAGGTGCGCCTCGTCGGGGAAGGCTGTGAACAGGATCCGGAGGGTGAGGACGAGCGCAGCGACTTTCGTCGCCGCCGACATGAACGCGGTCACCGACGTCGGCGCGCCCTCGTACACGTCGGGCGTCCACATGTGGAAGGGGGCCGCCGAGACCTTGAAGCCGAGCCCGGCGAGGATCATCGCCAGGCCGAGGATCAGGATCGAGTCGTGCCGGAGCCCGCCGGCCGAGGTGGCGGCGGCGATCTTCTCGAACTGGAGCTGCCCGGTCGCGCCGTAGACGAGCGCCGACCCGAACAGCAGCACCGCCGAGCCGAAGCCGCCGACGATGAGGTACTTGAGGCCGGCCTCGAGCGAGCGCGCCCGGTCGCTGTCGACCGCGCAGAGGATGTAGAGCGAGATCGAGAACCACTCGAGCCCGAGGAACAGCGTCATCAGGTTGTTCGACGCTGCGAGGAAGATCATCCCCGCCGCGGCCGCCGTCAGCAGCGCGTAGTACTCGGCGACGTGGCCCTGGCGGCGCTCGCCGTAGGAGACAGCGACGGCGACGAGGCCCGCGCCGGCGACGATGATCGCCGCGAGCGCGGCGTACCGGTCGCGGCGGATCGCGCCGGCGACGACCGACTCCCCACCGCTCCGGTCGTACAGGACGGCGGCGAGCGCGAAGGCGGCGGCGAAGCCGCCGGCGGCGAGGGCGGCGGAGACGGCCCGGCGCGCGACGTCCGGGACCAGCACGGCCGCCATCAGGCAGAGGCCGGAGACGCCGAGGAGCGCGAGCTCCGGCGAGAGCGCGAACCAGTCGACCGGCGGGCGAGGGATGGCGGCGATCACTTCGCCGCGCCCTTCCCCGGGTATGCGCTCCAGCCCGCAGCTGCCGAGGCTTGAAGCACGCGCCCGGCGGCGACGGCTCGATCCGTGATCGCGGCCGGCCACGCGGACAGGAACAGAAGCAACCCGACGAGCGGCGCGAGGATCGCCAGCTCGGCCGGCCGGAGGTCGAGCGCGCTGTCGGACACCGCGCTTCCGACCCGGTCGTGGAGCACGGCCGAGATCATCCGCAGCACGTACATCGCCGCGAGCACGATCGCGACCGCGCCGACGACGGCGTAGAGCCAGCCCTGCCGGAAGACGCCGGCGAGGATCGCGAACTCGCCTGCGAACGCGGTCGACCCGGGCACCGCGAGCGCGATTATCCCCGTCGCCATCAGCATCGTCGCCAGTGCCGGCCGACCGCGCGCCATCCCGCCGAGGAGCGCGAACTGTCCGGTCGACGTTCGCCGCTCTACCGCGCCGGCGAGCATGAACAGCGTCGCCGAGATCAAGCCGTGGTTGACCATCTGCAGCACGGCGCCGTCGATCCCGAGGTCGTTGGTGGCGAAGAGGCCGAGCGTGATCAGGCCCATCTGCGCGAGCGAGGAGTAGGCGATGACGCCGCGGAGGTCCGGCGCGCGGAACGCCAGCAGCGACCCGTAGACGAGCCCGATCGCTGCGAGCACGAGGATCGGAGTCCGCAGGTCGTGCACGCCGACGGGGAAGAGCGAGAAGCAGATCCGCAGGAAGCCGAACGCTGCCGCCTTCGAGACGACCCCTGACAGGACGGCGGACACCTCCGCCGGCGACTCCCGGTAGGCGTCCGGCAGCCAGCCGTGGAACGGGAACAGCGGCGCCTTGACGACGAACGCGGCCGCGAAGCCGAGGAAGACCCAGTCGCTCGCGTTCGTCCCGCCGTCGATCATCGAGAACGTCCCCGCCTGGAGGCCGTAGACGATCACCGCCGCGAGCATGACCAGCGAGCCGACCATCGTGTAGATGACGAACTTGATCGTCGCGCCGAGCCGTCCCGGCCCGCCCCACACGCCGATCAGGACGTACAGCGGGATCAGCATCGCCTCCCAGAAGACGTAGAACAGAAGGAGGTCCTGGGCGGTGAAGACGCCGACGATCGCGCCGGTCAGGAACAGCATCAGCCCGAAGTACGCGCGCGGCCGGTCGCGTCCCGCCCACAGGCCGTACGCGATCGCCGCCGCGAGCACGATCGTCGTCAGCCCGACGAGCCAGAGCGAGAAGCCCTCGAACATGCCGACGTGGTACGAGGCGCCGAGGTCACTGAACCACGTGAGCTTCGAGGCCTCCTGCAGCCCGCCCCGGTCGAAGTCGAAGCGCGCGACCGCCTCGATCCAGAAGCCGATCTCGAACAGCGCCACGAGCAGCGCGGTCGGCGCGATCCAGACGCGCGGCATCGGGACGAGCCAGACGAGCAGCGCGCCGCCGAGCGGGAGGAGGATCAGCGTGTCGGTGACCCAGCCGTGTGCGTTCATCGGACCGCCACGAAGACGACGATCAGCACCGCGACCCCGCCGCCGAGCGCGAGCACGTACGAGCGCACGAGGCCGGTCTGCAGCGCGCGCGTCCGGGAGCCGCTCCAGCGCGCGACGTCGGTGACGCCGCGGATCGAGCCGCCGACGAGCGGCCCCTCGACGACCCAGTAGAAGAGCTTCGTCAGCGCGACCGCGGGCCAGTAGAAGATCCCCGCGTAGAGCTCGTCGAAGTAGAACTTCCGCTCGAGCACGCGCGACGGCTTCGGAACGCGGGCGCGCCGCGCGGAGTAGAGCCACCACGCGACCGCGATCCCGGCGAGCCCGAGGACGACGGCGAGCACGCTCGCGATCGCCTCCTGCGCGTTCGACGCCTCGACGAGCGGCCGCGCGACCGGGTCGAGCCAGTCGGTGATCGGCGTCCACACGCCCGCGAACTGGAACCAGCCGCCGAAGACGGCGAGGACCGTGAGCGCGCCGACGGTCAGGTACATCGACCATCGGGCGACCGCGTCGCCGTGCGCGTGCGGCGGGTGCTCCTGCACGTAGGCCGACTGCTCGCCGCCGAAGACGACGAACAGCATCCGGAACGTGTACAGGCCGGTGAGGAACGCGCCGACCAGGCCCGCTGCGAACAGCAGGTCGCCGTACCAGCCGCGGTCGAGGGCGGCGGCGAGGATCGAGTCCTTAGAGAAGAAGCCGGACAGCGGCGGGACGCCGGTCAGCGCCAGCCCGCCGACGAGCATCGCCAGCCACGTCCGCGGCATCAGCGCGCGCAGGCCGCCCATCTTCCGGATGTCCTGCTCGCCGGAGAGCGCGTGGATGACGATGCCGGCGGCGAGGAAGAGCAGCGCCTTGAAGAACGCGTGCGTCATCAGGTGGAACATCGCGTTCGCGTAGGCGCCGATCCCGGCCCCTAGGAACATGTAGCCGATCTGCGACATCGTCGAGTAGGCGATCACGCGCTTGATGTCGGTCTGGACGAGGGCGATCAGCCCCGCCATCAGCAGCGTCGCCGCGCCGAGCCCGGCGGCGAGGTCCTCGACCCGCGGCGCGAGCTCGAACAGCGGGTGCGTGCGGACGATCAGGTACACGCCGGCGGTGACCATCGTCGCCGCGTGGATCAGCGCGCTGACCGGGGTCGGGCCCTCCATCGCGTCCGGGAGCCACGTCTGCAGCGGGAGCTGCGCAGACTTCGCGACCGCGCCGCCGAGCAGGCCGAGCGCGACGAGGTTCAGCACCGTCGAGCTCAGGCCGTCCGCGCGCTGGAACACGGGCGCGTAGTCGAGCGTCCCGGTCTTCTGGATCAGCAGGAAGAACCCGAGCGCCATCGTCGCGTCGCCGAACGCGTTCATGATGAACGCCTTCTTCGCAGCGGCGACCGCCTCCGGCCGGTGGTGCCAGAAGCCGATCAGCAGGTAGGAGGAGAGGCCGACGAGGCCCCAGCCGACTAGCAGGAGCAGCAGATTCCCGCCCTGCACGAGCATCAGCATCGAGAAGACGAACAGCGACATGTACGCGAAGTACCGGCGCTCCTCGTCGTCGCCGTCCATGTAGCCGATCGAGTAGGCGACGATCAGCGACCCGACGCCCGCGACGATCAGCATCATCATCATGCTCAGCGGGTCGGTGAGGATCGAGAAGCCGACGCGGAAGTCGCCGCCCGTCAGCCACGTCCACGCGGTCGAGAGCTCCGACCGGTTCTCGGGCTCGCGCCCGAGCATCGCGACGAAGGACACGAACGCGGCGACGAACGAGCCCGCGCAGGCGAGCGTCGCGATCCAGCCCGCGGTGCGGCGCGAGATCGACGTCCCGAGCGCGGTGATCAGCCCCGCGGAGCCGAGCGGCAGGAACAGGCAGACCCAGGCGGCGGGCGTCATCCGCGCAGCGTGGAGAGCTTGTCGACGTCGAGGTCGAGCCGCCGCCGCGCCATCGCGACGATCAGCCCGAGCCCGACCACGACCTCGGAGGCCGCGACCGCCATCACCGCGAGCGCGAAGATCTGGCCGTCGCCGCGCCCGAAGTGGCGCGAGAACGCGATCAGGGCGAGGTTCGCCCCGTTCAGCATGATCTCCAGCGAGAGCAGCACGATCAGCGGGCTCCGTCGGACCAGCACGCCGAGCGCGCCGGTCGCGAACAGGAACGCGGAGACGATCAGGTAGCCGGAGACGTCAGGCCCGAGCATCGGCGTCTCCCGTACCCGGTGCCAGCGCGCTTTCCTCGCGTGCGTGGCTGCCGAGGATCACGCCGCCGACCGCGGCGACGAGCAGCACGACCGAGGTGATCTCGAAGGCGAGCAGGTGGTCGGTCAGGAACAGGCGCCCGATCTCGCCGGGGCTCCCGAACGAGCGGCGGATCTCGGCCGAGCTCGACAGCCGGCCGTCCGCCTTCGAGGCGATCACGACGACGATCTCGACGAACAGCGCGCCGGCCGCGACGATCGCCGCGCCCGCCTGCCACGTCGGACCGCCCGCCCACGGCGCGTCGGCTCGACCGCCGAGATAGGCGATCACGAACAGGAACATGACCATCACCGCGCCGGCGTAGACGAGCACCTGCGCGGCGGCGACGAACTCTGCCGAGAGCAGCAGGTAGAGCACCGCGAGCGAGCCCAGGTTCCCGATCAGCGCGAGCGCCGAGTAGAACGGGTTCGAGAACGACACGACTGCCACGGCGGAACCGAGGCATGCCAAGGCCGCGGCGACCCAGACGGCCCACACGACGACGTTGCTCACGGAAGCGATGATCATTGCCGGGATCCCCCGGAAATGCGGAGCATTTTCGGGGGTTGGGTCACGACGACGTCTTGTAGTACGGGATCGGCGTGTCGAACTCGCTCGCCGACGCGACGGGCGTCCGCTTGATCGGCTCGGCGAGCAGCATGTCCTTCGTGTAGATCAGGTCGTCGCGCGAGTACTCCGAGATCTCGTACTCGTTGCCGAGCGTGATCGCGTCGAACGGGCAGGCGAGCTCGCAGTAGCCGCAGAAGATGCAGCGGCTCATGTTGATCTCGTAGATCCGCGCGTAGCGCTCACCGGCCGAGACGCGGTTCGTCGCTGTGTTCTCGGCGGCGACGACGCGGATGCAGTCGGCCGGGCACGCGGCGGCGCACAGCGAGCAGCCGACGCACTTCTCGAGCCCGTTCGCGTGCCGGTGCAGGCGGTGCCGGCCGCGGAACCGCGGATAGACCGGCCGCTTGTACTCCGGGTACTGCTGCGTGATCGGCTTCTTGAAGATCTGGCCGAAGGTGACCGCGAAGCCCTTGAGGCTGTCGATCGGCTGCGGCGACATCTAGATCGCCACCACAAGGAGCGCGGTCACGACGGCGTTGATCGTCGCCACGGGCAGGAGCACCTTCCAGCCGAAGCGCATCAGCTGGTCGTAGCGCAGGCGCGGGAGGGTCGCGCGCAGCCAGATGAAGACGCAGACGGCGAGGAACAGCTTGATGAAGAACCAGAGCGGCCCGAGCGGCGCCCACGGGCCCTCCCAGCCGCCGAAGTAGAGCGTGACCGCGAGCGCCGAGAGGACGATCACGTTCACGTACTCGGCCATCTGGAACAGGCCCCAGCGCATGCCGGAGTACTCGGTCGAGTAGCCGCCGACGAGCTCCGTGTCGGCCTCGGGGAGGTCGAACGGCGGGCGGTTCGTCTCCGCGACGCCGGCGACGAAGAAGCAGAGAAGGCCGACCAGCTGCGGGCCGGCGTACCACCAGTCCGCGACCTGCCGGTCGACGATCTCGGCGACGTTCAGCGTGTGCGCCATCAGCACGACGCCGAGCACCGACAGGGCGAGCGAGACCTCGTACGAGACCATCTGCGCGCAGGTCCGCATCGACCCGAGCAGCGAGTACTTCGACTCCGACGCCCAGCCGCCGATGATGAAGCCGTAGATCCCGAGCGACCCCAGCGCGAAGACGAGGATCAGCGAGATCGGCACGTTCGCGACCTCGCCGTTGACGTGGTAGTGCCAGATCTGCCAGCCCTCGCCGAACGGGATCACGCTGAACGCGGTGAGGGCCGTGAACGCGGAGAAGGCCGGCGCGGCGAGGTAGAGCGTGTCGATCGCCGCCATCGGCGCGAACGCCTCCTTGCGCACCATCTTGATCAGGTCGGCGAACGGCTGGAGGATCCCCTTCGGCCCGGCGCGGTTCGGGCCGTAGCGGCGCTGCATGCGCGCGAGCACCTTGCGCTCGAGCAGGGTCAGGAACGCCATCGCGAGCAGGAGGACGTTCACGATGATCGCCGCCTTGATCGCGCCGATCCACCAGGGTTCGGTCATGCCCGCTCCAGCGCCGGCAAAGCCGGCGCCTCCGCTCCTGCCGAGCCTCCGTCGAGTCTACGGCTCGTGTGATTCACAGCGGCTTCCTCACCTCGACGCCGCCGTCGAGCCCTCGGACGTGCTCGGCCGCCGCGCGCACGGTGCCGTTGACGAGCCGCTTGTCGATCCGCGCGCGGAGCTCGACGGACGTGCCGTTCGACTGGACGAGAACGGTGTCGCCGTTCTCGATGTGGCGGATCTCGGCGTCGTACGGCGCGAGCTCGACCACCGGCTCCGGCCGCTGGAATTGCAGCTCGACGACGCGCTCGACCACCGGGCCGGAGAAGACCGGGCGGTAGCGCAGGAGGTGGAGCGCCGTCGTCCGCCGCCGCTCGCCGCCCCGCACGACCGGCTGCTCCGGGCTCTCCGGCCGCGGCGGCAGCTCCGCGCGCTCCTGCGCCGGCGCGACGCGCGCGTGCGGGTCGATCTCCACGCCGAGCCGCTCGCCCAGCTTGGCGACCCAGGCGATCTCGTCGGGCGCCGGCGGGATCACCGCGCGCCGCAGGCGCTGCGGCCTGCCTTCGAGATTGACGATCGTCCCGTCGCGCTCGAGGTAGCTCGTCCCCGGCAGGACGAGGTCGGCGAAGCCGCGCGCCGGCTCGGAGAACATCGCGATCGCGATCACCGCCTTCGCCCGCTTCGCGAGCGCGCGGATGCGCGGGTCGGCGAGCGCCTCGTCGCCCGAGATCAGCAGCACGCCGAGCTCGTCCGGCTGCGTCGGCTCGCCCTCGCCCGCGGCGTGCCATGCCTCGGCGACGGCGCGCCCGTTCGGCGTCGCCGGGAGGTAGAAGGCGGCGGCCGCGCCGAGCTCGTGCGCGAGCTGCGCGACGACGGCGCCCCCTTCGCCGCCCGGGCCCGACCAGATCAGCACCGCCCGCTCGGCGGCGCGGATCCGCTCCGCCGCCTGCTCGCGGACGGCCTGCGCGGCCGTTCCGGGCTCGGCCTGCAGCGTGCCGGCGGCGCCGACCGTGAGCACCTCGGCGCCCTTCCGGCGCGCCGCCTTGATCCAGAGCGCGACGACCGGCGCGCGCTCCTCGACCGCGTCGTCGCCGACGACGACGACCAGGTCGGCGTCGCGAATCGAGGACAGCGGCGCCCGGAACGCGTCGACTGCCGGCGAGGCCTGCTCGGGGAGGACGACGGCGTTCGACCCGAGGCCCTGGCGGACGAGCCGCGCGAGCGCGTCCGCCTGCTCGACCGTCTCGGAGCCCGAGAGCGCGAGCAGCACAGGACCGGTGCGGAGCAGCGCCTCCGCCTGATCGAGCGCGGCCTCCCAAGCGAGCGTCTCGAACCGGCGCTTGCCGATCTTGCGCAGGGGGTCGCGGACGCGGTCGGCCGCGTACAGGTGCGTGAAGCCGAACCGCCCCTTGTCGCAGAGCCAGCCCTCGTCGATCTCCGGGTGGTTGCGAGACAGGATCCGCTTCACCTTCCCCTCGCGCGTCGTCGCGGTGATGTTGCAGCCGACCGGGCAGAGGCCGCAGACGGACGGGACGTTCTGGATCTCCCACGGCCGCGCCTCGAAGCGGTACTGCGTGGAGGTGAGGGCGCCGACCGGGCAGAGCTCGATCACGTTGCCGGAGAACGGTGCGCGGTAGGGCTCGTCCTCGAAGGTGGCGATGATCGAGCTGGCGCCGCGCTCGCGCGCGACGAGCTGGCCGTCCTCGGCGACGTCCTCCGAGAAGCGCGTGCAGCGGTAGCAGAGGATGCAGCGCTCGCGGTCGAGCGCGATCGCCGGCGAGATCGGGATCGGCTTCTCGAGCGTCCGCTTCGGGAAGCGCATCCGCGTGTTGCCGGGGCCCCAGCGGAACGTCAGGTCCTGGAGCGGGCACTCGCCGCCCTTGTCGCAGACCGGGCAGTCGAGCGGGTGGTTGACGAGGATGAACTCGAGCGTCGCGTCCTGCGCCTCGGCCGCCATCGCCGAGGTCGCGGCCGTCTTCACGACCATGCCGTCGGCGGCGGTCAGCGTGCAGGCGGCCTGCGGCTTCGGCGGCCCCGGCGCGACCTCGCAGAGGCACATGCGGCAGGCGCCGACCGGCGGCCCGAGCCGCGGCTCGTAGCAGAAGACGGGAATCTCGATGCCCGCCTGGAGCGCGGCCTCGACGAGCCCAATGCCCTTCGGCACCTGGAGCTCGACGTCGTCGATCGTGATCGTGACGAGCTCAGGCGCGCTCATGCGGGGATCACCGCCAGCGGATCCGCGATGGCGCGGTGGTGGTGCTGCTCGCTCGGGGCGAGGATCCCCTCGAGAGACGACTTGCCGCCGTACGGGCAGCGCCCCTGCTGGATGTGTGCGACGAACTCGTCGCGCCACTTGGCGATGTACGACGAGACCGGGTAGACCGCGAACTCGCCGAGCGCGCAGAGCACCTTCCCGAGGATCCGGCCGTTGATCGACTCGAGCAGCTCGAGGTCGGCCAGCTCCCCGTCGCCGCGCTCGATCTTCTCGAGGATCTGCACCATCCAGCGCGTGCCCTCGCGGCACGGCGTGCACTTGCCGCACGACTCGTGCATGTAGAACTGCGTCGAGCGGAGCGCGAGCTGCACCATGCAGCAGCGGTCGTCGACGACGATCAGCGAGGCGGCGCCGAAGAACGTCTTCAGCTCGGCGAGCGAGTCGTAGTCGAGCGGCACGTC
>Ga0070741_10012187_pt1 | contig 15621 bp, 14 predicted proteins | sample Coa_R1_4_FD_66440 | JGI IMG/M metagenome (GOLD analysis project Ga0070741, IMG submission 66440) | Surface soil microbial communities from Centralia Pennsylvania, which are recovering from an underground coalmine fire - Coalmine... | ecosystem: Environmental > Terrestrial > Soil > Unclassified ... | reverse complement strand
CCGGCTTGATCCAGATCAATCGGTTGAACTCCGCCGCGGCTCATCTCGCGCGCATTGTCCGGCTATTTCTGTTGCGGCGACGGAGAGCGGCGATGGGGCTAACCACCTATTCTGCGCGAGAGCAGCTCCGCGACGGACGGCCGATCGAAATCCGGGCGCTACGGCCGGAGGACGAGGCCGATATGCTTGTGGCGATCGATCACATCGGCATCGAGTCGTTGCAGCGCCGTTTCTTTGTGACGAAGCGTGGATTTTCCGCTGCCGAAAGAGAATTCTTCATGAAGATCGATTTCGTCAACCACGTTGCCCTCGTAGCCGAACTCGATGAAGACGGCAGGCCCGTGATTGTCGGCGGCGGCCGCTACGTCGTCGTCAAATCCGGCGAAGCCGAAGTGGCGTTCATGGTCGTCGATGCCTATCAAGGACAGGGCATCGGCGCGATCCTGACGCGGCATCTGGTGGGACTGGCTCGCGCGGCGGGGCTGAAGCAACTGGTGGCCGACGTCCTGCCCGGAAATATCGCGATGCGCAAAGTTCTCGGAAAATTCGGTTTCCAGACCGCCCGCAGTCAGGATCCGCAGGTCATGCGTCTGACGTTGTCACTCGTCCAATAGAATACGCGCAAGCGACCCCGGCCTGGGTGAGACCAGAGTCGCTCGTTGCGGTGGTCGCGATCGGTCGGGGATCGACACACGTCGCGATGCCGCCAATCAACACGACTAACGCTTCGGCCGCAATTGTCCCAAGGTGCAATACGCGTCCGCTCCTTTCGGCGTCCCCTTAACGCATGCGCCGGCTTCACGACGTCGCGCGCGTTGCACACCTTTGATCTGTGTCAAAGGCCGCCGCACGGCTCAACGTCTCCTCAACCACGAGATTTGCGCCTTGGGCACTGAATTGCGGTTTGACCTTGCGATGCCGGATACGTGGTACGTCACCTTTGAACCGCACAAGCGCGGCACGCTACCCAGACCTCGATGTCCTCGCCTGACAATGACCTTCGCCACCGAGGCCGAAGCAAGGCAGTTCGCGCGTGCCAGGCTCGATGAGGGATTGAGCGTCTTTGCCGGCACAATCAATCCTCATTTGCCAAGACAGCTCATTTCAGCCGAACATATTATCCATTGGCTGACAGCCGAATAAGCGAACAGCGATTGAGATCGCCTCTTACGTGAGGCCGACGGAATGCCTCTCGACATCAGCGCGCATTTCCGTTGCGTGTTGCCATTTTGTAACGGGGGCAAGACCCCGGCTGCGTAATCCTCGCGGGTGCATGCAATCACTCGACGAGGAGATCCTCTGATGAAGCACCTGCTCTTCGCTGCGACCGGTATCGTCGCACTGGGCCTGGCCGCCCCTGCTGGCGCGGCCGACCTTCCGGTAGCGCCTGTTAAGGCGCCGCCGCCCATCATTGTCCCCATGTATAACTGGAGCGGGTTCTACATCGGTGCCAACGGCGGATGGGGCGAGAGCCGCAACTGCTGGAGCTTCATCAATGTCGCCGGCACAACCGTGCCCGACGGATGCAGTTCCGGATCGGGCGGCGTGTTCGGTGGACAGCTCGGCTATCGCTGGCAGATGGGCCAGTTCGTCTACGGCTTCGAGGGTCAAGGCAACTGGGCCGATCTGAAAAGCTTCCACGTCAGCACCATCGCCCCGGCTTTCTCGACCAGCACCACCGTGAACAGCTTCGGCCTGATTACCGGTCAACTCGGCTACGCCGTGGACGCAGCGTTGTTTTATTTGAAAGGCGGCGCGGCCGTGGTCGGAAATCACTACGGTGTTATCGCCAATGCAACGGGCGCCGAACTCGGCGTAGCCAGTGCGACCAAATGGGGCGGCGCGCTCGGCGTCGGCTTCGAATACGGCTTCGCGCCGAATTGGTCCGTAGGCATCGAATACGATCGCCTGTTCATGGGCGACGCGAACAACTCCTTCTCCGTGAACAACCCGATCCTGGCCAATTCGCTCAATCGCATCGGCCAGGATGTCGACCTGGTGACGATACGGCTTAACTATCGGTTCGGCGGACCGGTGACCGCGAGATATTAGCGAGGCTGGCAGAACTGCCTTGCTTCATCAGTTTCCCAGCGAGTGAACCCTGATGATGAGAGGAGATCACGACAACTGACCCCCGCTACGGCGGGGGTTCTCATGTTGAGCGCGCAATTGCCGAAGCTTCGCCGGACTCAGCGGGAAACCGCGTTTCCGGCGATTACGACAGCACAGATGAAGACTGGACCGCTGTCGGACCTTCTTGCTTCATCGCCTACCGATAGCGCGCGCCCTACCATCCATAGCGACGATACGGGTACCCCGGATAACCGCCGTAGGGACGATAATAGCCGACGTAATAACCCGGATATCCATAGGAGTAGGAAGGATACGGCCCCGCATAGGCCTCGTAGTAGGAAGGATACGGCTCCGCATAGGCCCCATAGTAGGAATCGTACGGATAATATCCGCCGTAATAGTAAGGCGCAGCGATCGCTGCTCCAATCGCGGCTCCTGCAAGTACTCCTGCACCCAAGCCCCAGCCTCCCCACCCGCCGCGCCAGCCTCCACCACGCCATCCACCCCAACCGCCGCGCCATCCGCCCCATCCGCCGTAGCGAACTTGCACGACGTCGGTGTTGGCGCTCGCGGACTTCGCCAGCGGCGAGGTCGGCATTAGAGGCGCGCCTCGAGAAGGTATGGCGGATGCGAGCAACATTGTGCCGGCGACCGAAACCAGTACGGCAATCCTGCTCCTGGGCATGTTAATTCCTCCCGTTCCTGCGTTGTTGAGACAGTCGGTCCGCTTCCGCCGGTCTCGCGGCGTCGAGCGGACTTTTGCCAATTCCGACGTTCCCGCAGGCGGATCGACCCGGCTTGATCTAGGTCAATCGGCAATCGAACGGGCCGGCCGAAGAGTGACCCCGAGGTGAGGTCGCCAGCGGGAGCATGCGATGCGCAAATCGATCACGGCAGTGCTGAGGCTTTGCGGGACCGGCTTGTCAGCCGTCATCGTACTTGTTGCATCGACCGCAGCGTCGCAGGCGCAGAAGGCATTTCCTTCGCCTGAGCAGGCTGCAGCCGCGCTGGCTGACGCCGTCAAGAGTAACAGCAACCGCGCTGTCGTGAAGGTGCTCGGCCCTCCGGCCAGGGAGATCGTCGATTCCGGCGACGAGGTTGCGGACCGAGAGATGTGGCAACGCTTCACCACCGCTTACGATGCGAAGCATTCGATCAAGGCCGAAGGAAACAAGACGGCGACGCTTATCGTCGGCGACGACGATTTTCCGTTTCCGATCCCGCTCTACGCCACCAGTCGCGGCTGGGAATTCGATACAAAGGCCGGCCGTCGCGAAATTCTCTATCGCCGCATCGGTCGCAATGAACTCGATGCGATCCAGACCTGCCTCGCCTACGTAGATGCCCAGAACGAATATGCTGCGAAGGATCACGGTCTCGGCGTCGGCGTCTATGCGCAACGCATCGTCAGCAGCCCTGGCAAGAAGGATGGGCTGTTCTGGCAAGACGACGGTGACCCGAGCCCGCTCGGTGAGCTTGCGGCGGAAGCCTCACGCGAAGGATACAATGTCGATGGCCAAGGCGCGCCCTATCACGGCTACTACTATCGAACCCTGAAGGCGCAAGGACCTGACGCCCCTGGGGGCGCGGCGAGCTACCTCGTGAACAGCAAAATGATCGGAGGCTTCGCGCTGGTTGCGTACCCGGCGGATTACGGCAATTCCGGCGTCATGACTTTCATGGTCAATCACGACGGCACCGTCTACCAGAAAGACCTGGGCTGGCGGACTGACGTCATCGCTGAGCGCATGCGCCTGTTCGAACCTGACCACACGTGGAAGAAAGTGGATCCTGAGGCGCTGGAAAAGAAATGACGATGGAGGTCAGCGGGCCTCTCACCGAACAGCTCGATCTGTTCGCCGGGTCGAACTCCTGTCGGACAATAAGTGCGCTGCAGATCGCGTAGCCGGATTGCGGCCCCTTCGCCCTCAGATGGGCCAATTTCCGGAGCTTGATTTAGGTCAAGCTGACTTCCTTCAAATACGAATCGAAGTCTCGCCATGCGGTTTGTCGTTGAGCTTGTTCGAATGCAAACATGGACACGAATGCTCGTTGCCGTCGTCCTGGCGCTTGCGAGCTTAAGCGCGATCTCCGAGCGCGTCCGCGACGAGGCCGTGACCGACACTGAAATTCGCATCGGCAATCTGATGCCCTACAGCGGAAGCCTGCAGGCCTTCGGCGCGATCGGGAAAGCCGAAGCGGCATACTTTGATCTGCTGAACGAGCGCGGCGGAATCAACGGCCGCAAGATCCGCTTTATCTCCTATGACGATAAATCCGATCCAGTAACCGCCCTGAAGCTTACCAGTGCTCTTGTCGAAAACGACAACGTCCTGCTGATGTTCGGCTCCTTCGGAACTCCGGGCAATCTGGCCGTGCGCAAATATCTGAACGAAAGACAAATTCCTCAGTTGTTTGTGGCGTCCGGAGACGATCATCTATTCGATCCATCGTTGTTTCCGTGGACGATGGGTTGGCAGCCCTCATTTCGGGAAGAAGGACGCATCTACGCCAACTACATACAAGCGACCTACCCTAACCGCCGGATCGTCGCTCTTTGGCAGAACGATCAAGTCGGCCGGGAGATCTTCAAGGGGTTGGAAGACGGGCTGGGAGACACCGCACGCGCGATCAGAGCCGATATCGCCTACGATGCTGCTGACGAGCATCTGGACACGCATATTTCGATCTTGAAGCAATCGGGAGCCGAGATCTTCGTATTTGCAGGACTGCCGGCGAACGCAGCGAAAGTCATCCAGGACGCCGCGAAGCTGAATTGGCACCCTGTGTTCATCCTCGACCACATGGCCTCTTCCATTGCGACGGCGCTAAAGCCTGCCGGCCCGGAAAATTCCGTTGGGGTGATTACAGCCGCCTTCTTGAAAGATGCCAGTGATCCCGCCTGGAACGCCGACGCAAAGAATTGGCAGGCATTTATCGACAAATACAGTCGGGCGGGAGGCAAGGACGACGGCGCGGCTGTCTTCGGCTATGCGGCCGCCGAGACCCTCGTGCAGGTGCTCAGACAGTGCGGCAACGACTTGTCGCGCGAGAACGTCATGAAGCAGGCTGCGACGCTGAAGGACTACCAAAACTCCGCTTTGCTACCCGGGGTCAAAATCAGCACAGGACCCTTCAACTTCAGGCCGATCAGACATATGCGACTGGTTCAATTCGACGGCCAGACGTGGCAATCGATCGGCGATGTCCTCGAGACGGCCTTCTCCAACGCCGATCATTGATCTGCTGATTACTTCAAGAAGAAAACGGCCAGCACCATCGCGACCGGAAAAAGCCCCAGACAGATCACAGCAATCGCAAACGCCGTTTCATTTTCGAAAATACGTATCAGACGGCGACGCATTGGCGATGGCTACGGAGCTAAGACAGTCTCATTTTGCAGCTGAAGAATGCATCCGCTAAATACGATGACAAGCAAAAACAGGGATGGCGAAAATGGCCGGGGAAACGCCAAACAATTCAGATGCAGCATTGGCGAAGCGCCACAAGCAGTCTGCGATCGTCAGCCGCTTGACAATCGCGTGCTTCATGGCGATGCGCAGCGGCTACGGCCGAAAGCACCTCGGGGCGGTGTTCGAAGAACTTTTAGTGGCACTGACGATCCGGATTTCAGACAGTTTCGGCGGGCCGTCATTGACTGCTTCCGACCTTTCCAAATACCTCGGATTGCCGCGCTCCAATGTGCGCCGCTGTCTCGACGTTCTGATTTCCGAAGGCGTCGTCCGCAAGGAGGGGCCACGCGGCTATCGCGGTGACCTCGACTGGCTCGCCTCGCGAATTGACGCCGAGTATTTTCTGAAAATTCGCGATGCGATCATTACCGCTGCCGACGAGCTGAAGGCGCTGGAAGCGCCCCATGGCAACGCGGTTGACGAGCGCCCGGCATAATCAGCCGGCCGCCACGTGGTGCCCGCCGTCGATATCGATCGTATCGCCGGCGAGGAAATCCGATCGGCGACGCCGGCCCTGCCGTTCCTGCCTTTTCAGTAATGGCTGCCGATCGGCTGGCCTGCGCCCAGATCTGCGGTTGCACCTTTGGGCCGCGACTGCGCTTTTGGAATCTTCGGCAAGTCTACCTTGACCTTCTTGTAAGGAATGCTGTCGAGCAGATGCCGAATGAGGTTCAACCGCGCGCGACGCTTGTCGTCCGCCGGCACGATGTGCCACGGCGCCTCCGGCGTGTGCGTGGCCTTGATCATGCGCTGGTAGGCTTCCGTATAATCCCACCACCGCCGCACGGATTCGACGTCCATCGGGCTCAGCTTCCAATGCTTGGCCGGGTTATTGATCCGGGCCTCGAAACGGCGCCGCTGTTCGTCCTGGCTGACATCGAGAAAGTACTTGCGCAGAATGATGCCGTTGTTGACGGCCAACTCCCGTTCGACCGCAGGAGCCAGCTTCAAGAAGCGCTCGTACTCGTCGTCGCTGCAAAAGCCCATCACCCGCTCGACGCCTGCGCGGTTGTACCACGAACGGTCGAACAGGATGATTTCACCCGCCGCCGGAAAATGCGCGACGTAACGCTGAATGTAGAGCTGCGTTTTCTCCCGGTCGGAGGGTGCAGGCAATGCCACGTGCCTGTAGACGCGGGGGCTGGTGCGAGCGGTAATGCGGCTGATCACACCGCCCTTGCCTGCCGTGTCGCGGCCCTCGAAAACCACCATGACCCGCGCACTCTTGGCTCGGACCCAGGTCTGCAGGCGGACCAATTCCAGTTGGAGCTTCGCAAGCTCCTTCTCGAATTCCTTGCGACCCATCTTGTCCAAGACACCGGTCGCGTCGGTCAGGTGCTTTCTTTGGCCATTCTTCACCAATTGAAACGCTCCCATGCATGACTGGAGGCAACCCTATCGGGCGCGGTCAAAGGAGGTGGTTGACCTAGATCAATACAAGGCATTTTCGTCGAACGACCTTGAGTGGATCCAAGGTATCCGTCATTTCGTTGTGGAGCGGCTTTCAGAAATCTCGAAGCGGCTCCTTGAAGCAGTCGCAATGTATGCGAGCCGCGCAAAGGGCTGGCCAAGAGCGCGCTGCTTCGCGTGGCCAATGCAGTCCGTCACTGGACAACCAGACTGATCTCTGGCCGCCGCGAGCTACGCCCATTTTGAAACGTTCACCGCGAGGACAACGACTTCAAGTCGAGGCGGAAACGACTTGCGAATTTGCACGAGCTTCAGCCGCGACGGGCCAAAAATGTGGGAATGGCGCTCAAACGGGAAACTCAAAACTTCCAGCTAAGCCATTGAAATTGCTGTTGGAGCGGGTGAAGGGAATCGAACCCTCGTATTCAGCTTGGAAGGCTGCTGCTCTACCATTGAGCTACACCCGCGCGCCGGTCGATCCCCTATCACGCCGGATCAGCGGTCTCAACCTCCTTGCACCGTTCCCCGAGCCTTAACAGGCCGGCAGTCGCCGCTTATATTAAAGGCTCCGTCAACAACGAAAGGAGGTGATCCAGTGTCTTATACCAAGCGCTGTCACCTCGCTGGGATCGCCCGCTAAGCAACGAGCTTGGCGTCGCGATGCCGGCGCCTGGACCAGCGAGTTTCAGGAACGGGGCGCGACGGGGTCACCCGCCGCGCCCTTTGTCATTTGTCGCGCTTCGTGGAACCGAACAGCCTTCGTTTCAAAGGCGGCGGAGATCGCTCGAGGGCGCCTGCGATCGGCGGCGGGTTTCGGCCAGTCTCTCACCGCCATTCAAGACTGAGCTGCCGTAGTAGCGGTGGTGGCCGACTTCGTCGTGCCAATCGCTCCCTTCATTCGATGGCGGAAAACGCACCTGGTCGCAGATGATTCTGACTGGATGGCCTGTCATGACTGCCTCCGCTGATTGGCGTTTCGCCTCATCAGTCGCCCCCTGCGCGAGGGCCGTTCGAGTCGATCGGCGAATTATCGTATTTCAGGCGTGTTTCACCGCTGCACCGGGACGAAACAGACATCGCCGCCTCAAGGCGCGGACCGCTCATCTGGACGGGGGATACGAATTCTGCTTCATCGATGTTCGCAGCAACCGACTTTGACGGAACAAACGACGACATCAGATGCTTTTTTACGAGCCGCTGTTCCTCACGGTTTTTCCCGCCTTCTACGCGCTCTATCTGCTCGCCCGGGGAACCCCGACCAAGAAATGGACGCTGCTCGTCGCGAGCGCGCTGTTCTATCTCTGGGGCGAACCGGTCTTCGTTCTGATCCTGCTGGTCTCGACCGCGTTCGACTACGCGCTGTCGTTCCGCTTAGGGGAGCCGAACCCGCGTTCCATCCGCACACTCGCATTGGCAGCCGGCATCGGCGGCAACCTTGCGATCCTCTTCGTCTACAAATATGCGGACTTCATCGCGGACAATCTCAATCTGGCGCTATCGCCGTTCGGCGCGCACCGATTGCCGCTGTTGCATCTGGCGCTGCCGATCGGCGTCTCCTTCGTGGTGTTCGAGAAGATCACCTATCTCGTCGACACCTATCGCGGCGTCTCCAAGCCGGCGGCGACGTTTTGGGACTACTGCCTGTTCGTTCTGTTCTTCCCGAAACTGCTCGCGGGACCCATCCTCAAATATCACGAGATGCGCGACCAGATCGCCTCGCCACGAGCGGTGGAATGGAGCGATTTCGGCGTCGGCTTCCTGCGCTTTTCGCGCGGCATCGGCCGCAAGCTCCTGATCGCCGATCCGCTCGGCGCCTTCGTCAACACGATCTTCGCCGCCGACCCCGCCAGTCTCGATACGGGGCGCGCATGGCTCGCGCTCGCAAGTTTCACCTTGCAAATCTATTTCGATTTCGCCGGCTATTCCGACATGGCGATTGGCCTCGCCCGCATGCTCGGCTTTGGCCTGAAGGAGAATTTCGACAAGCCCTACATCGCAAGGTCGCTGACGGAATTCTGGCGGCGCTGGCACATATCCCTGACAACATGGATCCGCGACTATCTCTACAAGCCGCTCGGCGGAAATCGCGAAGGCGAAGCTCGCACCTATCTCAATCTCTGGATCTGCTTCCTGCTGTCCGGGCTATGGCACGGCGCAAGCTGGAACTTCGTGCTGTGGGGCGCCTATAACGGCTTGTTCCTCACGCTCGACCGCATCTTCCTGAGCAAGGCGCTGGAACGATGCGGCGCGGTGGTGGCAACGATCGCCACGCTGCTTATCGTGATGATCGGCTGGGCGATCTTCCGCTCCGATACGCCCTCGCATCTCTTCACCTTCCTCTCGGCGCTGGCCGGCCAGACACACGCCACCAACACCACCGAGATTCCCGCTGAGGTGCCGTTTACGCTGGTGCTTGGCGCGATCATTTCGCTGTTGCCGGCAACGCGCCTTTACCCCGCGCTGATCCGCGCCTACGACGTCAATGCGTGGCTGCGAACGGCGACGATCGCAGCACTCGTGGTGATCTATGTGCTTGCCATTGCGCGGGCGGTGACCGCGCCGTTCCAGCCCTTCATCTATTTCAGGTTCTAGTGGAGTGGATTTGACATTCGTTATGGACCTAGCCGCAAACTCGGAACGCGAATGTCAAATCCGAAAACTCCACTAGCAAAACATATTTGCCGGTGGTGCTTTTGATTCTAACATTCGCAAAGGTGATCGCTGAGAAGGGATGCGAATGTTAGAATCGGACCACCAGTGATGGGCAGCTTGAGCCTCTCCCGCCCCATCATCCGCGCCGCATTCTGCCTCTTTCTGGCGCTGTTGCCGCTCGGTACCGCCTGGAATCTGATCGCCGCGCAGTACTTTCCCAAGCGCGCGATCAAGATCGGACCGACGCTCGGCGGCGTTACCTACGACGCCGCAGTCAATTTCTCATGGGCCGAGATCCGCGACGGCAAATTCCAGAAGGCGGTGGTGAGCCGGGTCACCGATGCGATGCCGATCCGGCCACTTCTCATCCGCATCAACAACGAAATCCGCTTTCATTTGTTCGGCGAGCTCACCGCACCCAATGTCTTCCGCGGCGCGAACGGCCACCTGATCGAGCAAACCTATCTCGACGATTATTGCTCGCGCACCGAAGGCATGGGCGCGAAGCTCGCCGCAGTCGCCATCCCGAAGCTGAAGGACATCCAGAACTTCTATTCTGCGCGTGGCGCGGTTTTCGTCTACGTGATCACGCCATCGAAGGCGGCGCATCTTCCGGAATATTTTGTCGATCGCCTGCCCTGCCCCTCTACGCCAGCGGCCCGCACGCAGCTTGTTCCTGATTACGTCAGCGCGCTGAAGCGCGAGGGCATCAACGTGATCGATACCGCAAGCCTGATTCACGGGCTGAAGGGCAAATACCCCTTTGACCTCTTCCCGCAAGGCGGCGTGCACTGGAACGATGTCGGCGGCGCGGTCGCCGTATCGGCCGTCGTCGACGAGATCAATCGCCTCGCCGGGCGCGAAATCATTCCGCCGTTCAAGTTCACCTATACGATGTCGCAGCCGGCGAAGGGCGCCGATCGTGAGCTCGCCGATCTCCTGAACGTGTTCTTCCCGCCGCTCGGCTATCAAACGCCGAAGGTCAGCTTCCAGCCGGAAGTGCCCTGTGCGGAGAGCCCGGCGCGGCAGCTCGATGTCGAGATGGTCGGCTCCAGCTTCGGCAATCTGCCGTCGCGCATCATGATCGAAGCAAATTGCCTTGCCCGGCTTCAATTCTACTACTACGCCACGCTCGGCCGCTTCGGCGGCGAGCCTTATCGCGAATTGCAGCGAAACCTTCCCGAGGGTGATCTCAATGCCTGGCGGAATGCGAAGGTGATGATCCTGGAGGAAAACGAATCCTTCATGGCTTCAGCGAAGGTGGCTTACGTCGATCAGCTGAGGGCGGTGGTGAATGCAAAGTGACGGTCGGGGAACCGTCAGCCGCTGTCGCGCAGCACCAGTTCGAACCCGAGGTCGATGCGACGCTCGCCGTCGCGCTCGAGCGTCAGCGTTGCCGCCGTGCGGCCGATGCTATGCCCGTGCACGCTGATGGTGCTCAGGCTCGGTGAGATGAGCTGGCCCATTTCAAGATTGCCGAGGCCGATGACCGCGACCGGCTGCTCCGACGCCGGGCCATGGCGCAAGACGCCGGCTTTGCGCAAGCCTGCCATGAAGCCGATGGCATAGGCGTCGTTGGCGGCAAAGACGGCGTCCACGCCCGGCAACTCGACGTTAGCCGCCACGCTGCCGGGCGCATTGCGATCGAGGATGAGCCGCCGCGGCTCGGCCAGCCCATGCGCCAGCGCTTCCTCGCGAAAGCCGAACCAGCGGCGGGTGCCGCGCGGATCGTTGCTGCCGATGAACGCGAGACGCCGCCTTCCCTGCGCGATCAGGTGCTTTGCGACTGCGACGCCTGCCTTGAAATTGTCGAAGCCGGCGACCGCATCGATCGGAGTTGCCGGCAGGTCCCAGGTTTCAACCACCGGAATCCGTGCGTTGCGCAGCAGCCGCACGCCCTCCTCCGTCGCGGGCGATCCGACCATGATGATCGCTTCCGGCCGTCGCGACAAAAGCGCCGCCAGCATGCGGTCCTCGCGCTCGGCGTCGTAGCGTGACTGTGCGAGGATGACCGAAAAGCCCGCGGGCTCGAGCTTGTCCGACAATCCCTGAACGGTATCGGCGAAGATCGAATTGTCGATGGTCGGCACCAGCACGCCGACCGAATTGGTGCGCGCGCTCGCCAGCGCGCCCGCGACGAGATTGGGCACATATCCCAATTCGCGCATCGCGCGCTCGACCCGCGCGCGGGTCTCCGGCGCGACCTGCGCCGGTAGCCGCACCACCCGGCTCACGGTGATCGAGGAAACGCCGGCAAGCTTCGCGACCGCCGACAAGGTCGGTGGAACGTCCGGGAGGTTGTCCCTGGTCTCAGGCGGCAATTGCTGGGTCATGGCCATCCATGCACGATTTTGCCTTGCCCATATAGCATGACAGCGCTACCATCATCCCATGTTAGCGCTAACATGACTAATAGTATGGAGCGAGGCGAATGATTCCTGAGAGCTTGGTCGAGGCCTACAAGCGCGACGGCGTCATTGTCGTGCCCGAGGTGCTGGACACCGGCACGCTTGAAAAGGTGCGCGGCGTGATCGCGGAGCTGGTGGCCGGCGCTGCCACCGTCACCGAGCACACCGACGTCTACGACCTCGAGCCCGGTCATACGCAGGAGACCCCTCGCGTTCGCCGCATCAAGACCCCGCACAAGGTTCATCCGATCTTCGACGAGATCGTGCGCAGCCAGCCGGTGATCGAGATTCTCACCCAGCTCATCGGCCCGGGTTTGCGCCTGCACGGCTCGAAGCTGAACATGAAGTCCGCGCAGTATGGCTCGCCGGTGGAATGGCACCAGGATTGGGCGTTTTATCCGCACACCAACGACGACATCCTCGCCATCGGCGTGCTGCTTGACGACTGCGACCTCGAGAACGGCCCGATGCTGGTCACGCCGGGCACCCACACCGGCGACGGGATGTGGAATCACCACGGCGAGGACGGCTGCTTCGCAGGCTTGATCGATCCCGATCTGATCCAGGATGAAATCAAGCGCGCTTTGCCCTGCATGGGCAAAGCCGGCAGCATGTCCTTCCATCACGTGCGCGCTTTGCACGGATCGGCCATGAACACCTCCAATCGCCCGCGCAATCTGTTGCTCTACGAGGTCGCCGCCAGCGACGCCTGGCCGCTCGCGGGCGTGAAGGATTTCGACGAGTTCAACAGCCGCCTGCTGGCAGGTCCGCCGGTGATCGCACCGCGGCTGACCGACGTGCCGGCGCGCATGCCGCTGCCACCGCCCAAACGCCAGGGCTCGATCTACGAGACGCAATCGGCGTCCAAGAAAAACTACTTCACGCGCGCAGCGTAGAGACGCGAACAGAGCCCGCAGGCCGAAACCTGCGGGCTTTGCTCTTCAAGAACTAAAATCAAAACAAAACATACGGGGAAACGCATGACCAAGATGGGAGCCGATGGCGCCGGCAAACCGCGTCTACGTGTTGTGCTGGCCGCAAGCATCGGCTCGGCACTCGAATGGTACGATTTCTTCCTCTATGGCACCGCTGCGGCGCTGGTGTTCGGCGAGTTGTTCTTTCCGAAGAGCGATCCGGTGGTCGGCACCCTGCTCTCGTTTTTGACGTTCGGTGTCGGTTTCGCCGTTCGTCCCATCGGCGGCATCATCTTCGGCGTTCTTGGTGACCGCTACGGCCGCAAGCCGGTGCTGGTCGCGACGCTCCTGATGATCGGACTTGGCACGACCTTGATCGGCCTGTTGCCCACCTACTCTCAGATCGGCGTCTGGGCGCCGCTGCTTCTGGTCGCGATGCGGGTCGTGCAAGGGCTTGGCGCCGGCGCCGAATACGGCGGCGCGGTGATCTATCTGGTCGAGAACGCGCCCGCCAACCATCGCGGTTTCTGGGGCGGTTTTGCGCCGCTTGGAGTTTCCGTTGGCAATCTCATGGCGGCCGGTGCGTTCGCTTTGGTATCAATGCTGCCGCACGACGCCCTGATGAGCTGGGGCTGGCGCCTGCCATTTTTGGCGAGCTTCGTGCTCATCCTCGTCGGCATCTACGTGCGCATGCGCGTCGCCGAGACGCCCGTCTACAAGGAAGCGGTCGTCGCGCGTGGCATTGTCGAAAAGAACCCGGCGATGGAGGCGTTGCGCAATCATCCACGCAACTTCCTGGTCGTGCTCGGCGCGCGCATGGCAGAGAACGGATTGGGCTACTTCTTCCCGGTGTTCGGGCTCAGCTACGTGATCAAGACGGTGGGTGTCCCAAGTTCGGAAGCACTCAGCGCCTTGATGCTCGCCTTCGTCGTCGAGCTGTTCGCAATCCTCGGCTTTGCCGCCCTGTCCGACCGGGTCGGACGGCGTCCCGTCTATATGTTCGGTGCGCTCGCCGGCGTTGCCCTCGCCTTCCCCTTCTTCTGGCTGGTCGGCACCAGGCAATGGATCCTGATCGCGCTCGCTTTCATCCTGGCGAGAGCCGTGGTGATCGCGGCGATGTTCGGCCCGCAAGCCGCCTACTTCGCCGAACTATTTCCGCCGCAACGCCGCTTCGCAGGCTTTGCGTTTGCACGCGAACTGGGATCGCTGCTGTCGGGCGGACCCGCGCCGTTCGTCGCGACTGCGCTGGTTGCCGCCTATGGCACCTGGTGGCCGGTCGCGTGTTACGCGATCTTCCTGTCGCTCTGCACGGTGGTTGCGATCTGGGCAGGACCGGAAACCTACCAAGAAGACATCACGGCGGCCGAAGTCGATCGTCGCGACGCGCTTTCGGCGGTGATGCCTCAGCGGGCATGAGTGGACGAGACTGAAGACCGGCGCCTTATGCGATCACCGGCGCGGACGGACGCGACTTGTCCGATGCTGGCAGCACGCGATCGCACTGAAAGACATGATCCGCGCGCTTTGGAGTAGCATCTCGGATGAGGGCCACGCGTGGCCGCCAAGCGCGAAGGCTGGTGGGGAAGGAAGGACTCGAACCTTCGAAGCCATGAGGCGGCTGATTTACAGTCAGCTCCCTTTGCCACTCGGGACACTTCCCCGTCTCAGATCCATCGCAAACTTGCCCGCCTGGGCAGCGGACATCAGCCTGTCGATGACGCTGAAAGCCGAAACGCTCCGTTTAAAGCCCCGGCCGGGCGCGTTTATGGGCGAAGGACACACGCAAAGTCAACCGACGCCGGAGCCGAAAATGCCAACATTTTCAGAGCCTCAGTAAATTGTCGTGGAATTGCCTTGAACTGGTACCCGTGAGACAAGCCTTCCATGCGAGATCGCGACCGAAAACCGAAATTCCAGCGCCCCGAGGGGCCCAAGAGACACGCCGGGCCACGCCGGGAAGCCGGCCGACGGCAGCCCTGGCGCGGGCGCGAGGGCGCGGCCGACGATACCGTGATCCTCTATGGCTGGCACACGGTCACCGCCGCGCTCGCCAACCCGAAGCGGCGCATTCGCAAGCTGTTCCTGACTGAAAACGCCGCCCGCCGCCTGGCAGACGACAAGATCGACACCCGCGTCACACCCGAGATCGTGCGGCCGACCCTGATCGACCAGCGGCTCGGGCCGGACGCGGTGCATCAGGGGATGCTGGCGGAAGCAGAGCCCCTTGCCTCGCCCGACATCGATACGCTGCCGCAAGAAGGCATCGTGCTGGTGCTCGACCAGATCACCGACCCGCACAATGTCGGCGCCATCATGCGCTCGGCGGCGGCCTTTGCGGTGAAGGCGATCGTCACCACTGCGCGCCACAGCCCGGAGGCGACCGGCGTGCTGGCGAAGTCCGCCTCAGGCGCGCTGGAGCTGGTGCCGCTGGTGACGGTGCAGAATCTCGCCCGCGCGCTGACCGAGATGAACGAGCGCGGCTTTTTGACCGTCGGCCTCGACAGCCAGGGCGAACAAAATCTCGCCTCGGTCGCGTTGCGCGAACCCCTGGCGCTCGTGCTCGGCGCGGAAGGCAAAGGCCTGCGCCAACTGACCCGCGAGACCTGCGGCGTCGTCGCGCGCCTCGATATGCCCGGCGAGATCAAGAGCCTCAACGTCTCGAACGCGGCCGTGCTCGCGCTTTATATCGGC
>Ga0070741_10012186_pt1 | contig 15622 bp, 11 predicted proteins | sample Coa_R1_4_FD_66440 | JGI IMG/M metagenome (GOLD analysis project Ga0070741, IMG submission 66440) | Surface soil microbial communities from Centralia Pennsylvania, which are recovering from an underground coalmine fire - Coalmine... | ecosystem: Environmental > Terrestrial > Soil > Unclassified ... | reverse complement strand
CGAGACCTGGCCAGCCGCCAGATCACCACGCAGGCGGGCGTCGCCATTCAGGAAGCGGCGCGAAATAAGGCGAAAACATCGGCCGACATGGCCCGGCGCAACATCGAGTCGATGACGCTCAAAGCGAAGTCCGCCGGCTACGTGAATATCCAGTCGAACACGTTTCAGAATTTCATCTTCTGGGGCATGCAGCTTCCGATATTCCAGGTGGGCGACACGGTTCGCTCGGGCATGGCGGTGGCGCAGATTCCCGATCTCAAGAACTGGGACGTGACGGCGCGCATTGGCGAGCTCGACCGCGGCCACCTGGCGCCCGGACAGAAGGTGGATGTCACCGTGATCGCAGTGCCGGGGAAGCCGTTCACGGGCCGCGTGAAGGATATGGGTGGCACCGCGGGTCCGCCGTGGGATCGCCATTTCGACTGCAAGATCGCGCTGGAGAACCCGTCGCCCGAGCTCCGCCCGGGCATGAGCACGCGTATTGTCATCACCACCGGCGTGATCAAAGACACGCTCTGGGTGCCTTCGCAGGCGCTGTTCGAAAGCGACGGCCGCGTATTCGTGTATGCGCGTGGCGCGAACGGCTTCATGCCGCACGACGTGAAGCTCGTGCAGCGCAGTGAGAGCCAGGTGGTGCTGACGGGCGTCAGCGAAGGCCAGGTGGTGGCAATGGCCAATCCGGACCAGATGGCGGCCAAGACGCCTACGTCGTCCGGAGCGATGAAGGCGCTACAGAAATGAGCGCGGCGGCTCCAGGAATTGCGCCCAGCCCGCCGGCGCCATCGCGCGCCAACATCGTTCGGCGCTTTTTCGGCGATCTGCGCCAGGCCTTCGACAATCTGCGCGCGCAGAAGACGCGCACGCTGCTGACGGCGCTGGGCATCGTATTCGGCGTCGGTTCGGTGATCGGGATGTTGGCTATCGGAGCCGGCGCCCGCGAGGAATCGCTGCGCTTCATCGAGCAATTGGGTGTGCGCAACGTGCTCATCGACTCGCGTCCGGCCAGCAGCCAGGAGGAGTTGCAGCAGCGGCGCCGTGCCTCGCCCGGCCTGACCGATCGCGATGTGCGCGTCCTCAAGGCCAATATCGAATCGCTCGAAATCCTCTCCGACCGCCGCATGATGCATCCCGGCAAGATGCTGCCGAAGCCGTCGGGCGACATGCCCGAGGTGTACGGCGTGCGTCCGACCTACGCCACGATCCACAGCCTGCGATTGGCCGAGGGCGCATTCTTCAACGACCGGCACGACCTGGCCAGCAACGCCGTTTGCGTGCTGGGGGAGGCGGCGAAGGTGAATCTGCTCGGCTACGGACCGTCGCTCGGCAAGTTCGTCAAGGTAAATGATACGTGGCTGCAGGTCGTCGGGGTCCTCGCCGAGCAGATCGTGGCCGGTTCGCAGAACAGCGGCGCGGGCATGCAGGACCTCAACAACATCGTCTTCGTCCCGCTGAACACGATGCAGTATCGCTTCTGGAACCAGACCGACAGCCTCAAGGACGACCTCGACGGCGTAGACCTGCGGCTCAAACCCGACGCGGACAGCATCGAGGTGGCGAAGGTGGTCACCGCGATCCTGAACTCGACGCATCACAACGCGCAGGATTTCACGGTCACGATTCCGGCGGCGCTGCTGGCCCAGCAGAAGCGCACGCAAACCATCTTTACCTACGTGATGGTGGCGATCGCCGCCATTTCGCTGCTGGTAGGCGGCATCGGGATCATGAACATCGTGCTGGCTACGGTGCTGGAGCGCACGCGCGAGATCGGCGTCCGGCGCGCCACGGGCGCCCGGCGGGTGGATATCGTGCGCCAGTTTCTGGCGGAGTCCGTGCTCATCTCTGTCGGAGGCGGACTGCTGGGCATCGGCTTCGGCTTCTTCCTGGCATGGCTGATCGCGCGTACGGCCGAGTGGAGGACGATCGTTACCACAGCCTCGGTGCTGATCGCCTTCGGCGTGTCGGTAGCGGTCGGCATCATTTTCGGAATCTATCCCGCAGTGAAAGCCTCCCGCATCAACCCGATCGAAGCCCTGCGCTACGAATAGCCCCTCCGGCTTCCCCAGCGGATGGACGCGTTCAGGATTGCCGAGAGCGGAACGATACCGCCCAGCTTCACGTTGGACACACCGTGCATTCCCGCCGAGGCGATGCAGCCGCACTCCGTGCATACCGGTTTCCCACCCAATTGGCACGGGCTGACGACGGTCTTCAGGTCAGCCGAGAGACAGGTGGAGAGACGTGCAAACGTGCACTCCGCCGGCGAGCGGGGCGGGTCGCGATAGGCATTCAGCACGATCCGCGGCAGGTGCACTTTTGGAAACTTCGCAACGCCGGCCAACTCCTCGAAAAGAACTTCGCGGTCCGCGGGCATCAGGCGCTCCGGCGAGTTATCGCCCTCCTGCGGAGTATAAATGCTGAACCAGATTCTGCGGACCTCCGCTCGAGCCGACCAGATCCGGCAGAATTCCGAAAGGTATCCGGGGTGCGCCAGCATGGGTCTGGTGACCGTACAGTGAACCGTAATGCGGTGGCCGGCAATGTGCTTCAGGATGCGATCGTAGGTGGCGGGTGCGCGGCGCTTATCGTGCTCGGCCGCCAGCCCGTCGATGGAAACCACCAGGTGCAGAGCACGGATTGCGGCCCACTCCTGCGGAATCGGACGTACGGCACTGGTGACAAGTTGGACTTCGACGCCCAAGCGATCGAGCATGGGTAAAAGCTCGCAAAGTTCCCGATATCTGACCAGCGGTTCACCGCCGACGAGCGAGACATGAACCGGGCGAAAGCGGCGCACCACTGCGACGATTGCCGTCACCAGGTCCTGGCCGCGGTAGTCCGAAAGTTGTCGCAGCGTCGTGGCCGTCCCCAGGTGGTCCGGCGAATAGGCATAGCAGCCGGGGCAATGCAGGGGACACTCCTTCGTGACCTCGATCGAAAGAAACGGCCTGCGTCCCCGAAGGACACCGCCCCAAACTTTAACGACATCAGATCGTTTCATGGCCGCATGCGATGGATATCGAACTGCGAGCACCTTTGACGCCACGCAGATATGTCTGCAATTTCTGCGGTGCGTCAGTGAACCTTGTGGGGCAGCCGATCGTGGCTGCCGGCTTCAGCCGACTGGACCCCACATATTCATCAGCTTGATTGGATGCACCACAGCAGCCGACGATCGGAGCCCGTGGCGTCCTGCCAGGATGTTTGGCCGCACACGTACACGCGCGCAGTACTTAACGTACTGTAAGACACAGGGAGCATGACAGCGGGAGCGATGGCGGCGCGTCGAAGCCATCCTGAATACGGCAATTGAGCTGGACGCCGACCGACAAATCTCGTACGTGGCGCAGGCGTGCGGCGACGATGCGGACTTGCGTGCAGAGGTGGAATCGCTGCTGGCGTTCGACAAAGGAGCCGGTGAAACGCTCACCCGCGTAGTGCGCAGCGCGGCTACCAGATCCTCGGCGAGATCGGCCGCGGCGGCATGGGGACCGTCTATCTGGCCGACCGCGACGACGATCAGTTCCGCAAACGCGTCGCCATTAAGCTGGTCACGCGCATCCCAACCTGGTGGGTGCATCGCGATCTCAAGCCCGGCAACATCATCGACAATTCGGGGACAGACGGAGCATTCCCCAATTTCGCCGCCGGTCAAGTAACGGAAATTGGGGAATGCTCCGTCTGTCCCCGAATTCTTTCCGTCACCCAGTCGGTCCAGATCGACGAATCGCCGCTCGCGTATAGATGCGCCCCGTCCAGCACGGCGCTGACAAAATTTTCCACGCACGGATAGTGCAGGTTGGCGTGCGCGGGCAGATTCTCTTCCCCGCCCGGAAACGCCAGGCGCGGGCCGTTCAGCGGCGTCAGATCCATTTCGCCGTCCGTGCCGACAATCCGGCATTCGTCGCGCATCACGCGGGAGTGCCAGCGCACGTCTACGATTCCGCGCACGCGATTCTCGTACTCGACCAGCACCGTCGCGCAGTCCTCGACACCGTACTTATGGACCGCGTTCGACGTATATCCGATCGCCTTGGCCGGCCGGCCGAACAGAAAATTCAGCACGTCGATGCGATGCGATGCGATATCGTAGAGCGGACCGCCGCCCGCATCTTTGCGATTCAAGCGCCACGGCCCGTGCCCCGTCTCGTCATACCAGTAGTGATTCGTCAACTCCGCCAGCACGGGCTGGCCGATCGCACCTGACTGCATCAGCGCCTTGGCTCGTTGCAGCTTCGGATACATCCGCCGATAGTAAGCGATACCGAGCGTCCGGCCGGTCTGGGCTGCCGCCTCCACCACCGAGCACGCCTCGGTGTAATCCATCGCCACCGGCTTTTCGCAGAGCACATGTTTGCCGGCGCGCAACGACGCAATCGTCTGCGGCGCGTGCAGCGAGACCGGGGTCGCCACGTAGACTGCATCGATCCCCGGATCAGCCAACGCTTCGTCGAGATTCGTCCAGACCTTTGCGCGATACGGCTCCGCTTTCGCCGGATCGCGCGTCAGGATGCCATACAGGCGGCTGCGCGGCTCCTCCAGGATCGCGGGAATGACGCGCTTGGACGTGATATCACCGATTCCGATGACAAGCCAATTCAGCATGTGACACCATTATTACAAGATGAAACTGCTGGTCTTCTCCGACATTCACTCCGACCTCAAAGCCCTGGAACGGCTGCTCGCGACCGATGCCGATTACTACTTCGCCGCCGGCGATCTCTGCAACTGGGGACGCGCGCTCGAGGCTACAGGCGAAGTCATGAAATCGCGCGCCGACCGGGTCTACGTGATTCCGGGCAATCACGAGTCGGCCGAGCAGATTTCCTCCTTCTGCGCGCGCTTCGGCTTCCACGATTTTCACGCCCAGCGGATGCAGATCGGCCGCTATCACGTTGCCGGCCTCGGCTACTCCAGCCCGACCCCGTTCGACACGCCTGGCGAATACACCGAAGAACAGATCGCAACACGTCTGAGCAAATTCGCGGGGCTCAAGCCGCTGGTGATGATCTGCCACAGCCCGCCCTACGGCAGCACACTCGACCGCATTCGCGACGGAGCGCATGCCGGCAGCACCGCCGTCCGCGATTTCATCGACGCCGAGCAGCCCGAATACCTCTTCTGCGGCCACATCCACGAGGCCGCCGGCGCCACCGAGTCCATCGGCAAAACCACCGCCATGAACGTCGGGAAAAGGGGGTATTTGTTACAATTGGATTGAAATGCCCGTAGACGAACTGGAACGAGAATACCTGCCCCTCCGCGAACAGGCCATCGCCGTGCGGAGGTATCTTTGACGTTTCCGGCCAAAAATCCAAGCTGAACAAAATCGAACAACAGATCGGGGCGCCCGATTTCTGGTCGCAGCCCGAGAAGAGTCAGAAGGTGATGCAGGAGCGCAAGCGCCTGGAGCAGACCATCGCCGACGATAGCCGCGTGGCGTCCACCACATCCGACCTCGATACTCTGTTCGAACTGGCGCGCGAAGGCGAAAACGTCGAGCCGGAGATCCAGCGCGAGTTGAAATCGTACTCGGAACTGCTGGAGCGCATCGAAACCAAGATGCTGCTGTCCGACGAGAACGACGCGCGCAACGCGATCGTCACGATCCATCCCGGCGCCGGCGGCACCGAGAGCCAGGACTGGGCCGAAATGCTGCTGCGCATGTATCTGCGCTGGGCGGAGCGCGACGGCTTCCAGACGGTGATCACCGACCGCCTGGAGGGTGAGGGCGCGGGCATCAAGTCCGTCACCTTCGAGGTGAACGGCGAGAACGCCTACGGCCTGCTGCGCTCCGAAATCGGCGTCCATCGGCTGGTGCGAATCTCGCCTTTCGACGCCAACGCGCGGCGGCACACGTCGTTCGCCTCAGTGTTCGTCTATCCGCAGATCGACGACGAGATCAAGATCGACATCCGGCCCGAGGATATCCGCATCGACACCTTCCGCTCCGGCGGCGCCGGGGGCCAGCACGTCAACATGACCGACTCGGCCGTCCGCATCGTGCACAATCCTACCGGGATCGTCGTGCAGTGCCAGAACGAGCGGTCGCAGCACAAGAATCGCGACAGCGCCATGAAGCAGTTGCGCAGCCGCCTCTACGAATTCGAGCTGGAAAAGAAGCAGGAGGAGGCCCGCAAGACCGAGGCCTCCAAAGCGGACATCAATTTCGGCAGCCAGATTCGCAGCTACGTGCTGGCGCCGTACCGGATGATCAAGGACCATCGCACGAAGCTCGCCATCGGCGATGTGGACCGCGTACTCGAGGGAGACCTGGACGCGCTGATCCACGCTTATCTCGTCTGGCGCAAGACGGGCAAAGTGATGGGCGATGGAAAAGACGAGTTGCCCGATTAGCGAGGCGGCCCGCCTGATCCGCGCGGGACGGCTGGTCGCTTTTCCCACCGAAACCGTCTACGGCCTGGGCGCCAACGCGCTCGATACGGATGCCGTGCGGCGCATCTTCGAAGCCAAAGGACGGCCGTCGACCAGCCCGCTCATCGTGCATGTCGACTCGATCGAAATGGCGCGCGGACTGGCGCGGCAATGGCCGCCTTCAGCCGACACCCTGGCGCGCGCCTGGTGGCCCGGTCCGCTGACGATCGTCGTCCTTAAGCAGCCGCACGTGCCCGGTATCGTGACGGCGGGCCTGGACACCGTCGGCCTGCGGATGCCGAGCCACCCGCTGGCGCTGGAGTTGATTCGTGCGGCGGGAGTGCCGATCGCCGCCCCTAGCGCGAATCGGTTTACGGAACTATCACCGACCACAGCCGATCACGTCCGGCAGTCCCTCGGCGACGTAGTGGATTGCATCCTCGACGGCGGACCCACGACCGTGGGCATCGAATCGACCGTCATCTCGCTCGCCGCGCAGCCGGTGCTGCTGCGTCCAGGCATGATCTCGCGCGAAGAGATCGAGGCACTGATCGGCCCGCTGGGAATGGCCGGCGCGGCGGATGGCGCGCATCCCTCGCCAGGCATGCATCCGCGACACTACGCACCCCGGACTCCGGTGATCACCGGTGATCCGCCGGCGGACGGCCGAGGCGTCTACCTGTATCTCACTCGCGCCGGCTCAGCCGCCCGCGCCATCGCCATGCCGCGCGACGCGCGTGCCTATGCGGCGGCAATTTACGGAACGCTGCACACACTGGACGCGGAGCGCCTCGACTGGATCGCCATCGAGATGCCGCCCGACACGCCCGAGTGGGCGGGCGTCCGCGATCGCCTCACCCGGGCCGCCCATCGCGTCTGACGTTACTGGATGTACACGGGTACGCCGGGCTGGCTGTCGTTGCCGCCGATGTGGAGAATCAGATCGCCCGTGGTCGCGCCCGGCGGAACCATGACACTCACCTGGATCACGCCCGCGACTACGCCCGGAATCGGGCCGTAAGTCGTCACCGGGGCCGGCACGCCGTTAATGGATGCGGTCACCGGCGCCACCGGCTGCGGCTGCACGCTCGGATCGTCATTCAGTTTGCCGGTTACGCCCGCGGGGCTCGTCTGTCCGGCGCCGGTCGCAACAAACGTGACCGTCTGGCCCACCGATGCCGCACTCGAGCCTGAATTCACGGTGCCGTCCTGATTCAACACCGCACCGGGTATGGGCGCCGGCGTGGGCAGAGCCTGCGAGTCCGGCGTAAATATGCCAGGCGTCGTATTCTGCACCTGCACGGTAATCGAGTTCGAATGCTGGCCGAGGTACTGCACCTCTACGAACGTGCTCGCCCGCCCGGCGATTTCGTACGGCACGATCGCCGCAACCAGCGAGGAACTCGCAAAAATCACAGGCGCGCGATATCCGCCGACGATAACCCGCGTGTTCGCCAGTTCCGTCGCCAGGACGTCGCCGTTCACGACGAAGTTCGTCTGCGGATCCGACCCGATGAACGAGCCCGGGATGACGATCACCAGTCCGGGCGATACCGGCCCGGGCTGATTGGTGGCGCCGTTGCGCACTTCGGAGATCGTCGGCAGCGGAGCCGATATGTCGAACTCGACCGTGAACGACTGACTGGCCGCGCCGGAACTGTTGATGGTCACGGTCGCCGTGTAGCTGCCCACCTGCACCTGGGTTGGATCCACCGCCAGGGTAAGGGCTGCCGGTGTGGTCCCGCTGGCGGGCGTCACCGTCAGCCAGGGCGCATTGGTTACAGACACCGTGAACGGCAGCGCCGAGCCATTGCTGCCGATTTGCACCGTCTGATTCGGCGGCGTCGGATCTCCTGTTCGATATGTGAATGTGGTGCTGTTCCCCACGCTCACCGTGAGCATCGGCGGTGTGGTCACGTTGGCGGTGACGCTGACGATCTGCGGACTGCCTTGCGCTCCCGAAGCGGATATAGTCACCGTCCCCGTCTGGGTAGGCTGGGTGAGAAGAGCGGTGTTGACTGAGACGCTTACGACACCGGGCGTGCTCGCCGAAGTCGGGCTCACGGTAATCCAGCTCGCGCTGGGCGTGGCCGTATAAGTCGTCGAGCCGCCGGTGGTCCCCACCTGAATATTCTGCGCTGCCGGAGCCGGATCGCCCGTGCGATAGTTGAACGTCAGGCTCGAGGGGCTCACGCTCAGGACCGGAGTCGAGGGGCTGGTCGTGGAAACCGTAAGACTCACCGGGATCGTTAGGGCCGGGCCTGTGTTCGGCGTTACAGTGACGGTGCCCTGGTACGGGACGGTTTGCGCATTCAGGTTAAGCGGAGTCGCCGTGATCGTGAGGGTAGCGGGGCTGGTGCCTGAACCTGGACTCACCGTAAGCCAGTTGCCGCTGCTGATGGTGGTGGCCGTAAAGTTTACGTTGTTCAGTCCGCCGATGGACACGGTCTGAGATACCGGCGCCCCGAACTGCTGCGCGGAGAGGGTCACGGAAGTGGGCGATGCCGTGAACCCGGGCGTTGAACCCGGAGCGAGCACGGTGACAGGAATGGTCAGGCTGGTGTTGGCCGCACCAGTGCCACTCGCGCTCAACACGATGTTCCCGGTATTGAAGCCCGGGCCGAGTTGGCCGGCATTGAAGCCAACGCCAAGCGACGATGGCGTGACGGACGAAGTGGCGACTACGGAAACAAACGCCGGAGCCGAGACGGCGGAATACGTCAGGTTGTTTCCCGTGGCATCCCCGCTCGATCCGATCGCCACAGTCTGGGTCTGGAGATTGTTGCCGGGTGTATAAACAAAGGACAATGAGGATGGATTCGCAGTGAGCACGTTACCGGAGAGGACATTTACTGTCACGCCGACGTTCTGGGTACCGAACGAGGAACTGACAATGATCGTTCCGGAACTGCTGGTGGAACCCGCCGACACGGTTACGACCGCCGGCGTGCTTCCGGCCGTCGGAAAGACGGTAAGATTCGTGCCGATCGCCTGCGCACTGAACGACGTACCGTCGCCGTTCACGATGAACGTCTGCGACTGCGTGCCTCCGGATGGAATATTAAAGGTGAGCGCCGAAGGGCTGGCCACCTGACCTCCTCCGACTACCCCCGATCCACCGATCACCATGCTGACATTGAAGACACTGGTCCCACTCGTCAGCAATCCGCCTATCGAAATAGTTCCGGTACAAGTTTGTGAGCTGATGCTGCCGGGGAACACCTGCACGGTCAGGGTAGTGCCGGTGGGCGACAGGACTCCACTGTTCGGCGAGACCGCCAGCCACCCCTGCCCGCAATTGTTCGTCGCTGTCACAACATTGAAGGCGCCGCTGCCGCTGATCGTGATCTGCTGAGGTGCGGGGGCCGCACCTCCCGGAGCGGCGACGTTGAAGGTCAGGGTATTCGGGCTTGTAGGTCCTGTCGCACTGATGGTCAGGTTTACAGTCAGGGTCGCCGAGGCCGTGCCGTCGGTAGGCTGTATTAATACCGTACCCGTATAGGTGGTGGGAGTCGTTAGATTCAAGACGGCCGCATTCACGCTGATCGGGATCTGAGTGGTTCCCGCGCCGAAGGTCGTCGAAGCGGTACCATTTACCAGCAACCATTGCGGAGAAGACGATGCAGTCACCGTAAAGCCGGCGCTGGAAGAGGCTCCGGAGACAGAAAGATTCTGGGTCTGCCCGGGCGAATACGCTCCCGTGCTCGTTATATACGTAAAGTTCATCGGGTTTGGACTCAGAGTCAGCCCGCCCCCCGTCCCGACATTCGCGGTGACCGTGATGCTCGTTGTCACTCCACCACTTCCTACGATCCGAACGATGGCCTGGTTTGCGCCCGTCGGCAACCCTGCTGCGTTTACGCTCATCGTGACGGTGGTCGAACCCGTGAATGTTCCCGAGGTGGGGTTCAGAGTCAGCCAGGTCTGGTTCGAGGAAGCCGTAAATGTCGTGGGAGTGTTGGAGCTCAACGTGAGCGTCTGGCTGACGAAGCCGTTCACACCGACAAACAGGCTGATACCGCTCGCGGGTATGGCCGCGCCATTGTACATAACCGTGATGCCGCCGCCCCCAGTGACTTGCAGCGTCAGCGGGACTTTGACGTCCGCGTTTCCGGTGGAACTGATGATCAACATCGCTCCGGAATAAGGGGACGCTCCAAACCTTGCTAAGGTCGCTAATGGCCCACCGTTAGTGCCTATATTGACCGAGGTGCTGCCGTCGGCGTTAGGTGAAACGTTGAACGTGAAAACATTGTTCGCGGGATCGTCCCCAAGGGTCCCGTTCGATAACAGGTTCGGTGAAATCCGGGCGGTTACACCGGTAGCGTTCGACACGACTACCGTTGCCGTGTTCGGGGCGGCTGAGCCCGTATACGTAATGGTCACCGACTGCGTACTGAGGGATTGTGCCGCCAGTGGTGCACAGACGATCAGGGAGGCTAACAGGGAAGCGCGAAGCGTGCGAAAGGGGTCCATTCGATTGTCCTCAGGAGCTATGGGTCTTTTGACTCTGAATGTACATTCTATCCCTAATCCGCGGAACCGGAGAGATAAAAGCAGTATTTGGTTACTTCAGGATCTGGAACAGATTGCTGTAGTCGTCGGTCCACATCCGGAGGGACGGGCGTTCTTTGACTTTCACCGCCACCGCGTGAATAAGCGGATCCTGGAAAAATTGGTGCCGTGCACTCACTAATACCCAGGTTGAGCCAAAAACTCCCGCCGAATCGTCGTCTTCCGTGTCTACCGTGCCATCTTCTTTATGCAGATAGGACGCGATCCTGTGCACAACCGGCTCCAGGTCGAGGTACTTGTTGGAGACGTGCACCGCCAGTACCCCGCCCGGCCGCAATTGGCGGAAGTACAGCTCGAAGGCTTCCCTGGTGAGTAAGTGGACGGGGATCGAGTCGCCCGAAAAGGCGTCGACGGCCAGCACATCGAACTGCTGGGAAGGCTCGCGTTCCAGCGACAGCCGCGCATCGCCCAGCGCTATATCCAGCTTCGCCTTACAGTCCTTCAAAAACGTGAACTCCGACTTTGCCAGCCGGATGACCAGCGGATTGATGTCGTAATAGCGGATATAATCCCCGGGACGGCCGTAGCTGGCGATGGTTCCGGTGCCCAGCCCAATCACGCCGACCCGGTCCGGCCCGTGCTCTTCCGCCTCCCGGATGGCCAACCCCACGCCGGAGTTCGGCCCGTAGTAAGTGGTGGGCCAGTCGCGCTTCTGCGGGTCGAGGAACTGCTGCCCGTGGTTGATGGTGCCGTGGACCAGCTTCCGGACCGCATCGGGGTCCTTGGGATCGTCCGGATCCTCGACCTTGATCGAGCCATAGAAATTCCGCACCATCAGCCGGTAATCGCTGTCGGCCCTGTGGACCTGGTAGACCAGAGCTCCGACGAAGGCCGCGCCGGCCAGGGCGCCGATAGGCCACCAGGAAGTGCGCCAGAACAGCACCGCCAGCACGATAATGGCGCAAGCCCCAATTCCGATCTGCAGTTCGTAGACGGCATCAAACAGGTGAGGAGCCAGCAACCCCACGAAGACGCCGCCCACCGCGCCGCCGACGGAGATCATGAGATAGAACTTCGTCAGATAGCGCGCCGCCGGTTTCAGCCGAACGAGTTCGCCATGGCAGACCATGCAACATAAAAACAGGCCCGCGCTGAAGAGCGGCACCGACACCTTGACCGGCGGTTCCTTGGAGAGCGCATAAGCCATTCCGGCCAAGCCCACCGCGGCGAAACGCAGAAAGATCGGCCGCCAATACCACCTTTCCCGGTCGAAGCAGATGATGAAAGTCAGGAGATACAGGCTGAGCGGCAGTACCCATAGGAACGGAATCGCCGCCACGTCCTGCGAAAGATGGTTGGTGACGGCCAGCAGCAGGATGGAGGCAACGGCCGGCAGTGCGACCCACAGCGCCTGCACTGCGGCCGAGGGCGCTCCGCCGCCGGCGCCCGTTTCAGCCGAGGGCTTTTCTACGTATGCCCGCGACATCCATGCGGTGACCCCGCAAAGCACCACGAAGCCGGCGTATCCGACGGACCAGCCGATCCCCTGCGATTTCGTCGCAAACGCCGGCTCGAATAAGATCGGGTAGCTGAGCAGCGCGAACATGGATCCGGCGTTGGAGAGCGCATATAGCCGGTACGGCGTGCGACCTGGGAAGCGATGCGCAAACCAGGCCTGGACGAGCGGTCCGGTGGTGGAAAGCAGCAGGTACGGCAAGCCGACGGTGAGGGCGAGAAGCAGCAGGATCGCCAGCGTCGGATCTTCGGTACCGGTCGGCTTCCACGCTGCTTTGGGGATCACCGGCAAGACGGCCAGGCTGACGGCGAGCAGCACCAGGTGCAGGCGTGTCTGAACGAAGGCACGCAGATACCTGTGAATCGCGTGGGCGTACAGGTATCCGGCCAGCAAAACAAGCTGGAAGAACAGGAGGCAGACCGTCCACACGGCCGCCGATCCCCCAAACCAGGGCAGAATCATCTTGGCGATGATCGGTTCTACCTGAAAGAGCAAGAATGCGCTGACAAGAATGGTTAAAGCGTAGAGAAGCATCTATGACACTAGCCCAGACCTCGGGTCGCCGAACAATGGCTTGTTCGCCGTCAACGGTAAGCGGCCACACCGGTAACCCGCTCGCCGATCACCAGGGCGTGGATATGGTCGGTCCCTTCATAAGTCTTGACGGTTTCCAGGTTGCAAAGGTGTCGCATGATCGGATATTCGTCGGTGATTCCGTTGGCCCCGAGCAGATCGCGGCTCAACCGCGCAGTCTCCAGCGCGATGGCCACGTTGTTCCGCTTCAGCATCGAGACGTGCGCCGGATCGAGCTTCCCTTTGTCTTTGAGGCGTCCCGTATGGACGGCCAGGAGCTGCGCCTTCGTGATCTCGGTGATCATCCAGGCCAGTTTCTCCTGCACAAGCTGATGCGAGGCGATGGGCCGGTCGTCGAACTGCTTGCGCAGGACGCTGTACTGGCGCGCCGTTTCGAAGCAGTCCATGGCGGCGCCGACAGCGCCCCAGCCGATGCCGAAGCGCGCCTGCGTCAGGCACGAGAGCGGTCCTTTGAGCCCCTTGGCTCCCGGCAGCATCGCACTCGACGGCACCCGGCAGTCGGATAGCGAAAGGCTCGACGTGACTGACGCGCGCATCGACCATTTGCCGTGAATGTCGGAGGTGGTAAATCCCGGCGTGCCCTTTTCGACCAGGAATCCGCGGATGCCGTCGTCGGTGCGAGCCCAAACGAGTGCGACGTCGGCGAGCGTGCCGTTGGTGATCCAGGTCTTCTCGCCATCGATCACCCAGCAGTCGCCCACCATGCGGGCGCGAGTGCGCATGCCGGCAGGATTCGATCCGAAATCAGGCTCGGTCAGCCCGAAACATCCCAGGGCCTCGCCGCTCTGCAGCCGCGGCAGCCAGCGCTGCTTCTGTTCTTCCGAGCCGTAGGCGAGGATCGGATACATCACCAGCGCGCCCTGCACGGAGACGAAGCTGCGCAGGCCGGAATCGCCGCGCTCCAGCTCCTGCATGATCAAGCCGTATTCGACATTGGACATTCCGGCGCAGCCGTAACCTTCCAGGTTCGCGCCGAAGAATCCCAGCCGGCCCATTTCGGGGACGAGTTCTTGCGGAAAGCGCGCGTCGCGGTAGCAATCGCGGATCATCGGCAGGACGCGATCCTCCACAAACTGGCGGGCTGTCTGCCGCACGAGCAGCTCCTGTTCGTCGAAGAGGGTGTCGATGGAGAGGTAGTCCACGCCGCGAAATGGTGTCATAAAGAACCATCTTACAAGGGATGGCGGGGGACAATTAGGTTATGGGAACCCGTCTTTATACCAACGCAATTCTAACGGTGCTGGCGGCGCTGTTGGCGGTGATCGCGTTCCGCGGCCCTGTGCCTGTCGAAGCGGCGGGGCAGAGATCATTCGACTTGTGGATCGAGCCTGGCGTCACGAGCGTCCGTTCACCCGACGGACAGATGCAGGTGCAGGGCAAGATGGTGGTCGACCGCCTGACCGGAGATATCTGGGGATTTCCGACAGGAGCGGGCGGTCCATATCCGGTCGACTCGACCTCTGCGACGCCCCCGGTTTCGAAACCCGTCTACCTGGGGAAATTCGATTTCGCCTCGATGAAGAAATGATCCAGCTACGGGGACGTAACCGCCCGCGCGCAACCTCCGCACCGCGCCCGCCGAAACAAAGCGCGCTAAGATGCTTGGCTAGATGAGAACTCTGCTGACGACCGTCTCCGCGCTGGGCGCCATCGCCGCGCTGGCTTTATTGCTTCCTCGCGGATCGTCCGCACCCGTGCCGGCACCACCTGCGCGCGCCGCATTCCTGGTGCGCCTCGGCCTCGACGCCAAACCCGATGTCGACTGGTCCGGCTCCGTCACGTCGGCGCACAGCCGCCTCGCGCCCTGGCAGTTCGGCGAGGGCGATTCCCTGACGGGTTCGTCTTGGAATTGCAAAACGAGCACCGAGACCTACTGGGATACGCCGTACGAACGCCGCATGCGGCCGACCTCTAATATCGACAAAGTCGTGCCCAAGGGTGTGCTGGTGGAAGTGGAACTGCCCGCGCCGGCCGCGATTCAGGTCTCCACCAAACAGGGCGATTTCTCTTTCAAGCCTGATCTCGTCGCGGGCGACGCGCCGCGCGTTTTTCTGAACGGGCGTGCGTCCGTGACCGCGGTGGCAGCCGATTCGCTGGTGACCAACGACGCTCCCGCCGACGACTACCCTTCTCTCATCGAGGCTAAGGACGGCACGCTCTGGGCTGCCTACCAGGCCTACACGGACGGCGTCGGCGACCAGGTGCTGGTGCGCCGCATGGCGAATGGCGTCTGGTCGGCGCCCGAAGCTCTTACCGAAAGAGGCAGCGACGTTTATCGCACCGCCATCGCGCAGGACGCCGCCGGCCGCATCTGGGCGATCTGGTCCGCGCAGGTGGCTTCCAATTTCGATCTCTACGCGCGGGTGTTCGACGGCAAGCGCTGGTCGTCCGCCGAGCGCCTCACCTCGGCGCCGAATTCGGATATCTATCACACGCTCGCCGCCGACGCCGCCGGTCATCTGTATCTGGCGTGGCAGAGCGCGCGCTCGGGCAATTTCGACATCTACCTGCGCGTTTACGACGGCCGCGCGTGGTCGAAGGAGATTCAGGTTTCGGACGATCCGGCGGATGACTGGCAGCCCGCGCTGGCCGTCGCGCCCAATGGCGACGTCACCATCCTCTGGG
>Ga0070741_10012185_pt1 | contig 15622 bp, 12 predicted proteins | sample Coa_R1_4_FD_66440 | JGI IMG/M metagenome (GOLD analysis project Ga0070741, IMG submission 66440) | Surface soil microbial communities from Centralia Pennsylvania, which are recovering from an underground coalmine fire - Coalmine... | ecosystem: Environmental > Terrestrial > Soil > Unclassified ... | reverse complement strand
ACGTAGAGGAGTGGCGCAAGTTCGGCCTCGGTCCTGCGGTAGAACACAGGCGCGCCGGCGAGTTGGATGGTGTGCTCGGCGACCTGCACCCCGAAGCGAGGATAACGTGCAGCCGGTGAACCGCATGACCGCTGCAGCCGCGAGCAGGGCAGCCTGGCGCCGTCCGCCTGCCCGCCGGGTGCGCGCGATCCGCGACCGCCTGCGGCTTGTCTATGGGGTGCCCGCGGCGCGGCCTCATGGCCATCCGATCGCAGAGCTGGTCCTGACCGTCCTCTCGCAGTCGACCAACGACCGCAACCGCGACGTCGCATACCTGGCATTGCGGGAGCGGTTTGAGAGCTGGGACGCGGTGCGCGACGCGCCCGTGGGAGAGATCGAGGAGGCGATCCGTCCCGGCGGCATCTCGAAGATCAAGTCGGCGCGCATCAAAGCGATCCTGCAGGCACTCCCTGAGACCGCGGCTGGCGAGCCGACGCTCGACTGGCTCCCAGAGGTATCCGTGCCCGACGCCCAGCGGTACCTGTGCTCGCTGCCGGGAGTGGGCCGCAAAACCGCGGCCTGCGTGCTGCTCTTCGCCCTCGGGATGCGAGACGTCCCGGTCGACACGCACGTCTCGCGCGTCGGCGCCCGGCTGGGGCTCTTCCGTCCCGGCGCCGGATTCGACGAGCTCCACGACACCATGCTCACGCTGACCCCTCCCGGCGAGGAGCTCGAGCTACATCTGAACCTGCTGCGCCACGGCCGCCGCACCTGCTATGCGCGGCGTCCAAACTGCCGGGGCTGCGCGCTTCAGAGAATGTGTCCGAGCGCCGCCATTTATCGATAGCCTTGCCGACCATGCCGACTGGAGGTGGGGTGGGTTGACTTTGCGCGCGCGGCGCCTGTGTTCGGGCGTTGTCGCAGTTGCACTGGCCACGTCGGGTGCCGCGGCCTTGGCCCAGGCACGCGACCCCGCCGGGCACCACGGCCCCGCGTCGACGCGCGGGCAGCCGAAGCCGTCGCTCTTCGGGGTCGACACAAGCACATACGACAAGAAAAAGGGCGACTTCTTCAAAAACGTTCCGGCCGCCAAGGCGCTCGGCGTCCGCTGGATCAGGTGGACGCTTGGCCCAAAGAGCGCGGTCGGCGACTACGCAGCCGCCGGCTACCTCGTCAACCAGGCCCGCGCGCACGGCATGGGTATCTTCCTCAGCTTCGCCGGCATCCCGGAGGCATGCTCGCTGAGGCCGGTGCCCGCCAACGTGCGGGACTGTCCGCCGACGACGCCCACAGACCGACGACATTACGAGGCGTATGTCCGGCGTGTCCTGCTGCATTTCCGCGGGAAAGTCACCTACTACGAGAGCTGGCGGAACCCCAACCTCAAAGGCTCGTGGTCGCCCCGTCCGAGCGCGGCGGAATACGCCGCCCTGCTGCGAGCGGACTACGCGACTTTTCAGTCGGTCAATCATCGCTACCACACCCATCTGAAGCTCCTCTTCGCCTCGCCGATCAACTTCGGGTTGCTGCCACAACACCACGGCTCGATCGCGGCGCTGCCTTACACCCACAACGTCCTCGCCGACCTCCACCGCGTCAAGGCGTTCAACGGGATCGCGCTGCATGCCTACCGCTACCCGCCGGGGAAATTTGGACCGTTTGCACACGGATACGACCGGGTCGACAACATCCCGATTCCGAGACACGCGAGGGGGCCTTTTCCGGCCGAGGGTTGTGACAGGACCCCGGTGTGCCACATGACCTGGGCCGGTGAGCTTCGTGCTTACGAGCAGGAGTTCAAAGAGCACGGCTACGGCACCCAGCCGCTGTGGGTGACCGAGTTCGGCTGGCCCGGCAACAGCATCCCGAACGGCCCCTATTACCCGAGCACGACCGTCCAGAAGAGGTATCTCGAGCAGGCATACGGGGTCCTGCTCAAGTTGCACTTCGTCAAGGCTGCCTTTTGGTACGACGTGCGCAACTACCAACCCGGAGTGAAAACGGGTGACCCGCCGTGGAGATTCCACTACGGGCTGCTGGAGTACGACTTTCAGCGCAAGCCCGCGGGGGCGGCGTTTACCGCACTTGCCAGGGCGCACCCTGGGCGCTAGCGGCCCTTGCCGGCCCGCCATCTACGCGCGCGCTGGGCGCTAGCGGCCGTCGCCGGCCCCCGCCATTTACGCGCACCCCGGGCGCTGGCGGCCGCCTAGATCTGCTACGCTCACGCTTAGATTTTCACACGAACGGGAACGTATAGGAGCGTAGTTTCATGGCTAAAACGATCGGTATCGATCTCGGAACGACCAACAGCTGTATGGCCGTGCTCGAGGGCGGCGAGCCGACCGTGATCGAGAACGCCGAGGGCGGGCGCACCACCCCCTCGGTCGTAGCTTTCACGCAGTCGGGCGAGCGCCTGGTGGGCACGGTGGCCAAGCGACAGGCGGTCACAAACCCGCAGAACACGGTCTTCTCGATCAAGCGCTTCATGGGGCGCAAGGAGGCCGAGGTCCGCGAAGAGGAGGCGATTGTCCCCTACAAGGTGGTATCGGGCCCCAACGGCGATGCTCGCGTTGAGGCGGGTGGCAAGGAGTACTCGCCGCCTGAGATCTCGGCGATGATCCTCGGAAAGCTCAAGAGCGACGCCGAGGCCTATTTGGGCACCAGCGTCGACGCCGCGGTGATCACGGTGCCGGCGTACTTCAACGACGATCAGCGCCAGGCGACCAAGGACGCCGGGAGGATCGCCGGACTCGACGTCAAGCGCATCATCAACGAGCCGACTGCGGCTTCGCTTGCATACGGGCTCGACAAGGAGTCCGATCAGACCATTCTCGTCTTCGATCTCGGTGGTGGCACCTTCGACGTGTCCGTGCTTGAGATCGGCGAGGGCGTGTTCGAGGTCAAGTCGACCTCCGGCGACAACCACCTCGGTGGCGACAACTTCGATAAGGCCGTCGTGGACTGGCTGGTCGCCGAGTTCAAGCGCTCCCAGGGCATCGACCTGAGCAACGATCCGATGGCCCTGCAGCGTCTCTACGAGGCAGCCGAGAAGGCGAAGATCGAGCTCTCCACCACGCAGGAGACGCAGATCAACCTGCCCTTCATCACCGCCGACGCGAGCGGTCCGAAGCATCTCGATACGCGCCTGACGCGCGCGAAGCTCAACGAGCTCACCTCCGACCTGCTTGACCGTACGGTTGCGCCGGTCCGCCAGGCGCTCGACGACGCCAAGGACAAGGGCGTCGCAAAGGTCGATCACGTGGTGCTGGTGGGTGGCATGACCCGGATGCCGGCGGTCCAGGAGAAGGTCAAGGAATTGACCGGCAAGGAGCCCCACCGGGGGGTCAACCCCGACGAGGTCGTTGCGGTCGGCGCTGCGATTCAGGCAGGCGTTCTGGCCGGCGACGTCAAGGACGTGCTGTTGCTCGACGTGACGCCGCTTACGCTCGGGATCGAGACCAAGGGCGGCGTGATGACCAAGCTGATCGAGCGCAATACCACGATCCCGACGCGCAAGTCGGAGATCTTCTCGACCGCCGAGGACAACCAGCCCTCGGTCGAGATCCACGTCCTTCAGGGCGAGCGCGAGATGGCGGCGTACAACAAGTCGCTGGGCAAGTTCCAGCTGACCGGCATTCCGCCCGCGCCGCGCGGCATCCCGCAGATCGAGGTCGGCTTCGACATCGACGCCAACGGCATCCTCAACGTGTCGGCCAAGGATCTCGGCACCGGCAAGGAGCAGAAGATCGAGATCAAGTCTGGCTCGGGGCTCTCCGACGAAGAGATCAAGCGGATGGTCACCGACGCCGAATCCCACGCCGAGGACGACAGGCGCCAGCGCGAGCTCGCCGAAGCACGCAACAACGGCGAGAACGCCGCCTACCAGGCGGAGCGCCAGCTCAAGGAGCTGGGCGAGTCGGTCGATGCCACGTCAAAGTCAGAGATCGAGGACGCCATCAAGGCGGTCCGCGACGTCCTCACTTCAGAGGACGCCGCCGAGATCCAGGCCAAGACCGAGGCTCTGCAAGCGTCCTTCCACAAGGTCTCCGAGGCGATGTACCAGCGCGCCCAGGAGCAGGCCGCAGCGGCAGGCACCCCGACTGATGGGGCCGCGGCAGGCAACGGCGCCTCGGCCGAGGAGGAGGACGTGGTGGACGCGGAAGTCGTGGACGAAGGTCAGTAGGCGATGACCTCCGAACGTCGTCCTTACTCGGGGGACGCACCCGCACCCTCGGCCCCCGCGGCTGATGGCTCGGGAGGCGTCCCTGAGCCCGAGGCCTCGCCGCGAGTGGTCTCGGGGCCGGGCGCGTCCCCCGAGGCCGACCTTCATGAGACGGAGGAGCAGGAACGGCCGGCGGCTGACGAAACTCCCTCCGACCACGAAGCGAAGCTGGAGCACGATCTCGAGGAGCTCGCGGCACGGGCTGGGAAGGCCGATGAGTACCTCGAGCTGGCCCAGCGGACGAAGGCGGATTTCGAGAACTACCGGCGACGTTCCGCGCGCGAAGCGGCGGCGGCGCAGCAGCGTGGAATCATCAAGCTCGCGCGAGAACTGCTTCCGGCTGTCGACGATCTGGACCGGGCGGTGGCGGCCGCGCAGGTCGTTCCGGGCAGCGAGGAGAACCAGGACGGCACAGGGACGCTTGTGTCAGGGATCAAGCTGGTTCACGCCGGAGTGATCGCCGCGCTTGCTCGCGTGGGGATCGAGCCTTACTCGCCGCTTGGGGAGCGATTCGATCCGCAGCATCACGAGGCAGTGGCCCAGCAGCCAGTCCAAGATGCCGACCCAGGGACCATCGTCGAGGTCTACCAGCGTGGGTACCGGCTGCACGACGGCTCCGTGCTGCGGCCCGCCCGCGTGGTTGTAGCGGCGTGAGGAGCCTTAGGTCATGGCCGCACGACCCGACTACTACAAAATCCTCGGGGTTGGCAAGAACGCCTCTGAGGCCGAGATAAAGAAGGCCTACCGCCGGCTGGCGCGCCAGTACCACCCCGACCGCAACCCCGGCGACAAGAAAGCGGAAGAGCGGTTCAAGGAGGTCTCCCAGGCCCACGACGTTCTTTCCGACGCCGAGAAGCGCAAGCAATATGACCGTGGTTCTGGACCATTCGGGTTCAACGTGCCCGGCGGCGGGTTCGACCCCGGCTCCTTCGGAGGCGGTTTCGGTGGCGTGGGCGATATCCTCTCCAACCTCTTCGGAGCGGGCGGTGGCGGTGCCGCTGCCGGCGGACGAGGCGGGGTCAGAGGCGGTCGCCCCCCTACGCGCGGCCGCGATCTGGAGACCGAGGTCTCGCTGAGCTTCGATCAAGCGGTGGAGGGTGCCCAGGTCTCGCTGACCGTGCCCACCTCGCAACCCTGCCCAACCTGCCGAGGTAGCGGGGCAAAGCCAGGAACCTCGCCCCAGGTCTGTCCTGTCTGCGGTGGACGTGGCATCGAGGCCCAGAGCCAGGGAATCTTCTCGATTTCTCAGCCCTGCTCGAACTGCCACGGCACCGGAACGATCATCGAGGATCCGTGCCCGACCTGCGGAGGTAGCGGCGCGAAGCGCGGCACGCGCAAGTTGCGGGTAAACATCCCCGCCGGCGTCCGCGAGGGCAGCCGCATCCGGCTGGCGGGCAAGGGCGAACCTGGACCGCGAGGCTCCGAGTCCGGCGACCTGTACGTCATCACGCGAGTGGTCGCCTCGCCGGTCTTCAAGCGGACCGGCGACAACCTCGAGGTAGAGGTTCCGCTGACGATTCCCGAGGCCATCCACGGTGGGGTGATTGAGGTGCCCACTCTCCGAGGCTCCAAGCGTCTGCGCGTCCCCCGGGGCACCAAGCACGGCACGGTGCAGCGGCTCAGAGGCGAGGGGCCTCCTCGGCTCGGCGGCAAGGGTCGAGGCGATATCCATTATCGCTTCGTGATCGATGTGCCTGACTCGCTCTCGGCAGAACAGAGCGAAGCCGTGGATCGTCTGGAGCGCGTGATGAACGGCAACCCGCGAGCCAAGCTGTTTGAGGCCGCCGGTCAGGGAGGCGCCGGCTGATGGCCGAGCGCCGCGGCAAATCCCGAGCTGTGCGGGTGACCAAGACGGTGACGGCCGCCACCGTCACCTCCTCGCGCGTTGAAGTCACCTCCGACCGCGGCGTGTTCATGATCTCTGTCGCGGCCGAGTTGGCAGAGATGCATCCACAGACGCTGCGCATGTACGAAGCGAGGGGTCTGATCGAGCCAAAGCGATCGCCGAAGGGGACACGCCTGTACTCCTACCAGGACGTGGAGCGGCTCCGACGCATCCAGAGGATGACGGTCGAGCTGGGGATGAACCTGGCCGGGGTGGAGCGGGTCTTCCAGCTCGAGGAGAGGCTCACGACGATGACGCGCAAGGTGGCTTCGCTCGAGCGCCGCGCGGGGGAGCTGGCCGAGGAGGTCGAGCGGCTCGAGGCGATCCGGCGAGAGCTCCGCGCCGAAATCGTGCCCTACGAGCGCGGTGGCCAGCTGATCCGCAGCGCCGACGCTCAGCCCTTTGGATTCCCGGTCCAGGGCCCCCGGGCGAAATAGCGCCACGTCCAAGGGCCCCGGGCGAAATAGCACCACGTCCAAGGGCCCCGGGCGAAATAGCGCCACCCATCCCCGCGGCCGATGCGAAAGGTCGGCCGATACGGGTAGACGAAGCTGTGCAGCGCAAGTGGTGGACCTTGACCGCCGTCTCGGCGGGCATGTTCATGCTCCTGCTCGACATCAGCATCGTGATCGTCGCGCTGCCGGCGATCCAGCACGAGCTCGGCGGGACGCTATCCGACCTGCAGTGGGTGATAGACGCCTACGCCCTAAGTTTGGCGGCGCTGCTCCTCACCGCCGGCTCGCTCGCCGACCTCCGCGGTCGGCGGACGGTGTTTGCGGTCGGCATCGTCATCTTCTCGACGGGGTCGCTGCTCTGCGGACTTGCCCCGAGCACGCTGTTCCTCACCCTGGCCCGGGCGGGCCAGGGCATCGGCGGCGCGATCATGTTCTCCACCTCGCTCGCGCTGCTCGCCAACGCGTTCAAGGGCCGCGACCGCGGCATCGCGTTCGGCGTGTGGGGCGCGATCGCAGGCATCGCCGTCGCCATCGGCCCAGTCCTCGGGGGCGCGATCACCTCGGGCCTCTCGTGGCGATGGATCTTTCTCGTGAACGTTCCGATCGGAGCCGCGACGCTCGTGGCGACCTGGCTGCGCGTCGACGAGTCGCGCGATCCCGACGCTCGGCGGCCCGATCTGCTCGGGTTCGCGACTTTCTCGAGCGCGCTGTTTTTGATCGTCTATGGCTTAATCGAGTCGGGCAGCCGAGGCTGGGGCTCAGGGGTGGTCATCGGCTGCCTCGCCGGCGGCGGGGCGCTGATGGCGGTGTTCGTCGGGGTGGAGGCGCTCCAGCGCCGGCCGATGCTCGACTTGAGCCTGTTGCGCGTACCCACATTCGTCGGTGGGCTGACGACGGCATTCGCCATCTCGGCCGGCATGTTCGCGGTCCTCGCCTACATCGTGATCTATCTCCAGGATCTGTTGCACTTCTCCGCGGTCGGAAGTGGCGTGCGACTGCTCGCGATCACGGGCGCGATGTTCGTGATGTCGGGCATCGCGGGACGCCTGTCGGCCCGCGTCTCGGCCCGGCTTCTGATCGCTCCTGGACTCGCACTGATCGGCGTCGGCCTGCTGCTGATGCGTGGCATCACGCCGAGCTCGAGCTGGACGCATCTGCTGGCCGGTCTGATCGTCGCGGGCATCGGCTCGGGCCTTGTGAACGTGACGCTGGCATCGACCGCAGTGGGAGTCGTTCATCCAAGCCGCGCCGGCATGGCGTCCGGCGTCAATTCGACCTCCCGCCAAGTTGGATACGCGGCCGGTATCGCGGCCCTGGGGACCCTGCTCGCAACCGAGGTCCGCAACACGGTTGTCGGAGATCTGCGGCACTCGCCGCTTGCGCACGCTTCACGCCACTTGGCGGACGCGATCAGCAGTGGCAACTCTGCTCAGGCCATCTCGCATGTCCCCGCCGCCATGCGCGGGAAGGTGGCCAACGTGGCCCTCAGTGCTTTCACCAGTAGCCTCAACGAACTCCTGCTTGTCGCGGCGATCGTGTCGTTCGCCGGCGGCGTGCTTGCCTTTGTCCTCATCCGCCAGCGGGACTTCGTGCAAACCGGGGCGGAGGCAGGGCCGCCCGAGCCCGTTCGGGATGGCCAGGCGACGCCGCGAGACGGCGACAGGTCCCGGCGCGTGGCCCGGGCCGCCGCTCCCCCGTCTCCAGGCTAAATCCTTAGACAAAGCTCGCCCGCTCTGCCATAATCTAAGTCGCCCAGACTTAGATTTACAAATCGCTACACGAACCTAGACAGAGATACGCATGCACCCAGACCGCTTTACGATCAAAGCTCAAGAAGCGCTACAGGCCGCGCAGCAGCTTGCCGATGAGCGCCGGAACCCCCAGACCACGCCCGAGCACCTGCTCGCGGTTGCACTCGAGCAGGAGGGCGGCCTCGTCGCTCCTGTGCTGCGCAAGCTGGGCGTCGACCCGGCGGTCGTCCGACAGGCGCTCGGACCCGCCCTCGAGGCGTTGCCGAAGGTGACGACGGGCGGCGGGCAGGAGCCCGCGGCGGGCTCGAGTGAGCTGGTTGGAGTACTGCGTGAGGCCGAGCGCGAGATGCGCGAGCTCAAGGACGAATATCTGTCGACCGAGCATCTTCTCCTCGCGCTGGCGAGTCATGAAGGCAGTGCGGGCAGGGCCCTGCGGGAGAGCGGCGCCACCCACGACGAGCTTCTAAAGGCGCTGAGCGAGGTTCGCGGCAGCCACCGGGTGACGGATCAGAATCCCGAGGACAAGTTCCAGGCGCTCGAGCGCTTCGGCCGAGATCTCACCGATGCGGCCTCCCAGGGCAAGCTCGATCCGGTGATCGGGCGCGACGATGAGATTCGCCGGGTTGTCCAGGTGCTTTCGCGCCGCACCAAGAACAACCCCGTTCTGATCGGTGAGCCGGGAGTGGGCAAGACGGCGATCGTCGAGGGCCTGGCGCAGAGGATCGTTTCAGGCGATGTCCCCGAGGGGCTGCGTGATCGCCGGCTGGTGGCACTCGACATCGGGGCCATGGTCGCCGGCTCCAAGTACCGGGGGGAGTTCGAGGATCGTCTCAAGGCGGTGCTCAAGGAGATCGCAGACGCCGATGGTCAGATCATCGTTTTCATCGACGAGTTGCACACGATCGTCGGCGCGGGCGCTGCAGAGGGCGCGGTGGACGCCGGCAACATGCTCAAGCCGATGCTGGCTCGCGGCGAGTTGCGGTGCGTCGGAGCGACCACGCTTGACGAGTACCGCAAGCACATCGAAAAGGACGCTGCCCTCGAGCGGCGCTTTCAGCCCGTTTACGTCGGCGAGCCGTCCGTCGAGGACACGATCGCAATCCTCCGCGGGCTCAAGGAGCGCTATCAGGTCCACCACAAGGTGCGGATCCAGGATTCGGCGCTCGTCGCCGCGGCGACACTCAGCCAGCGCTACATCGCCGACCGCTTCTTGCCCGACAAGGCCATCGACCTGGTCGACGAAGCGGCCTCGCGGATCCGGATGGAAATCGACTCCAAGCCAACCGAGATCGACGAGGTGGACAGGCACATCATGCAGCTCGAGATCGAGTTGCAGTCGCTCGGCTCCGACGGCGCGCAGGACGCCGGCACCATGGCGCGGCGCGAGCAGCTCGAACGGACCCTGGCCGCCGAGCGCGAGCGCTCGCAGGCGATGCACGCAGAGTGGCAGCGAGAGAAGGAGACGATCGGTGCGGTGGCCGAACTGCACGAGCGTCTCGAGCAGGCGCGGATCGAGCTCGAGCGCGCCCAGCGCGAAGCCGATCTGGGCACGGCGGCTGAGCTTCAGTACGGAACAATTCCGGAGCTGACCCGCCAGATCGAGGAGGCGGAGGCCGCGCAGGCAGCCGCCGCCGACGGCCACGGGCCGAAGTTCCTCAAGGAAGAGGTCGACGCCGAGGACGTGGCCGAAGTCGTCGCCAAGTGGACGGGCATCCCGGTCTCCCGTCTGATGGAAGGCGAGATCGACAAACTGGTGCACATGGAGGAACGGCTCCACCAGCGCGTGGTGGGCCAGGACGAGGCGGTGTCGGCGGTCTCATCCGCCCTACGCCGCTCGCGTGCCGGCCTCCAGGACCCGGATCGACCCATCGGCACGTTCCTCTTCCTGGGACCGACAGGCGTCGGCAAGACGGAGCTCGCGCGGGCGCTGGCGGAGTTCATGTTCGACAGCCAAGACGCGATGGTGCGCCTCGACATGTCCGAATACATGGAGAAGCACACGGTCTCCCGCCTGGTCGGGGCACCGCCCGGATATGTCGGGTACGAGGAGGGTGGTCAGCTCACCGAGGCCGTCCGTCGCCGCCCGTACTCGGTCGTCTTGCTGGACGAGATCGAGAAGGCTCACCCAGACGTCTTCAACGCGCTCTTGCAGGTCATGGACGACGGCCGGCTGACCGACGGCCAGGGCCGCACCGTGTCCTTCAAGAACTCCGTCCTCATCATGACGTCCAACATCCCCGGCGGGCGGGCCGGCGTAGACGCTCACTTTCGTCCCGAGTTCATAAACCGGCTCGATGACATCGTCGAGTTTGCGCCGCTGACCCGCGAGCAGATTGGCGAGATCGTCGACCTTCAGGTGGAGCGGTTGATCGCGCGGGTCCGGGAGCGCGAGATCGAAGTCGAGCTGACCGATCTGGCCCGCACGCTTCTGGGCAACCTGGGATACGACCCGACATACGGCGCGCGGCCGCTGAAGCGGGTCATCCAGAAGCGGCTCGTCGATCCCCTTGCACTGGCGATTCTCGAGGGCCGATTCGTTGCCGGCGACACGGTCGTGGTGGACGCGTCCGACGGCGAGATCGTCCTGGAGCGCGCGCAAGCCGCTGCCGCGGTGTAAGCGGCCGGCGCTGCTAGGTCAGCGCGGGCGCCTCGGGTAGCCGCTGCAGCGCAGCGTCCATGTCTGTCTCGGAGAACTCCGGATCTTCGAGCTCTCCCGCCAGGTAGGCGTCGTAGGCGCTCAGGTCGAAATGGCCGTGTCCGCACAGTCCGAACAGGATCACCCGCGCCTCGCCCGCCTCGCGCGCGCTAGCCGCCTCGTCGATCACGGCGCGGATCGCGTGCGCGGGCTCGGGAGCGGGAATGATTCCCTCGGTGCGCGCAAACCGGACTGCGGCCTCGAACGTCTCGTTCTGTCTGTAGGCCCGCGGCTCGACGAGACCCGCTTTTACCAGGCCGCATAGCAGAGGCGAGTCGCCGTGGTAGCGCAGGCCGCCGGCGTGCACGGGCGGCGGCACGAAGTCGTGTCCGAGTGTGTACATCGGCATCAGCGGCGTCATTCCCACCGTGTCGCCGAAGTCGTACGCGTAGGCTCCGCGCGTCAGTGTGGGACAGGCGGCCGGCTCTGCCGCGATGAAGCGGGTCTTGGCGTCGCCGGCGAGCACGCGGCGAATGAACGGGATCGCGAGGCCGCCGAAATTGGAACCCCCTCCGACGCACCCGATCACGGTGTCCGGCTCCTCGCCGGCGATCGCAAGCTGCGCGATCACCTCCTGCCCGATCACGGTCTGATGCAGCAACACGTGGTTGAGCACCGACCCGAGCGAGTAATTGGTGTCGGCGTTTTGGGCTGCGACTTCGACCGCTTCGGAAATCGCGATTCCAAGCGACCCGGTGGTGTGCTCGCGTTGCGAGCGCCCGGCCTCGGTGACCTCGGATGGCGACCGGTGCACGGCCGCCCCCCAGGTCTCGATCATCGACCGCCGGTAGGGCTTCTGGTCGTAGCTGGACCCGACCATCCAAACCTCGCACTCGAGGTCGAACAACCGGCAGGCGAACGCGAGCGCGGATCCCCACTGTCCCGCGCCCGTCTCGGTGGTCAGCTTCCTGATCCCGGCTACTGAGTTCTCATAGGCCTGCGCGACAGCCGTGTTGGGCTTGTGCGATCCAGGCGGCGAGACGCCCTCGTACTTGTAGTAGATATGCGCGGGGGTATCGAGCTCGCGCTCCAGCCGCAGGGCGCGGTAAAGCGGCGTGGGACGCCACAGCTTGTAGGCCTCGCGCACCGCCTCGGGGATTTCGATCTCGGGCTCTGGAGACACCTCCTGCGCGATCAGCCCCGGCGCGAACAGGGGCGCCAGATCGTCGGGGCCGACGGGCTGCTTGGTCCCGGGATGAAGCGGCGGTGGAGGGGGTGGCCCCGGCAGGTCGGGGAGGAGGTTCGTCCACGTGGTGGGGATCTCGTCCTCGGCGAGAGTGAACTTGACGCGCGTGTCGCTCATTGGAAGCACCCTACAGTGGCGGGCCGCCACGCACGAGCCGAATCGGGTACAAGTGAGGCCGCGAGTCCACGAGCAGAGGAGGACGCAATGCCGACATACATCATGCTCTCGACCCTCACGCCGGAGGGAGTCCAGACGATCAAGAACAACCCGGCCCGGATCAGAGAGGTCAACCGCGAGGTCGAGCAGTTGGGTGCGACCGTCAAAGCCCAGTGGGCCACCCTGGGCCACTTCGATTTCGTCAACGTCATCGAGGCACCGGACGAGAAGACAATCGCCCGCGTATCGCTGGAGCTGGGGTCGCGAGGCACGGCAAAGTACGAGACCCTGAGCGCGATCCCCGTCGACGACTTCATTGGCGCTATCTGAGCCAACGGGACAGGCGGACGCGCGGCGTCCGCGCGTCCTCGTACTCGGGTCTGGCGGGCGCGAGCATGCGCTCGTTCAGGCGCTGGCGCGCTCGCCGCGAGGGCCCGAGCTCCTGTGCGCGCCCGGCAATGCGGGCATAGCGGCCGATGCCGAGCTGCTCGACGTTGCCGCGGAGGACCTCGACGGGGTGGTGGCCGCCGCGCTCTCGAAAGCGGTTGACCTTGTCGTGGTGGGCCCCGAAGCGCCGCTCGTCAAAGGGGTCGCCGACGCGCTGCTGGACGCGGGAATCAAATGCTTTGGCCCGACGGCGGCCGTTGCCGCGGTCGAAGGGTCAAAGGCTTTCAGCAAGGAGTTGATGGCCGCGGCGGGGGTGGACACGGCCTCGTACACCGTTGTAGGCGACCCGGGAGCGGGCCTCGAGGCGATCGAGCGCTACCCAGCGGTGGTCAAGGCAGACGGTCTCGCGGCAGGCAAAGGCGTGATCATCGTCTCTGACGAGGACGAGGCCCGCGACGCGCTCACTGCGCTGCTGGTGGAGCGCCGCTTTGACACCGAGCAGGTGGTGGTCGAGGAATACCTGGAGGGAGACGAGCTCTCGCTGCTCGCCCTCTGCGACGGTACGCGGGCGGTCCCGCTCGCCTCCGCGCGCGACTACAAGCGCATCTTCGACCACGACCGCGGGCCCAACACCGGCGGTATGGGCTCGTACTCCCCGGTGCAGGCGATCGATACCGCGCGCGCAGAGGAGCTCTGCGCGCGCGTCCATTCGCCGGTGCTCGACGAGCTCCAGCGCCGGGGGACGCCGTTTCAGGGCGTCCTCTACGCGGGGCTGATGCTCACGGCCAGTGGCCCCAAGGTGCTCGAGTTCAACGTTCGCTTCGGGGACCCTGAAACGCAGGCGATTCTCCCTCGGCTGCGCTCGGACCTGCTCGAGCTGCTCGAGCGCGCCAGTGAGCCCGGCGGCCTCGAGGGGATGAAGCTGGAGTGGGACAGGCGGACGGCGGTCACGGTCGTGCTGGCGAGCCGCGGTTACCCCGAATCGGCGTCGAAGGGCGACGTGATCTCAGGTTTGGAGCGTGTGCCGCCGGCGGTGCAGGTCACCCATGCGGGCACCGCTGCGCTCGCCTCCGGCGAGCTCGCGACCGCTGGGGGAAGGGTCTTGGCCGTGACCGGGCTGGGAATCGATCCCGCCGACGCCCGCCGGGCAGCATATGCTGCCGCGGACATGATTGAGTTTGACGGCAAGCAGATTCGACGCGACATCGCCTTGGATGCGGTGGCCCGACCAGGTGGGGAATGAGATGAGCGAACAAGAAACATCGGGATTGAGCGGCGGAGCGGCGGAAAGCCAACCCGAGCAAACGCTTGAGACCGTCACCGAGCCCGAAGAAGAATTTGCGGGCATGGAGGTGGACGCGCCCCTGGTCGGAATCGTCATGGGCTCAAAGAGCGACATGGCCGCAATGGAGTCCGCCGAGCAGGAACTGAATAACCGCGGCATTCGCTGTGAGGTGCGTGTGATGTCGGCTCACCGGGAGCCCGACAAGGTCGCCGACTACGCGCGCAACGCGCGGATGCGGGGATTGCGCGTGATCATCGCCGGCGCGGGGCTCTCGGCGGCACTTCCGGGCGTCGTGGCCGCTCATAGCGACCTCCCGGTGATCGGGGTTCCTCTGACCAGCCGAATGTCTGTTGCGGGAGGCCTCGACGCACTTCTGTCCATCGCACAGATGCCTCCGGGCGTCCCAGTGGCTTGTGTGGGGGTCGACAACCCCCGCAACGCTGCCGTCCTGGCCGCGCGGATCCTCAGCGTTTAAACCGCCGTCCGACCCTAGCGGCCAACGCGATGGCCGCCGACGGACTGTGCTATTGATGGGTTGGTGCCGGACGACCAGCGCCCAGGGGCCGACACCTACACCTCGCCGCTTGCGCGAGGGCTCGCCGACGATCTGCTCGAGCGCTTCTGCCGCTACGTCCGCATCGATACGCAGTCGCGCCGGGATCGGTCGGGATCGCCCAGTACCCCCGGACAGCTCGCGTTGGGACGGCTTCTGGCCAAAGAGTTGCGCGATGCCGGTCTCGAGGACGTCGACCTCGACGCCAACGGGTATGTCACCGCCACGCTGCCCCGCAACGTCGACGAGCCGGGGCCGGTCGTGGGGCTGCTCGCGCACCTCGACACCACGCCCGACACCCCGGCCGGCGGTGTCGAGCCGCTCGTCCACCGGGCGTACGCCGGCGGCGTCATCGAGCTACCCAAGGACGATACGCGGCTAGATCCCCGCGAGATGCGGGAGCTGGCCGAAAAGCAGGGCCACGACATAGTTACCGCCAGTGGCGACACGCTGCTCGGCGCAGACGACAAGGCGGGTGTCTCCGAGGTAATGGCGGCGGTTGCTCATCTGGCGGCCCATCCGGAGCTCCCGCGGCCAACCTTGCGCGTTGCGTTCACCCCCGACGAGGAGATCGGCGAGGGCGCCACGCTCTTCGACCTCGCTCGGTTCGGCGCCGACTGCGCGTACACGCTCGATGGCTCTGAGCGGGGAGAGTTACAGGATGAGACCTTCTCGGCGCTCGAGGCAATCGTCACCGTCCACGGCGTCGACGTCCATCCGGGACATGCGACCGGCAAGCTGGTGAACGCGCTGCGGCTGGCGACGCGCATAGTGGCCATGCTGCCCGCTGACACGCTCACCCCGGAGGCCACCTCCGACCGCGAGGGCTTCATCCACGTGTACGAGCTGACCGGCACGGCGAGGGAGGCGACGATCCGGGCCATCCTGCGTGACTTCGATGACGAGGCGCTGCACCGGCACCTGGCCTTGCTCGAACGGACCGCTCACCAGGTGACCGATCCCGAGCCCCGGGCCCGTCTGGTGGTCGAGGTGCGCGAGCAGTACCGCAACATGCGCCGCTACCTCGAGCAGGTGCCGAGCGTCCTGGCCGCCGCCGAGGCGGCAATC
>Ga0070741_10012184_pt1 | contig 15623 bp, 12 predicted proteins | sample Coa_R1_4_FD_66440 | JGI IMG/M metagenome (GOLD analysis project Ga0070741, IMG submission 66440) | Surface soil microbial communities from Centralia Pennsylvania, which are recovering from an underground coalmine fire - Coalmine... | ecosystem: Environmental > Terrestrial > Soil > Unclassified ... | reverse complement strand
CGCTGAGGGAAAGCAAACTTCGCGTCCGTAATGTCCGGCTCGTAGACCAGCTCTCCCTGCAGACAACGGGACAGTCCATTCTGATCGATCGGGATGCGAAGCTTCTCGGTCAGCGACACGCCGGTCTGCGCGCCGATGCTCTTCGCCCCAACACGGGCTACAGTCAAGCCCTCCGTCGGGTCGTACAAACACGCGCAACCGAAGTCGATCGGCAGGTCGTCCTCGAGCCTGCGAATGACGACTTGCAGAATGCTCAGAAGGTCCTGTCGCTCCTCGATAGCGCGCGTAATGCGATTCAGGAGCTCGAGCTGGCTGAGCTGCCGGCGCTGGCGCCGCTCACTCTCCTTGAACTCGGTAACGTCCGTGGAAATCCCGCAGATCGCGTATATTCGATCGGAGTCGTCGTAGAGAGGGCACTTGGTCGAGACGTAGGTGTGAGGCCCGTCATTCTGAGGCACGAGCTCTTCCATCTGCAGCGCCCTGCCAGCGGCCCGGACCTCTTCATCGACCCTCCGGAAGGCATCCGCGGCTTGCTCTGGGAAGAGGTCATAGTCCGTCTTGCCCAGGACGGTCCCGCCAGTGTGATGAAACAGATCCTCGTAGCGACGGTTAACCAGTAAAAAGCGCCCCTCGAGATCCTTGACGTAAACGACCGCTGTCACGTTATCGATGATCGACTGTAGCAGCGCCTTTGTGGAGCGCGCCGCCTGTTCGGCGTCCTCTGCCCGCCTGCGCTCAATCACCTCTCGTTGCAGAGCTGCTTTCGCTTCCTCCAGGCTCGTCGGACTTGGCAAGCGTAATGCCTGCGGAACCAGCCGGACGAGCAGAATTGCAGTGGGTACGGAGGCGAGCGCCGTGATGGCCTTGATGCTGCCGGAAAGCCAATAGGTCGGATGCCAGACCACCCAGATATCCATCAGGTGCGTCATACCGCACGCCACGATGAAGACGGCAAAGCAAAGGAACATCCAGTTAAATTGCAGGTCTTTGCGCTTGAGAACGAAGTAGACCAACGTGAATGGGATCGAGAAATAGGCGAGCGTGATCAGCGCGTCGGAAACGACGTGAAACCACAGCACACCCGGTTGCCACAGATAGCACATGCCGTGCGGCATGAAGTTGTTTTCAGAAAAAAACCGTCGGACCGCATCGAGCATGGTGCAACCCTCTTTCCACGCAAGCTTGGCCGCATTGATCGTGAGCAGCCTCACCCCCTCGGGCCACGCTGCGTCGCATCAGGCTGTTGCCGATGCTGCCAAGGAGTAAGACATGTTGCGCAGACATCCGCGAAATTGGAATAACAACTTGTCGCCGCAGCGCACCCTAACTTCGCGAACGTGGGGGACGGCTCGCGCGTGAAGTGCATGCACCCCGATTGGAAGCCAGACTGCGTCTGAGTCGTTAGGAATGCGAAAGCGGAAGGAAGTGACTTTGTGTCGCCCGCACGCGCCCGGATCGAGACGGGCGTGGCTCTATCGGCCGCTGCCGCTCACACTGATGGACGCGACGAGCTCCGCGCGTTTACCATTCACCCATGTCGAGATTCCGGCTCATCACCGTTCTGGCCCTGTTGCTCACCCTGCCCGTTTATGGACTGGCGGCGGTGGTACAGCGTAGCTGCCAGCAGGAAATGAGCGCTTCGACCCACGTTACGCTGGCCGGTGATTGCTGCCCGGGAAAGGGCGACACGGGTACATCCTGCAAGCGGCTCGGTGACGGGCCCGTGGGCAAGAAAGATTCCTGTACGGCCTGCAAAGCCGGCTACAACTGCAAAAGTCCGCAATCGTATGAGCGGGCCGCGGTCCTCGTGTGGCGTATTTCGCCGGCTCACTCAACGGTCTCGATAGATCCGCCCTCACTGTTGTCATCTCACAGTCCCGACGGACTGTGGCGACCACCCCGTCTCATCTGACCCTCGGCAGGCGTTCGCCTGCATTTGCCGCTCGTGCGAGTTCCGGTGGACTCCGGAACGAGCCGTCGTGTGCCTGCACGCTTTGAACCCGTGCGGCGCGCGAGTCCTGATCGCGTGGAAGGGTCGTCATGCTGAAATGCATTCTGTTTGCTTCATTCCTGGCAGTGGCCGGGCTTGTCCGCGCTGAGCCACTGAGTTTCGCCGCCGCGCTCGAGATCGCAACCCGATCCTCGCCGGACATTGCCGTACAGACGACGAGTGTGGAGGCCGCCCGGTCAGCGGCGATTGCAGCCGGAGGGTTGCCTGATCCCAAACTCGCCGTCGGCATCGAAAACCTCCCCGTCACCGGCGCCGACCCATGGAGCCTGACTCGCGACTTCATGACCCTGCGCAAGGTCGGGCTGATGCAGGACCTGCCGAACCGTGCCAAGCGCCAGGCGCAGACAGCCTCAGCGCAAGCCAACATCGCCCGGGCTGAAGCCGAACGGCGTGTGGGCGTTCTCACGGTGCGCCGGGACACGGCGCTCGCATGGCTCAACCGCTACTATCTGGAGCGACGTGGCGCACTGTTCGATGAGCTGGAGCGTGAAAACCAACTCTTTGCTCGAGCCGTGCAGGCGCAGCTCGCCGGTGGCCGAGGCATGCCTGCCGATGCTGTCGGCCCCAGGCAGGAAGCGGCGCAGATCGCCGATCGACGTGACGAGCTCGGAGCCGAGATCACCCGGTCGAAAGCGGCGCTGTCGCGTTGGGTTGGAGCCGCCGCGGAAGAGCCTTTGCAAGGAGAGCCGCCGGGCTTGACTCTCGATTCCCAGCACTTGCGCGAGCACGTTCATGAGCATCCGGATCTCGCCGTGTACGTGCCGATGACCGAGATGGCGCAGGCGCAGGTGCACGAGGCCGAGGCGGCCAGGCGCCCGGACTGGGGAGTGGAATTCGCGTACGGCCGCCGCGGAAGCGCTTTCGGCGACATGGTCACCTTGCAATTCACACTCGATCTGCCGCTGTTTCCGCGGACTCACCAGGACCCGATCATCCAGGCCAGGCGCCAGGACCTCGCCCGTGTGGAGAGCGAGAGAGATGCCATGCTACGCGAGCATACCCAGGAGCTGGAAGGCGACCTGGCTGAGTACGATGTTGTAACACGCCAGCTCTCCCGGCTGCGCGAGGTACACCTGCAGCTTGCAAGGGAGAAGGTGGATGACCAGTTCGCGAGCTACAGCGCCGGGAAGACGGACCTGACTGCTGTGCTCCAGGCTCGCCGGGAGCTGATCGAGCAGCGGCTCAAGGAGATCGAGCTCGAGCAGAAGCGCGCCGCAGCTGCTGCAAGACTCTACTACTTCTACGGACCGGGCGCAGTCGATACGAGCGCCCAGGCGGAGGCTTCCCGATGAGTATCTCCCGACAACAACTGGTGGGTATTGCGCTCGGCGCGGTTGTTCTGTCTGCTGTCAGCGCCTTGGTTGGATACTGGATGGCCCGATCGCAGGGTGATTCCGGGAAAGCGCCGACGACGGCGGCCGCGGGTAACCGGCAGCCGCTCTACTGGTACGACCCGATGAAGCCGGATCAACATTTCGATCACCCCGGCAAGTCGCCGTACATGGATATGCAGTTGGTGCCCAGGTATGCCGATGAAGGCGCGAGTACCGGGGTGGAGGGTGTCAAGGCGGGGGAAGTCAAGGCGGAGGGCATCAAAATCGACCCGACGGTCACTCAAAACCTGGGAATCCGATTCGCACGGGTTGAGCGGGGCGCCCTCCCCCAGGCCATCGATGCAGTCGGCACTGTCGGGTTCAATCAGCGTGACATCGCCATCGTCCAGGCGCGTAGCAACGGCTTCGTCACACGGGTGTATGCCCGGGCACCCGGTGATGTGATCACCCGGGACGCGCCGATCGTGGATCTGCTGGTTCCGGAGTGGGCCGGCGCACAGACCGAATTTCTGGCGCTGCTGAAAAGCGGCGACCCTGAGCTCATCAGGGCCGCGCGTCAACGACTGGTCTTGTTGGGTATGCCTCCCGAGCTGATAGCGCATGTTGAATTGGCCCACGCGCCGCGCACGACCGCCACCATTCGCAGCCCGATCGCGGGCATGATCGACATACTCGGGGCTCGCGAGGGTATGACTGTCTCCACCGGCGCGACACTTGCGACCATTAACGGACTGGCGACCGTCTGGATCGAGGCAGCCATACCTGAGGCACAAAGTGCCCTGGTGGGACTGGGAAGGCGTGTGGAGATCCGACTCACAGCCTATCCGGGTCGGCACTTCAGAGGAAGTGTGGTCGGCGTTCTTCCCCAAGCCAACGCCGACACGCATACCGTGAGGGTGCGGATCGAGCTCGCCAACCCGGATGGGCGGTTGAGGCATGGAATGTTCGCGCAAGTGAGGCTCGATCACGGCGAGCAGGCACCGGTACTGTATGTCGCCTCTGAGGCAGTCATCCGTACGGGCACGCGGGCCGTCGTCATCGTGACTGGCGAGCAAGGTCGGTTCATTCCGACAGAGGTGCAGGCCGGCGCGGATGTGGACGGCAAAACGGTCATTCTGAAGGGACTCAGAGAAGGCCAGACCGTCGTCGCCTCGGGTCAGTTCCTGATCGACTCCGAGGCGAGCCTCCAGGGAGTCCTCGCGCGGCTCGCCGGCAGTCACTCCTCCGGAGCCGCCACGGAGGCTGACACCCAGCCCGGGAGTCAGCCGTGATCGCGGACATCATCCGGGGGTCTGTCAGGAATCGCGGCCTGGTGCTGTTGGCCGCGGCGTTTCTGGCGGCCTGGGGGCTTTGGGCACTGCGAAACACATCCGTCGACGCACTACCGGATCTGTCGGATGTGCAGGTCATCATTCGCACCACCTATCCGGGCCAGGCGCCGCAAATCGTCGAGAACCAGGTCACCTACCCTCTCGCGACGACCCTGCTGTCTGTTCCCGGGGCCAGGACAGTGCGGGGAATCTCGCTGTTTGGAGACTCGTTCGTCTACGTATTGTTTGAAGATGGAACTGACCTGTATTGGGCGCGCTCCCGGGTACTGGAATATCTCAACCAGGCACAGAGCCGCTTGCCATCCTCTGCGAAGTCCTCCCTCGGACCTGATGCGACCGGGGTAGGTTGGATCTTCGAATATGCCCTGGTGGATCTTACCCACCGCCATGATCTGAGTCAGCTGCGGGCACTGCAGGACTGGTTCCTGAAATATGAGCTCAAGACCTTGCCCAATGTCGCCGAGGTGGCCAGCCTCGGGGGCATGGTCAAGGAGTACCAGGTCGTGCTCGATCCGGCCAAACTCATCGCATATAACATCTCACAGGAGAAGATCATCGAGGCCATCCAGCGCGCCAACAACGAAGCCGGTGGATCGGTGCTCGAGCTCGCAGAGACCGAGTACATGGTCAGAGCCTCGGGCTATCTTCAGAGCCTCGATGACCTGCGCGCGATACCACTTGGCTCAGGCGCATCTGGCGTTCCTGTCCGGGTTGGTGATGTGGCCACCGTGCAGCTGGGGCCGGAAATGCGCCGCGGGGTGACTGAGTTGAATGGCGCAGGAGAGGTCGCCGGCGGCGTCATTGTGATGCGATCCGGCAAGAATGCCCGGGCAACGATCCAGGCGGTGCGCGCCAGGCTCACTGAGCTCGAGCGCAGTCTGCCAGCCGGGGTACAGATCGTCCCGACTTACGACCGCTCGCAGCTGATCGGACGCGCCGTCGACACCCTGACGGAGAAACTGATCGAGGAATTCATTGTTGTCGCAGTTGTTTGCGCGCTCTTTCTGTGGCATTTGCGGTCTGCGTTGGTGGCCATCATCTGCCTGCCGTTGGGGGTCCTCGTGGCTCTCATCGTCATGCGCTACCAGGGTGTGAGTGCCAACATCATGTCCCTCGGTGGAGTGGCTATCGCGATCGGCGCCATGGTGGATGCCGCGGTCGTCATGATCGAGAACGCCCATCAACGCCTGGAAGGCTGGACGCGCACTCATCCCAACGAGCTGTTGACGGGCTCGGCACGGTGGGAGGTCGTGACCGAGGCGGCTGCTGAGGTGGGTCCGGCGCTTTTTTTCAGCCTTGTCATCATTACGCTGTCGTTCATCCCTGTCTTTACCCTCCAGGCCCAGGAGGGCCGGCTATTGCGTCCGCTGGCGCTGACCAAAACCTACGCCATGGCGGGAGCGGCGGGGTTGGCCATTACGTTGGTCCCGGTACTGATGGGCTATGGGATCCGGGGACACATTCCGTCCGAGCTCGATAATCCGCTCAATCGGGCGCTGATCGCCCTGTATCGCCCTGTGTTGGACCGCGTGTTGCGCTTTCCCAAGCTGACCCTGGCGGTGGCTGCAGGGCTGTTTGCATCCGTCGCCTGGCCCTTGAGTCAGTTGGGCGGTGAATTCATGCCACCGCTCAATGAAGGTGATGTGTTGTACATGCCATCAGCCCTGCCAGGTTTGCCGGCCTCCAAGGCCTCGGAGCTGCTGCAGATCACTGATCGTATGATCAAAACAGTACCGGAAGTGGCTACCGTGTTTGGCAAAGCCGGTCGCGCCGAGACGGCCACTGATCCGGCACCGCTGGAAATGTTCGAGACGACAGTACATTTCAAGCCCCGGGACCAGTGGCGAGCTGGAATGACTCCGCAGAAGCTGATCGATGAGCTCGACCGCACCGTGAAGGTACCGGGACTCACCAACATCTGGGTTCCGCCGATCCGCAACCGTATCGATATGCTGGCCACGGGGATCAAAAGCCCCATTGGGGTCAAGATCACAGGCCCCGACCTGGCCCACATCGACGCCCTGGCTGAAAAGGTCGAGCAAGTGGCGAAGGGCGTACCCGGAGTGAGTTCGGCGGTCGCTGAACGCCTGACGGGCGGACACTACGTGGATGTGGAAATCGACCGTGCGGCCGCGGCACGTTACGGCCTGAACATCGCGGACGTTCAATCGGTGGTAACCTCGGCGATCGGAGGCGAGACGATCGGCGAGACGGTGGAAGGCCGAGCACGATACCCCATCAATGTGCGCTACCCTCGCGAGCTGCGCGACTCGGTGCAGCGACTGCGAAACCTGCCGATTCTGACCAACACGGGAGCGCAGATTACGCTGGATACCGTTGCGCGGCTGGTTCTGCGCGATGGACCGTCGATGCTCAAGACGGAGAACGCACGGCCTTCGGGGTGGGTCTATGTCGACACCCGCGGCCGGGATCTCGCCTCGGTCGTGGCAGACCTGCAGGCCGCCGTTACACAACGGATCCCCCTGAAGCCCGGGATGAGCCTCACGTACTCCGGGCAATTCGAATACCTCGAACGCGCCAACGCACGCCTCGAGCTCGTCGTGCCGGCGACACTCGTGATCATCTTCGTCCTGCTCTACCTCATCTTCCGGCGTATGGATGAGGCGGCGCTCATCATGGGGACGCTGCCCTTCGCGCTGACCGGGGGAATCTGGTTTCTCTACTTGAAGGGGTACAACCTGTCGGTGGCCACCGCCGTGGGTTTCATTGCGCTCGCGGGGGTCGCGGCGGAGTTTGGGGTCGTCATGTTGATCTATCTCAAACATGCCGTTGCCGCGCGGGTGGAGTTGGACGAAGGGATCCGCGAAGGAGCCCTGCTGCGCGTACGACCCAAGGCCATGACGGTTGGGGTGATCGTGGCGGGTTTGCTGCCCATCTTCTGGGGCAACGGCGCGGGCTCCGAGGTCATGAGTCGCATTGCCGCACCCATGGTGGGCGGGATGGTATCGGCGCCCCTCCTTTCGATGCTGGTCATACCGGCAGCCTACCGGCTGCTGAGATCAGGTCGGAAGGTGTCGCGGAATCTCAAGTCCGGATGTGCAGCCTGAACGATACCGCGCCATACGTGGCGACTACGTACGGCGTTGCGTACGTCAATGCCACCTTGAACAGGTTGAGGTGTCCACCATGGAGAAGGACATCGCCTTGGTTGATGAGGTTCAGAACAGTGCCAACGATCAAGGCAACCCGGAGGGATCGACGGGGTACTCCATCCGCAAAGCAGAGATCCAAGACTCTCGACCACCGGGACACAGACTCTCCGCAAGCGTGACAGCGCGCCGGGACGATACCATGAACCCTATAATTCTGGTCCTTGGCAATGCCCGTTGTCGGGGGGTTGCCTTGCCGGGCACGGTAACGCGATACTAGCGTGCCGCACGCGCTCGAGGGCCGTGCAGAAACCCTTTACAAGATCAGTGCGCCCGCAATGGCGAGGCGTACGGCGCGGCTTATGTCCGCCACCCCCGGGAGCCCTCGCATGCATTCGTCAGTCGCCGGCCTGCGGTCCGATTCTGTGTCACGCAGAGAGGCGCTGCGCGGCCTTGCCGCAACCGCACTGGCTTCGGGCCTGTTCGCTTGCTCCGGCAAGAAATCCGACGCGCTCGTGGTCGGAGGCCTGCCCGTCACCTGCAACCTGACGCTGCCGGTTGCCTGCGTCGGCAAGAGCACGGCGAACCGTTCACTGGCGGCGGGTACCCCCAGATTCGAGTACGAATACACGAAGTACAACGGCTGGCCGGAGATCAAGGAGTCACTCATGGCGGGCCGGATCCAGGCTGGCTACATGCTGGCGCCGCTGGTGATGGACCTGGCCGACAAGGGCATTCCGATGAAAATCGTCTCGCTCGGCCACCGCTCGGGCGCGGTCATCATGGTGCGGACCGAGTCGCCCTACCAGCACTTCCGGCAGTTAGCTGGCAAACGGGTTGCCGTGCCGAGTCGCTTTGCAGTGGATTTCCTGTTTCTGCGGCGAATGCTGGCTCAGGAAAACATGCGCATCGAGGATGTCCAGATCGTGGAGATGGCTCCTCCCGATATGCCAGCCGCTCTGTATGCTAACGCGGTGGATGCTTACTGCACAGGCGAGCCGTTCGGCGCCGCTGCGCAGGCGGCGGGCTACGCGCGCCCGCTGCGAATGACCCGGGATGAATGGCCGAAGTACATCTGCTGTGTACTGACCGTGCGCGAGGAGCTCATCCAAGAGCAACCTGCGATGGTGCAGGACCTGGTGAACCAGATTCTCGGCGCGGGAGCGTGGCTGGATCAGAGGCCGCAGAACCGGGAGACGGCCGTCCAGATCGCTTCGGGGCCGAAGTTCTTCAACCAGGACCCCAAAATGATCCGCTTCGTGATGCGCAACCCCAGTGACCGGGTCACTTACGGTGACCTGCGAATGATACGGTCCGAGTTCGAAGAGCTGATGCAACTTTCGGTTGCGGCCGGGACTCTCAAGCACCCGGTTCCCTACGAAACGTACGTCGATGACCGTTTCGCTCGCAATGCGCGCCCGGCGACGATATCGCTGTGAGTGGGAAGGCCATGCGACACGCGGCAGTACGATGGGCGACGGCGCTGTTAGCTTCGAGCTGGGTAGTAAGCCTGGTAGTGGCCGCGACTGGGGCTGGGGCTACCACCACGGGATCGGGTGCCCACCCGCCGGTGCTCAAGGCCGGCGCGTTCGATCCCCCTCGCCAGGCACCGGAGTTCGACCTGCGCGGCTCCAACGGCGGCGAGCTCAACATCAGCCAGTATCGTGGCAAGGTGGTGCTGTTGGCATTCGGCTTTACGTCGTGCACGGCCGTTTGTCCGACGACACTCAACACCTTCGCCGTGGCTCGCCGTAAGCTCGCGGCGGCAGCCGCCGATGTGCAGGTCGTCTACATCACGGTAGACCCGGAGCGGGATGATGTCGCCCGCCTGAAGAAATATCTCGGCAGCTTCGACCCGACCTTTGTGGGTGGCACGGGAACCGAGCAGCAACTGGCGGCGGTTCGCAAGGACTATGGCGTCTCCGCCCAGAAGCAGGTGCTGGGCGACAGCTACACCTATGCGCACTCTTCGTTCACGTACCTGATCGACCGGAACGGCCGCATCCGGGCCCTGATGCCCTATGGTCACAGCCCGGATGACTATGTGCACGATGTCACCCTGCTGCTGAAAGAATGACTCGCGGCCGTTCTCTGGTTGGGTTGGTTCTAGCGGCGGTGGTGCTTCTGACATGCGCCGTGGCTGGATTCACCCCGATCCACAGCGCCTCTCAGGACAGGATCTTCACCATTCCCAAGGGCACCTGGGCACGCCGGATGTCCGGTGACAAAGTGGACATTCTTCCCGACCACATCCGGCTGACACTGGGCGTCCAGGACATCCTGGTATTGCGCAATCAGGATGAGGTGCCACAAATCTTCGGTCCTACACTGATGATGCCCGGCCAGAGTTTCCGGCTGCCGTTCGACCGCGCAGCCGAATACACATTCGCATGCACGGCGCATGCGAGCGGGCAGATGACCATCGTCGTGGAATCCAACCCCAGCACTGCGTGGGCGCGCATCCGCTGGCGTCTCCTCGAGTTATTGAGCACTTTCCGATGAATCGAATCAAAGAAGCGCTACCGGCCGTGGCGCTCATTGCCGTCCTGATCGCGGCGTGGTGGCTGGCGGTGTACCTGACGCACAGTCTGATCTTCCCAACTCCCTGGGGGGTGGTGACCGGAACCTGGGAGCTGTTGAGAAACGGCACATTGTGGGACCACATCGGCGCCTCCCTCATGCGAGTGGGGGCCGGCTTCGGGCTCGCGGTATGCTTCGCGCTGCCGCTGGGCCTGTGGATGGGATGGGTGCGGGGCGCCTACCGGACTCTGAACCCCCTCTTCCAGATCCTGCGCCCGATCTCGCCGATCGCCTGGATTCCCATCGCCATCCTCTGGTTTGGTGTGGGCGACACGTCCCCCATCTTTCTCATCTTCATCTCATCCGTGTTTCCCATGATCGTGCAGACAACCGTAGGCGTGCATACCATCGAGAAACGATACCTCCGGGCGGCGGAGAACTTCGGCGTCTCGCGCCTGACCCTGTTCAAACAGGTTGTGATTCCCGCGGTGTTGCCCCAGGTTCTGGTCGGCATGCGCATCGGACTGGGAGTGGCCTGGCTGGTCGTGGTCGCCGCGGAAATGATTGCCCTGCGCTCAGGGCTGGGCTACATGATCATGGACTCGCGTAATGCCGGGAATCGTTACGACCTGGTCATCGCAGGCATGATCATCATTGGCCTGATCGGTTTGTCGCTCGATACGATCATGCGTATGTTGGAAGGCATCCGTTGTATCCGGTGGCGCTATGCGCACTAAGATTGAAATCCGGGGACTGAAGAAGAGCTTCGCCTCCGACAAGGGCCCGCTGGCGGTCGTCGATGATGTGAGTTTCACGGTGGGCGATGGCGAGTTCGTCGCGGTCGTGGGCCCCTCGGGCTGCGGAAAATCCACCCTGATGAACATGATGGCCGGATTCATCCAGCCGGACTCAGGGGCGGTGCTCATTGATGGCGTACCGCGCTCGAAGCCTGATTCGAAGGGCATTCTCATCTCCCAACAAGGCTCGGTGTTTCCCTGGCTCACGGTGCGTGAGAACCTCATGTTCGGGTTGAATGGGCACGTGGGGGATAACCGAAGCAGAGCGGAGGGAATCCCGGGAAGCGCCAACGGCGCGACGCGGGACAACCGGATAGCCATCGCCGACCACTATGCGCAGATCGTGGGGCTGAAGGGCTTCGAGGACAGCTTTCCGCACGAGTTGTCCGGGGGCATGCTCAAGCGGACCGAGCTTGCGCGAGCCCTGGCGGTGAAACCCGAGATTCTCTACATGGATGAGCCGTTCTCGGCCCTGGATGCACTCATGAGCTTGCGCATGCGCAATGAGCTGCTCCGCATCCTGGCGCAGGAGAGGCACACGACCCTTTTGATTACTCACGACGTGGAGGAGGCCATTCACCTGGCTGACCGCATTGTCGTGCTGTCGCCGCGGCCGACGCGCATCCAGGCCGTATTCGATGTGCCCTACCCGCATCCGCGCAAGATCTCTGGTCCCGAGGCGCAGCAGCTCAGGGTGACCATTCTGCGTGAGTTGGGGGTTGAGCGCGAGGAATGACTCCACGGAACTTAGCCGAGCCCGTGCAATCGAATATGCTCGCATGGATGCACATAACAGGCCTGTCTATCCGCGAGCGGCAGTACTTCTAGCGGTTTTTCTTTTGCATGGCAGCCTGGTTCTCGTGTTTCTACGTGAAAAGCCTGTTGTCACAGATCGCCATGTATCACCAGAAAGCTCCACGACGATCTTTTTCATCGATCCCCGTCTTCCGCTTCCGCCAGCCGAAACATCCAGGATTCCGCACCACCGCCCGGCTAGAAACCTCCAGCAGCGACTACGTCCCGATGCGGCGATTTCAAGCCTTGGTATAACCGCCCCTGCGGAAAACCAAGCATCCGCTGCACCTGCGGCCGTGGATTGGCTAGCTGAAGGCCAGCGGTCGGCGGCTGTGATCGCCTCGCGTGGTGAATCCGGCCGAGCCGCGGAATCTCCATCCTCGTCCACCACTCCTGCGCCCTGGGATATGCGTCCTCTATTGGAATCAACCGACCATGGGTTGACATTGCGGATTCCGGTGGAGATACCTGGGAAAATAATTGATCACTGCTTTGGCAACATGGACCTGGGTCACGACATGACGGGACACTGGGAGCGTTATCAATTGGGGTGCGCCTTCGGGAAACAGCCGGCCAGAGGCGATTTGTTTGACTTCCTACGCAAGCCGCCGGAGCTTCAAAAATAGTGGGGGTACACAACCGCCGCTTGATGACACAACCGCCGCTCTACCCTGCGGGAGCCGTTGTCGCCCGCAGATACCTGCTGCCTTCCTCATACAGTCAGTATGCCTTGCAGGGACTGGTTGGACGATGCATCGCAGCGATGGCACGTTCCGTGGATGACTACGACACGCGCCCTTCAAGACCTGACTCCCGCCGAATGGGCCATCCATCATCGGGAACTGCCACTCCTGCACGCCCACCTTTTCCGAGACCGTACACCAGAGAGTCTGTACGTCGTGGGTGAGCCCCAGCCCATTCGCCCGACAGTGAGCGTCTGCTGGTATCCGGAGCCGCCACGGCGGACTTTTCAAAAAGGCGGGCTTCAATACCAGATGCACTTTCCAGGAGCCTATGGCCTCACGCAATTCTCCATCCAACATTGGGAGGATGACCGTTACTTTCTTCATTCGAGTTATTCTTGCGAACGCGGCGCCAGCTATACGCGGTTCTCTCTCACGAGGGCGTTTGACAAGCTGCCGGATTGCTTTGTCAGATGCGTCGAAGCCATGCGGTATGAATTCGAAAACTCTGCTTCACGGCAGCCGCCGCGGAGGTGATGTCAGGTCGAGCATGTTTCGAGCCGTACCGGAGAGTGCCTACGCATCAAACACCTGCGCGGCGCGTAGCGCAAGGCCGGTGGCAACAGAGGTAAATTCACCGCCACCGGCAACTTTCCCGATACCAAACCGCTCGGTGAACAGGCTCCGCACGGCTGGCACGAAAGCGGAGCCTCCGGTCAGGAAGACACGATCGATCTCATCACAGCGTACGCCGCTGGCTGCCAACACGCGATCCACGGCGGCACCCATCGCGGACAATTCCGGCTGAATCCAGTGCTCAAAATCAGCGCGGGAGACACTCCTGGTGATTACGGCGGGTCCGCAATGGAAATTGAATGTTGCAACCGGTGCCTGTGACAGCGCGATCTTCAGTGACCTGACTGACTCGTAAAGCTGCAGCCCGAGATCCGCACGGAGAAAATGCGAGAACGCATCGACACCAGCCGGGTCGAGCGCCAGCGGGCGCAACCGCTCAAACATCTGCAGCGTCTTGGGCCGGTTGATCAACGACAGGGAGTGCCATTGCTCGAGCGTTGCATACGGCCAGGCGGGGATGGGCAGCGTTTTATCCGGCGCAGCCTGGTATTCGGTGCCGAACCCCAGCGCCGGGGCCACGAGATGCCTGACGATCTGGCGGTCGAACGCATCGCCTGCGACTGCGACACCGTCATTGCCGAGGATGGTTCGCGCACCCGACTCGCTACGGGGTCCAGGCCCCACCGGCAAAATGGAAAAGTCACTGGTACCGCCGCCAAAATCGCCGACCAGAATCAATTCGTCACTTTGCAGTTGTTGCTCATAACTGCAGGCTGCGGCGACCGGCTCATACTCGAAGGTGACCTGCTCGAACCCGCACTGCTGCACGGACTGCCGCAACCGGGCCAGTGCGAAGTCATTCGCGGTTTCGGTTCGCTCAACGGAAAAATTGACGGGCCGGCCCACCACCACGCGCGCTGGAATCGGTCCCAGGGAGGTGGCCGCTGCCTCCAGCAGCCTCTTCAGAAAAGCCGTGATCAGATCGGCCAATGTCAGGTGTTTGCCGTACACACTGGTTCCGTCGAAATTCTGATTGGCCAGAAAAGCCTTGAGGGAGCGCATGAGCCGGCCGGGTGAGTCGCTGCTGAGATAGTGCTCGATGGCTACGGCTCCGGCATAAGCCTGCACGGAGGGCAAACCATTTTTGATCTCTCGCTCGAAATGGAGTACTGACGGGAAGGTGTCGCTTTCACCCGTGGGGCCGGCGAAACGAGCCAGATGAGGCACACCGGCCCCGTCGAGGCAGGTTACGGCGCTGTTGGAGGTGCCAAAGTCGACACCTATGGCGTTGAGATGCTTGGCGGACATTAGAAGGAACTCGCGGAGCCAAAGAGAACCGGCAGAGTTTACCGGAAGCGGCTACGCAGTGTAGCCTGCGGTTTTGGAGCGTGTCATATGTCGCGGATTCGCAGGGTGCTTTGTTCTGCTGTCGGGTTGCTCTGGGCAATCGGTGAGGCGGCTGGCGCGCAGGCTCATGACGACTCGACGCAGTGGTTGACGTTCATCGAAGTCAGGGTCGAGGCACGGGGACATGCGGCCAATATTTTTCGAGGCTGGGAACACGCTACCTCGCCCGCGCGAACGATTTTTCTTCAAGAGGTCTCGCGTCCCGAGCGGTTTGCGCTGATGGAGGACGTACAGTCCATGCCAGCCGACGACGCGGCGGAAATGGACACCCTTCGAGCCGCCATCGGTGACGAGTTGATTGCGCCACTGGACCGGCGGGCGAACCGCGAATTCGAACCGGATACGGGCGCGAAAGGAACGAGGGTCGGTGTGCGTACCAGGGTCGATGCGCATGCTCACTTCTACGTGATTGCTCACCTCGACCTGGCGACACGCGACCCGACACGAGTCGAGGCAGCGCTCCATCAATTTGCGGCCGCCGCACGCGCAAGTGATGGCAATCTGGGCTTCGAAGTGTGGCAGCAGACCGAACGGCCCAATCACTTCAACCTCATCAGCGCATGGGTCGGCGAGTCGCCGCTCCACGCTTTCGAAGCTTCACACGCAGCGCGAGAGTTCCGACAGCTCGTGGGACCTCTGCTGGGATCTCCTTATGACGAGCGCCTGTATCGGCGCGCTGATTGATCGAAGAGTTGGGTCACCCGGCTCGCGCGTAAGCTGCGCTGCGGTATTCCAATTGCTGACGCATCACCGGCTGAAAATCCCACTCCATTGCGGACCTAAACAGGAGGCCCCATGAAGTCGTTGATCGCATTGACGTTCGCAGCCGTGTTCTGTAGCGGTGCATTCGCTCAACAGTCCGGAAATTACACGCCCCCTCCTGCGAGCTCTCAGCCTTCGCAGGGCGCGGCCACGGAGCCAACACCACCCTCGACCGCCCAGACGGCCAGCCTGGAGGCCATCTTTGACAAGTTGAACGTGAGTCACACAGGAAAAATGACCCGGGAAGAAGCGCAGGCCCATCCGACCGTCTCCGCCAACTTCGATGCCGCGGACACG
>Ga0070741_10012183_pt1 | contig 15623 bp, 14 predicted proteins | sample Coa_R1_4_FD_66440 | JGI IMG/M metagenome (GOLD analysis project Ga0070741, IMG submission 66440) | Surface soil microbial communities from Centralia Pennsylvania, which are recovering from an underground coalmine fire - Coalmine... | ecosystem: Environmental > Terrestrial > Soil > Unclassified ... | reverse complement strand
CTTCGTGATCACCAAGCTCGGGGCGGGCGGTCGCAACGTGGTCGTCTCCCGGCGACAGCTGCTCGAGGACGAGGCCCGCGAGCGCGCCGCCACGACGTGGGCAGGGCTCCGCGTCGGCGCGGTGGTCTCGGGGACCGTCACGTCGCTCCGCGATTTCGGCGCCTTCGTGGATATCGGCGGCGTCGAGGGTCTCGTCCACGTGAGCGAGCTCGGCTACGGACGCGCGTCGCACCCCTCCGAGGTGGTGCAGGTGGGCCAGCGCGTCGAGGCGCAGGTCGTGAAGCTCGAGCCCGATCCGCAGGGCGGCCGCGGCCGCGTCGGCCTCTCGCTGCGCGCGCTGGCGCCGGATCCGTGGACGACGGTCGCGGACCGCTTTCCGGTCGGCGCGAGCGTCCGTGGGACGGTGCGCCGGCTCGAGCAGTTCGGGGCGTTCGTGGAGCTCGAGCCCGGCCTCGACGGCCTCGTGCACGTCTCCCGGATGGCGCTCGACCGCCGCGTCGCGCATCCGCGGCAGGCCGTATCGGTCGGGGATGTCGTCGACGTGACCGTGGTCGAGCTCGACGCCGCGAAGCGGCGCATCGGTCTCTCGATGGTCGAGCGCGCCAAGCAGGCGAAAGAGGCGGCGGAGGTGGACGAGCGCCGCGACACCGAGAAGCTGCTCGCGCGACCGGGCGACAAGAACACCCTCGGCACGCTCGGCGATCTGCTCGCCAAGTCGGCGAAGCCGAAGCCCTGACCTGAAACGCGCGCCGGCGGGCGCTACTCGTCGCCTGCGTACGGATCGGTGTCTGGAGCCGAGTCCGTGTCGTAGGGATCCGCGAGGCCTCGGGTGGCGTCGGCGGGCGGAGCGAACAGATCCGGAGTCGCGGCGCCGGCCGTGCCGGTCTCCGCGGGCGACGCGTCGCTGTCGTAGGGATCGCGGGCGTACGGGTCGTAGAGCTTCTCCTCCGGCTGCGGCGCGACGTCGGCGTCGTCGTCCTCGACGTCCGGCTCCGCCGCCGTGCCCTTCGGCGCGGCACCCCGGACGGACGCGCCGTCGCTCTTTCCGGTCGCGGCACGCGGCGGCGCGACCGGTGCGTCCTCGTCGTCGTCGGCCCACGTCCACCGCGACCATGCAAAGCAGGCCCACAGCGCGATCATCACCACGACTGCCTTCATCGCGCCTACAATGGCCGAAAGGCCGCGCGCCGTGTCAAGCGACGGGTGCCGGCGGTCTACCGGGCCTTCTTCTGGTGGCGTCGGAACTCACGCACCCGGTCGACGTAATCCTCGGACGACGCGGGGTCGACCTCCCACCGCTCCTCGTCGCGCTGCCGCTCCTTCTCCTCGGGTCGGAGTGGCTCGCTGTCGGCGTACGTCACACCGACCGCCCGGCCGAGGTCGTCGACGACGTCCTGATCGGGGGTCGGCGTCGAGCCACCGACCGTCTCCTCGCCCACGTCGCCGTCGCCCGCCGCATCCACGTCGCCGCCCGCCAACACGATCGCCCGCGCCTTGTCCGTGGCGGTCGGGCCGACCTCCGTTTCGTCGGACGCGGCATCGGCCGCGAGCGCCTGCGTGTCGTGGAGGACCTCGAGGGCGTCGGGATCGACGGGACCGAGCGGCGCCTGTGGATCGAGCGGGATCTCGGGCTCGAGGGGTCCACGCCGGACCTCCTCGATCGCCGCCGCGGCGCGTCCCTGCCGTCGTTCAACCGATCGATCCGCCGACCTCCGATGCGCCGACTTGCGCGGCCGAGCGGCTTTCGCGGTGCGCTTTTTTGCCATCCTCGTCTCCTTTCCGGGGATAGGCGAGGAGGCTGCAAGCACGATGCCCGTGCGCGAGCGGCGCGACGGGTCCCGTGGATCCGTCGCGCGGCGCGAGGGCGAGCGAAAGCGCGCGCATCGACCGTCATCCGACGGCCGTCGGTGACGGCGTCGCCGCGCTTTCCTTTGGCGGCGGCTTCGGGCACGAACCGCGACCATGGGAAACGGCGCAACGCTCTACGTCGGCGGTCGGGTTCTCGTCCTCGACGGCCGGACACCGCCCGCGGAAGCGGTGGTCGTCCGTGACGGGCGGGTCGCGGCCGTGGGCGACGCCGACGACATGGCGCGACTCGCCGGCGCCGGAGCGCAGCGCGTCGATCTGCGCGGCGCGACGGCGATGCCCGGCCTCATCGACACGCACCCGCACCTCCTCCACTTCGGGGCGTTCGCCGAGCCGCTCGTCGATCTCTCGGACGCACGCGACCACGCCGACATCGCGGAGCGGATCGCGCGGCGTGCCACCGGCACCGCGCCCGGCGAGTGGATCATGACGACGCCGGTCGGCGAGGCACATTACTTCCTCCGTCGCTCGTGGCGCGATCTCACCGAGGGCGTGCTGCCCGACCGTCGGGTACTCGATCGCGCGACGCGACGGCATCCCGTCTTCATCCAGGCGTGGGCACCCGTCACGCCGAACGTCTGCGCATTCAACTCGGCCGGCCTCGCCGCGCTCGGTCTCGGTCGCGACACCCCCAACCGCGTCGACAACGTCTGGATCGAGAAGGATGCACGTGGCGAGCCCACGGGCATCCTCTCGGGCTCGGTGAACAACTACTACACGAACGACGCGTTCATGAACGCGCTGCTACGTCGCCTCCCGCTGCTTCAGCCGCACGCGATCCTTCCGGGAACGCGTCGCGCGATGGCGGCGTACAACCGGCTCGGCGTCACGACCGTTTACGAGGGGCACGCGATGGGCGAGCCCGAGATCGCCGCGTATCGAGCGCTTCGCGCCGAGAACGCGCTGACGGTGCGGGTGCTGACCGCGCTCGAAGCCGAACCCTACGGCCTGCCGTGGACACACCCGCTCTCCGACGAGGAGTTCGACGACCGCCTCGAGCGGGCGCTCGCGATCAGCGACCGGGCGGACGACTGGCTCCGCGCCGACGGCGTGACGCTGTCCCGCGGCGGTCCGTGCTGGCCGGGCTTCCTTCGCATGCACGAGCCCTACCGCGGGCCGTATGGTGAACCGACGAGCGGCGTGACGTTCGTCGCCCCGGAGAAGGAGATCCGCGCGCTCGACTTCTGCGCGACACGCGGGCTCCGGCTCAACTTCATCGCCGCCGGCTATCGCGATCACGACGATTTCCTTCCGCGCGCGGAAGCGGTCGCCGAGCGCGAGCCCGGCGTCCGCGCGCGCGGATGGATCCTGCAGCACGCGTATCTGATGACCGCCGAGCACGCCCGGCGCTACGCGGCGCTCGGGTTTCGCGTGACGACGAGCATGTCGTTCTCGTGGGGGAAGGGCGATCTGCTCGGGGAACGCATCGGTCCGCACGTCTGGCCCGATCTGATCCCGCTCCGCCGGCTGCTCGACGCGGGCCTGATCGTAGGCTGCGGCACCGACTGGGGACCGAAGAACGTCTTCGAGCACGTCCAGCTCGCCGAGGCGCACCGCTTCGCCGGCAGCGGCCACCGAAACGACGGCGCGCCGCAGAGGGTGAGCCGGTCCGAGGCGTTGCTGATGTGGACGCGCGATGCGGCGCGGGTCCTCGGTTGGGATCGCATCGGCACGCTCGCCCCGGGAAGCCACGCGGACCTGATCGTCGTCGACCGTGATCCTCTGGAGTGTGCGCTCGACGAGCTGCCGGCCACGCGGGTCCTGCGTACGGTCGTCGGGGGACGGACGGTCTACGAACTTGAGGGCTGAGGCGGTGGGTCGGAACGCGGCGCGGCGTGCGGCGGCCGTCGTCGGCCGCCGCACGTCCATCGAGACGCGCTAGAGTCGGAAGTGCGCGTCGATCACTGACAGCACTGCAGAAACATGCGGAAATCGGACGCCGTTCCGGTGTGGTTCCAGGGGATGAGCGTCCACATGACCGCGCTTCGGGGGAAGAAGTAGAACGGGCCGTTGTCGGCGGCATCGAACGGGGTGTGCCAGATCGCGCCGCTCCCGACGGCCTTGCCGGACGAGCATGTGGCGTTGAGAACGGCGAAGGTGTTCGCCGGCGCCGTGCCGTCGAACTCCTCGACGGTGCACGAGCTGAAGCCGGGAATGCCCTGGGGTCCGGTCTGGTTCCAGGAGCGTGGCGTCTCGGTGCTCTTGCAGATCGGCGTGGCGTTCGCGAGGACGCTCGAGCTGCGGACCTTCGCATCCTTGTTCCGGGAGCAGGCGTTGAAGACGTCCTGCGCGTGCGCGGAGCGGGCCGCGCCAAGCGCGAACACGGCCGCAGGAACCAAAGTCAGGCTGAAGAGTCTCGTGAAGCGGTTCATCGGTGGTTTCCTCCTGTCGTTCGTGAAGCGTGGGATGGAATCGATCCGTCTGCCGTCGGGGATTCGTCTCGTCCGGCTGCCTCCTTTCCGCCAACCGTCGCGACGCTCATATGCGGACAAGCAAGCTGCTTCTAAATCTGTATGCGAGCGACCATCGAGTGAGCCTCCGTATCGAAGTCGGCCGTGATTCTCTGTTGCGCGCAGTGCACAGACCGTGCCGTGTGCGCGGTACGCGCGGACGGGCTGGAAACCGCGCGAACTCGGTGTGCGCCGTACGGCGGGCGCTCGCGAGGTCGATCGCCGTGTCCGCTCTCGTGGACGGCGGCGTCCAATCGCCTGGACGCTTGGCCGCCGAGCCTGCGGGTTTTCCCCGGGACACGCCCGCGCCCGGAGCGTCCGCATATTCGCCACGCCCGCGCACGCGGACGTCGACGCGAGGCTGGCGTTCCACCGCGCGCCGGGGCATTGTCGGCGCGGTCCGGACGATGGAGACGAGTCTCTTCCAGCCGAACGAGGTCCACGTAGGACAGGACGTCGAGGGCCGCGCCTTCGCCGTCGACGGCGAGGATATCGCGCGATACCGGGCCGGCACGGCGAGCGACGTCGGCACCGGCGGCGTAGCGCCCGCCCTCACCTACCACTCGGAGTGCTACCGGAACCTCGCGTGGTACCTGCCCAACCTGATCGGGAACCTCCACGCGCGGCAGGAGTGGGAGCTGTTCCACCCGTTCGCCGTCGGCGACGCGATTCGCTCGCGGACGACGGTCGTCGACCGGTATCGCAAGCGGAACCGCGACTACGTGGTCGCGGAGGTGCTGCTGACCGACCCGGACGGACGCTGGCTACAGCGGAGCCGGACGCATCAGAGCTTCCTCGCCGAGACCCCGCACGGCGAGATGGTCGTCGACCGCGATCGCGAGCGACGCGCCGATCGCGTCTTCACCTTGCCCGAGGGCTCCGGAGAGGAGATCGCCCTCGCGCCACGCGTCGTGTCGCACGCGATGTGCACGGCGTTCTCGGGTCCGAGCCGCAATTACCACACGGACGTCGAGATGGCGCGCGCCCTCGGCTTCCCGGACATCGTCGTGCAGGGGATGATGTCCGTTTGCTTCGTCGCGGATCTGCTGACGACGCGGTTCGGGACGGGTTTCCTCGCCGCCGGAAAGCTCGACGTCCGGCTCGTGAACGTGATCTGGCCCGGCGACGCGATCACCGCGCGCGGGAAGGTCCGCGAGGTCGCCGCCGAAGGCAGCGGACGCCGCGTGCACCTCGACGTCTGGTGCGCGAAGGCGGACGGGACGGTCACAGTGATCGGGACGGCGAGCGCGCGCGGGTAGACGCGGGGAGCCGCCGACGAAGGTCGGGAGAGCCGACAGCCGGAAGCGTCAGATGACGTGGCGAACCGGAACGCTCCTCCTGATCGTCGTCACGTTCCGCGCGGCGACCATCGAGGCCGCCTGCACGACCGTCGATCCTGCGCACGCGGCGTGGACGGCGATCCTCGCCCGCTGGGTCGCACGGGGCACGGTCGACTATGCCGGTCTTCAGCGCGAGGGCCGTGACCCGCTCGACGCATACCTCACGACGCTGTCCGGCACCTGCGCCCCGGACTACGAGCGCTGGACGCGCGCCGAGCAGATCGCCTTCTGGATCGACGCCTACAACGCCTTCACCGTGAAGCTCGTCCTCGATCACTACCCGATCGCGTCGATCCGCAAGATCGGATGGCTTCCCGGCGCCGCCTTTCGGCAGAAGTTCATCCCGATGGAGGGTCTAAAGCGCGGCACCATCTCGCTCGACGACATCGAGCACGGGACGTTGCGACGGACGTTCCACGAGCCGCGGATCCACTTCGCCCTCGTGTGCGCGTCGCGAAGCTGCCCCGCACTCCGCAACGAGGCGTATCGCGGCCCCGACCTCGACCGTCAGCTCGACGAGCAGGCGCGAGCGTTCCTTCGCGACCCGACGAAGAACCGCTTCGACCCGGCGACCCGCACGCTCGCGCTGTCGTCGATCTTCTCGTGGTTCCGGAAGGACTTCGAGTCGGCGGCGGGATCCCTGCCGGCGTTCGTCGCGCCCTACCTCGGCGTCGCGCTCGAGGGCGACGTGCGAATCGTCTTCCTGGACTACGACTGGACCCTGAACGACCGCGCCGTTCGATGAGCGTCGGCCAGTGCACACGCCGGGCGCGAGCGTGTTCGGCGTCGCGGCGAAGTATCCGACGACGGCGACCATGGTTCGTCTTGACGGCCGCTCCGCGGGGCGCGTATCTTCCGCGCCGCCTTCGGGACGATCGCTGCGGCCGAGCGAAGCGCGCGCCCATGGTCAGCCACGACAACACCGACCGCGACGAGTCCGTGATGCGTCGCCGCGCGCAGCACCTCGCCGGCGGTCGTCGGGTATCCTGCGTGTTCCCCGCCCGAAACGAGGCCGCGAGCCTCGCGGAGACGGTGCGAGAGTGGGCGGCGACACTCGACCGCTGGACGACCGCGTACGAGATCATCGTGGTGGACGACGGCAGCACCGACGATACCGCGACCGTGCTGCACGATCTGTCGTCGCGCTACCCGGCGTTGCGGGTCATCACGCATGGCCGGAACCTCGGCTACGGTGCGACGATCGCGCGTGGGTTCGCGCACGCGACGTTCCCCCTGTTGTTCTTCACGGACGCCGACGGGCAGTACGATTCCCGAGATTTCCCTCGGCTCCTCGATCGCATCGACGACGCCGATGTGGTTGTCGGCTACCGGCGGCGGCGCGCCGACCCCCGGGTCCGCGATCTCGCGTCGCGCGGCTACAACCTGCTCACGCGCCACCTGCTGGGTGTCCCGGTCCGCGACGTCAACTGCGCCTTCAAGCTGATACAGCGCGACGCCTTCCGTGCGCTCGAAATCGAGGCGACGGGATTCACGGTCAACGCCGAGCTCGTCGTGCGCGCTCGGACGGCGGGCCTGCGGATCGTCGAGATGCCGGTCCGGCACCGCGCCCGACGGGCGGGACGGTCGACGGTGCGTCCCGTGCACGTGTTCGTCACCATCGCCGGTCTCGCCCGCCTGTGCTGGCGTCGGCGGCGACCGGCACGCGTGGACGCAATCGCCGGGAGTCGTACGGTCCCGGCGGGCGGCGCCGGGCTCTCGCTCGCGGAGATCGCCACCTCGAAGCCGCCCACCGGCTGACTCCCGGAACCGTGGAGAAGCTCGGATCGGTGCGCCCGACCCGTCGCGCTGGCGACGGGAGCCTGCCGCCGCCGACGGAGATCACCGCCTCGGTCGCACGGGAGCGCCGATGGTGGATCATCGACAGTGTGGATGGGCTTCTGCTCGCGGCCAGCGCCGCGGTTGCCGTCGTCGCGGTCGTGACGCGGGTCCACGACGTCGGCGCCTTTCCGGCGATGCACGACTGGGACGGCGCCGGGCACGCCGTCAACGTCATCGCCCTCCGGGAAGGACACTGGCCGGACCTCCACACGTGGTCCGGTAGTCATCCGCCCCTCTACTACCTCATCGGCGCGCTGCTGTGGGTCGTGCTCCCGGACGCTCTTCCCGTCCATGTCACGATGCGTCTCGTGTCGGCGGCCGCCTGGTTCGGCACGGTCGCGCTCGTGTGGCGGGCACTCCGGCGGCTCGGGGCTCCGGTCGATGCGGCGGTGGTCGCCGTCGTTCTCCTCGGCGTGCCGGGGCTCACCATCGCCTCATCCATGATGACGAACGACGCGCTCTGCGCGCTCTTCGTGACCGCGACGATCGTGCGACTGCTGGAAACGCCCCGGGATCGGCTGCCGACCCCGCGGGTCGTCGCCGTGACAGCCGCGCTGGCAGGCCTTGCCGCGGCGACGAAGGCGACCGGCCTCGCGGCGATCGGCTTTGCGGGCGCGTTCTATGCCTGGCGCGGACGTCGTGACGTCCCGCGGGCACTACGGATGCTGGCCGTCTTCTCGATGGTCAGTGGCGTGATCGCCGCCCCGCACTACCTGCGGCTCTTCCTGGAGCTCTCGGGATCACCGTACGACGTCGTGACGGTCAGCGCCGGATCGCCGGAGAAGAAGGCGATCGAGTGGTTCGCCTACGCGCTCGCGCGGGCACACATGCGATTCTCGTCGCTCTGGACGCTCGCCTATGCCGCGCTGTGGGACGACCCCACATCGGTCTACCTTCCGCGCGACGTCGAGACGTACGCGCTCGCACGGATCGTGTGGACGGGGGGCCTCCTCGTGAGCGGCGTCGCCCTTGCGGGCGTCGTTCGCGTTCTCGCGCGCCGCGATCTGGCGTCGAGGGTCGCCGTCGCGCTCGGGTTCGGCGTCCTCTACGCGGCCGCGGTCGTACCGCACGCGATCCTCGGGCCGTACATCGTCCTCACGAAGACGAACTACATCCTTCCCGAGGCACTGCCGCTCGGCATCGTGTTGTCGTTCGGGCTCGGTTGGGCGCGCGCCGGGTTCCGAACGGTGCTTCGCATCCTGCTGTTGACGGTGGCCGCGGCGGGCATCGCGCTGACGGTGTATGGATGGTGGAACCCGGCGATTCCGACGCGGAGCAGATCGCGGGAACCGTCGACGAATCCCGCGGCGCGGGTGGTCGAGCGCTACTTCGAATACCGCGCGTCCGATCCGATTCGCGCACTGTATCTCCTGGCACCCGAGGTCCAGCTCGCACACGGGCTGACGCTGCTCCACGTCCTCGGTCTCCCTCCGCTGCCCGCCGAGCCCGGACTCGCACCGGCAGACGAGCGTGCACGGGACGTCGCTCGCGGTCGCGTCGCGTGGCTGGAGCTCTACAACCTGGTGCCGTGGATACCGGCGATCTCGAGCGGGTTCGACCTCCAGATCGGTGAAGTCACCGAGCACGACGGCGTGACCGACGTGCGCGTCCGCGTCGCCGCCAACGGGACGACGGCACCGCACGGCGGCGAGATCGGCCTCTGGCCGTTCCGTCCCTTCGAGGAACGATTCACGGTGGTGCGTCGCGATGGCGCGCCCCGGATCATGCGGATCGAGCAGAGCGGTGTGGTGGCCGAGAACGCCGTCGAGGTCTTCGCGGCACATCCCAGCCTGGAGTCGTTCGAGCTCCTGCGCTCGATCGGATGGCGCTCGCCGGGGGCCGAAGCCGCCGCGGCGCTGGGCCAGTCGCGCTGAGCGGGCGCCGTGATGAGCTCAGGTCGGCGGGCGGGAACCCGCGGCGGACTCGACGAGCGATCGCCAGCGGAGCGGCGATAGGATCTGCCCGATGAAGCCGGGCGGGAAGTCCGGAATGCCGGCAATCCCGATGTCGACCGGCGGCCGGCGATCACGCGGGAAGAAATACGTCCCGAACGCGACATCCCATACGATCAGGTTCGAGCCGTAGTTGGCGTTAGCCTCGTCGACGCGACGCGAGTGATGCCAGCGATGAAGCTCCGGCGCGCTCAGCACCCAGTTCAGCGGGCCGAGAGTCAGACGGATGTTGCAATGCTGGACCACGCCGAACACCGCGTCGAAGACGGCGAAGAGCGCAATCACGACCTCCGGGCACCCGAGCACGGCGAGCGGGACGTACCCCGTCAGGTACAAGAGGACCGTGTCGACGGGATGGAGGCGAGCGGCATTCAACCAGTACAGCCGCGGCGCGCTGTGGTGCGTGGCGTGGAACCGCCACAGCGACTCGCCCTCGTGCTCGTAACGGTGCAGCCAGTACTGGAAGAACTCCGCGATCGACAGCGCGAGCGCGAGCTGCGCGACGAGCGGCCAGCTCGCCGGCCAGATGCCGAATCCGATCCATCGACCGAGCGCCCCGGCCATCGCGACGCTGGTCCCGCGAACCATCGCGTCCACCGTCCGCTTGGACGCGATGTCGGACAAAAGGGCGTGCAGGGAATCCGTCAGCACGTCGTCGTGCGATCGAAGCCACGTCTCCTCGTACGGTCGAAGGCGCTCGCCGACGGCGATCGCCGCGAGCCCACCGATCGTGGCGAGTGTCGTGGCGAGCGCCAGCCCGACCGACGACGCGAGGACGACCGTTGTCCACAGCGATCCACCGACGATCGCGCACACGATGAGCCAGGAGCTCGGATCGAACCGATGGGCGGCCGTGCACTCCGCGACCTCGGGGCCCGGAACCGGGAGCGTCTTTGCCGCCGCGGTCCTCATGCGGCCCCGACCACGAGGCGTCCGGTGCCCCACCAGGTACCGGCCGCTCGGGGCTGCGTCATCGGGGAAACTGGTACCACCGCGGTCGGCAGACGGTCAAATTTGCGTTGGATTCGCGCCAGACATTTTCATTGACAGGCGACGAGCATCCGTGGCTTGTCCGGGTTATGGGAGCCCCGCTCGGGACCCCCCGCGCGCACGTCGCCGCGATCCGGCGTCCGGACTGAGGTCACACGTGGCTCACGTCACGCTGATTCGCCCCCCGCTGATCTCCACGCCGCGCTGCTACAGCGTCATCATCGCTCCGCCGCTCGGGTTGGCGTACGTGGCGGCGGCGCTCGAACGCGCGGGACATCGCCTCGCCGTCGTCGACGCGCTCGGCGAAGCACCCGACCACGAGCACGATGCGGCGTTCCCGGGATTGGTCGCCTACGGGCTGTCGATCGACGACATCGTCGCGCGGATCCCGGACGAGACCCAGGGCGTCGGTATCTCGGTGATGTTCTCGCAGCAGTGGCCGCACGTCGAAGCGTTGGTCGAGGCGGTTCATGCGCGGCACCCCGCGGTGCCGATCTTCATCGGCGGGGAGCATGCGACGGGCGCGTGGCGCTATCTGCTGGAGCACGTCCCCGCCGTGACGATGTGCGCACTGGGTGAAGGGGAAACGACCGCCTGCGACATCGCCGAATGGCTGGACGGCGCGCGTGACATCGCGCAGATCGCGGGGATCGCCTACCGCGGCGACGGCATCGCCCGGCGCACCGAGGAGCGTCCGCGCGTGCGCGAGCTCGACACGCTCCCGTGGCCCGCCTGGCATCTGTTCCCCATGGAGCAGTATCTGTCGCGCGGCCTGGGGCACGGGGTGAATCGCGGGCGGTCGATTCCGATGCTCGCGACGCGCGGGTGCCCGTTCCAGTGCACCTTCTGCTCGTCGCCGGCGATGTGGACGACGCGATACACCGTGCGGCCGGTCCGCGACCTGGTCGACGAGATCGAGTCGTACGTCGGGCGCTACGGCATCACGAACGTCGACTTCGAGGACCTGACCGCGTTCATCAAGCGCGACTGGATCCTGGACCTCTGCGCCGAGCTGGAGCGGCGTCAGCTCGGCATCATGTATCAGCTGCCGAGCGGGACGCGCTCGGAAGCGCTGGATCGTCAGGTGCTCGAACGGCTGTATCGCACGGGCTGCCGCAACCTCACCTACGCGCCCGAGTCGGGGTCGGAGCGGACGCTCAAGCGCATCAAGAAGAAGGTGAAGCTCGACCGGATGCTCGCGTCGATGCGTGCGGCGATCGCCGTCGGCATCGTGACCAAGGTGAACATGATCATCGGCTTCCCGTTCGAGAAGCGACGCGACGTCTTGGACACGATCCGGTTCTGCCTGCGGATGGCGTGGATCGGGGTCGAGGACATCCCGTTGTTCCCCTATGTCGCCTATCCCGGCTCGGAGCTCTGGGACCACCTACGACGCGAGGGCCTCGTCCCCGAGCTGAGCAACGAGTATTTCGCCGCGCTCGGGTACTCCAATTTGCGCCCGGTGCGGACGTACTCGCAGCACATGAGCACCGCGGAGGTGACCTTCTACCGTACGGCGGGAATGATTCTGTTCATCCTGCTGTCGCATCTTCGCTTCCCGTCCCGCGTGGTGCGCACGATTCGGAATCTCGCCCGCTGGCGAAATCAGTCCGCGGTGGAGCAGCGCCTCCAGCAGCTGTTGGCGCAGCCGGTTCGTCGCGTCCTGCGCCACGCGTCGCCGCGACGGCGCGCGACGGCCTCACCGAGCTGACACGACCCGCGACGACTCGCGCGTCGCCGGGTGAAGTCGAAGCGCGCCCGCCCCGACTCGAACGGGGGACCTGCAGGTTCGAAGTGTGCACGCGGGCGTCGCCGAGCCCCGCTGTCGTCCGCTGACGCCCGGGAATCCGTCCTCCGCTCGGCTTGGCCTGGGGCTCATGGGGGCTCGCATGGGGTCGGTTCCGGACACTATCCGGACACGCGGCGGAGCGGTTCCACCGTCGGCGCCGCGGGGAGGCGCTCGGTGTACTCCGACGTCCGCTCCATCGCCTGGCGGAGGTCGTCGTCGCTGGTGATGTCGTAGCGTCGGAACGTGTAGTCCGTGAGGTGGCCGCTGATCGACATGGCGACCTTCTGACTGACGCCCGCGCGCACCATGTTCCGGATCGCGACCCGTCGCAGATCGTGGAAGCGGAGCCCCTCGACGCCGGCGCGCCGGCAGGCGGACGCCCACGCCTTCCGGAACTCGAGCACTGGGCGGCCGTCACGGTGGAAGATGAGCGCGCACTCGGGGTGGGCCTTTCGCGCCTCGACGCGGCGAGCGACGAGGGCGAGGAGCGGGCCGGCGAGGACGATGCGGCGCGGCTTCCCGGTCTTCGCGTCCTTGCCGGGGAGCCGGACGACGCCTGTCTCCCGGTCGTAGCCTTGCCACGTGAGCTTCGCGATCTCGCCCTTCCGCATGGCGGTCCGGCCCGCCCACTCCACGAAGTCGCGGAGCCCGTCGTCGGGGAGTTCACCGAGGACCGTCATGAACGTGGCCCACTCGCAAAACCCTTGCCGCGCGTTGTGCTCGGGGAGGCGCGGAAAGGGGGGGACGGCGGCGACCTTTCGGGCCTCGCGGCCGAGGACGAACGCGCGGCGGAGGGACGCCATCAGCTTGTTGATCGTCGCCGGCGCTCGCTTCGCCCGCTGCCACTCTTGCACGATCTCGTTCAGCACGGGGAGCGAGACGTTGACCGCCTTCTCCGCCCCGAGCTTCTCCGTCCATGCGGCGACGTGGCTCCGGAGCGTGCGCCGGGACGCGCGCCCGTGGATGTCGTACGTCACCGTGAGGTCGTGCAGGAGCTCGGCGACGGTCACCTGGTCCGCGGCGGGCCCGACGTAGCGTTGCGTCTGGATCGCGGCGAGCTTGTCCTTGAGGAAGTTGACCGCCTCGTCCTTGTTCTTCCGCTTCGTGCTCTCGCGGATCTCCTGGCCGCGGAACGTGTAGCTGACCCACCAGTACGGCGAGCGCGGCCGCCGGAAGACCCGGCCGAGGCCCTTCGTCCCTTTCATCGCGTGCCTCCCTTCGGGGACTTGAGATAGGCCGCGAGCGCGGCGATCACGATCTGGCGAAGGTCGGTGCGCTCGTCCATCGCCCGCACCTTCGCCGCTCGCCAGAGCGCCAACGGCAAGTCGACCGTCGTCTTCACCGTCTCCCCGCTCGCCTTGGTCGTCCCCATGGATGCTAGCTACACGGGAATACGGGTTACCGTCAAGGCGCCCCGCCCTTCCCGGCCTGGCTCGCGATCCACCGGTCGAGGGCCTTCGCGCTGAACCGGAGCTGCCCTTGGCTCAGACGGACGGTGAACGGCAGATTAATCGCGTGCCGGCGGAGCCAGTCCGGGGTCGAGGCCAGCCGCTCGGCGGCCTGGTCGAGGGTGAGGAGCCGGTCCTCGCTCGGGCCGTTCGTGCGCGGCGCGGTCAGGCGGAGGAGGACACTCGCGCGCATCCGCTCGAGCTCGCCCAATACGGCCGGGAGGTCGTCGTCGTCCGCGGTCTTGATCACGACGTCGGCGGCACCGAGTCCCGCGGCCAGGTCCGGCTTCATTCGCCACCCGCGAGGGCAAGGTAAGACAGCGTCACGCGTCAAACTCGCGCTTCAGGGGAAAACGCCAACGCCGGCGCGCTCTTTTCGTGTGACGGGAGGTCTCGTCACGCGTCACACGTCATCCTGGCCGCGGAGCCCGTAGATCGTCTCCCGACGGCTCGTCGTTCCCGTCAGGACGATCGCCCCCGTCGCCCGTAGTGCCGAGATCGTCCGCTCGAGCTCTTTCGCGGTGAACCGGCCACTGATCGCCCGGTGAATCTTCCAGGTCGGCATCGCCTCCCGCCGGAGGCTCCGCAGGACCGCCTCCTCGCATTCGCGCTCCGCTGATGGACGTCGACGCTGGCCGACGAGCCACTGGGCGGACTCCGCTCCGAAACCCGCGACGAGGTTCGCGGCGGCCATCTGGTCTTCCGTGATAAACGGCAGCGTGTTCTCGAAGGCCGCATACAGGAGCGCCAGTTTCAGGGCGTAGGCGGGGATGCGTTTCGTCGCGGCGGCAGTCAGGGCGTCAAGACTCGCCGCCGAATCCTTCCACCGCAGGTAGAACTCATCCCAGATGACGGCCGCTTCTGGCGACCATTGGACTTCGCTAGCCGGGAGCGCGTCGAGGCGATCCACGGCCAGGCGCACCTTCTCGAGCCCCGCGCCATCGGGCCTGCCCGGACGTGGAATCGGGGGTTGCCGACCGGCAGCAAGGAAGAACAGCCGATTGCCGAAGCCGCCGTGGAAGTTGTCTTCTGGCATCGATTTCCAAAACCACTCCGCAGTCGTGCCGGCGAAGAGACACGGGGTCGGCTCGACGAGCTTAATCGGATTCTTCCGGAAGGGCGCTTCATAGACCGTGGGGGTATCGAAGCATTCGGTTAGAAAGCTTAGGAGACTGCTCCCCTCCCAGTTGGCCCGGACGAGCAGCGCGCGCAACTCCTCGAGCAGGAGAACATGCGCAAACTGAGGGCCACTCTCCGACTGGGTCATCCACTCCGCGAGCGCCTCGGCGCTTCCGACGCCGCGGAGAATTTTGACCCGATCGAGTGGGAGGAGCGCGCTGCCCTGGCGGAGCGTCGAGGTTTTCTTCGCGTCGCCCGTGACGCCCACCCCGACCAGGTACGGGTTTGGGTAGAGCGGGTAGGCGTAGTGGATAGACAGCCGGCGTCCGAGGCGCGCAGCCGCCGCAAGCCAAAGGGCGGCAAAATGCAAGCAGTCGTCCGCCTCCGAAGTACCGACCATGGCGGCGCGGTAGTCTGCGAAGGGACCCCGCCACGCCGCCTCTGGGAATGTCGGGACATCGTCGGCTCGTGACGTGGTGGGACTGCGTTTGCGATTATTGCTGTTCCCCGACGTCGAACCGGCTCCCGCCGCGACGACCTTTCGCGGTGGAGAGCTGCTCGTCATGGTAGCCACCGACTCAGTCGCTCGATCGCGTAGGCGGTCGCGAGATCCAGGTCGGCGCCGGAATCATTCGCGGCGGCTCGAAGTGCATCGGCGATGTAACAGAAGCGGCGGCGGCGGAGACGCTCGTCCAGGTACCGCTCGAGGTCACGGAGCGGCCACGGTGTAGCGCACCATTCCTCGATGACCTCGACAAGGAACGTGGCCGGCACCTGGCCCGCTTGGAGCTCGCGCGTGATGCTGACGAGATGATCCGGCGCGTCGCGGC
>Ga0070741_10012182_pt1 | contig 15623 bp, 11 predicted proteins | sample Coa_R1_4_FD_66440 | JGI IMG/M metagenome (GOLD analysis project Ga0070741, IMG submission 66440) | Surface soil microbial communities from Centralia Pennsylvania, which are recovering from an underground coalmine fire - Coalmine... | ecosystem: Environmental > Terrestrial > Soil > Unclassified ... | reverse complement strand
CGAGCGGGGCAAACCCCTGGCCGCGGACGCCCTGCGGGCTGAACTGGGAGGCCTGCTCCAGGAGCGGGCGCACCGTCGCGCTCATCTGCGCGAGACAGCTCCCCTGGTCGTCCTGCGCGTGGGCCGGCATGACCGTGGTCATGGCGGCGAGCGCCACAATGGCGAAGAGACGACGCATAGATGCCCTCCCCGGGGCCGCCAGTGTCGCAAAGTAGGGCAACCCTCAAATATACAAACGATCTGGCATCAGCGGCGTTACAGCCGCATCACACATTCGGCCGCCAACATAGACACCCAATGGGTATCGAGCGCTTTCCGAGTCGCGTGGACGCCTGGTCTCCACGGACGCAGGGGGCCGGCGCGGACCGCTCGCGCGCGGTGCGCGGGGAACCGGAGACGCCGGGTGGTATCATTCCGTGGGGCCGCGCTCGCGCCCCCGGGCGGTGGATGGAGTCGCGCGGTAGCATTCGCCACTATCTCCTGAAGTACCGGGCCCGGCTGTTGCTGGGCCTGTTCTTTGTCATCTGCAGCAACGCGCTGGGCCTTGCCGCGCCAGCGGTGCTGCGCCGGGCGATTGACGCGATCGCGGCGGGGGCGGAGAGCGGCGCCTGGGCGCAGGCCGGCGGCGGGCTGCCGCAGGCCGCGGGCCTGCTGGCGCCGTATGCCGCGCTGATCGTCGGGCTGGCCGTTTGCGACGGCGTGTGCCGCTTCACGGCGCGGCTGCACATCAACCAGGTCTCGCGGCGCGTCGAGTACGAGATGCGCAACGATCTGTTCGCGCACGTCGAGCGGCTGGATCAGAGCTTCTTCCAGAGCATGCGGACGGGCGACCTCGTCGCGCGCTTCACGAACGACATGTCGGCCGTGCGGCAGTCGCTCGGCGCGGGGATCCAGCATAGCTTCAACACCGCGGTGCTGCTCTGCGCCAGCCTGGCGCTGATGCTCAGTATCAGCCCGAAGTTGACGCTGTTCTCGGCGCTCATCTTGCCGTCGCTGGGGATCATCTACTTCACGCTGAAGCGGCAGATCGAGGCACGCTTCCGAGCGGTGCAGGACCAGTTCGCGGCCGTCTCGACGCAGGTGCAGGAGAACCTGGCCGGCATCCGCGTGGTGAAGGCGTACGCGCAGGAGCAGGCGGAGATCGAGGCGCTGCGCCGCGCGAGCCAGGACTACGTGGTCCGCAACCTGGCCGAGGTGCGCGTGTCGGGGCTGGTGTGGCCGCTGATGTCGCTGATCAGCGGGCTGGCGGTGGCGTCGCTGATCTTCTTCGGCGGCCAGCTCGTAACCGCGGGCGAGCTGACGGTCGGCCAGTTCGTGCAGTTCGGCATCTACCTGGGCATGCTGAGCTGGCCGATGATCGCGCTCGGCTGGGTGGCGAACCTGTACCAGCAGGCGCGGGCGGCGCTGGGGCGGCTGCAGGAGGTATTCGACGCGGAGCCGGCCATCCGCGACCCGGCGCGGCCGGTGAACACCGGCCCCATTCGCGGCGAGATCGAATTCCGCAACGTGACGTTCGCCTATCCGACGGTGGGAGAGCCGCCCCAGCCCCCCAATGCTGGGGGGAGTTCGGCGTTGGGCACCGCGCGAACCTCGTCCGGTTCCCCCCCAGGATTGGGGGAGCAAGGGGGGGCGCGACCCGTCCTGCGCGACCTGTCGCTGCGCATCCCGGCGGGGACGACGGTCGCGCTGGTGGGGCCGATGGGGGCGGGGAAGAGCACGCTGGCGCACCTCATCCCGCGCATCTACGACCCGCAAGCGGGGCAGGTGCTGGTGGATGGCGTGGACGTGCGCGAGCGCGGCCTGGCGGAGCTGCGGGCGGCGGTGGGCTACGTGCCGCAGGAGACGTTCCTGTTCTCGGACACGCTGCGCGCGAACGTGACGCTAGGCGCCGAGGGCGCCGACGACGCGGCGGTGGCCGAGGCGGTGCGCGTCGCGGGGCTGGCGGGCGACGTGGCCGACTTCCCACGGGGCATTGACACGCTCGTCGGCGAGCGGGGCGTCACGCTGTCGGGCGGCCAGAAACAGCGCGCGGCGATCGCGCGGGCGCTGCTGAAGGACCCGCCGATTCTGATCCTCGACGACGCGCTCTCCAGCGTGGACGTGGCGACCGAGGAGGCGATCCTGCAGGCGCTGCGGGACGTGACGCGCAGCCGCACCTGCCTCGTGATCTCGCACCGGCTGTCCACGATTCGCCACGCCGACCACATCGTCGTGCTGGAGGATGGCCGTATCGCGGAGCAGGGCACGCACCAGGAGCTGCTGGCTCGGGACGGCCTGTACACGCGCCTCTACCGGCAGCAACTGCTCGCGCAGGAGCTGGAGGGCGACGACGCGGCGGCGCTAGTGGACGAGCAGCCCACGGCGGTTGGCCAGCGGCCGGCGACCGCGGAGGGCGACGGCGTTCTGGCGGCGGACCGCCAGTGGTTAGCGACCGATGGCCGGAGCGGGGCGCCAGGCAATTAGCTCGTCCCCGGCAATCCGTGACTTATGGTTGACACGTACACGGACGACGAGATCTACGGCAAGGCGTACGACGCGCGGCTGGCGCGGCGGCTGCTGCGCTACCTCGTGCCGTACCAGCGCGCGATGGCGGTATCGCTGGCGTTGCTGCTGGCGCTCGGCCTGCTGGAGCTGGCTGGCCCCTTCCTGATGAAGGTGGCCATCGACCAGTACATCGCGCCGGGCAAGCCGGACGGGCTGGGCTTCATCGCTCTGTTATACGTTGGCTCGCTGCTCGGCGTGTTCGTGCTCCGCTACGGGCAGACTTTCTTGCTGAACGCGACCGGCCAGCGGGCGATGCACGACCTGCGCATGGAGCTGTTCGCCCACCTGCAGCGGATGGGCCTGCGCTTCTTCGACCGCAACCCGGTTGGCGCGCTGATGACGCGCCTCACCAACGACATCGAGGCGCTGAACGAGGCGCTCACCTCCGGCGTCGTCGCGATCATCGGCGACGTGATCACGATGATCGGCATCAGCATCGTGATGATTTTGCTCGACTGGCGGCTGGCGCTGGTCACGTTCCTGGTGCTGCCGCTGCTGTACGTGGTGAGCAACCGCCTGCAAGTGAGCCTGCGCGACGCCTACCGCACCATCCGCACGCGCCTGTCGCGGCTGAACGTGTACGTGCAGGAGTCCGTGTCGGGCATGGCGATCATCCAGCTCTTCAACCGCGAGCAGCGCAGCTTCGAGCGCTTCGACGCGCTGAACGCCGACTATCTGCGCGCCAGCCTGCGGTCGGTGTTCCTGTTCTCGGTGCTGTACCCGAGCGTCACGGTGATCGGCTCGCTCGCCATCGCGGCGATCATCTGGTACGGCGGCGGCCAGGCGCTGCAGGGCGCGCTGACCATTGGCGTGCTCGTCGCGTTCTTGCAGTACCTGCAGCGCTTCTACGAGCCGATCCGCGACATGGCCGAGAAGTACAACATCATGCAGCAGGCGATGACCTCGGCGGAGCGCATCTTCGCGCTGCTCGACGAGCCGGAGGAGATCCGCAATCCCGAGGCGCCCGTCCACCTGGCGAGCCCGCGCGGCGAGGTGGTCTTCGACCACGTATGGTTCGCCTACGAGGACGAGGACTGGGTGCTGAAGGACGTGACGTTCCGCATTGCGCCCGGCGAGAGCATCGCCTTCGTTGGGGCGACGGGCGCGGGCAAGACCTCGCTCATCAGCTTGCTGGCGCGCTTCTACGATCCGCAGCGTGGCCGCATCCTGGTGGACGGGGTGGACCTGCGCGACCTGGACCAGCGCGAGCTGCGGCGCCACCTGGGCGTGGTGCTGCAGGACCCGTTCCTGTTCGCCGGCACCGTGGAGCAAAACATCCGCTTGCAGAACCCGGCGATCGGCGACGCCGAGGTGCGGGCGGCGGCGCGGCGCGTGGGTGCCGACCGCTTCATCGAGCGCCTGCCGGGCGGCTACCAGCACGAGGTGCGCGAGCGGGGCGGCGGGCTGTCGGTGGGTCAGAAGCAGCTCCTCGCCTTCGCGCGCGCCATCGCGCACAACCCGCGTATCCTGCTGGTGCTGGATGAGGCGACCTCCAGCGTGGACACGGAGACTGAGGCGCTGATCGGCGAGGCGCTGCGCGAGGTGATGCGCGACCGCACGACCATCGCCATCGCCCACCGGCTGGCGACCGTGCAGCAGGTGGACCGGATCATCGTGCTGCACAAGGGGCGTATCGTGGAGCAGGGCAGCCACGCCGCGCTGCTGGCGCACCGCGGCCTGTACTACCGCCTATGGGAGCTGCAGCGCCACGACAGTCTGGTGCGCAGCGCATGACCGGGGCACTGGGCCATCCCCTGACGCGCGGCCTGATAGCCACGATGGGCGCGGCCGGCGTGGCGCTCGCGGGCTACGCGCGGTTCGTGGAGCAGCGGCAGTTGCGGCTGGCGTGGCGCCGGGTGCCCGTGCCGGGGCTGCCGCCGGAGTTCGCCGGCCTGCGGGTGCTGCACCTGTCGGACCTGCACGTAGGCGCCCCGCACTGCGGCGCGCGCCATGTCGCCGCGGCGGGCGCCGCGCTGCCGGCCGATCTGGTGCTCGTGACTGGCGATCTGGTGCACGGCACGCGCCACATCGGCCGCTGCGCCGACCTGTTGGCGGCCATTTCGGCGCCGCTCGGCATCTGGGTGTCGCTCGGCAATCACGACTACTCGTATCCGAACTGCAAGGTGGACACGGGACGGCTGATCGCGACGCTGGAGGCGCGGGGGCTGCGCGTGCTGCGCAACAGCGCGGCGCCGGTGGAGTGGCGGGGGAGCACTCTCTGGCTGGCGGGGGTGGACGACCCGCATCGCCGCAAGCACGACGTGCGCGCGGCGCTCGCCGGCGTGCCGTCGGACGCCTGCACGCTCCTGCTCGCCCACTCGCCCGACGTGCTGCCCGACGTGCCGCCTGGCCGCGTCGCGCTCGTGCTCGCTGGCCACACCCATGGCGGCCAGGTCCGCTTCCCCCGGCTGCCGGCGCTGGTCACGCGCACGCGCTTGCGCTTCCGCGAGCCGCACGGGGTGCGGCGCGTCGGCGGCCAGATCGTCCACTTCCACGCCGGGCTCGGCTCCCCCACCCCCTACCGATTCCGCATGCCTCCCGAGGCTGCCGTACTGGAGCTGGTGCCCGCGCACCGCGCGGTCAAGTACCAAATGGCCCGCGCATCCGCTCGGTCATTGTAGCCACGGCTGATTCCGGACAATCTGGATGTGGCAGGCTCCTGGTGCGGAGGCTGGCGGCCGGCACTTGATCTGTCCGAGTGTGTCCTTACCTTGACGCCGACGAGTGAGCATTCGTGCCGCGGGGCTTGCGCCGGCGGGCGCGCCCGGCGATAACAGGCGGAGTAGGTGGGCGCCGGCCGGGGGCCGAGCGAGCACCAGGGGCGAGGAATGAGCAGGCGGGGACGCTGGCTGGGGCTGATCGGGGGCCTGGCGCTCGGGTTACTGCTGGCGGGATGTCAGGGCGGGCCCGGCACGGCGCCGGCCGCGAAGTCAAGCGGCGCTGCGCCGGCCCCGCCGGCGGCTCCTGGTGCCGCGCCGGGGGCGGAGGCGGCGAGTACGGGCGCAGCCCTGGGCGGTGGGACGGCCGCGGGCGGTGCCCCGGGCGGCGCGGGGGCAGGCGCGGCGTCGTCGGCAGGAGCGGCGGCGAGCGCGCCCGCGGCGCCACGCGAGCCGGACGTAGTGAAAATGGCGGATACGCTGGCCTTCGTCAGCGCGCCGCTGATGATCGCCGTCGAGAAGGGCTTCTTCAAAGAGCAGGGCATCGACCTGCAGATCGAGGTGGCGGCGGGCGGCGCCGACGTGATCCCACAGCTTGCCACGGGCGAGATCGACGTGACGCACGGCGGCATCAGCCCCGCGATGTTCAACGCCATCGCGCGCGGCGTCGAGGTGCGCGTCATCGGCCCGATGAACATCATCCCGCAGGGCACCGGCTCGACGCAATTGCTCATCCGCAAGGAGCTGGCCGACCGCGGCGAGATTCGCTCGCCGGCGGACCTGCGCGGCCGCCGGATCGCGGTGAACACCAGCGGGTCGCTGGTATCGTGGCAGCTTGACAAGGTGCTGGAGCGGGAGGGGATGAGCATCGCGGACGTGGACCGCGTGATTATCCCGTTCCCCGACATGGTGCCGGCGCTAGCGAACGGCTCGATCGACGGCGCGATGATCATCGAGCCGTTCCTGTCGCGCTCGGTGAACGACGGCATCGCGTCGGCGCTCGTGACGCGGACGACGCCGGGCGCCATGACGACGAGCCTGATCGCGTCGGGAAAGTGGCTACAGGAGCGGCCGGACTCGGCGCGGCGCTTCATGATGGCCATGATGAAGGGGATTCGCGACATCCAGGGCACCCAGATGGGCGTGGCGGACCCGGAGCGGCTGTTCCGCCCTGAGAACATCGTCATCTTCCAGAAGTACATCAACATGCCGGAGGCGTTCCTGCGCGCGCAGATCCCGAATACCTACGATCCCGACCTGCGGACGCCAATCGACACGCTGATGGAGCACCAGGCGTGGTTCCTGCACGGCGGCCAGCTTACCTACACGGATCTGCTGCCGCCGGAGCGCGTGGTGGACGACAGCTTCGCTCGCTACGCGCGCGAGACGCTCGGCCCCGCCCGCCAGTAGCCAGCCCTTGCCGGCCGAGCCGTTTTCGGCGGGCGCCGGGGGACGAGCTAGCCCAGCGCGCGTCTAGCCCGGCCCCGCGGCCTGCTCCGCTTCGGCGCGCAGCGCGGCCAGCTCGGCGCGCAGCGCCTCCGCGCGCCCGCGCCACCCGGCCCAGATGGGGGCAGCGTGGGGGTAGGCTGCTTCCCAGGCGCGGTACGCGGCGATGCTCGCCTCAGCCTCCGCCGCGAGCAGATCGAGCAGGCGGGGCAGCAGGCCCGCCGGCCCGGCGGCGACGAACAGGTGCTCCAGCATGATGCGGCGGTCCAGCGCCGGCAGGGGGAACCCCAGCGCGGCGCCCAACCGCGCCAGGTCGTCGCGGCCGAGGTACAGCCCGGCCCGCGCCGGCGTGAGGAGCCGCCGCACGATGCGCCGCAGGGACGCGGTATCGTCTGGCGCGGCGCCGGCGGCGGGGCGGTCGTCGGGCATCACGGCCGGCTGCTGGCGCCCGCGCCCGCGGGCTGCAGCTCCGCGGGAAACTCGTCCACGTCGATGGCGCCGCCCATGCACTTCACCTCCAGCCCGCGCGCGCGCAGGGCGCGCACGAAGGGCGTGAAGCCGTAGGAGTCGCCCGCGTAGTGGCCGGTCAGGATCAGGTTGCCCTCCGGGGCCTGCTTCAGCCGCTCCAGGTCCTCGAACGCCGCGTGCAGGGCCATGACCGTGGGAATGCCGTGGCGCCAGTAGAAGCGGACGATGTCATGCTCGGGCGCCGACAGGCAACCATGCACGAACGCCGCGCGGCCGGCGGGGGCGGCAGGATCGCCGATCGCCAGCTCCAACGGGATCTGGTAGTGGCGCGCGGCGATCCGCGTCTCGGGCAGCTCGTACATCGCGGCCACGAGGTCGCCCAGGGTGGCGTCGGGCCGGGCGGCCAGCGCGGCGTCGAGCTGCTGCTGGCCCACCTGGCGGCCCAGTTCGTCGCAAGCGTTGTGGATGTTCAGGAAGGCCAGGCCGAGCATGCGGGCCGCGTCCACCTCGAGGAACGTCTGGTTCGGGCTCTCGTAGTAGATCGAGCGGATGCGCCGGTTGCGCAGGCGGCGGACGGTCCGCTCCAGGCTCGGGCCGAACTCGGCGCGGGCATCGGTTTCGGAGAGCCCGAAGCGCGTGACCAGGTGGTAGTGCTCGCGGTAGACCTCGCCCTGGTCCAGCAGCGTGGCGCAGGGGTGGTGGCCGATCACCGCGTCGTAGCCAAGCTGCTTGGCGAGCACGAGCAGGCCCACGTTCACGTCGAGCGCAAAGATCACGCGCCGAATGTTCGCGCCCGGCACGTGGATGCCCGAGTCGAGCGGCGCCTCGTCGAGGCCGGCCAGCTTCGTCGCGATGTCCATCAGCTCGTCGGTGGTCACGCCCGCGCCGTCCGGGAGCCCGTTACCCTTCGCCACGTCTCTCTCCTGTTCGCCAAGTGCATGCCGTAGGTCGCCACGCTGCCGCCGGCGTATTCTAGCGCGCGGGCCCGGCCAACGAGTATCAGCTCTCCCACATCCTGAAGAGCGGCGGCGTGACGTTCAACGGAGCGGGCGATCGGCGAGCAGTTCATTCGCTCCGCCGCGGAGCGACTTGGCCCGTATCGCGAGTGAGCGTGGGCGGCCGCCTGCTCAGGCGAGCGGCGGCGCGAGGTCGGGGCAGAAGCGGAGCGAGGGTAGGCGCTCGGCCGCGATCATCGCCAGCAGCTCGGCCAGGCCCCGCTCCGCCAGGGCGGCGTGCGCGGGGGCGAGGGTGGTGCGCTTCAGCTCGGCGAACTCGTCTTCGTCGAGCACCAGGTACTGTCCGTCCGGGTGCACGAACACGTCGAGCGCCAGGTCCACGTAGCCTAGCTCATCGTCCTGCAGCTCGGGCGGCATACCCACGTTGCAGTACCAGCCTTTGAGCTGCCCGTCACGGCCGTACACCTGGAACACGTTGTACCAGCGGCCGAAGTAATACCATTCCAGAAACAGGTCGCCGCGCTCGAGGATGACGTAGCCCAGGTCGCGGCGCAGCGCGTTGAACAGGCCGGCCAGCAGGACGTACTCGTCGGTTCGCTCCAGCAGCCGGCCGGTCCAGGCGAAAACGGTGCTGCCGTCGTAACGCTTCTTCAGGACGCGGAGCGCGCGGCTCGCCGAGGCGTCGGACATTCGTTGCTCCTACTCCGCCGCTATCCTATCATCGTCGCAGCGCGAAGGCCAGGATGGCGGGAACACGTGCGCCGGCGCGACCGAACCCGGTCGCCGTGCCTGGATGCCCGCGGCGCGCCCGTCTGGCCCGCCGAGCGCTGAGACCAGGAGGGGGCCGAGTGGCTGCGCGGTGGCGGGAGCGCCTGAGGCGGTGGTCTCGCGCGGTAGTCGCGCTCGTCCTTGTCGTGGCGTGGGGCGCGCTCCCCGCGCGCGGCCAGGAAGGCGGCACTCGCTGGGAGGTCCTCGCCGGGCGCGAGACCGACGACCACGCGATCCAGGGCCAGGCCTTCTTCCCGATGGCAATCACGGTGGTGGCCGGCGATACGGTGCATTGGTCGCTCGGCGGCCAGTACTCGCACACGGTCACGTTCCTCGCGCGCCAGCCGGGGCCGATCAACCCGTTGGTCACGCCGGATGGGCGCTCGGTCATCAACCCGCTCGTCGAGTACGCTCAGGGCGGCACGACCTATGACGGCACGCGGTACACGAATTCCGGCATCCTGAACGCGCGGGCCAGCAGCTACGACCTGACGTTCTCCAAGCCCGGCGTCTACCCATACGTCTGCCTGCTCCACCGCGGCATGGAGGGCACGGTGGTGGTGCTGCCGAGCGACAGCCGTCCGCCCAAGACGACGGATGAGTACCGGGCGCTCGGCGAGCGCGAGTGGGCGGTGGTGCGCGAACGCGGCGAGGGCCTGGCCCGCAGCGCGCCGACCGTGACCGAGTCGCTGCCCGGCGGCGCCACGAACTACTACATCAGCTCGGGCTTTGGCGCGAACGAGGCCAGCGTACTGCGCTTCCTGCCGCGGGAGCTGACCATCCGTGTGGGCGACACGGTCACCTGGGTCCAGTCGGACCCGCAGGAGATGCACACGGTCACCTTCGCCGATGCCGACGCGCCCACCACGCTCACCACGGTGGAGACAGCGCCCCTGGGGCCGCCGGTCACCGTGCTGGACCCCCAGGCCACGCAGCCCCAGGGCGGCCCCGTACACCGCGGCGAGGGCTACTACAACTCTGGCCTCATGCAGCCGTTCGCCCGCTACTCGCTCACCTTCCTGCAGCCGGGCACCTACGCCTACGTGTGCATCCCGCACGCGAGCCTGGGACAGGTCGGGACCATCGTCGTGCAGCCGCAGTAGCCGGCGGGGCGGCCGGGAGGCCGCCGGGGCGCCTGCCCGCGGGCATTGTCAGGGCGCCGGCCGCGGCGTAGAATGTGATGGGCTCCGTGGCGCCAAGTCGGGGAGCGCGGCGGCCTGCCTGGCGAGGAGAAGCGGTCTTGGCGGTAAAGCTCACTCCGACAGTTGAAGATTACCTCCAGCTCATCCACCACATGAGCGGCGAGGGCCAGCCGGTGATCGGCAGCCACCTGGCCGAGAAGATGGGCGTGGCCGTGGCGACCACTTTTGCGGCCGTCCAGCGCATGCACAAGGCCGGCTACGTCGAGATGAACGAGCACAAAGAGATTCTACTGACGAGCGCCGGGCGGGAGGCGGCAGAGACCGTCATCCGCCGGCACGCGCTGGCAGAGCGCCTGCTGGTAGACATCCTCCATCTGCCGTGGCACGAGGCGCATGAAGAGGCGCACAACTTCGAGCACGTCATCTCGCCGCGCGTCGAGCGGCAGCTCATGCAACTCCTCGATAGCCCGACTACCTGCCCCCATGGGAACCCCATTCCCGGGCAGGCCGCGGCCAGCGTCAAGGACGCGGTGCGACTGGCGACGCTGCGGGAAGGCGAGCGCGCGGTCGTCGTGCGTGTGCAGGAAGACGCCGAGAACGAGCCGAGCCTGCTCGAGTACCTCCAACGCCACGGCCTGGTGCCGGGTGGCGAGCTAGACGTGGTCGGCGTCCAGGAATGGAACAGCATGCTGCTGGTCCGCCGCGGCGACGACGAGATCCCCCTCGGGCTACCGGCTGCGCAGAAGGTCTGGGTCCGCCGCCTGACGAGCTAGTCTCCATAAGCCAGCGAGGGGCGCCCGGGCCAGTGGCCCGGGCGCCCCCCCCCGCTGTCTACCGGTGCTGGCTATCTCATGTGAAGGTCACCGTCACGGGGACGGGCAGCGGCTGCCCGTTGATGGTGATCGTGAAGGTGGCAGGCCCAGGCGCATTGCCGCGCACGAAGAAGGTGGCGATCCCGCCGGGGCCACTGGTGGTGGTCGGCGTGGCGGGCACCGCGTTGCCGCTAGACGGCGTGATCATCACGGGCGCGCCGACCACCGGCTGGCCGTTCATGTCGAGCACCGTCACGTTGATGCTCATACCGCTCGCGGCCGGGGCCGACGGCACCGAGGGTGTCGCGGTCGACCGGGTCGCGCAGGCCTGCCCGGGGGCGCCGCAGCCGACGCCCGGCACGCCGCCGATCGGGTACGGGACGCCAGCGCCGGTGAGCGGGGCCTGGTTCGAGCGGCCGATCTCAACGCCGTTCGCTCCCATCGCCTGGATCTGGAAGACGTACTGCGTCCCAGGCGTGATCGGGAGGGTCGTCGTCGTGCTCGTGCCGGCCGACTGCACCTGCTGCGTGGGCGGCTGGCCGTTGATGCCCTGCAGCACGTTGTAGGTCGTCGCGCCAGGGAACGCGCCCCAGGTGAGCTGCGCCGTGTTGCCATTGACGACCGACGCCGTGAGGTTGAAGGCGCCGCCGACGCCTGGATAGCAGCCTTGCGGGAAGCCGTAGGGCACGGGCGCCCCGAACGGGTTCATCGGGCCGAATTGCCCCGGCGCGCCGTACGGGCCCGGCGCGCCGTACGGACCCGGCGCGCCGTACGGGCCGGACACGCCGAACGGTCCGGTGGGTGGACAGACCCCGCCGGGATACGTGCTGCCCGGGTAGACGCCGCCCGGGAAGGCCGCAGGGTTCACGCCCGGCGGCGGGCAGATGGGCGGTCCGAAGGGGGTGGGCGTGCAGTACGGCGAGAGCGTGGGCGTCGGGATCAGAGTGGCCGTGGGCGCGCCGGCCGTGGAGACGGCGGGCGACGCGCTGCCGCGCCGGCCGAACGAGTCGATCGGCACCACGGACAGGCTATAGCCAATGCGCGGGTCGAGGCCCGGGATCACGACGCGCGTCGCGCTGCCCGGCACCTCGCGCACCGGCCGCTGACTGCCGTCGGCCTCGTTGACGACGACCAGGTAGCCGGTGACCATCGCCGGCGGCGCCGTCCACTGGAGGGTGATCGAGCCGTCCATCGGGTTGAGGGCCGCGGTGACGTTCGTGGGCCCGGGGATGGAGCCCGTGGGCGACGGCGCGATGGTGGCCGTCATCAGCGGCACCGTCGGGAACGTGCCCGCGGTCGTGGCCCCGGCCGGCACGGCGGCCGCCCCGGCCGCGCCCGTGGGAGTGATGACCGGGACAGTTGGGAACACGAGCGAGCCGCTGGTCGCGGTCGGGCTCGGCGTGCGAGCGGCACTGGTGGGCGTGGTGGCGGCGGTGCCTGCGGCCGCGGCCGGCGCGGTGGAGGCCGAGGTGCTTGCCACGACGACGCTGCGCGACGTACCGGTCCAGCCGCAGGTGCCGTGAACCTGGACATAGAGCACGTGCGGGCCGGGCGTGGTGCTCGTGCTGTCCCAGGCGAGCGCGAAGCCGGACGAGCTAAAGCGCGGATCGCCCAATAGCTCTGCAATGTCGGGGCGATCCATCCCGTAGTTCGCGTTGACGGGCACGCCCCCCTGGTCCGGGTCGGCATCGAGCGAGACGCGTACCTGGTCAATGCCGGTGCCGTCCGTCGAGGCGATGTCGGCCGCCCAGCCGACGATCGTGAGCGGCCCGGCGGGCACGGTAGCACCCTCCGTGGGGTTTTCGACGACGCCGCGTACGTCGCAGTCGCCGCTCGGCTCTGCTTCTTCCTCGTCCTGGGCGACCGGGCGCCAGAGGCCCGCCGGCGGCAGCGCCCGCTCGGGCGCGCGGCTGGCCGGCGCGAGCGCTCGCGGCCGCGTCGCCGCATCCCCGACCGCGCTCGCCACGCCGGGCGCATACCCGGCGATGCCGCTCGCGAGCACCGCGACCAGCACGAGAAGGCTGAGCAGCCGCGCGGTGGGTCGGTGTTTCCTCACGATGTCCCCTCCTTGGTCCCTTGGGGGCGAAAGCGCCTGGCGCCGCGCGGCGACCGCCGCCGGCGCGCTCCTTCGACCTCTCGTCTCCCGCGTCCGGGGCTGCGCGTCCCGCCGGCGAAAGACACGCCATTGTACCGGGGAGGTCGTTTCTAAGGGAAGGATTAGGCGTCTCGGTCGTGTTACGGCGGCGTAACGTCGGCGGCGTCCGGCCCGCGCCCGAGGAGCGTGGCCGGCAGCAGCGGCTCCAGCGCGAGCTGCGCCGGTCCGAAGCGCGTGACGTAGGCGGCGGTAGCGGCGGCGGCGGCGCGCTCGACCGCCGGCAGGTCGGTCCAGGCCCCGTGGGGACCGTAGTGGGCCGGCCAGCCGCCGGGCAGCGCGTCCGTGGCGAGCGACTCGACGGCAGCCGGCCCCGCGCCGTTCACGTGCAGCGCCTGGCCGAGCAGGACGTACTCGGGCACGAACGTCACGCCGGTGTTCCCGAGCGGGAAGGCGGGCCAGTCGGGCGCCTGCCAGGCCGGCAGGTTCACGAACAGCACGTGGCCATCGGCGGGCGCGCGCGAGGCGAGCGCCACGGCCTCGCGGAGGAGCGCCGTGCCCTTGGCGTACATCGCACGGCGCGGCGCGAAAAAGGCGAGGCTGTGCGCGACTGCCCACAGGCAGAGGCCGGCGGCGAGCGCCTGGCCCACCGCGCGGCCGCGGCCACGGGCCGCCACGAGCCCAGCCAGCCCGCCCCAGGCGAGCGCGATGCCGACGCTGGGCAGATAGTAGAGCCGCGCGCCGTCCTCGACGTACTGCCAGGGGAGCGTGGCCCACACGGGTAATGCCGTGATGGCCAGCCAGCCGAGGGCGAGGGCGAGCAGGCCGAGGGCGCGCCCCCGCGCGTACAGCCAGCCGGCGAGCGGCAGGGCGAGCGCCGCCGTGACCACGACCGCCGCCTCCGGCCGCGCCAGGAGCCACGGCGGCGCCCACCGCCAGGCGACGGCGAGCGGCCAGAGCAGCGCTTGCAAGAACATGAGCCCGTTGCGGACGAGGGACTGGCCGTCGAAGGTGAACGCGCGCGGCCACTTGGGCACGGCGAGCCACCAGAGCGCGAAGGCGCCGGCGAGCCCGAGGTACAGCAGGGCGTAGGGCCGCGGACGCGGGACGTCGCCCTGGCGCCACAGCCACAGCTCGAGCCCGGCCACGAGCAAGCCGAGCGTGACGGCGTACTCCTGCGTGAACAGGGCCAGCAGCGCGCAGGCCAGCGAGCAGGCGAGCCATCCCGCCGAGCCGCGCAGCCGCGCCGCGCGGTACGTCAGCAGCGCGCCGAGCATCAGCGCCGTTACCAGCGGGTGGAACAGGGCGCCGGCCCAGGGGACGACCTGGTAGTGAAACGGAAACGTCACAAAAAAGCCGGCGGCCACGGCGGCCGCCACGGGGCCTAGCCGCAGCGCCCGCGCGAGGCGATACAGTAGCCAGGCGTTGAGCGCGTGCAGGAGCAGCGGCGGCAGGTGGAACCAGAAGGGATCGTAGCGGCCCAGCAGCGCGTGCATGCCTTTCCAGAGGATGAACGGCAGCGGCCGGTAGTAGAAGGCGCCCTCGCCCGAGGTCAGCAGGGAGAGGACGGTGCGCTGCTCGCCGCGCGCCAGGTCGAGGCCGTCGTCGTACATGAAGGCGTAGCCGAGCGAATCGCCGTAGAGCGCGCAGACGGCGGCCAGCAGCGCGAGCGGCACGACTGCCGCGAGCAGTCGTGCCGCCGAGTGGGGACGCGCGGGAGGCGGCGCCGCGACGTCGCGCGAGCGAGCCGAGAGCGCCAAGGCCTGAGGAGCGACGCGCCGCATGCTTCTCCGTCCGCGCGCGGCCAGGCCCACGCGGTTCGGCCGCCGGGGTGGTGCGATCAGGCGGCCTCGATTACAATAGGCGGGCTTGGGGGCCCCGCCCATGCTACACCGCGCGCTCGGCCCGGCTCAAGCGTGCCCTTGTGCTCGAGCCAGTGGAGACGGCCGGCGTCGCGGGGCGAACCCGGGGAGGGAGGGACGACTTGGTAGGGCGATGGAGCGTTCGACGGCTGATGCTCGGGTTGGTGCTGCTGGCGGCCGCCATGGGGCCGCTCGGCGCACCCGACCGTACGGTGGCGGCAGCCGCGGGCCTCGCGCCGCGCCCGGAGGGCGGCACCGCGCTGGCCGTCGTGGCCCAGCAGGGCAGCGACCTGGCGACCGGCAGCAACGTCGAGGTGAAGGGCACGGACGGCGATGGACTGCGGGTCCGCAGCGCGCCGAGCTTGCAAGGTGATGTGAGCGCGGTCCTGGTGGAGGGCGCGCAGGTCGAGGTACTGGAAGGGCCCGTGCCCGCCGACGCGATCCGGTGGTACCGCGTGCGCTACGATCGGCAGGGCGGCAGTGGCTGGGTCGCCGGGCAGTTCCTCAGCGCGGTGACGGCGGCCCCGGCGGCGAGCGCGGCGTCGAGCGGGCCCGCGGCGACGGCGGGAGGGGCCGCGGGCCCGCCGCCGTCCGCGAGCGCGCTGGCCGCGGCGGCGCCGGCGGCCGGCAGCTTCGGCGCCCCGGTCGCCCCCGGCACCGTCACGGTGCCCCCGTCGTTGACTGATCCTGGCGCGGCTGACCTCTCAGCCGCGCCGGCGCTGGGCGATCCGGCCGCGCTCGCGGCTCCCGCGGCCGCCACCGACGCCGGCACAGCCACCGGCCCTGGCCGCTACGTGCGCCTGGGCGCCTATCAGGCCAACAGCCCCGAGTACGGCATGAACATCTTCGTCTGGGGCGAGGCCAACACGACCCAGC
>Ga0070741_10012181_pt1 | contig 15624 bp, 15 predicted proteins | sample Coa_R1_4_FD_66440 | JGI IMG/M metagenome (GOLD analysis project Ga0070741, IMG submission 66440) | Surface soil microbial communities from Centralia Pennsylvania, which are recovering from an underground coalmine fire - Coalmine... | ecosystem: Environmental > Terrestrial > Soil > Unclassified ... | reverse complement strand
GTACGAAATCCCCCGTCTGCAAACGGAAGAAAAGCAGTGTCATCGTCGGAATCCGCAGGGACAGCGGCCCTTCCTGCCCCCTGCCCCTCGAACCTCAACTTGGCAGGTCCCTGTTCCAGCCGCTCGCGGACCATGCCCTCCATCCACGGATCGTTGGACTCCAGCGCCGCGTCGATCATCTCGTCGACGGTTTCCAGAAAACACGGTTCGCTGAATCCCATGCGCCCGGCCAGCGCGCGGAACAGTTCGACATTCGACCGGCACTCTCCCAGAGGTTCGATCGCCTGGTTTGAAACCTGCAGGTAGTAGTGCCCGTACCCCTTCTGCAGATCCTTGTGCTCGAAGAACGTAGTCGCCGGCAGAACTATATCGGCGTAATCCGTCGTGTCGGTGAAAAACTGCTCGTGTACCACGGTGAACAGATCGTCCCGCAGCAGCCCGCGCACCACTTCGTTGTGGCGGGGACAGACCGCCGCCGGATTCGAGTTATAAACGAATAACGCCTTCACCGGCGGATCGTTGACCTCGTTCAGCACTCGCCCCAACTCCACCATGTTGAGCGTGCGGGCCTCCCGCCCCAGGGCAGCCGTCATCAGATCAGGCCGCTTCAAAGCCGCCGTGTAGATATCCGCCGCCCCGCTCAATGACATCTGGAATCCGCCGCCGACCTCTTTCCACGATCCGATCAGGCAAGGCAGCATCGCGATCGTCCGGGTCGCCATGCCCCCGCGCTCGGACCGCTGCACACCGTAATTCAGCCGGATGACCGCAGGCCGGGTAGTCGCGTATTCCCGCGCAAGCCGGCGAATATCCTCGCCGGCAATGCCCGTCCACTGCGCTACCCGTTCCGGCGGATACTCTTGCACTTTCTCCCGCAACTCGTCGAAACCCAAGGTATGCCTGGCAACGTAATCCGGGTCGTGCAGGTTCTCCCCGATAATGACGTGCATCATGCCTAGCGCCAGCGCTCCGTCGGTTCCGGGATTGATCGGCAGATACCAGTCAGCGCACTCCGCCGTGCGCGTGCGGTAGGGATCGATCACCACCAGCTTTGCGCCGTTTCTCCGCGCTTCCACGATGAATGGCCACAAATGCACATTGTTGGCGTGAATGTTCGATGCCCAGGCAATGATGTATTTCGAATGCCGGAACTGCTCCGGCTCGGTGCCGAGCTTGACCCCGTAAACCGAAAGCAGCCCAGCTTCCCCCGCAGCCGAGCAGATGGTTCGATCCAGCTGCGAGGTTCCCAGCCGGTGAAAGAATCGCCGGTCCATCGACGCTCCATTCAATGCCCCCAGAGTCCCGCCATAGGAATAAGGCAATATGGCCTCACTCCCAAACTCTTCCGCAATACCGCGCAGCCGGGAAGCAATGGTATCCAGGGCCTCATCCCAAGAGATTCGCTGCCAGATGGAATCGGTCGATGCATGGACAGCTGCCGGTCGAAGCTCCGTGGACGGCCCCTTTCGCGCAATCCGCTTCATGGGATACAGCACCCGCTGAGGTGAATACACGCGGTCCAGATACTTGGCCACCTTGGCGCACAAAAACCCGCGCGTCACCGGATGCTCGGAATCCCCTTGAATCCTGGTAGCCCGCCCATTTTCGACGGTAATCAACACCCCGCAGGCATCGGGACAATCATGCGGGCAAGCCGCCTTCACAATCTGCTTCATGCTCAGGAGATTATACGTTGCCTACAGAAAAAAGCGGACGTGGGGGTGCCCCATGTCTCGCCGCAGTTGCGAGACGTGGGGGTGCCCCATGTCTCGCCGCAGTTGCGAGACATGGGAGCGTTCTGCACCCATTCGCAACTGTAATTTCTTCAGTTTTACTGGCTCGTTGGAAATGATTTGCTACGGAATGCCTCAGGCGAACTGAACCCTACTTCAACTCCAGCACTTCCTTCTCTTTCGCCTTGCTCATCTCTTCCATCTTCTTGATCTCGTTATCGGTAAGCTTCTGAATCTCATCCAAAGACCGCTTCTCCTCATCTTCGGTGATCTTCTTATCCTTGAGCGCCTTCTTGATGGCATCGTTCCCATCGCGCCGGATGTTGCGCACCGCGGTCCGGTGCTCTTCCAGCACACGATGCAGGTGTTTCACCATGTCCTGGCGCCGCTCCTGGGTCAGCGGCGGCACCGGCACGCGAATCACCTTCCCGTCGTTCATCGGATTCAAACCCAGGTCCCCGCCCCGAATGGCTTTCTCGATGGCGCCCAGTTGCGAAGGATCGAACGGCTGCACCGTAATCAGCTGAGCTTCCGGCGCATGCACCTGCGCCACCTGGTTCAACGGCATCTGCGCTCCGTAGGCGTCCACCGTCACGCCATCCAGCATGTGCACCGACGCGCGCCCCGTCCGCACTGCCGCCATCGCCTTGCGAAAATCTTCGACGGCCTTGTCCATGCGCGTCTTCAATTGCCCATACGTCTCTCGCAGTCCTGCAATAGAAGCCATGATCGCCATAAGGTCAGTCCGCCCCTTCCTTGCTCAAAACGTCGAATTATAACCCCGCAAAACAACAATGCAGAAGCAAGAAGTCAGCACGCAGAACAGCCCCAGTATCCAACCCGGTTTACTTCTGCATTCTGATTTCAAACTTCTGCATGCAACTTCTGCATTCTGAAGTCTAACTGCTGCCTTCTGCCTTCTAACTTCTGCCTTCTCCCGCTTACGCGCACACCATCGACCCGATCTTCTCGCCCAGCACCACCCGCCGGATATTCCCGCGCTCATTCAGATTGAAGATGATGATCGGCAGATCGTTATCCTTGCACAGGCTGATGGCCGTCGAATCCATCACCTTCAGCCCCAGCTTCAACACGTCCATATAGCTGATCTGGTTGAATTTCCGTGCCCCGTTCACCTTCATGGGATCGGCGTCGTAAATCCCGTCCACCTTGGTAGCCTTGAGAATCGCGTCAGCTTTGATCTCCATCGCGCGCAGCGAAGCCGCCGTATCCGTGGAAAAATACGGATTGCCTGTACCCCCGGCAAAAATGACCACCCGCCCCTTCTCCAGATGCCGTATCGCACGCCTCCGGATGAAGGGCTCCGCCACCTGGTTCATTTCGATCGCCGACATCACGCGCGTGTACACTCCCTGTTTTTCCAGCGCGTCCTGCAAGGCCAGCGCGTTAATCACGGTGGCCAGCATCCCCATGTGGTCGGCCGAAACCCGGTCCATCTCTTTCGCCTGCTGCGCAACCCCGCGAAAGAAATTCCCCCCGCCCACCACGATGGCGGTTTGAATTCCCAGTTTCTGGACCTCGCCCAGCTCAGCCGCTACTTCGTGGATGCGCGCGGTGTCCACCCCGAAGCCCTGGTTCGCCGCCAGTGCCTCGCCGGATATTTTCAGCAAGATTCGTTTGAAGGCAGGAGTTGTAGTCATCTCGTAGAGCCGGCTTGCGCGAGCTCGACCCTGGCTTGCCCAGGGATCCCGCCCGCGCACTCACAGCATAAACTAAAAAAGGCGCCCCGCAGGGCGCCTTGGAATTACTCGGCCTTGGGCTCTGCCGGCTTGGTGATCGCGATGGTCTCTCCCGCGTCGCCCACCTTGAAGCGCGCAAACCGCCGCACCGCAATGTTCTCGCCCAGCTTGCCGATCTTCGACGCAATCAGTTGCCCGATCGAGATGGTCTGGTCCTTGATGAAGGGCTGTTCCAGCAGGCACACTTCCTCATAGAACTTCTCCATCTTGCCGTTGACCATCTTCTCCGCGATGTTCGCCGGCTTGCCGCTGGCGATCGCCTGCGCCAGGAAAATGTCCTTCTCCCGGGCGAAGTCCGCCGCCGTCACGTCTTCCTTGCGGACATACTTCGGATCGCTGGCCGCGATGTGCATCGCGATGTCGTGCAGCAACTCCTTGAAGTCGTCGGTGCGCGCCACGAAGTCGCTCTCGCAGTTTACTTCGACCAGCACACCAATCTTGCCGCCGGCGTGGATGTAGCTCCCCACCGATCCTTCGCTGGTCACCCGCGTCGCCTTCTTCGCTGCCACAGAAACGCCCTTCTTCCTCAGGATCACGACCGCCTGCTCCATATCGCCCTTGGCTTCCGTTAATGCCTGCTTGCAATCCATCATCGGAGCCCCGGTCTTTTCCCGAAGCTCCTTCACCTGTCCTGCTGAAATATTCACTGTAGTAGTACCCATAAGATTCCTTCTTCGTAGAGACGTAGCTTGCTACGTCTCTTCTAACCACAATTCTAACCACAAGATGATCTGCCGCTACCGGCAGGAGACGTTGCCAGCAACGTCTCTACAGAAACAACGACCCGCGCCAGACGACCCGCGCGGGTCATAAGCCCAATGCCCGGTTTGTCGTGTGCTCTGCACCCCTGGCGGGTGTTAACTGCGTACTGACAGCTGAGAACTGCCCTTAAACCGTCTGGCTTTCCACCTTCGGCAGATCGGCGTCCTCGTTGGCCACAGGCTTCTTGTGCGTCCCCGGACCCAGCACCTGCTCCATGCTGATGTCCTCGCCCTCGCCCGGGTACTCGGCGCCGCTGCTATCGGTCGCGCCTTCCGCCGGAGGCTCGTTCGCCGCCGCTTCCGCCTGTGCCGCGCCCGCCTGCATGTCCGCTACCTGCTTGTCGGTCATGAGCTGCGCGCCTTCGGCAATCGATTCCGATATCTTCGAGGTAAACAGCCGGATCGCCCGCAACGCATCGTCATTGCCCGGGATCACATAATCCACTTCGGTGGGATCGCAGTTGGTATCCACCACCGCCACCACCGGAATTCCCAGCTTGCGCGCCTCGCGCACCGCGATCTGCTCTTTATTCGAGTCGATCACAAAAATTGCGTCGGGCAAGCGGTTCATGTTCTTGATGCCGGCCAGGTTGGCCTGCAAATGCTTCCGCTCCCGCTCCAGCTTGATCACTTCCTTCTTCGGCAGCAGCTCGTACCGGCCATCGGTGGCCATCTCGTCGAGCTCTTTCAGCCGCTTCACCGACTTCTGCACCGTAACCCAGTTGGTCAGCAGCCCGCCCAGCCAGCGCTGGTTGATGTAGAACGCGCCGCACTTCTGCGCCTCTTCCGCGATCGCATCCTGCGCCTGGCGCTTGGTTCCCACGAACAGAACTATCTTCCCGTCGGACGCCAGATCCTGCACGAACTTCGACGCCTCTTTGAACATCTTCAGCGTCTTCTGCAAATCGATGATGTATATCCCGTTGCGCTCGCCGAAGATGAATTCCTTCATCCTGGGATTCCAGCGCTTGGTTTGATGCCCGAAGTGAACGCCCGCTTCGAGCAACTCCTTCATGGTAATGGTAGCCAATGAACCTCCTGTTTAGTCTGCATCCGGTACAAGCCAGTTCCGAGTTTCATGTTTCGAGGGTCCCGCAGGTTCTACCCCGCATCGACTTGCTCGAAACTGGAAACCCGAAACCTGAAACTGCCGTTCCGGATTGCCATTCCCGTCCCCGCGCCGCGAGGCACGAGAAGAATTGAACACCAAAATCGAACCGTAGAGACGTAGCTTGCTACGTCTCTGTCCCGTAAAGCGCAATCTGCTGATCGGCAAAGAGACGTTGCCGGCAGCGTCTCTACGCAATTACCGCTTGCTGAACTGGAAGCGCTTGCGAGCGCCCTTCTGCCCGTACTTCTTGCGCTCTTTCCCGCGCGAGTCACGGCTCACGAAGCCCTCGGCCTTGAGCTTCTTGCGCAGCTCCGCATTAAACTGCATCAGGGCGCGGGCAATGCCCAGTTTCACCGCATCCGCCTGGCCGCGAACCCCGCCGCCCAGCACGCTGGCCACGACGTTGAACGAAGCCGCCGCATCCGACGACGCCAGCGGAGCCTTCGCCGCCGACCTCTGCGCTGGCGTCACAAAATACTCCTCGAAGGCGCGCCCGTTTACCTTGAAGTCGCCGTTCCCCGGACGCAAGTACACCCGGGCTATCGCCGTCTTCCGGCGTCCCGTTCCGTAATACTGAACCAACTCTGCCATGTTTAGCTATGAGCTGTGAGCCATGATCGGGGAGCAAAACTTCCGCTTCCTCTCCGCTCTTCCACTCTTAACCTTTCAAAAAGTATTTAAACCTTGCTCGCAGCTCCGAGTTCATCGCTCACAGCTGTGTTACGAAACCGCGACTTTCCGCGGTTTATACTCGCGGACTTCCAATTTGTAATCCTGCGGCTTCTGTGCCTCGTGCGGATGCTTGTCGCCTTTGTACACATTCAGCTTCGACAGCATGTGCGCCGCCAGCTTGTTCTTGGGCAGCATGCGCTTCACCGCCGCCTCGATCACCGCCTCGGGCTTGCGCACCAGGCGCTTGCTGTACGCTTCCGTCCGCAGGCCGCCCGGATATCCCGTGTAATGGTGATACTGCTTCTGCTCCGCCTTCATGCCCGTCGTGCGGATCTTCTCGGCGTTGATCACGATCACGTGATCGCCGGTATCGAGAAACGGCGTATACCGCGGATTCTCTTTGCCCATGAGGATGCGCGCCACCTCTGAAGCCAGCCGCCCCAGCGTCTGCCCGTTCGCATCCACGACGTACCACTTGCGCACAATTTCCCCCTGTTTGGGGAAATACGTTGACATCGGAACTCTCCCAAGATTTGAAAAAAGGCTGCGAAAGAAAACCGCTCGTTGATTCCCCTGACGAGGACGCCAGGACCATCAGGCGGGCAACCACACTTCTACCAAAGTCTTAACGATAGCGTAGTCCGCAAACTCTTGTCAACGCTATGTTACCGCCGGAATTCACCCCACAAATACGTCCCTCCGCGCCTGCAGTTTCTCAGCGCGGGTTTCTCAGCGCGCTCTGGATTATAAGCTGAATTCGAGCTTGCCCTGTCCAAGCACCGCTGGCGGGACTCTTCGGAAATCAAAAGAATCTCCTCAACTCCTCCATTCGAACCTGCTCCTTCGCTATCGCCGCCCCAATTCGCTGCATATTCGGGATCTGGTCGGCAGCATCCATCTCCCGCACCTTGACGGGATCAATATCAGTAAGTCCCAAGTTATCCAGACGCTTCCGGGTCAGTCCGATAGTAATCCGCTGATAAGTCACCACCTTGGCAGCAGCGAGGCTGACGTCCATACGCGACAGCGCATTCTCGTCCGGCACGCCCTTCGCCGCCCCGGATGAAGTCATCTCTGCAGTCGCAGACTGCGCCGCCAGAGGCCGCTGCCCGACGATGTGCAGCAGTACGTTCTGCTGTAAATTCGCCTCGTTCATCATCTCCTTGACCACATACTTCCCCCAATCGATGAGGTTATACCCGGAAGCTTTTCCCGGCGGAATGGTGATGGAATTGAATCCTGTTCCAAGCGAAAGCAGCAGCAACCGTTCTGCGCCCATTGGCCACCCGAATCCGTACTCTGGGATAGTGGCCTCGAGTAATAGCTGCAACGCGGGATTGTTGTAGCTACTTACCCCGCCATCGACGAATTCATACCGCTGCTTCTGGCCGGTCTCATCGGGCACGGCAATCGTGTGCGGCGGAAAATACGTGGGCGCCGCCGAACTCGCCCGCACCACCTGCCACAAAGGTAACCCTGCATTATTCTTGAAGAATTTGCTGTTCGGATTGTTGGTGAAGAACCAATCGTTTCCCTGGGTTGCATTCTTCGTGACAATCACGATCTGCGTCCGCAGGCGATCGCTTCCCAGCGTAGTGTCTTCCCCAAGCACCTCCTTCAGGCGCTTCTCCAGCGGACCGCTCGGGTAGCTGTGCCAGAACCGCAGCGGGAAGAAAACTTTCGTGAAGATCTCGTCGCCGAATGCGAGATAAAAATCGCGGAGTTGCCTGGCACTCAATCCCAGAGCCAATCCGGCCGCAAGTATGGCTCCCGTGCTCGTACCCCCAATCAGATCAAAGCGATCGCACAACGGCTTCACCGTCCCCGTAATCTGGTTCAGTTGCTCTTCGATCAGAATGAGGGCTTCGGCGGGAATCAATCCCAGTAACCCGCCGCCATCGATGGCAAGCAGGCGACGGGGACGGTCATTCTGAGGAGTCTGGACTGGCATAGGCCTCCGCCAGGTGCACATCATAACCCTGGAGAAGTTGGCTGGGATTGGGGATATGCCGCAGTTCCGGAAATCGGAATCTCTACTCGTAGGCCAGCGCTTCGATCGGATCTCTCTGCGCCGCTTTGAACGCGGGATACAATGCCCCCGCCAGCGCGCCGGCAATCGCTATGATGGTCGCCCGCATCACCCACAGATTGCTCCAGTAAAGCCGCTGTACCGGACGTTCGTACATGATGATGCGCCGGGTCACCAGGCTGAGCAGGATTCCCGCCGCGATCCCCAGCACTGCCAGCAGCAGCGTCTCGCGCAACACGACGTTCACGATGTACGCCTTCGAAGCGCCAATCGACTTCAGAATTCCAATCTCCCGCGTTCGCTCCATCACCGCCGTGTACATGGACTGGAAAATCACCAGGAAACCCACCACCACGGCAATGCCGATCACGATCTCGATGGCGACGTTAAATCCGGGAAGGTTTTCCGGCGTCATCATCGACAGATACTCTGCCATCGAGCGGACCGCATACTGCTCCATGCCCGGCCTTTCCTTGATCGCCTGGGCCACCGCTTCCATGTTGCCCGGATTGTCGAGCTTGACATAGAAAACGGAGGCGCGCCCTTCCGCGCTCACCAGATCCTGCATCGTCGACAACGGCAGAAACTTGCGCCCGCCCTTGCCATGGGGAACGATGCCGCAGATGCGGAACGGATTGTTCAGCACCTCGATCGTGTCCCCGACGCTCTTCTTATTCATGCTCGCGAAATAGTCGTCCACGATCACATCCTTCGGCCCCTGAAACGGACCTCCGGAGAAATAGTGGAACCGGGGAGGCAAGTTATCGAACGTCGCGAGATCAATCCCGTAAACGATCTCCAAAGGCTTCTGGCTGAATGCCCAGATCACAGGCGCCGCCACCGTCACATGCGGGATACGCCGCAGCACTTCGCCCACCTTCACCGAAATGGGCGCTCCCGACATGCCTGCCAGCGCCGACGAACCGGGCGGCATCACCATCAAGTCCGCTCCCACCCCAAGCTGGCTCTCCCGCGACCCAGTCAGATAGCCGTAAAAAACGGCAACCACCAGCAGGATCATCGCGACTTCCAGTGCGATCGCGCTAACCGTCACGATCGACCGGGTAGGCCGGTGCGCCAGGTTGGCAACCACCATCTTGTTAATCATAAAAATGACAGCAACTCGTCCCAAGAAATAAAAGCCCTGAGGGTGCCCCACTCTTGTCCCCGCGTTTTTTGCGGGGACAGGGTGGGGTTTTTGACTTTGAGTCCCTGAATTAGGGTGGGGCTTTTGACTTTGATTTCTCCCTGAATTAATGACGTCCCGGCAGAGGCGCCAGCACCAGGCTGGACTGCGGCCGGTCCAGATGCACCACCTGCGCTCCCGCAGGTTCCTGCAGCACGAACTGGTCATCCCGCAGCGGCGTGTTGATGTCCACCTTCAGCATGTTGAGGGTAATGTCGTACTCCTCCTGCGGCCGGTAAATCTGGATTCGCGACGGGAAGCTGACCCCGGAAAAATCCTTGTACTCCGCGTATTTCGCATCCGTCGCGATCTTGCCATCTTCGCTGTAGATGAACTGCTCGTGCGGCTTCAGATCGGTCCGGCTGAAGATAATTTTCCTCTCCAGAATCCAGGAGCCGTTCGCGGCCTTCTTGATCACCGTCAACTCGTAATCCTCCTGCAGCACGCGATGGCCTTTCCCGTCATGCAGGGTTTCGTAGCCGTTTTCCAGGACCGCAATCTCATCCTTCGGATCGATGCGCCGGATCAGCAGCGCCTCATAGATATTCTGCGGCCGGATGTTCTCCATCGGCTGATCCACATTCGGGCTCATGATCTGGTTCTTGCCGATGACAAACTTGTTCTTGGGAGGAATCCAGAGCTTGAAGTTCTGCCCGTCGCTCACCATGTCGAACGCCGTGGTGCGCACGAACGGCATCAATCCGATCATGTGCAAGGCGTCCGGCCTTTTCGCCAGCACGTAGCCGCGAATTTCCTTGTAATCGGTGACGTGCCCCTTCTTCATCCCCCCGGCGGAGCTGTCGATGTCCACCGTCGCTTTCAGGGAATGAATGGACTCAGCCTGCTGATTGAGGCTGTCAATCAGCTCCTGCTGCGTCGCCTCCTGCAGGGGGGCCTTGGAGTACTGATCCTCCACCGGACGTGTCCGCAGGAACACTCCGCAGCCCGTCATCCACATCGCTGCCAGACATAAGGGCGCCAACCAAAACGAACTACGTCTCATGAAGTTAAAAGGATGCCTCCACCGACATTTGAGTATACCGCGTCAAAAAAGGTTCAAAACCCCCCGCATAACTTTCCCCCAGTACCCGCCCCGATGCCCCACCCCAACACCCCGGTAATAAGTATGTTTTTTGCGAGAAGCAAGCCCCCGAGGTCCAGTCCGTAAAGCTCCCCCGCTCCCCACCCCCAACCCGAAGCCGCATCACCATCGTCAGGATCGACCTTTTCCAATCTCGTCTAAACTGTTGCCTATTGTGCGAAAGATCCTCTGGATATTGGTGATTGCGGTGCTCGGCGCAGCAGGTTGGCTGGCTTGGGCCCTGTTGATGCCCGTCGAACCTCCCGGCCAGACGGTCGTGCTGCTTCGCCCCGGATCCTCCACCCGCCACATTGCCGCCCAACTGAAGGCCGCGGGAGTCATCCGCAGCCGGAACGCCTTCATCCTGTGGCACTACTACCATCATGGCCGCTCGTTAAAGGCCGGCGAATATCTCTTCGACAGAGCCGCCAACATCATCGACATCCAGAAACGCCTTCGCCGCGGGGACGTCTACTTCCATACCGTCGTCGTGCCGGAAGGCTTCACTATCTTCGACATTTCCCGCGCCGTGGAAGCCGCCGGACTGGGCTCCGCCGACGAATTCCTCAACGTCGCCCGCTCCCACACCAGCCTCGTTTCCGACATCGATCCCCAAGCTCACTCCCTGGAGGGATACCTTTTCCCCGATACCTACCAGTTCTCCCGCATGATGACCATGGAGGAGATGGCGAGCGCCATGATCCGCCAGTTCCGCCAGGTCGCCGCCCAAATCGGCCTTACTCCCAATGCGCCTCCCGGGGCCGCCACTCCCGGCTACTCCTTGCACGAAATCGTCACCATGGCGTCAATAGTCGAGAAAGAGACCGCGGTCGCGGAAGAGCGCCCCCTGGTCGCCAGCGTCTACTACAACCGCCTGAACCGGCGGATCGCCCTCGCTGCCGACCCCAGCATCATCTATGCCGAACTGATTGCGGGCACATACCAGGGGGCATTGCACCACGCCGATATGCAGTTCTCCTCCGCCTACAACACCTACCGTCACCCCGGCTTGCCGCCCGGCCCCATCGCTAATCCCGGCCGCGGCGCCCTGGAAGCCGCCATGCATCCTGCCCAAACCGATTATTACTATTTCGTTGCCGACGCCCAGGGCCATCACCGCTTTGCACGTACCCTGGAAGAGCACAATAAGAACGTAGTCGCCTATCGGAAAGCAGTAAGGGATCACCACCAATAGCACGTAGGGACGGCCGACCAGCAGAGTGTAGGGACGGCCGACCCCGGCGGAATGTAGGGACGGCCGACCCCGGCCGTCCAGCGGAGTGTAGGGACGGCCGCCCCGGCCGTCCAGCGGAGCGAAGCTCCGCAGCCACCCTGAACCATTACAGGGAGAACGCCCCCAGCCCGCCCAGCACCCGCCGCTTCCCCGACCTCTTACGCCCGCCCATACCCAACGACAGATCCTCTTTATAATGCCTGCGTGCCTCCCAATTCCGGCCTGACCCACCGCATACTCGGTCTTGATGTCGGGGCAAGGAGAATCGGAGTTGCCATCTCCGATCCACTTGGCATCACCGCGCAAGGTCTGGAAACCCTGCATCGCAGAAACAAGAAGAATGATTTCGCCTACTTCCACCGCCTGATCCGGGAGTACGACGTCAAGGAGATCGTAGTCGGCCTCCCCCTGCGCATGAGCGGTGCGGAGGGCATCCAGGCAGAAAAGATCCAGGCCTTCGCCGAAGATCTCCGCAGGCACTTCAAACTCCCAGTCCACCTCTGGGACGAACGCCTGACCTCCGCCCAGGCCAACCGCCTCCTCCGCCAGACCGATCTCTCCATCGAAAAGCGCGGGCAGGCCGTGGACCGTATGGCCGCCATCCTGATCCTCCAGGGATGGATGGAAAGCCGCGCCACGCATGCCGCCGCGCCGCCGGAGCAGGGATCAAACCCGGGACCCGATCCCAACTCCGCGCCCTGAAGTTCGCACCTAACCCCTGCTTTCCCAACCATCTACCTGTCTTGCCTTCCCTCCCCGCCAGGAGTAGCATATTTATAGTAGTTACAAGCTGTTCCCCGCTAACCCTCCGCCTCACTGGTGCCTGACTATGAGCAGTGCCGACTTGAATTTTCACATTGGCGACAAGGTTGTCTATCCTAATCACGGTGTAGGAATCATCGAACAGATCAGCAGCCGATCCATTGGTACGACGGTGGAGAGGTTCTACCTCTTAAATATCAAGGCCAGCAGCCTTAAAGTCATGGTCCCGTGTAATAACGCCGGCAGTGTGGGCCTGCGCCGCGTCGTTCGTAATGGGGAAATTCAGAAAGTGCTCGACCTGCTTTCCGTGGCGGAAAGCAACGGCAATGGCGACTGGAAGGATCGTTTCAAGGAAAACTCCGACCGCATGCGCACCGGATCCCTGCTGGAAGTTGCCGGAGTCCTGAAACGCCTGATCGCACTGCACCAGGCCAAGCCGCTTTCCTTCCGCGAAAAAAAGATGCTGGAGCGCGCTCGCTACCTTCTAGTGAGTGAACTGGCAATGGCGCGCAACTGCGAAGAGACTAAAGTAGAGGAACTGCTCACCGCCGCCCTGGCGAAATGCAAGCTCCGCTTCCCGGAAGCCTCAGAATTCCAGGCCTGACAGCCAGTAATGGAATCTGAAATCGGAAGAAGTGAGCGGAAGATTCTGAAATCTAAAATCTGAAATCTACAATCTAAAATCTACAAACGCCTTCTGCCCAATCGCTCTTCCCGAAGTCCCCGCCCTACTCCCCGCGTATCACGCGCGCATCCGACCCGTCGCCCGAGACTTCCCACAACCGGGTCGTATTCCCCTGCGGGTCTTTGACCGTAAATCGAATCCGCTTTCCATCCGCCCCGAACCGCGGAGCCTCCACCAGTCCGGCCGCAGCACTATAGACCTGGCGTGCTGTGCTCCCCGGCCCCTCCGCCAGGTAAAGCGCCGATCCTTGCGCAAACACCAGCCGCTTGCCGTCCGGAGACCATGAGGCATTGTGGGCCTTCAGCTCGATAACCCGTTCTGCCGTGCCCGGCGCCTGCTGCAGCGAACCGTCCGCTTCGGAGGAAACCAGCAGATTCGCTCCAGCTCCCCGGCCGGCCCCTCGCGCCTCATCCCCTTTGTTCACACCCGAGATCACGATCATGGCCACAACGGTGATTGCGGCCAGGACCAGCCGAGTCTTGAGCTCTGACATTTCTGTGCGTGTAGCCCGCATGCAGAAATGCTAATGTTTGTCGCCCACAGCAAAAATCGAAAATACGCCGTCCAGATTACGCCAGTAACGCTCGCGAAGCCCGCGCGCTGCCCGCAACCGGAATCAGCCCCGGCGGGGCGAAAGAAACGATCTCAGCACTCCACGCAACTCCGCGCCCGTTCCAGCAGCAGTTCCCGCTCCCGCGCATTGCGCGTGATCGACGCCGCCCGCTCGAACTCCGCCCTCGCCTCCTGGACGCGCCCGAGTTTGCGCAGCAAGTCCCCGCGCACGCTGGGCAGCAGGTGATAGCCGCTCAAGGCAGGCTCATCCTGCAGCCGGTTCACCAGTTCCAGGCCGGCCTCCGGGCCAACGGCCATGCTCACCGCCACCGCCCGGTTCAACTCTATGACCGGAGACGGTGCGACCTCAGCCAATTCTCCGTACAGGGCCGCAATCCTTGCCCAGTCCGTTTCTGCGCTACTTTTCGCCCGCGCATGACAGGCCGCAATCTCCGCCTGGATGACATACGGCCCGCGCCTCGCGCTCGTCTTTTCCGCGCGGGCCAGCGCCGACAGTCCTCGATGAATCAGCATCTGGTCCCAGTTCGCCCGGTTCTGATCCGGCAGCAGGATCGGTTCTCCGCCGGGGCCCACTCGCGCTTTCGTGCGCGATGCCTGAATCTCCATCAATGCCACCAGCCCATGCACCTCGCCTTCGTCCGGAACCAGTTCCGCCAGAATCCGTCCCAGCCGCAGCGCATCTTCGCACAGCCCCGGTCTCATCCAGTCGTCTCCCGAAGACGCCGAGTACCCTTCGTTAAAGATGAGATAGACGACCTGCAATACCGAGGCAAGCCGGGCGGTGAAATCCGCTCCCCGCGGCACTTCAAACGGAACCTGCGCCTCGCTGAGCGTTCGCTTTGCCCGTACGATGCGCTGCGCAATCGTGGACTCGGAAACCAGGTAAGCTCGCGCAATCTCGTCGGTCGTCAGCCCGCCCAGCAGCCGCAGCGTCAACGCCACCCGCGCTTCGGTCGACAGCACCGGATGGCACGCGATGAAGACCAGCCGCAGCATATCGTCGCCGATCGTGTCATCCATGGCAGCCGCAAGGTCCGGTACCTGCATTTCCTTCTCGGCCATCTCCCGGCCAAGATCTTCGTGCTTGCGGTCAGCCAGCGTGCCGCGGCGAAGAAAATCGATGGCTCGATGCTTCGCCGTCCCCATCAGCCAGGCTCCCGGATTTTCCGGAATCCCGCTCTCCGGCCACTTCTCCAGCGCCACAACCAGTGCGTCCTGCGCCAGTTCTTCCGCCACCCCCACATCGCGGACGATGCGAGTCAGCCCGGCAATCACCCGGGCCGACTCGATCCTCCACACTGCCTCAATCGTGCTGTGAATGTCGGTAGCGGTCACAACTACCGATCACACCATGTTCACGCCTTCAGCGCAACCTCGCGATCCGCCTGAGGGCCGCAGTTCAAGTCGCCCCCTGGCTCGTACAGCTGGCGCAACTCGCATTCCCCTTCTCCCGCCACCTGCAGGAACTTCCGCGCCAGTTCGATGGCCTCTTCTTTCGAGTTCGTCTTCAGGATGGCGAACCCGCCCACCAGTTCTTTTGCCTCGGTGAACGGCCCATCCGTAACGTTGATCTTGCCGCCGGACCGGCGAACGCGAGCTCCCAGCGCACTCGGCAAGCAGCCCTCGGTTGCCACCAGCCATCCCGCCTTCATTCCCTCTTCAATCAGTTTGCCCATCGACGCCATTTCTTCCTGCGTCGGAGGGGTGGATCGCTCGGCCGTCTTGTAGATGCTCAGAAATTTCATTGCATGCTCCTTAACTTTGAATTCGCAGCGCCGGCTTCTCGCCTTCGGCGCCTCCATCTTTACGTCGATTCGCGATTCGCCACTTCGACACAGACCGCGCGCTCAGCTGACTTTTTTCGCCGCGATCTGCTCCCGCAAGCGCCGATCCCTCTCTTTCAACTCCGGAGTGAACGTAACCCCCAGGTCCGAAGTCTCGAACACCGGCCGGATCTCCACCTCCGCGCCCCCGCCGAACGGAGCACGCTTCAGCCACTCCACCGCTTCCTCCATGGACCGCACCTGCCACAACCAG
>Ga0070741_10012180_pt1 | contig 15625 bp, 16 predicted proteins | sample Coa_R1_4_FD_66440 | JGI IMG/M metagenome (GOLD analysis project Ga0070741, IMG submission 66440) | Surface soil microbial communities from Centralia Pennsylvania, which are recovering from an underground coalmine fire - Coalmine... | ecosystem: Environmental > Terrestrial > Soil > Unclassified ... | reverse complement strand
CGCGTTACCCGCGTCACCAAAGCCACTGCCGCTCAAGTCGCTGCCCACGCCATGACCGCACCGCAACGCGTTACCCGCGTCACCAAAGCCACTGCCGCCGAGGTCGCCGCACACACCGCAGCGATTCCGCAAAAAGTCACGCGCGTGACGCGCGTACAGGCATCACAAGCGGCAGCCAATTCCCAAGCACTGCTCGAATTTGATGCGACAACCGGCGGCTATCGCATCAACGAAAACGCAGCGCTCTAACGACTACGGCTCTTTCCTTCTTTCTCCGGGCAGGTGGGCGGCGCGCAAAAATGCGGTGCATTCGCCCACCTGACCTTTTATATTGCAACGCGCCGCCACCACAATTCACATGAACGAACCCGCCGACACACCGAATCTGGCAGAGCAGCTGCAAAAACTCGTCCTTGCCATTCAAGCCAGTGGACGCGCTCTGTTTCCATCATCGAATGACGAACTCTTGCAGACGATTGTCGAAGCCGCCGCGCGCATTTTTGGCGCGGCAGCCGCGTCCATCGCGCTGGTGGACGACCGCGCGGGCGAATTGGTTTTTCGCGTGGCGTACGGCGCGGGCAGCGAGACGGTCGTCGGCATGCGCATTCCGCTCGACCAGGGCATCGCGGGCTATGTCGCCAACACCGGGCAACCGATTGCGATTGCCAACGTGCAAAATGACCCGCGTTTCGCGCGCGACACCGCGCAGCGCACGGGATACGTGCCGCGTTCCATTTTAGCCATGCCGCTGATAACGAACGACCGCGTGATTGGCGTGATCGAAGTCTTGGATAAAATCACTTCACCCTCTTTTGGGATGCAGGACATGGAACTGCTCGGTTTGTTTGCGCGGCAAGCGGCGATTGCAATTCATCAATCACAGAATCTCGATGCGCTCGACGACGCGTTCATACAGCGTTTGCACGCGCTGGTTTCACCCGAAGCGGGGGTGGACATTCAACGCGCAATGCGCCGCGACGACGCCTCGCGGCGAAACGAGGTGTTGCAACTTGCCGCATTGTTTCAGTCCATCAGCGCGTTGGGCGAAGCGGAACGACGCGCGTGTCTCAAGATTTTGGAAGCGTTTGGAGAATATGCGCGGCGATGAGCGAACTCCGTCCCGCCTGGTCCAATCAATTCACTGCCGACGTTTTGCGCGCGCTGCGCGCGTTCGGTCCGCTTGCGTCTATTACGCGCGAGTGGGCGTGGGGCGGCGCGACCGGTAAAGGTGTGCGCGTGGCGGTGATTGATTCCGGTGTGGAATTTGACCATCCGTGGCTGGACGACTGCGTCAAGGGGGGGGTGATTGTCGAATCCGACGGGCGGCGCAAAGAGGGCGTGAAAATTTCGGATGACCCGCAGCCGCGCGATTTGTTCGGGCACGGCACGGCGTGCGCGGGCATCATTCACAAACTCGCGCCCGACGCGGAAATTTATAGCGTGCGCGTATTGGGCAGAGATTTGACCGGACGCGCGCTGCAGTTTGCGGGCGGTTTACGTTGGGCGATTCAAAACGGAATGCACGTGATGAATCTGTCGCTCAGTACGTCGAAACAAGAATACTATGCGCTGTTTCACGAAATCGCGGACGAAGCGTATTTCAAAAATATCTTGCTCGTTTCGGCGGTGAACAACATTCCCGCGCCGAGTTATCCTTCGCTTTACGCTTCGGTCATTTCCGTTGCCGCGCATGAAGGGCATGACCCGTTCACCTATTATTACAATCCCGAACCGCCCGTCGAATTTGGCGCGCCCGGCATTGATGTCGAGGTCGCGTGGGCAAATTCGAGCATGACCACAAGCACGGGCAACAGTTTCGCTGCGCCGCACATCACGGGCATTGCAACGCTGATTCGCAGCAAGCATCCCGAATTGACGCCGTTTCAAATCAAGACAGTGTTGTATGCGTGCGCGTCGAATGTCACACATCAGACGAACGGGAATTGATTCGTGTCCACGCGCAGCAATTCTTGCTCGTTTGCTTAACCCTTGAGAAAATCTTTCGCGCCTTGCTGCATCAGCGAATGCGTGGACACCAAAATAAAATTGGCGCCCTTTTGAATCTGCTTTTGCGCGAGTTCGCCGGTCGAAGCGGGAATGCCGACGGCGAGTTTTGCGCCGCGCGCGAGCGCGGTGGCTTCGGCAATCAAATCCTGCACTTCGGGATGATTCGCGCCGTCCGGAAAACCCATTGCCAATGCCAAATCGCGCGGTCCAATGCAAATGCCGTCCACGCCCTCGAGCTGCACAATCTCGTTCAATTCTTGAAACATTTCCGGTTCCTCGAACTGCGGCAGCACCAACATTTGTTCATTGGCAAAGCGCACATAGTCGGCTTGCAACATGCGCCCCAGAAAAAAATCATTCGCGCGCGCCGGTCCCAAACTGCGCGTGCCCTCCGGCGGAAAGCGCACCGCATTCACCAGCGCGCGCACTTCATTCGCGTTTTTCAAGCCCGGCTGCATCACGCCCAACATGCCGATATCGAGATAATTCATAATCAATTTCGGGTCGAATTGCCCCGGACGAATCAACGGCGTAATGTCCACACTTTCGCACGCGCGCGCGACGTTCTCCGCTTGGCTGATGCTGACGGCGCCGTGTTCCGCATCCAGCATATAAAAATCGAAACCAACCAAGCCGCACCATTCCGCGAGCAGCGGGTCGGCGCTCAAAGAAATCAAACCGAACACCGCATCGCCGCGGCGCAATTTCGTTTTGGTCTTGTTTTCGCGAAGCATAACTTCCTCCGTGTGTATTGTACAGCAATCCACTTCCCAACTCTGCCGCGTTGAACGGCGCGCGCAAAAACATTATCCGTCCTGCTCAAGCGCCGCAATCCACGCATCGGGTTCAAAGGGACGTTCGAGTTGGTCACAAATGACGCGCCAGCGATCGTACATTTCGGGGAGGTGCAGCAAAGGCACATAACCCAATTTGAAATAAATGTGGATCGCGGGCAGCCGCCAATGTTCCGTAAAAAGGTGAACTTGGCGATAGCCGGCTTGAAGCAAGCGCGCTGTCGCCGCCGCGCACACCGCCGTGCCTAACCCTTTGCCGCGATGCGCGGGGTCGGCAGCCACCCAACCCAATTCGCCGCCGGATGGATGCAGGTCGGAAGAATCGTCCAATCCCATCGCGGTGGCAGCCAATCGCCCATCTGCTTGGTGAATACACATGTACCAACTCGCTGGAACGATACGTTGGAGCCACGGCTGTAGACGGTCGGGAGCCCACGCGCCCCAGTCTTGCAAATTCAGCACGCGCAGAAATTCGGACTCGTCGCCGGGTTGAAACGTTCGCAATGTATATCCCGGCGGCAAATGCGGCGCGGGCAGCATCGCAAAACGCGCGCGCGGCAAGACCATTTGCAATTGGACGTAGGGAATATTCTCACTCATGAGTACGGTGCCCGATTGTAGCATGGGCAATGCAAATTGCAACCGCCGCGGCATTGCAAAAAGCGATTGACAAATTCGGGGCGCCCGTTTAGACTCGACGCATCCACTAGTGCATTATTAACCAACTTGTTTTGGGTGAGTGCTCGGGCAAGGCGCATTTCTAAACGATTCATACTCTTGGATGCACAAGAGCTTGGCTAATGCTGCACTAGTGCAACCAAATGAAACGGCGGGGTTACGCCTTTTTTCTTGCCCGTATAACTCGGCGCGATTGCGCATCCATATTCGCGGATGAACTCCATCCGAACAATTTCATCATGTTGTTGCACTACCATTTCATCCAACCAAGGGGGCATGCATGTTCAAACAAAAATTTGTGCGCGGCGGCGTAGCCGCGTGCGTACTCGCGAGCATTCTCGTTTCGGCGGCGTTCGCGGGCAAAACCGGTCCCGGCGCGAGCACCGGCGCCGCGCGCGTCTTTTTTCCAAATCCCGTCGCGTCGCTCCAAGACGAATCGCTGACCGACCAAAAGGACGCGGACTATGCGGCGCTCCAACCCGCGTATCACATCGTCACGCTGACCAATCTCGACGGCAGCGGCTTTTTGCGCGGCGATTGGGCGACGGTCGTGAGCGAAACGGGCAATCCCGCATATTCGCCCGACAATACATTCCTCTACAATCGCCATCAAGATGAATTCGAACAAGTGATGGCGTACTATTGGATTACCGAAGCGCAAAAATATATCCAATCGCTCGGTTTTGGTTCGACGTATCGTCCGGTCAACATGAAGACGCAAGCGGTGCGGATCAATCAATGGGGTTTGGACAATTCGTTTGCGACGGACCATCCGAAAGACGAACTGCGCTTTGGCAAGGGGGGGGTGGATGACGCCGAGGATGCCGAAGTGATTTTGCATGAATACGGACATGCGATTCATTTCGCGCAGAATTTCAGTTTTGCGACGGAAGAGGCGGGCGCCATCAGTGAGGGCTTTGGCGATTATTGGGCGGTGACGGTAACGAATGTGATTGCGCCAACGCCGGACGCGCCGTGTGTGGCGGATTGGGATTCGGTTTCCTACACGCGCACTGTGCCCCACTGCCTGCGCCGCGTGGACACGGATTTGCATTATCCGCAGGACTTGAACGGCGAGGTGCATCACGACGGGCAAATTTGGTCGCGCGCGCTGTGGGACATTCGCAATGCTCTGGGCAACGTCAAAGCGGACACCATCATCTTGCAAGCGCAATTTGATTTCGACGGTTCGAGCATGAAAACGCTGGCGACCAGCACAGTGAATACCGCGCAGCAATTGTACGGCAATGCGGCGGCGAACAAGGTGCGCGCTGCGTTTCAAGACCGCGGCATTTTGCCCTGAACGCAGCGCCGCGCGAGAAAACGAAAGGGGACACAGGTTTTGCCTGTGCCCCTTTTTTTTCGAATACTTTGCCCCTACTTGCACCGCACGACGCGCAAACCTTTGGCGCGCGCGTGGGCGTGTGATACAATCACTAAATCCGCGCAATGCTTACGCTTATGAAAATTTCCAAAATGCTTTCGTCATTGTCATTGAATACGGTGCGGTGGATTTGTGTTCCGCTGATGACCGGGCTTGGCGCGCTGTGGCTCGCGTGGCGCGGTCCCGTCCCCATCATGAGCGGGACGACGCCGCTGCCAGGATTCGTGCCCGAATGGTACATGTTGACCGCGTTTCCCATTTTGGGCATGCTGCTCGCGGATTGTTTTATTTTAGCGATGCAGCCGCGCCGACATTGGGCAGCGTTGGAACTCGCTATTCAAATCGCGCTCCTATTTGCTCTTTCGAGCTTGCGCCTCAAGTTTGGAATTATCTTGAGTGGACATACACTTTTGTTTGCGTATTTCATCGTGCGTCGTATGGGCGTACCCTTCCCTCCGCGCGCGGTGCGGCGTTTCGACCTGCTCGCTGCCGGCGCGCTGCTCCTCCTCACCAGCTATGTCAAAGTCGCGTGGTGGCACGACCTCTCCACACTGACAAGCGGCATCGTGATAGGCGGATTGTTGGCGCTAGTCTCGGTTTTCATCTTGCGCGCGTGGAGACTATTTCCATCCGCGCATCCGCTCGAGGTTTGGCGCATCAAGCCAACCCGCGCGCAAGACACAGAGCGAATATATTGAATGCGATGCGCCAATTCTTCGCCCTTTTCATTCCGGCGGTGCAGCACGCGCACGCGCGCGTTTCGCGCGGCAAATTCGTCCGCGATTTTTTCTATCCCGTCGGGCGAGTTGTCGTCCACACTCAAAAGTTCAATGTTTGCCGGCAGCGCGAGAATTTGCGCGACCAAATCGGGCAAGTTTTCACGTTCGTTGTAGTCGGCGCCATGACCATGACGCGCGGCGCGACTGTTTCACGTGCGGGGCAAACGTTTTGTTCGACGCGCGCGTTATTGCTGCTTCACACATTCGCACTCACCCGCGCTTGCATTCGGTTTTGATACAGGCGCGCGAGTTTTGGCAAAACCGCTTCCGATGCCTGCGCGTGCGTCCACGTCCACAGGACCGCGAGGAGCCAAAACAAAAACACGCCGTAGAATTTGTACGATTGAATCAAGCCCCAACTCGTGGTACGCAAATTGTCTTCATTGCCCCACGCCACAGGAATCACCGCGAGGCACAGCGCGAGCCACCACCACGCGGACGCGTGCGCGCGGCGAAATTCGCCGAGCCAGAGCGCAAACGGAAACAGCAATAGCGTCTCGTAATGCATCCATGAATCGGGACCGATGAGCAGCGCGAGCGGCACGCCGATGGCGAACGCACAGCGCGGACGACTATCGCGCAGCAGTGTCAACAGCGTGATGCTCAAACTCACCACAATCGCCGCGTAACTCAGCCACGTCGCCACGGGCACAACGGTCACGCGTACGGGGTCCGCCGTCGCGCCGTTCACAAACCAGCGCGCAAAAAAGGCGAAAAAGGATTGATTCTCTAACCACGCGGTCGAACCCGAAAGATGCGGAAAAATTTCGAGCCAAAATTGGCGTTGCAAATCCCAACCGCCGAGCCATACCGAGAACAGCGTCAGTCCGACGAGCGTTGCCAACAAAGCGATGACCGCGCGCCACGCGCCGCGCAGAATGAAATATGGCAGAATCAAAATGGGATAGATTTTGAGCATGACGGTGATGCCAATGCTCACGCCGGCAAGCCATTCGCCGCGCGGCGGGCGCGTCATGCCCACATATGCGAGAATGAACAGGACGAGAATGAGAAATTCGTGTTGGGGTCCGTTCAGCGTGTCGAGACTGGGTTGAAACGTGAGAAACACCAACGCGAGCAGGAGATATGGAATGGAGAGGAACGGAAATTGTTCGAGACGCGTGAGGAGCAAAAACGCGGCGAAATACAGTCCAAGTCCGATGACGGCATAGAGGCGCGCGAGCGTTATCCAGTCAAAGCGCGTGAGCGGTGCGAGCAGTTGGTCAGCCAGCGGGGGAAATTTATAATAGCCGCCAAACGGCGCGTCAAAAAGTCCGCGCAGATACGGGCTGTGCCCTTGCGCGAGACGCTGCGCGGAGTGAAAGAGAATATCAAAATCCGTAAAGCCGCTGCTGCGAATGATGTCGAGAGCTTGTGTACCAAACCATATTGCAGCGAACAGTACGCCAATCCAGACCGTGAAACGAAGGGCGCGGGAATTTTGCAGCCGCGCCGCGAAACCCGAGTCGCGTTGCAACGTCTATGCTCCCCAGGGTAAGAGAGAACCAATGCCAGACAAAGGAACCCTGCCATGACGTGAAATTAAACTAATTCATTATAGCGACCAATTCTTGGCACAAGATGAAAAAGAGATAAGTTCAGCCTTTGCGCGCGTGGAGAGTTGTTGTGGACACTCACTTCGCGTTGCCACCAAATGCGGCGCTGCGACTGCCGCAAAATGTATGTACAGGCGGATGTCATTTCGAAGCAGAGTTGCGACGAACTGCGGCGCCGAAATCTTGCTTGGCGCGGATGGATGAGATTTCTCTCTCTCGACTGCGCTCGAGACCGCTGCGCCGAACTTGGCATGTCGAAGAGACTGAGACATCTCGCTCCGCTCGATGTGACAAGTGCTGCGCATCCCGCAGCCCGCGTGGGCTGGGTATCTCGAAATGACAGTGGGGACAACCTTGCAACAGCCCTGAACATGGCGCGAATTCCAGTGGAAATTTCCTTGATGCTATGATATAGTATGGCTTGCGAAAATCGTTTGACAATGATCGGTCAAATGCAAGCACTGCCGCAAAGAATGATTACGCTCAAGAGCAACGCAGAAGGCATTGTAATCACCTTAAGCGACGGACCGTGGTCCAAAGTCCTCGCCGAGTTGGCGCTCGAGCTCGAACGCCCGCGCGTGGTCGAGTTGTTTCGCGGGCAGCGCGTCCGCATCGAGACCGGCGAACGCGCGCTGACGCCGCTTCAAGTGGAAGAATTGGCATGGCTGCTCGAACTGCATGATATGAAGTTCGAATGGGGCGGCAATGGGACGCAGACGCAATTGCCCGGTTTAGAACAAGCGCGCCAACTCCTGCCGGCATCTGCGCAAAACGTTGCGATTTGGGAAGATGCGGCAATGTGTCCGCGCACATTGCGTTCGGGGCAGGCAATTCGCTACGCGGGACACGTCGTGGTGATTGGCGATGTGAATGCGGGCGCGGAAATTGTCGCGGCGGGGGATGTGCTGGTATGGGGCAAATTGCGCGGGGTCGTCCACGCGGGCGCATCGGGAAACGACAGCGCCATTGTGTGCGCTTTGCGCATGGAATCGGCGCAGCTGCGCATCGGTAATCATATTGCACGTGCGCCGGATGAATGGAAACAGTCACAGCGCGGACCCGAAGTCGCGCGCGTACGCGACGGACGTATCGTCATCGAAGCATGGAATTTGAAAGAATAAGGAAAATGCGGAGTTCGGATTTCGGAAATCGGGTTGGTTACTGGTACGCTTCTAAATCCGCATTCCGCATTCCGCCATCCAAATCGTATGTCCGGCACAGTCGTTACAATCACTTCCGGTAAAGGCGGCGTGGGCAAGACCACGACCACTGCCAATCTCGGCGTCGCTTTAGCGAAACGCGGCAAACGCGTTGCCTGCGTTGACGCGGATATCGGGTTGCGGAATCTGGATGTGGTGCTCGGGTTGGAGAACCGCATCGTGTACGATATTGTGGACGTGGTCGAAGGACGCGCGCGCTTGCGCCAAGCTTTGATTCGCGACAAACGCCTGCCCGAGCTCCAGATGCTGCCTGCCGCACAAACGCGCGACAAGACGGCAGTCAACCCGCAGCAAATGCTCAAGTTGGCGGATGACCTCAAAAATGAATTCGATTTTGTTTTGGTGGATTCGCCTGCGGGCATCGAGCATGGTTTCAAAAATGCGGTGGCGCCCGCCGACCGCGTGCTCATTGTGACCACGCCCGAAGTGAGCGCCGTACGCGACGCCGACCGAATTATCGGCATGGTGGAAGCGGCGGAAAAACCCAAGCCCATGCTGATTCTCAATCGTCTGCGCCCGGGCATGGTCAAACGCGGCGATATGTTGGCGACCGAAGACGTGCTGGAAATTCTGGCGATTGACCTCATTGGGATTGTGCCCGAAGACGAAAGCATTATTACTTCAACCAATCGCGGCAATCCGGTTGCCTTTGAAGCCAAAAGCCAGGCGGGGCAAGCCTACGCGCGCATTGCGGCAAGACTCTTGGGCGAAGACGTGCCCTTTGCGGTTTTTGACGACAACTCGAATTTATTTTCGCGGCTGCAAAAATGGTTTCGCAGTCCGAACGGGGGAGGCGGCGCATGAGTTGGTTTGATTCCCTCTTTAAGCGCAATGAGCCCAGCGCCCAGATTGCCAAGTCGCGCCTCAAGATTGCCATCCAAATTGACCGCAGTAATATTTCGCCCGAGCTCTTGAGGCAGCTGCAAGACGACATCGTGCGCGCCGTGTCCGAACGCATTGACATTGACCGCGAGGGTATGAAGATTACGACCGAGCGCGGCGAAGGCGGTCAGCGTCTCATCGCCGATATTCCCATCAAAAAAGTGCGCCCGCAAGCGGCGGCGGGAGAATAACTCTCTATTGCAGATTGCAGATTTTTCATCGCAGATTGCCAAAGCGCTCATCTGCAATCTGCAATCTGCAATCTGCAATCAAAAATGGTATTACGGGAACGTCGTCTCTTTCAAAATTTCGATTGGTTGTTGATTGTTGCCGTCGGGCTGCTCGTCCTCCTCGGAATTATCCTCATCAACAATACAACTGCCGGCGTCGAAGGTCTTTTTGATACTGCCAACTTGCTGGAAGATTTTACGTTTCGGCAAATCATGTACGCCATCGTCGGCTTTACGATTTTGTTTGTCCTCTCGCAATTGGACTATCGCATCTTTGCCGGGTTGTCGTGGGTGTTTTATCTTGCGATGCTTGCGCTGTTGGGCATCGTCTTTGTGTTGGGACGACTCACGCTGGGCGCGCAGCGATGGATTCCGCTCGGACCGTTTCAGTTACAGCCGTCGGAAATCGGCAAGCTGTTGATTGTGCTCGTGCTGGCAAAATTTCTCGCCGACCACAGCAAGCAGATGGACAAGTGGCGCACGCTCGCGTTTTCGGTCGTCATCATCATCATCCCTACGGCGATGACCTATCTCCAGCCCGACCTCGGCACGTCGTTGATTTTTCTGTTTGTGTGGGGCGTGATGGTGCTCGCCGCCGGTTTGTCCTGGAAACAGCTATTGGTGTTGGGCGCGGTGCTGCTGATTCTCTTGCCGGTGGTTTGGCTGACGATGCAAGATTATCAACGCGCGCGCTTGATCTTGTTCTTGAATCCGAGTTCGGACCCGTTGGGCGCGGGCTATAACGTGACGCAGGCGCGCATTGCCATCGGTTCGGGGCAGCTGCTGGGGCGCGGCATTGGCGCGGGCACACAATCGCAATTGCAGTTCTTACGGATTCGGCACACCGATTTTATTTTTTCCGTCGTCGGCGAAGAATTGGGTTTTTTTGGCGCGGTGTTTTTCTTTGTGCTGTACGCGTTCGTGCTGCTGCGAATGCTGCGCGCCGCGCAAGTTTCGCGTTCGGTGTTCGGACGTTTGACCGCCGTCGGTTTTGCCGCCGCGCTCTTTTTTCAAGCGTTCGTCAATTTGGGCATGAACGTGGGCATCATGCCCGTCACAGGGATTCCGCTGCCGTTTGTGAGTTCGGGCGGCAGTTCGCTCGTGACCTACTTGATGATGATTGGCATCATCCAAAGCATTCTCGCGCACGAAAAATTGTTGGGCTTGCGTACCAAACCGCAACAGGTTTGACAAACCGCAACCGGTTTGACAAATCGCAACCGATGTGAGCAAGCGAGCCCTTTCTCAAAAATTTTCTTTTTGCATTTCCTCCAACTTGCCGCTGCGTTTCAACGCATCAATCACCGCGTTGATTTCATTTCGCAGCGTCGGCGAATCGCGGCGCACGGCGATGACATAATTTTCCCCGACCAGCGGGTCGCCTACCACGCGCCAATCTTGCGCGCCCGCGTCGGCTTCCGCGCGTTGAAAATCATAAAACGCAATCGGGTCCACAATCGCCGCGCGCGCTTCATTTTTTTGCAAGGCACGCAGCGCGTCTTGCGCGGTGTTGTATTCGCGCAATTGCAAAGTGTAACGCTTTTGCCATTTGCGCGCGACACTGTCGCCGTTCGTGCCCAACTCGACCGCGATGGCGCGCCCCTGCAATTTGTCCAAGCCGGTCGTCGTCGTATCGTCGCCGCGCACAATCAAAATCGGTCCGCCGTTGAAATACGCGTGCGAGAAATAGACATCTTGCGTCTTGGCGGGATTGTACGGCAGCGCGGACAAAATCATATCGAATTGTTTCGCGTTCAACGCGTCATACAAACCATCAAAGCCGGTGTACACCCACTGAATTTGCGCGCCCCATTGATTCGCCAATTCTTTTGCCAGCGCCACATCCAAGCCCGACAAATTTCCTTTGCCGTCATCCGCAACGAACGGCGGCGAACTCGGGTCCACGCCGATGCGTACAATTTTTTCGTTTTGAATGCGCGTCCACGTGTCGTCCGGTTTCGGCGGCGCGGCGGGAACGAGCCAAGTGAGCGCGAGATACGCGAGAATCGCGAGCGCGAGGATGGCAAGCGGAAGCGAACCGACGCGGAAATTTCTAATTTGCGATTTTCGATTTTCAATTTTCGATTTCATCATTCGATTGACGCTACTCGCCGCGCGCGTATTTTTGCACTTCGTAATAAATCGGCTTGGGGTCAAAGTCCGGCGTGACGAAGGTAAAATAATCGTTGAAGGTGTAGGTCAGCGCGGGCGTACGGAACACCCACAGCGCGCACACATCCACCCAACTCGTTTTTTCGCACCAGTCGTACGCTTGGAGGGTGTTTTGAATGCGTTCGGCGGGCGTGACCGCTTTGGTCCAACGCGGGTGGTCGTTCCAACCGCCTTCGGTCAGCATGACATGTTTCGCGGCGTCGCCGTTCTGCGCCATGATGTCGCGCAAGAGTTCGGTGCGACGAAAATTGACGCGGTCGGGCGACGGCGTTTCTTCTTCCGGCGCTTTCCAACCGTACGCGTGCACCGCCAAAACATCAAAATAATTCTTCGCGCCTGCCTGATACATCTCTTGCAAATATTCCAAATCACTCATTGCGTCGGGCGTGCCGGGCGGCGCGAGATTGGGCGCGAGCGCGCCGGCGAGAACCTTTACGTTTGGATTTTTTTCATGCGCGCGCGCGTAGGCAACTTTTAACAATTCCGTGTACGCGACGGGGTCGGGCGGTCGCTGTCCCCATTCAAAATTCACGTTCGGCTCGTTCCAAATAATAATGTCGTCCACGCGTCCCTTGTAATGCTCGACGAACGCGGCAACGAAATCGCCGAAATCGTTATAGTGTTCGGGGGCAAGATAGGATGTGGACGTATCTGGCGGACGCGCCCACGGCGGCACAAAGCCCAGCCGCGCAATCATGGTCAAACCTTGCTGGCGCGCGTGCTCGACCATCGTATCGGCATGGTCCCAATCAAATTCGCCTTTTTGGTTTTCGATGTACGCCCACGGGAAAAATTCGACCACGTACGGCGCGCCCATTTCGCGCACCATCTCGTAATTTTTTTTGATTTTCCACGTTTCGACTTCGTCAGTCATCCGCGTGTGGATGCCCATTTTTGGATGACGCGTGACCACTGTTTGCGGCGCGCCGAGGGTGACCAAAATCGGAGGCGGAGCGGAAAATAACCAAATGATGGCGAGAAAGAGGAAAACAAATGACGCGCGCAGTGCCCAAAAAGCGATGCGACGAATTGGAAGTTTTGTTATTGACAAGACTCGGTTATCCTGCTAATATCTTGACCAAATCTTAACCTATTCGCAACCATTTGCAAACCTTTGCGCGTAGGATAAATCAATCTTTTTTAGATGGAAGGGAGCGCGCGCTCACTCGTGTTTTAGTGAGCGAGTGCTTGAAACAAATATGTCCGAGAATGGCGAAGTCGCCCTTTTCATAGATTTCGAGAATGTGCGTTACGGGTTAAAAAATACATTTGGGCTTGAACCCGAACCACAAAAATTGATGGAAAAAGCGCGCAGCTACGGACCGGTCGCCCTGGCAAATGCCTATGCGGACTTTACGGAGCATCCCGAGTTCTACCGCCGCAAGCTCGAAGTCGCCGGTATTTCCCCGCGCGATATTCCACGCCGCAGTCCCGATGTCCAACACAAGAGCTCTTCCGATATGGCGATGCTCCTGGACATTATTGACTGTTTGCTCGACCGCCCGACCGTGACGACGCTGATTCTGATGACGGGCGACAGTGATTTCATCCGCGCCGTCGCGCGAGCGCGCTATCGGTTCAACAAACGCGTCGTCGTTTCCGGTGTGCCCGGCTGTGTCTCGCAAGATTTGATTGCCGCCGCCGATATCAATGACCCCATTTACGAAGAAGGTTGGACGCCCATCGTTCGTGAAGTGGGCATGAATGGCAAACCGACTCCAAGCTACGATACCGCAACAGTTCCCAATTTGCAGCAAGCCGAAATCAAACTTCTCAAGCTCATCGAATACCTCGATCGTACGCGTCCGTATCTCACCTTCTTGTTTGTCAAAACTCACGCTCTCGCTCCCAGCAATCAAATCGAATTGACGCCGATGCAGGTGGATGTCATCCTCACCGGCTTTAAAGAGCGCGGCATTCTCGTCGAAGAGATTCGCGACATGGAAGGGCGCACCTTGCGTCTGTTGCATTTCCGTCGCGATCATCCCGAAGTGATTGCCGCGTTGGCTTTTGCCGCGCAGCAGCAACAGCAGCAGGCGCTGGCGCAAGCCGTCATGCCAACCGTGAGCGCGACGGAACCCGCAGCGCCGGTATCTGTGCCCAGCGCCGCGCCGGACGCCTCGACGCAAGCGCCCACCGAGCCCACGCCCGAACAGTCCGCATAACACAAAAGAACCCGCCCTGACGAGGGCGGGTTTCTTTTTGTCCATAGATTCCTCTATCGTTTTTGTCGCGGGAAATTGCTCGCGCGTTATTCGGCAGGCACCGCCTGCGGCTCCGCGCTCTCGACGCGTTGGCGTTGTGCTTTGGGTGGCGTGTCGAGATGGCGCAAGTATTCATCCATCGCGCGTGCGGCATGTCGCCCCGCCGCGACGGCGGTTACCACCAAGTCCGCGCCGCGCACATCATCGCCGCCCGCGTACAAACCCGGAATATTGGTCGCGCCGGTAAATTCCGTTTCGACTTGAAACAAACCCTTCCATCCTTTTTTCAATGCCGGAACGGAATCTCCAAGCGTCGGGTCGGGGCTGTAGCCCAATGCCAACACCACCACATCGGCAGGCACGCGAAAGTTGGAACCTTCGATCGGCTGCGGCGAACGTCGTCCCGATGCATCCGGCGCGCCCAATTCCATGCGTTGTAATTCAATTTCGCGCACGTGTCCATCTTCATCGCCGATGAACTGGACCGGCGCGACGAGGAATTCAAATTGGACACCTTCTTGCTTGGCGTGCATGCGTTCTTCCGCGCGTCCCGGCATTTCATTTTCCGTGCGGCGATAATAATCTGTCACGACACCGTCGGTCATACCCGCTTGCGTTTGGAGACGTTTCGAGCTGCGCACGCAATCCATAGATGTGTCGCCGCCGCCAATCACCGCCATGTGCTTGCCGATTTCCGGGCGTGAGCGTATGCGTTCGGGCAAATCTTCGAGCGGCAAATTCGCGCGTACAAGAAATTCCGTCGCCTGATACACACCCTTGAGCTTTTCGCCGGGCAAGCGCGCTTTGTTGCCGATGGGCGCGCCGATGCCGAGAAAGACCGCGTCGTATTCCTCCATCAATTGCGGCAGAGTAATGTCGCGCCCGACGCGCGTATTGCAAATAAATTTCACGCCGTACCCTTCGAGCCATGCGACTTTTTCGGCGAGAATTTGTTTCGACAGTTTGAAACCGGGAATGCCGTATACATTCAAACCGCCGGGTTTGGGCCATTCTTCATACACGACGATTTCGTGTCCGTCGCGCATCAACTCTTCCGCGACCGCGATGCCGGCGGGACCGCTGCCGACGACGGCAACGCGTCGTCCCGTCGCCGGCGCAATTTGATATTTCGGAAAGCCCTCGTGCTTGCGCTGCCAGTCCGCGCAAAATGCTTCCAGCTTGCCAATATTGACCGCGCGGTCATATCCAGCAACCGTGCACGAACCTTCGCACAACACCTCTTGCGGGCAAATGCGTCCGCAGACTTCGGGCATGTTCGACGTGGCGCGAAACACATTCGCCGCATCAATGTATTTGCCTTGCTCAATCAAGAGCATCGCGGTGGGAATATCGTTGTGCAGCGGGCATCCGAGAATGCACGGCTCGGGCGAAGGGCAGTGAATACAACGCGCGGCTTCGACGACTGCCTGTTCTTCATCATAGCCCAAAAACACTTCATCGAAATTCCACACGCGCTTTTGCGGGTCCTGTTTCGGCGGCGGACCCGCGGGGATATGCGCGCGCTCATAACGCCCCAGGTCAAAGGCTAACACATCCGGGGAATGAGCCCCACGCTTCGGGTACATTTCATCCATAGGCTATCTAGTTTCCATCCGAAAACTATCTGGCGACAAATGGGACAGAGTACTGAAAATTCAAGCGAAATGAGCCTTCGAGGGTAGAATCTGCGGTTACCACACCAAAGATTCTCACTCCCAG
>Ga0070741_10012179_pt1 | contig 15626 bp, 16 predicted proteins | sample Coa_R1_4_FD_66440 | JGI IMG/M metagenome (GOLD analysis project Ga0070741, IMG submission 66440) | Surface soil microbial communities from Centralia Pennsylvania, which are recovering from an underground coalmine fire - Coalmine... | ecosystem: Environmental > Terrestrial > Soil > Unclassified ... | reverse complement strand
CTGAACTACCCGCACATGGAGCTGATGAAGCACGACTTCTTGAGCTACCTGATCGCGGGTAACCTGTGGGCCTATGGCACGGTGACGGCGCACACCATCCAGAACATCATCATCACCACGCCGCGGGTGCTGGACTTCGAGACGCGCGTGGTCGAGGCGGAGGAGCAGGGTCACCACGACGCGGCGCTGCAGAAGCTGCACGACTACGTGTGGCAGCTCATCGAGCGCTATGGCGAGGCGCCGATCCGCAAGCGGATCGCGGAGATCGACGAGGCGGCGCTGAACTGCGGCTCGCGCGTGATCTTCCATCCGCCCTGGCGCGACTTCCTGCGTAAGTACTTCGACGCGCCAATCGAGAACGCGCTGCGCTTCTTCGAGTGGCGCGAGTACCTGTACCTGAACGTGCTCGGCTTCCCGCCCGAGCCGGTGCGGCCAAAGCACTGGCCGAAGGACCTGCCGATGCCGGAGCTGGCGGGAGCGCGCGGCTAGGCGGTGGGGGCAGACGAAGGCTGGGCGCCCGCGCTCGCGCTCGCGGCGCTGCGCGAGCGCGAGGTGCGGCTGTGCTATGTGGCGGGGCACCCGCTGGCGCTGGCGCTGGTGGAGGGCGCGGTGTACGCGGTGGACGGCCGCTGCCCCCACTGGGGCGCGACGTTCGTGGACGGCCCGCTGCGGGGCGACTCGGTCCGCTGCCCGCTGCACGGCTTTCGCTACGACGTGCGGTCGGGCGCGGCCACCTGGCCGGAGGGCTGGCCACCGGCGACGACGTACGCGACGCGCGTGGACGACGGTGTCGTCTACGTCCAGATGGGCTGGCGGTCGCGAGACGCTGCCCCCGTCCGTAGCGCGGGGGCTTGCCCCCGCCCGTCCGGCGCCGCGGCACGTCAGGTCTGGTAAGGTGCAGCCTGAGCGTGGCGGAGGAAGCACGATGCGATGGGCGCTGCTGAGCTGGCTCGCGGTGGTGCTGGCACTGGGCGTCGGCTGCAGCGCGCCGGCGGCGCCGAGCGGGATCGCCGCCAGCCCAGCGAGCGGCGCCGCGGCGCCCGCGCCGGCGGCCGCCACGCCCGCGCTCGCCACGCCGGCCAGCCAGACACCTGTCGTGCTGGCGGCCAGCGAGAACGTGACCTCGAACGTATTCGTCTGGCTGGCGCGCGACCAGGGCCTCTTCCAGCAATACAACGTTGCCATTGACCTGCAGACGATCAACGCCATCAACGCCATCAAGGCGCTCGTGGCGGGGCAGCTCGACGGCGTGTTGCTTGGCAGCCCGGAGGTGGTGGCGGCCCGCGCGTCGGGGATGGACCTGACGATCGTCGCGGTCTTCGTGTCACTGTACAACCAGATCATGGTCGTGCCGCCCGAGATCACGAGCGTCGAGCAGCTTCGCGGCCGGACCGTCGGGGTCATCACGAAGACGTCGGTGAACGGCGTCGGCACGGTGGCGGGGCTGCGGGCGCTCGGCCTGGAGACGCCGCGCGACTACCAGGTGTTCGAGACTGGCGTGGCGGGCGTGTACACGGGGCTGGCGAACCAGCTCATGGCCGGGAACATTGACGCCGCGGCCCTGGAGGCGCAGCTTGCCCGCCGCGTCGTGGCGCAGGGCTACCGCGAGCTATACGACCAGGCGGCGATGGGCACGCCGGGCGCGGCGGGCGCTCTGACGTTCCGCACCGAGTACCTGCGCGCGCATCCCGAGGTGGTGCAGCAGGTAGTCGACACGCTGATCCAGGGCGTGCGCTACGCGAAGAGCCACCGCGAGGAGACGCTGGAGGCCTTCCGCACACACTCGAAGCTCGACGACCCGGCCGAGCTGGACTTCGTCTACGAGCGGGTGGTGCAGCAGCTCCTCTCCGCCGCGCCGTACCCGGCCCCCGAGCAGTTCCCCGACCTGATCGAGGCCATGGCGGCCGAGCAGCCGGCCGTGCGCTCGCTCGACGTGTCCACGCTCATCGACCGTCGCTTCGTGGACGACGCGCTGCGGCGGATGGGCGCGCCCGCCCGCTGACGGAGGCGGGCTGCCGTTCGGTCCGGCACCTCGCCCCGGCGGTTCCGGCTTCCTCGACGATGCGCCTTCCCGCTCCGACCGGCCGCGGCACCCCCGCGGGCGCCCGCGCGAGTGCTACCCTGTTACCGAGATGAACACGCTGCACCGCAAAGCCGTCGTGCAAATCACGGGGTTCCTGGTCCTCCTCGGCATCGTGCTGTTCGTGCCCGCGGGGACCCTGAACTACTGGGAGGGCTGGGTCTACTACGTCATCACGTGCGTGGGGGTGCTCGCGGTGAGCGCCTATTTCCTGCGGCACGACCCGCGGCTCGTCGAGCGTCGCCTGAGGCTCAGCGAGCGCGGCGAGCCGGAACGCTCGCAACGGGTGATCCAGGCTCTCTCGGGGACGGCCTTCGTGGCCATGTTCGTCGTCGCGGGGCTCGACCGTCGCTTCCACTGGTCGGCGGTGCCAACGTTCCTGGTCGTCGTGGCAGACGTGCTCGTCGTTGTGGGATTCCTCGTCATCTTTCGCGTGTTCCAGGAGAACCGCTTCGCGTCGAGCACCATCGAGGTCGAGGCGGGGCAGTCCGTGGTGTCCACCGGCCCGTACGCCGTGGTGCGGCACCCCATGTACGCGGGCGCGCTGCCGTACGTGCTGGCGACGCCGATCGCCCTGGGCTCGTGGTGGGCGTTGCCGTGTGCCGTCATCATCGCGGGACTGATCGTCGCTCGCCTGCTGGACGAGGAGCGCGTCCTGGCGCGCGACCTGCCTGGCTACCGCGAATACTGCCAGCAGACGCGGTATCGCTTGCTGCCTGGCGTCTGGTGAAGCGGCGGCGCCGCGCCAGACCCTGATGGCTCTGGCCGCCGGCGACTACGCGGGCCGCCCTCCTCGTCGCTGCAGATCGACCGGCGGGGCCGAGCGTGCTCGCGGTATCGCCTCGGGCGCGGCGCGCACCATGCCCGACCGGCGCCGCTGGGGCACGAGCGCTTGCCGTAGCGCGCGGCCGCGCCGCGTTGACCGGCTCCCCCGCTTGTGGTACGACTCTCCTACCGCCGGACGGTTCAGTGCGCTCGGGCGCCGAGCCGGTCGGCCGCGTTATTCCCGACGACACGGCGACCGTGCTGTCCTGCCTGCAGAACGGCGAGGAGTCTCTGCCTGCCCGCATCCACAGTGGGATCGGCGATTGGAGCACGACAAGCAGTGGTAGACACGGAGATACAGCCCGAGTACGAGTCGCGCATGGTACCCGAGGGGCGGCGCCCGGCGGCCGAGGCGGTCACGACGTTCGACGAGGTGCTGCTGGGCTACGACCGCGAGGCGGCGGTGGCTGAGGCGCGGCGCGGCCTGGGCCTGAGCTTTGCGCGGGCGACGCGCGGCTGTCCGTTCGGCGTGGACTTCGACCGGCTGGTGCCGGCGCTGGCCGCGGGCGACTTCGACCAGGCGGCTACCGTCGTGAGCGAGGCGCACCCCTGGGGCGGCATCATGGGCCGCTGCTGCCACAAGTTCTGCGAGGTGGCCATGCTCGGCGCGTATCCGGCGGGCGTGGAGCCGCTGAACTTGCGCACCCTGGAGCGGGCGGCCGCGGACCACGGCCCGTCCCGTCCCACCGTGGTCGAGGCCGCGCCGTCAGGGAAGCGCGTCGCCGTCGTGGGCGCCGGCTCGGGGGGGCTGGGCGCGGCGCTCGGGCTGCTTCGCGCCGGCCACGCCGTGACGATCTACGACGCGCTGCCTGACATCGGCGGCATGCTGATCGTCGGCTACCCCAACTTCCGTATGCCGCGCCCGGTGCTGCGGCGCGAGCTGCCGATCCAGAGCCCGTTGCTGTGGCTGGAGCTGGGCCAGCGCATCGACCGGCCGCGCCTGGAGCGGCTGCTACAGGAGTATGACGCTGTCTGCCTGGCGATCGGCCGCTTCCGGCCGGCGGCCGTCAAGCTGCCCGGCGACGAGCTGGCGGGCGTCTACGAGGCGCTGGACTTCCTGGAGGCCGTGACGCTCGGCACGCCGCCGCCGATCGGCGACACGGTAGCGGTGCTCGGCGCGGGCTACACGGCGCAGGACGTGGCGCGCACGGCGCGGCGGCTGGGCGCGAGAGTCCATGTGCTGTACCGCCGTGGGCCGGAGGAGATGCCCGTGGCGCCCAGCACCCGCGAGCGGTTCATCCAGATGATGGAGCGCGAGGGGGTGCCGTACCAGTTCTTCCTGAGTCCGCTGCGCATCGTGGGGGAGAACGGGCGCGCGGTGGCGGTCGAGTGCCAGCGCACGCGGCTCGGCGCGCCCGACGCGAGCGGCCGGCCGCGCCCCGAGCCGACCGACGAGCCGCCGTTCCTGCTGCCCGTGACAGCCGTCGTCAAGGCGATGGGGCAGCGACCGGACTTCTCGCTTCTGCCCGCCGACGTGCTGGCGAACGCCGACTTCGTGCTGCACGTGGACCGGCACGCGAGCCGCCGCGGCCTGTTCGTGGTGGGCGACATCGCGGGGGACGTGGGCAACGACGGCGCGTTCGTGGGCGGCCTGGAGGCGGCCGGCCACATGAACCGCTTCCTGGCCGGCCCGGCCTACGCCTGGCCGACCGTCGGCCCCGACACGTCCGTCGGCCGTCGCCGCCCCGGCGTTTCGCTGGAATAACGTTAGGAGCTGCCGTCGTGGCCGTTGGCGAGAGCGCGCAGACCCTGATCCCGATCTTCGACCTGGCCGAGCGCGACCGCCGCTGGGCGCGGCTGCGCCAGGCGATGGTGGCCGCCGGGCTCGATTGTCTGGTGGGCTTCCCGAACAGCGGCCACTGGGACCAGTTCCAGGCGGCGGTGCGCTACATTACCCAGATCGGCGGCAACACGACCGAGGCGGCGGTCGTCTTCCCGCTCGCGGGCGAGGTGACGGCGTTCGTGCGCGGGCCGAACGAAGTCGCCTGGTGGGGCAGCCAGAGCGCCTGGATCCCCGACCTGCGGGCGACGGGCCGAAGCTGGGCGCCGCCCGTCATCGCGCGGCTGCGCGAGCTGGGGCTGGCGCGAGCGCGCATCGGCATCTGCGGGCTCAGCGGCTCGCCGCGCGCGCCCGAGGGGCTGGTGGCGAGCGGCATCGTGGACGCGCTGCGCGCGGAGCTGCCCGACGCGCGCTTTAGCTCGGCCACCGAGCTGGTGGCGGATGTGCGGGCCGTCAAGAGCCCCGCCGAGCTCGCCTTCCTGCGCGAGGCGGTGCGCGTGGCCGAGGCGGCCGCGGCGACGATGGTCGCCACCGCGCGGCCGGGCGTGCCGGAGCGCGAGGTCTTCGGCGCGATGCTGCGGACCATCGTCGTCGAGGGCGGCGAGATCATGGCGATGCTGCACTGGGGCGCCGGTCCCGAGCCGCCCTGGCCGCACCGACTGGTGACGAACCGCGTGCTGCAGGCCGGCGACGTGATCAACAACGAGATCGAGGCGAAGTGGAGCGGCTACGTCGGCCAGGTGGTGCAGCCGATGGTGCTGGGCGAGCCGCCGCGGGAGCTAGCGGCAATGTACGCCGCCTCGCGGGCGACCTTCGAGGCGCTGTGCGCGGCCATGCGGCCGGGCCTGCCGTTCGCGGAGATCGTGGCGCTCTACCAGCGGCTCGTGCGCGAGGCGGGCTATGCGCCCGGCGCGGCGCTCCTGCACGGCCGCGGCCTGGGCGAGGACCGGCCCCTCGTAATGGGCCACGGCACAGTGGGCCCCGCGCTCGTCCTCGAAGAAGGCAACGTCTTCATCCTCAAGCCCGCCTGCTTCCCGCCCGGCGGCGACGTGGTGCAGGCGCCAAGCGGCCAGGTGATTGAGCTGGCCGTGCGCGCGGGCGCCACGGTCGTCGTCACGCGCGCCGGCGCCGTGCGCCTCGGCCAGCGCCCGCTCGCCATCGCCACGCTGCCCAGCTAGACCAGCTTGTAGGGGTAAGCGGCCAGGGAGCCGTAGGGGCGGGTCTCGTGCCCGCCCGCGGCCGCCAGGCCGCCCGGCCGGCACTAGCAACCCCTTCAACGGTAGGGAAACGCGCGGCAGCCGATGGGCTATACTTCGGGAAGAGGTGAGACCGTGGAGCTGAAGGACATCCTGGCGGGCAAGACGCCCGAAGAGCAGACCGAGTGGCTGCGCACCCACATGCGCAACTGGGACGAGTTCATCCAGGGGATCGTGCAGACGCGCCACCAGCTCGCCGAGTGGCGCGCGGCAGGGAACGACGACTTCCCGCCTACCTGGATCACAGTCGAGGAGTACCGGCGGATTCGTGGCCTACCAGCCAAGGCTCGGTGACTTCGCCCGCTACCAGCTTGATCGGTTCCCGCTATCGGTCGTCGATACGTTGCTCGACTGCATCAACGAGCTGTGCGACGACTCCTACCGCGACCTGCACCTCCGGGTGACGTTGGTCGTTCCCCTCTACCGTATCTTCCCTGGGGCGTACCTTTGCGGGCTGTGGGCCATCGCCTACACGGTAGACGAACAGCGCGGCGCGGTCGTCATCGAGGCTTTCGGCGATACTTTCTACTAATCGAGGAAGACCTGCCGCGGATCATAATCGACTGCACGGTCAGTCCTACTTTCACGTTGACTGATGGCCATCTCTGGTGTGCTCGGCGCGCGGAACGAGGAGCAGGCCGGCGGCGACAGCATGGCTGGTCGCTTCGTCGATGAGCGATGAAGCTGCCGGTGGCGCGGTTGCAGGCGTACAGCATTGCTTGACGCCCCGCGTCGGGCGCGTCATACTCGCAACGTGCCGGCGGCCGGGCTGGGAGTGATCGCCAGGCGACCGCCGTGAATGGCGACCGTGGCGCGGGGCGCCGGCGACGCGGCCGGGCAGGCGGGGCGGCGCCCGCCGGAGGGGAGCGCGCATGGACTCCAAGGACGTGCTGATCGAGGGCTACGGGCGCATCCCGCAGCTCCTGAAGATGGCGCTCGACGGGCTGACGGCAGAGCAGCTCGCCTACCGCCCGACCGAGCAGACGAACTCCATCGCCTGGCTGGTGTGGCACCTGGCGCGCGTGCAGGACAAGCAAGTGTCGGACCTGGCGGGCCGCGAGCAGGCCTGGATCGCCGACGGCTGGCACGCGCGCTTCGACAAGCCGGCCGATCCGAACGACACCGGCCAGCGCTACACCGCCGAGCAGGTGGCCAGCCTGCGGCCGAGCGGTCCCCAGGTGCTGCTGGACTATCTGAACGCGGTGTACGAGCGCTCGGTGGCGTACATCCAGACGCTCAGCCCGGCGGACCTCGACCGCGAGCTGAACGAGCCGCGCTGGAACCCGCTGCCGACCGTGGGCGTGCGGCTGGTGAGCATCCTGGCTGACAACCTGCAGCACACCGGCCAGGCGCTGTACCTGCGCGGCTGCATCGAGGATCGGCACTGGTACCCCGCGTGACGGGCGGCGCCTCAGGCGCCGCGGAGTGAGCGGTTCCCGCCGAGGAGGTGAGCCATGGCGCAGACGGCACCGGCCACACGGCGCGCGCCAGACCCGGACCACAAGGTCGAGATCGAGCCAAGCCCGCGCTGGGTGCGCGTCGAGGTGAACGGCACGTTCGTCGCTGACAGCAAGCGCACGCTGCTGCTGCGGGAGACGAACAACCGCCCCGTCTACTATTTCCCGCAGGCCGACGTGCGCATGGACCTGCTCACGCCGACCGACCACACGACGCATTGCCCCTACAAGGGCGACGCCTCCTACTGGACGATCCGCGTGGGCGACCGCGTGGAGGAGAACGCCGTCTGGGGCTACCTCGAGCCGCTGCCGATGGCCGCGCCAATCAAGGGCTACCTGGCGTTTTACTGGAATCGGGTGGACCGCTGGTTCGAGGAGGCCGAGCAGATCTACGCGCACGCCCGCGACCCGTATCATCGCGTGGACGTGCTGGAGAGCACTCGCCACGTGCGGGTGGTGATCAACGGGGAGACCATCGCCGAGACGCGCCGGCCGCGGCTGCTCTTCGAGACGACCCACCCCACGCGCTACTACATCCCGCGCGAAGACGTGCGGATGGACCTGCTCACGCCGACCGACAAGCACACGCGCTGCCCCTACAAGGGGGAGGCGTCGTACTGGACGGCGAAGGTGGGCGACGTGGAGCTGCCGGACATCGTCTGGAGCTATCTCGACCCGATCGCAGAGTGCCCGCGCATCAAAGGCTACCTCTGCTTCTTCAACGAGAAGGTGGATATCTACGTAGACGGCGAGCTGCAGGAGCGGCCGATCACCGCCTGGTCGTAGGCGGCTGCCAGCCCGGGGCGCGCCACTGTTGCTGGTGGTGCGGGAGTGGAGGAGGACATGGGCAAGAGCGGCACACTCCTCGTCGGGACCGTGGGGCAGGGGGTCATGCGCAGCGCCGACGGCGGCGAGACCTGGGGCCGCGCCGGCCCCGGCCAGGGCATGCACTCGGACTGCATCGTGCGCTGCCTCGTGTCTCACCCGGAGCGGCCCGAGGTGCTGTTCGCGGGCACGGACCTGGGCCTGTATCGCACCGACGACGCGGGCGCGCGCTGGCAGCGCCTCGACACGCCGATGAACGGCCAGGCCGTGTGGGCGGTGGCGATTGACCCGGCCGACCCGGCGCGCGTACTCGCCGGCACCGGCACGCCGACGCCGCCCAGCATCTACCAGTCCACCGACGGCGGCGCGACGTGGGAGCGCACGCGGGCCGAGTTCGCGGAGTCGTGCCCGGCCGTCGGCGTGCCGCGGCCCACGGCCATCGCGATTGACCCGACGGACCCGCGCTCGGTGTGGCTGGGCGTCGAGGTGGACAGCACCCGCCGCAGCCTGGACGGCGGCAGCACCTGGGAGCACGCCGCGCCGCAGATCCGGAACCCCGACGTACACAACGTCCTGGTCACCGGCGGCGCGGACAAGCGAGTGTTCGTCCTGGTGAACGACGACGTGTGGATCAGCGCCGACGATGGCGCGAGCTGGACGAACGTCGGCGTGCGGCAGGTGTTCCCCTGGCACTACCCACGCGGCATTACCGTGCGCCCCGACGACCCGCGCACGGTGTTCGTGACGGTGGGCGACACCACGCCGGGCCGCACCGGCGCGATCATGCGCACGCGCGACGCTGGGGCGACCTGGGAGAGCCTGCCGCTGCCCGGCCAGCCGAACTCGGCCATGTGGGTCGTCACCTGCTCGCGCGAGGACCCCGATTTGATGTTCGCGGGCAGCCGCTACGGCTACCTGTACCGCAGCGACGACGGCGGCGACTCGTGGGTGCGCTACTGGCGCGAGCTAAGCGAGGTCTCGGCCATCGCCCACGTGCCCGCTTAGCGTGGAGGCGAGAGTTAGCGGATTGGCGCACCGACCGCCCGCGCGCGCCCCGTGGCGCGACTGTGACGCGGGCGCCCCAGAGCGGCGCGCGCGGTTCGCGCTACCATTCAGAAGCAATTCCCAAAGGCTGCTGCTCTGAATGTCGGATGCTCCGTCCAGCCCCGTCCTTGAGGTAGCTACTCGTCTGCCCGCCGCCGACCGCGAGCGCGCCATGCGCCTCGTCGCGCGGACGGGCCTGCTCGCCACCATGCTGGAAGACCTGATCGCCGAGCAGCTTCGCACGGCGGCGGAGGAGCGCGCGGCGCTGCAAGCGCGCGTCCGCGTGCTGGAGGCACGGATCGCCGAGGCCGCGCCGGGGCCGCTGCTCTCGGCCGGCGCGTTCTCGCGCATCCAGCGGGCGCAGCGAGCGCGCGACGACCTGCGGGCCGACCTGCGGCGCCTGCGCGAGCGCTACGCCGACGTCCCGGACCCCGAGCTGCCCGCCGACGACGGTCCTCCTTCCAGTAGGCCGCCCTCGTCCCGCTAGCGCGCATTAATCGTCGCGGGGTAGGGCGGGGTCTTGTACCCCGCCGCCTCGTGGTGTTACGGGCGCCGGGTGGCACGACAACGCGCCCGTGCCCTACCTGCCGCTCGTTGCGTGCCGGCTGCTCTATAGTTGCGAGGACCGCTCGAGGTGCCGCCCGTGGGCGCGTCAGGGCGGGCCGCCCTCCGCGGTCAGGTGGCGCCAGACGAGCGGCTCGCAGAGGAGCAGCGCGAGGCCGCTGCTCGGCACGCCGATGACCCCGGAGCGCACCCAGGCGAAGGCCTGCGCCGGCGCGATCGGCACGACCTCCAGCAGCTCGGTCGGCTCGGGCTGGCTCTCCCCGAGGGTGACGCCCGTCGCCAGGAAGACGTAGCCGCGGCTCCGCAGCATTGCGGGCGCGCCGTACCAGGAGGTGACCAGCTCCAGGCGCGCGCAGGTGCCGCCGATCTCCTCGGCCAGCTCGCGTCGTGCCGCGGCCTCGGGCGTCTCGCCGTCCGCGCCGCCCGCGGGGATCTCCCAGACCCAGTCGCGCACCGGCACGCGGTACTGCCGGACGAGCACGATCTGCCCATCCGTGGTGAGGGGCACGACGAACACCGCGTCGTGCCCCTCGACGTAGGCGTAGTCGAACGTCTCGCCGTTCGGGGCCTGCAAGCGCTCGACCACGAAGTCGCGCCACGGGCTGCGGTAGACGTATTCGCGCCCCAGGATGGGCCACGGGGAGGGCGCAGTTGTAGCCCAGGAGCTGAATGCCGGTCCACAGGCTCAGCGCCGCGAGCGCAAGCCAGCCCGGGCCGCGGGCGCCGGCCGCTGGGCGCCGCAGCAGGTAGAGCCACATCAGCGTGGTCCCGACCACGCCCAGGCTGATGACAGCCCAGCGGAGGCCCAGGTAGCCCAGCGCCCCAGGCGACCGGGCGAACCACACCAGGAGCATTCCCAGCACGACGAGCACGATGCTGCCGCGGGGCATCCCCATCACTCCTCGGGGCCGGGACGGCCGGCGAGGCCAGCGCGCACGCGCCTCGGACGCCGCTGCCGGCTACTCACCAGGTCATCACTCACGTCGCTCGGGTAGGCTTTGCGGCTTACGGTACTCATTCCGCAACCATGCCCGACCGGCTAGTTCCGAACAGGCTTTACGGGCGGCCCCAGGGCGCGGCCGGGCGCAGGTGAAGCCGGTCGGCTTGCCTAGGCGCCTGGCTCCTGCTCCAGAATGCGCAGAAATGTGAGCGCGTCCACGATCCGGGTTTCCTCGTATGTTCGGAGGACCAGGAGGTCTTGATCCTCGCTCACCAGATAGTCCGCTGACGCGGCAGCCGCCGTAGCCAGGAATTTGTCGTCTTTGGGATCGCGGGCGACGGCCGGCACCGCAGGCACGTTGACCACTTCGGCCTGGCTGATCAGCTCGATGGCGCGAGTCACGTCGAATCCTTCGAGCGCTCGGAACTTGCTTACCAGCTCCGGGCGGCGCAGCACTTCGAGGATTTCCAGGACGACAGCCCGTGACACGAATAGCCGGTATCGCGCGTAATACCCGAAGACGAGCCGACCGCAGACACTGTGCGGATTGATCAGGGCGCGGACAAGAACGACGGTGTCGAAGACCACCTTAAGCACGTTTGCGGCGCACCGCCTTCACGGCTGTAGCGACTGCCGCGTTGATCTCCTCGTCACTGAACTGGGCCGCCTCCTCGCGCACCGGGGCAAATAGGTCGTATAGCTCTTTCAGCCAGGGGGACCCGGCCACGGTCGCCGCGTCGCGGACCGGCCTGATGCGCAGCTCACCATCTTGTATAGTTACCTGCAACAGCATGTTATCTTCGATGCCGAGCCGCTTTCGGAACTCCGATGGGATCGTGATCTGCCCGCCCCTTAGGGAGCGAACGATCCGCCTGGTGCTCTCAGGCTCTGCCATTAGTAACGCTCCTGCGCCTCTTGTAGCATCCTACAGAATTACAGCTATTGTATACCGGGAAGCGCGGCAACCTGGTGGCCGATGGCTCAGGCCCTCAGGTAGACTAGCGGGCGGGCGGAGGGAGAGCGGGCGTGCATGTTGGCCTGAACGCGCAGCTCCTGGACTTCTCCCAGACGTACCGCAGCGGGGGCATCAGCCGCTACATCTACCATCTGCTCGTCCAGCTCCGCACGCTGCCGACCGATGACGAGTTCACCGCCTTTGTCGGGCGGCTGCCCGTGGACGGCGCGCTGGCCCCGACGCCGCGCTTCCGCCTTCACGCCGTGGGCCTGCCAACGGAGCGGCCGCTGGTGCGCATCCTCTGGGAGCAGGCGCTGCAACCCAGCGCGCTGCGCCGCGCCGGCGTCGAGCTGCTGCACTCGCTCGCCTTTGTGCAGCCGGCGCTCTGGCGCGGGCCGTCGGTCGTCAGCTTCATGGACCTGAGCTTCCTGCGCTTCCCGCGCGCCTTCAACCGCGGCAATCGCCTGTACCTGGCGACGATGGCGCGCGCGGCCGTGCGCCGTGCCGACCACCTGCTGGCGATCTCCGAGTCCACGCGGCAGGACCTGATCCGCCTGCTCGGCGCGCGGCCCGAGCAGGTGACGGTGACCTACTGCGGCGTGGACGCGGCGTTCCGGCCGCTGGACGCGGCAGTGGTGCGGACCTACCGCGAGCGGCGAGGGCTGCCCGAGCGGTTCATCCTGTACGTGGGCACGCTGGAGCCGCGCAAGAACGTGCCCCGGCTGCTGGAGGCCTACGCGGCGCTGCAGCGGCAGGGGCCGGCGCCGCCGCTGGTGCTGGCGGGCGCGCGGGGCTGGGGCCGCCTGGGGCTCGAAGCGCGGCTGGAGGCGCTGGGGCTCGCGGACAGCGTGCGGCTGCTGGGCTACGTGCCGACCGCCGAGCTACCCCTCTGTTATAATGCCGCCAGCGTCTTCGTGTATCCGAGTCTCTACGAGGGCTTCGGGCTCCCGCCCCTGGAGGCGCTGGCCTGCGGCACGCCCGTCGTCGCCTCGAACGCCTCGTCGGTGCCGGAAGCCGTGGGCGACGCCGCGCTCCTGGTTGATCCGCGCGATCCCGCCGGGCTGGCCGCGGCGCTGGCGGCGGCCCTGGAGGACGCGCCGCTGCGGGAGCGCCTGCGCGCCGCGGGCTTCCGGCAGGCGCAGCGCTTCTCGTGGCGGCGGATGGCCGAGCAGACGCACGCCGTGTATCACGGCGTCCGGCAGGGTCAATGGAAGTCATTGGCGACAGCGTGAGCTCTCCCGCCACCCCGTCCCCCGCACCGCTCTCGGCGGCCGCCGTGCCAACCCCGGCCGGTCGCCGGCACGCTCGCTCGTACCAGTTGCTAGCACGGCTGTTCGTCCTGGGCGTTGACGCGGCCGCGATCAACCTCGCGTTCTTCGTCGCCTACTACAGCCGCTACGTGCTGGGGCTGGGCGGCGACGTGGCCGACGAGAACTTCGTCGAGTACCAGGACTACGTTCCGGTCGCGCTCGGCGTCACGGCGCTCGTCCTCTTCTTCTTCTACCGGCGCGGCCTGTACAACCTGGCGCGCGGCACGGCCTGGTTCGACGAAGTGCTGTCGGTCGCCATCGGCGGCTCGCTGGGCGTCGCGCTGGCGTCGTGGATCGTGATGCTCGTCCGCTATCCGGCGAACTCGCGGCTCACCTTCATCTTCGCCTGGGTGGCGATCGTCGTGCTGGTGGCGCTTGGCCGCTCGCTCGTGCGGCTGCTGCGGCTCCTGGCGCGGCGGCGGGGGCTGGGCATCGCGCGCGTCGTGGTGGTCGGCGACAACAGCGCCGGCCGGATGATCATGCAGAGCATCGCCGCCCAGCCGCACCTGGGCTACCAGGTGGCGGGCTTCCTGGCGCTCGCGCCGGGGCCGGACTTCGGCCGCTTCAAGCGCCTGGGCACGCTGGAGGAGCTGCCCACGGTCTGCGAGCTGCACGGTGTGGACGAGGTGATCATCGCGCTGCCGGCGGCGTTCCACAGCGAGATCCTGGGCGTGCGCGACCACTGCCAGCGCGATGGGCTGCGCTTCAAGCTCGTGCCCGACCTGTATGAGCTGAGCCTGAACCGCGTCGAGCTGGACGCGATCAACGGCATCCCGCTGCTCAGCGTGCGCGAGACCACGCTGCACGGCTGGAACCAGCTCACCAAGCGGGCGCTCGACGTGCTCCTGGCGGGGGCGGGGCTGCTGCTGTTCGCGCCGCTGTGGGGGCTCATCGCCGTGGCGATCAAGGTGGACTCGCGCGGGCCGGTGCTGTTCCGCCAAGAGCGCGTGGGGCGCGGCGAGGCGCGCTTCAACGTGCTCAAGTTCCGCTCGATGCGCCAGGACGCCGACCAGGCCGTGCACCAGCTCCTCGCTCAGAACGAGGCGACCGGACCGCTGTTCAAGATCCGCAACGACCCGCGGCTCACGCGCGTGGGGCGCGTGCTGCGGCGCTGCAGCCTGGACGAGCTGCCGCAGCTCTGGAACGTGCTGCGCGGCGAGATGAGCCTGGTCGGGCCGCGGCCGCCACTGCCGCGCGAGGTCGAGCAGTACGAGCCGTGGCACCGCCGTCGCCTGGACGTGGCGCCGGGGCTAACAGGGCTATGGCAGGTGAGTGGCCGCAGCGAGCTAGGCTTCGACGAGATGGTGATGCTCGACCTGTACTACATCGAGAACTGGTCGCTCGGGCTCGACCTGCGCATCCTGCTGCGCACCATCCCCGCCGTCGCGCGCGGCCGAGGGGCTTTCTAAGTACTGAGTCGAGAGTGCTGAGTAATGAATGACGGGGCGGCACGCCGCACGCCGCGGGTGGCGCTCGTCCACGACTACCTGAACCAGTACGGCGGCGCCGAGCGCGTGCTGGAGGTGCTGCACGGGATGTACCCGGCGGCGCCAATCTACACGTCCATGTACGCGCCGCGCCTCATGCCGCCGGCCTACCGTCGGCTGGACATCCGCACGTCGTTCATGCAGCACTTGCCCGGCGTGGCCTACCACCACCAGAAGTATCTCCTGGCGTATCCGCTGGCCTTCGAGAGCTTCCAATTTGGCGATTACGACGTCGTGCTGAGCAACAGCTCGGCCTGGTGCAAGGGCGTCCTCACGCCGCCCGAGACGCTACACGTTTGCTACTGCCTCACGCCGATGCGCTGGGCCTGGAGCTACCGCGAGTATGTGGACCGCGAGCGCGTGGGCGGCGCGCTGCGACGGGTGCTGCCGCTCGCCATGCACTACCTGCGGCTCTGGGACGTGGCGTCGGCGCAGCGCGTGGACCGCTTCGTGGCGATCTCGCGGGCGGTGGCGGCGCGTATCCGCAAGTACTATGGCCGCGAGGCCGAAGTGATCTACCCGCCGGTGGCGGTCGAGGCGTTCACGCCGCGGCGCGAGCCAGAGGACTTCTACCTCGTCGTGTCGCGGCTAATTCCCTATAAGCGCGTGGACCTGGCGGTCGAGGCGTTCCGGCGGCTGGGGCCGAGCTGGCGGCTGAAGATCGTCGGCGACGGCCGCGACCGGGCGGCGCTGCAGGCGCGGGCCGGGGCGAACGTCGAGTTCCTGGGGCGCCTGCCCGACGAGGCGGTGCGGGACCTGATGGCCCGCTGCCGGGCCTTCCTGTTCCCCGGCCTGGAGGACTTCGGCATCGCGCCCGTGGAGGCGCAGGCGGCGGGGCGGCCCGTCGTGGCCTACGCCGGCGGCGGCGCGCTGGACACCGTGCGCGACGGCGAGACCGGCGTGCTGTTCGCCCCGCAGACGGCCGAGGCGCTCGCTGAAGCCGTGCAGCGCAGCGCGGACCTGGCCTGGGACCCGACGACCATCCGGGCGCACGCCGAGGGCTTCAGCGAAGCGCGCTTCCGCCATGAGCTGGGCGATTACGTCGAGCGGGTGTGGGCGGACCTACCCCCCCGTCCCCCCTCCCTCTCAGGGAAGGGGGAGAG
>Ga0070741_10012178_pt1 | contig 15627 bp, 12 predicted proteins | sample Coa_R1_4_FD_66440 | JGI IMG/M metagenome (GOLD analysis project Ga0070741, IMG submission 66440) | Surface soil microbial communities from Centralia Pennsylvania, which are recovering from an underground coalmine fire - Coalmine... | ecosystem: Environmental > Terrestrial > Soil > Unclassified ... | reverse complement strand
TTCTGCTGGCTTCGTTCATGCCGATCATTTCGGCAATCAGTGGGAACACAGGGCTGCAATCGGCAGCGATCATCATTCGGGGACTTTCCACCGGTCACGTTAACTTAGATCGTTGGCGGCATGCACTCAGCCGTCAGATTCACACGACGGCATTGATTGGAGCGGCGTGCGGTTTGACGCTTGGATTGGTCGGCGGCATTTGGGACAAAACGATCGGCTTCGGGATCGTTGTGGGCATCGGAATGTTTGCGGCGGTGAACATCGCCGGAGTGGTTGGAACGCTCATTCCGTTTCTTTCTAAGCGGATGGGGTTTGACCCCGCACTCACGGCGGGCCCGTTCGAAACTGCGTTTCAAGATGTGATCGGCATTTCGATCTTCTTGGGATTGGCGACGTTGATGCTGCCTTTATTGCGATAGGGGCACAAAACCGAGTGCCAGGGCGTCAGAATCCATATGCCGATCCTTGCGATTTTCGAAAGCGATGCGATTCAAAAGGAGGTGTACGAGGCCCTGAGACGTGCCGTGGATTGGGAGAAAAACCCTCCCGCCGGGGTGATTTCGCATGTTGCGAGCTTTGACGAGGGCGGCAAACTGGTCGTGGTGGATGTTTGGGAATCGCAGGAGCAGTTGGAAACGTTTCTGCGCGACCGTTTGGCGCCCGAGCTGCAAAAGCGCGGGCTGCCGATTCCCGCTGCGCGGATTTTGAGCACCCATGTCGTTACGGCGTACCCTGGCGTAACTCCGCACATCGTTCAATGAGCGGCGCAGGAAGTCTGCTGCTGCGACGACAAGCGGATGCCGCGTTCGAGGAATTCATGGCCTCGATCGAAGGGGTGGATGAGGCGATCTCGCGCTTATCGCTTCCTCATAATACTGACGATTACCTTCACAGCGACGGCACAATTTATGGAATCGTGCTGCACGTGGCGGTGTGCAAAAAGATGTATGGCAGCGTGGCTTTCCGCTCTTCGGAAATTCGATGGCGCGATTGCGAAGCCGAACTTCGTGCATTCGAACCCGAATGGCAGCCGGCGCTTGATTATCTGCGAGGTGCGCACGCTTACTGGCTGGAGTGTTGGCGCGATCTGAATGATGGGGACTTGGAAAAAGAGGTCAAACATTTCCGTGGCAGAATGATCCCATGCTGGCGGTTGATTGACATCATGATTCGGCACGATGCGTATCATGCGGGGCAGATTGCCGCCGTTCGATATGCAGGAGTGCAAACGGGCTTGATTCCGGCATCGTCAGCCGACGACATCGCCCTGCACTGCCGAGAACTGCCCGATTATTAGCGCCTAAACCGACACCAACTCATTCAGGCTCATCAGATTAAAGTTCGGATTGTTGAGCCTTTCGACGTGCGAAGAGAGATTGACGCGGTTTTTGATCAGGTTTTCAAACAGTTCGGAGATCGGATCTTGCTGCTTGTAATCTTTTCGAACGTCTACCATTCCCATGAGTCTGCCGGTGGATGATAAAAAGATTTCGGTGAGTGCGGGCGAGGTTGGGTTTCCGAACACGAAAGATTGTGCTCCGCGTTCGGGGTAGCCGCGCAGAATGATCGAAAGCGGCCCCACGTCGCTGAAAAAGTACGGAACGTTTTTGAACGGCTCATCGAGCCCGGCCATAACGCGGCCCGCGTGTTCGGCGCTCGCTTTTGCGTGCAGATGGTGTTCGGCAATGTACACATCGCCAAGCACCGTGTCATCGAATTCGGCGACGTCGCCCGAAACCCAGATATTGGGATCGGAAGTGCGCAGTTTCATGTTGGCGCGGACTCCGCGCATTCCCATTTCCAGTCCGCAGTGTTTTGCGAGATCGCGTTGATGAACGTGGCCCAGACCTGCAACCACAAAATCTCCGGAATACTCGTGGTCAGAAGCGGTGATTACCCGCCTTCCTGCATAAACGTGACTCACCGGTTCGCCGGTTACGACCGTAACCCCCATGTTCTCCAGTTCGCGGCGCACGGCATCGGCAACCGGTCTGGATGGAAATCCTGGCTGCAAACGGTCGGCTTGTTCGATGAGCGCGACTTTCAATCCTCGTGCAGTGAGCGAAGCCGCAAGTTCGGTGCCGATGTAGCCGCCGCCGATGATCACGCACGATTTGGAAGAGGCGATGCGGTCTCGAATCGCCTTGCTGTCTTCGGCGGTCCGCAAATACATCGGCTCTTGGTCGGTGTGATCGTGAAACTCTCGAGGCGTACATCCGAGCGCGTACAGCAGTTTGCCGTAGGCGATCTTGCTGCCGTCTTCAAACTCCACCTGCTTTGCCGTGCGGTCAATGTTCACAGCGCGATGGTTCAGAACAAGATCAATCCGATTGTCAGGATAGAACGATTCGTCTTTGCTGTGAAAATCGCTGATCTGTTTGGATGCGTCGGTCAAATAGTATTTTGAAAACGGCGGCCGATCGTAGGGCGGCTCGCTGCTTGCGCCAACAATGCCGATCGAGCCGTTTTGATCCGTTTCGCGGATCGCAGCGGCGGCGTAGGCGCACGAGGTGCCGCCTCCCAAAAGCAGATAGTCGTACATTGCAGGCATCGTCAGGTCTCCTTTATCAGACAATTACCAGTATGGAGCATGGCGGCCTCATCCGCAAGCGGATTTCTGTAAAAACTACGGGTGGGAGGGAACCTTGGAGCGTTCTCATCCGTCTACTATAATAGTAGACAAAAACGATGATGTCGTTTGAGCCCGCCCGCCCGTTTCGAAGCCTGTTTTTGGACTTCAACTCGTTTTTTGCGTCGGTGGAGCAGCAGGATCGGCCCGAACTTAGGGGCCGGCCGGTTGGCGTGGTTGCGGTGATGACCGACTCATCGGTGCTGCTGGCCGCGAGCATCGAGGCAAAACGGCACGGCCTTCACACGGGGAGCTTGATCGGCGAGGCGAAACGGACATGCCCTGACCTGGTTTTGGTCGAGGCAAGGCACCCGTTGTACGTCGAGTATCACGAGAAGATTGCAGAAGCGGTTGCGGGTGTTCGGCCTATCGAGCGGGTCTGCTCGGTTGATGAGATGGTGATCCGTTTGACTCCTGCGGAGGCTGACAGGGAGTCGGCGGGGCGGATCGCGCACGAGATCAAGGCTGCTGTCCGCGAGAAGGTGGGCGAGCTGGTCACGTGTTCAATCGGTTTGGCGCCGAACGCGTTTCTTGCAAAAATCGCCACGGAAATGGAAAAGCCGGACGGCTTGGTTTTTCTGCTGCCATCGGAACTCGAGGCGCGCATCGGCTGGTGGAGACTTGCCGCACTGCCTGGGATCAACCGGCGCATGACGGTGAGGCTGAACCTTGCGGGCATTTACACGATGATTGATCTTTTGCGCGCCGACCGGATGAAACTGCGTGAGGCGTTTGGCAGCGTGATCGGTGCGCGATGGTGGCATCTTTTGCGCGGCGACGATCTGCCGGAAGTGGAAACGAAAAGGCGAACGATCAGTCACAGTCATGTTTTGGCGCCGGAGTTTCGCACGCGCGATGGCAGTTATCAGGTGCTGATGCGTTTGATCGAAAAGGCGAGCGCGCGGATGCGTAGAGAAGGGCTCACCGCAGGATTGATCTCGTTTTTCATTCGTTCGCGCGATGAAAAGTGGGAGGAAACCGAAAGGATGCGGCCCACACGTTCGACGCTTGCGATGATCGAAGCGCTGCGCCGTGCGTGGCGGAAAAACGTGATCGAGCAGCCGATTCAAGTGGGAGTCGTGTTGGGCGAATTGGGACGGAAGATTCTTCAAACCCCGTCACTCTTCGAAAACGAAAACCGGCAGGAAGCGCTTCACGATATGGTGGACAAACTGAACGGCAGGTTCGGCAAACACACCGTGCTGCCCGCGGTCGTTTCTGGCGCGAAGCACACAGCCGAAGAGAAGATCGCGTTTCAAAAGACGCAACTGTTCAACGAGGGCGGCAGTTAGAGCCTAAGTTTCGCGGCGGCCCATTTTCTGGCTTCCTCATCGGCGGCAAGAATGTTATTGAGCGTGGGTTCGGCTTTGGGAGCCGCGCTCAGGCTTTGTTCATTAATCCGCTGGATCGTTAGAAAGCCGATTTTTTGGGAAAGGAACGCGTTGGCTGCGACTTCGTTCACCGCGTTCATAAACGCAGCGGTAACGCCTCCCATCGCGAACGCTTCGCGCGCAATGCCGGGACAGATGAACACCGATTCATCCAGCGGCTCGAATGTGAGCGAAGGTGTGTGCGCCGGTTCCCAATTCTTCGCTGGCGAGGGCAGCCGCTTGGGACCGAAAAGCGCGAACTGAATCGGAAGTTTCATATCGGGATGCCCCATCTGCGCAAGAACGCTGCCGTCGTTGAACTTGACCATCGAATGAATGACGCTTTGAGGATGCACCACCACGTCAATCTTTTTGGGCGGCAGATCATATAGCCAGCAGGCTTCAATAATTTCGAGGCCTTTGTTCATCATGGTTGCGCTGTCAATGGTGATTTTGCCTCCCATCCTCCAGGTGGGATGATTCAGGGCATCGCTCAGCGTGACCGTTTCGAGTTCGGCAAGACGCTTTCCGCGAAACGGGCCGCCCGACGCGGTGAGAATCAGTTTTTCAACTCCGCGGCACGAAGGCAGAGAAGGCGAATCCCGATCACCCCACAAACATTGCAGAATGGCCGAATGTTCGGAATCAATCGGAAGCAGAACGGCGCCTGCCTCCTTCACGATCGGCATCACGACCGCACCGCCCGCAACCAACACTTCTTTTGATGCGAGCGCGATCCGTTTCCCGGATTGCAGTGCGGCGATTGTCGGTTCGAGCCCAATCATGCCCGCGACGCTTACGACGACAAGATCAACATCATCGCGGGTTGCGAGTTCGATGAGGCTTTGCACGCCGCCCTTCGAAAACAGCGTTGTGGTTTTTGCATCGAACTCTGCCGCCTGGCGTTCCAACGCTGCCTCGTTGGAATGTGCGGCAAGGGCAGTAGCTCGAATCCGATCGGGGTGCATGCGGATCACATCGAGCGTCTGCGTGCCGATGCTGCCCGTGCTGCCGAGGATGGCGACTCGAATCATCCGTTTGCGAGCGCACCTAACTTCCGAATGCGAAGCCGATACTGTTGAATCGCATCGAGCAGATCTTCCTTTGTAAAGTCCGGCCATAATTTTTGGCTGACGACAAGCTCGGCATAGGCTCCCTGCCACAACAGAAAGTTGCTCAAACGCATTTCTCCTGCGGTTCGAATCAGAAGATCGGGTTCGGGCAGGTCGGGGTTATAAAGCCGCTGCGATATGGCGTTTTCATCGGGCTGCACGCCGTCGTGCAAGATGCTCTTTACGGCATCAACGATTTCGGCTCTGCCGCCATAGTTTATGCAGAGTGTGAACCCGATCCCGCTGTTGTTTTTGGTTGTTTCAACGCCTCGTTCGAGCGCAATCTGAAGCGATTCGGGCAGTTCGTGAATTCTTCCGGCGGTTCGTACGCGAACGTTGTTTTGGTGCATCACGCGCAGTTCATCAATGGCGGCTTGAGTTATGAGCGACATCAAGCCGTCTACTTCGTCTTTCGGGCGCTTCCAGTTTTCGGTGCTGAACGCGTAAACCGAAAGGAATTTGATTCCGACATCGCTTGCGAAGAGCAGGATATTCCGCAAAGTTTTGTATCCTTCGCGGTGGCCCATGATGCGCGGCAGGGATCGCTGTTCTGCCCAGCGGCCGTTGCCATCCATAATGATGCCGATGTGCTTGGGAAGCGATTCGTTTTCGGACACAGCCTGCAGAGGTTACCGGCAAGCCGCGGCCAAAGAAACTAAAAGGCGGAGTCCGGGATCGGAACTCCGCCTTGGCTTGGAGGTGACGGACGTATTACCAAAGGTCTGCGAGAGAGTCCTTGAGCAGACTATAAGCCCCATAAAGCGCCGCTCCCGCCACTCCAATTGCTACGATCGTATAGATCATTCTCTACTCCTCTTGCCGTGTTACAGGGGAGTTGTTCCGCTTGCGGGGCGGACATTTGAGGTTCTTTAGCTGTCAATGGTGCGTGACTTTTGAAAGACCTGGAGCGTGTGCTGATGGTGGGAATGCCGGGAGTTTGGACAAAACCGGTTTTTTTGACTTGGATGGGTGGACTCGTTGTATAATTCCGCTTGGGCTATGGAGTAAGTGAGCGAGCGGAAATACATCTTCGTGACCGGCGGCGTGGTCAGCTCGATTGGCAAAGGCATCGCCACTGCCAGCCTCGGCCGGCTCCTTCGAAACCGCGGCTTCAGCGTAGCCCCCGTGAAACTCGACCCGTATTTGAACGTGGATGCGGGCACGATGAACCCGTATCAGCACGGCGAAGTTTTCGTAACCGACGATGGCGCGGAAACCGACTTAGACCTGGGCCATTACGAAAGGTTTATGGACGTAAACTGCTCGCGCGAGAGCAGTGTTACGGCGGGCTCGGTGTATCGGACGGTAATCGAGCGCGAGCGCCGCGGCGACTATTTGGGCGGAACGGTGCAGGTGATTCCTCACATCACCAACGAAATCAAAGATCGCATTCGAAGAGTAGGTGAGCATGCCGATGCGGAACTTGTGATCGGCGAAATCGGCGGAACCGTGGGCGACATCGAGGGCCTGCCGTTTTTAGAGGCGATCCGGCAGTTTCGAAAAGATGTCGGAAGTCAGAACGTGATGTATGTGCACGTTACGTTCGTTCCGCAAGTGGGGCCTTGGGGAGAAATTAAAACCAAACCGACGCAGCACAGCGTGATTAAACTGCGCGAAATCGGAATCGCCCCCGATCTGCTCATCTGCCGAACCGATTTGCCGATGTCCGAAGAGATCAAAGAAAAGATCTCGCTGTTTTGCGACGTGGACCGGGAAGCGGTAATCGAATCCATGAACGTCGAAACGATTTATGAAGTGCCGCTGATTTATGAGCGTTCGGGCGTGGGTGAGTTCGTGACCAAAAGGCTCCAGCTCGCTTCGAGGTCGCCTGAACTTTCGGAATGGCAGGCGATTGTGGAGGCGGCAAAACACCCGGCCAAGTTGTGCCGCATTGGGGTGGTGGGCAAATACACCACAAATGGCGATGCGTATCATTCGATAGAAGAAGCGCTGATTCATGGTGGAATCGCACACAACGCGCGAGTGGAGGTTTGCTGGATCGAGTCGGTAGACCTTGAATCGAAAGAGGTTTCGAATCAGTTGGAGTCGTTGGACGGGCTGATTGTCGCGCCGGGTTTTGGAGAACGCGGAGTGGACGGCAAAATCCGTGCGATTCAATATGCGCGCGAAAACGCCCTGCCGTTTTTGGGAATCTGTTTTGGCATGCAGCTGGCCGTTGTGGAATTCGCACGCAATGTGTGCGGAATAACGGGCGCGAATTCCCAGGAGATCGAGCCTGGAATTTCGGATGCGGTTGTACACCTTTTGCCCGAACAAAAAGATGTGAGCGCAAAGGGCGGCACGATGCGCTTGGGATCGTATCCGTGCAACGTTGTGCGAGGAACGCTGGCCGAAAAACTTTTCGGCGCCGTGAAGATAACCGAAAGACACCGGCATCGGTTCGAAGTGAACAACGATTTTCGTGAACAGCTTGCTGCGGCAGGAATGATCTGTTCTGGAGTTTCGCCGGACTATCGGTTGGTCGAGATGATCGAAGTCACGAACCATCCGTACTTTATCGGCACTCAAGCGCATCCAGAATTCAAAAGCCGGCCGAACCGTGCGCATCCGCTTTTCAAAGGGCTTGTCGGAGCGGCTTTGGACCACCGCGCTGCGCTGGGAGGTCAAGCCGCGGTTTCGCTTTCCTCGCAAGGCTGAGCGTGGTTGAACAAATCGAGCGCCGAGCCGTTTAACTGATAGACGAGGAGGAGAGTGATGGTGCACGCTTTATTGCCTTTCGTTGCGATTTTGCTGCGGCCCGATACAGGAAACGTTCCGCTGAACGACCTTGGCGCCGGCTTTTATAAAGGTTTTCAAGGAGGCTTATATCCGGGCGGATCGAACGTTGTGCCTGCCTCGCACATGTCCGCCGCGCTGGCACTTGCGGCAGGAATCGTGCCCCGTGACGCAGCCGGAATGCCCAACGCGCAGACCGGCAAAATTGGGATGATTACCATCGGCATGTCGAACACCACGCAGGAATCGGCGCCGTTCGAACGCAACGAAGATCTCAACGGATATCGCAACGCTCGCGTTGAGATTCTGAACTGCGCGGTTGGTGGTCAGACCGCCCACATCATCGCCGATCCGAGCGCAAACTATTGGACAATCGTGGCGCAGCGCATCGCGGCGATGGGCTTGAACGCAAACCAGATTCAGATTGCGTGGCTGAAAGAAGCAAACGCCAATCCGCCGAACGATTTTCCTGGACATGCACAAGTTCTTCGCGACGATTTGATTCAAGTGGTGCGCAATCTGCGACAAAAGTTTCCGAATTTGACGTTGTGTTATGTTTCGAGCAGGATATATGGCGGATATGCCAACACGCAGTTGAATCCCGAACCTCAGGCCTATGAATCGGGTTTCTCGGTAAAGTGGCTGGTAGAAGCGCAGATATCGGGCGACAGCCGATTGTCGTTTGCAAATCCCCCCAACGCTCCGCTTCTGTTGTGGGGGCCGTATATGTGGGCGGACGGTTTGACGCCCCGAAGCGACGGGCTGATCTGGATGGCCAACGAATTCGAATCGGATGGAACCCATCCTTCGACGCTGGGAGAAAACCATGTTGCCGATCTGTTGACGCAGTTTTTTTCAACCGATTCAACCTGTCAAGTTTGGTTCAAGCCTCAGCCGGGATTCAGATTGACAGCGGTGAATGCCGCCGCCGATGCATCGGTTCGATCCGATCAGCCCAATGCGAATTTTGGAAGCGCCGATTCGTTGATCACGGCGGAAGGATCGTATTCGGCAAGAACGTATCTGAAGTTTGATTTGCGGGGGATCGTTGGACAGATTGTGAGCGCGAAACTTTCGCTGCGCGTTGGAAACGGCGGCGGTGGGATTTTGGGTTTGGTGAACAACAGCAACTGGCAGGAAAACACGATCACATGGAACAACGCGCCGCCGATTGACGGTGGGACGATCACGCAAATCCCGATGGCATCGCGCGAGAGTACGATCTGCGCGGAAACCGCCGCAGCGGTTAATGCCGACAGCGATAAAATCGTTACGTTCGCGCTGGCGGCGCCTTCGGGAAGTCAAACTTATGTTTCAAAAGAAGGCGGCCAGCCGCCGCGGCTTGTTTTGATTGTGAAAACCAAGTTTCCGGCCAAAAGCGGAGGCGGCGTGCCTCCGCCGTCATCATAAGAGCGTGGCGGGAGCGTGTAGGAATCGAACCCACCCAACGCCTTGCAGCGTCGCACCGGTTTTGAAGACCGGAAAGCACACCAGCGCTCATCCGCTCCCGTTTGGCAGGCGGCGAGTCTACTTCAGAACTTGCCGTGTCGTGAGGCGGCATTGCGAATCGAACTCATAAACATAAGGCAAGCCCGTTTCAAGATTCAGTTCCAAAATCTGTTCTTTTGAAAGGTTATCGAGACGCATGATGATTGCGCGGTTGCTGTTTCCGTGTGCGACCACCAAAACGTTCCGCCCGTCGCGGATATCTCCCATAATCGCCCTTTCGAAAAACGGCAGAGTGCGGGCAGCGGTGTCTTTCAGGGCTTCTCCGCCGGGCGGAGGAATGTCAAAACTTCTTCTCCACAAGTGAACGATGGCGTCTCCGTATTTATCGCGCATGCTCTGTTTGTTCATGCCTTGCAGCTCGCCGTACATTCTTTCATTCAAAGCCTGATCGCGGATGATGGGGATTTCGACGTTCATCGTTTGCAGCATGATTGCGAGGCTTTCTTGCGCGCGGGAAAGGGCGCTGGTATAGGCCACATCGAATGAAAAACTTCTCAATTTTTCACCGGCCGCGCGGGCCTCATCCTTTCCTTTTTCGGTCAAGGGGACGTCAATCCATCCCGTAAAGCGGTCTTGGGCGTTCCAAAGCGACTCTCCATGACGAACAAGTACCAATATCGGCATACCTGACGGCAGTTTACCGGCTAAGGTGTGGGGGTATCTTTGCACACAGATCATGCGAATCGTTTTGGGAGCGAATCAGAAAGAATCGGCGGAACCGGTGATTCGCTTGATTGCGCGCCTGGGTTTTCCTAATGTGGAAGTTCATACCCTTGGCGTTATCGAGCCGTTTTATCCTTACACTCCGCCGGTTGCGCCTGGGCTCGGAATGACCGTGGGTGTGGATTTTGGAAGAATCGAAGAGGCGGTGCGGCAGCATTGCGAAACTCTGGGCGAAGAGATTGTGCAGGAGTTCCACGAAAAACGGATCCGCTGCACCGCGCACGTCGCAAACGGAAGAGCCTCGGATGAAATTCAGCAGCTTGCGCACCAGGTGAATGCCGATTTGATCGCCGTTGGAGGGGGAAACAAAGGCGCTGTAGCGGCGATGTTTTTCGGAAGCGTTACGCGCGAGCTTTCCGTGCACTCCGACCTTTCGGTGTTGATCGGCAGGGGGGAACCGAAGACACACGGCCCGATCAAAGCGGTTTTTGCAACGGATCATTCAGCGTATGCGCGCAAAGGTGCAGACGAACTTCTGCGTTTTGGGCCATTAGGTTTTTCCAAACTCACCATTTTGAGCTGCTACGATCTTGAAATGAGGCTGCCTTTGGGAACTGTTTTGGCAGCCCCCGAAACGTTTGCTCTGGAAAAAGAGAAACTCGAACGTGCAATTCATCATGAAAACAAGCAGTTGTGCGAAAAGTTGGCGCCGCTGCAGTGCGAGTTTTCAACGATGGAAGTGCAAGGCTCGCCGATCGAGCAGATTGCCAAAGTGATGGAAGCCACCGAATCGGAACTTTTGATCATAGCGGCGCAGGGCCACGGCGCGCGAGACCGTTTGGTGCTGGGCAGCACGGCGCATCATCAGGTGGCCAATGAGCGATATTCTGTACTGGTTTTGCGGCCAAAGTAGTATAATTGGCATCGCGTGCTTCTGAAATCCAACGCAGATTTTCGGCTGAGTCCAGACTTTGTTCCTCGCGGCGATCAGCAGTCGGCGATCGAGGGGCTTTTGCGCGGGCTGGATTCCGGTGAAAGGTTTCAAACGTTGTTGGGAGCGACCGGTACCGGCAAGACGTACACCATGGCGAGCGTCATCGCCAAGGCGAAGCGGCCGGCGCTGGTGATTGCGCACAACAAAACGTTGGCGGCGCAGTTGTGTCAAGAGTTCCGCGCATTCTTTCCCGAAAACGCCGTTGAGTATTTCATTAGTTATTACGATTATTATCAGCCGGAAGCGTACGTTCCGTCGTCGGATTTGTACATCGAGAAGGATGCAAGCGTCAACGAGGAGATTGATCGTTTGCGGCACGCTGCGACGCAGGCCGTTTTGGAACGCAGAGACGTGGTTGTGGTTGCGTCGGTTTCGGCGATTTATGGATTGGGCGATCCGCAGGCATATCGTGAACGCGTGTTGACTCTTGAGCGCGGAGAAACGGTATCGCGACAGGAACTTCTTCGATCCCTTGTGCAAATGCAGTTCACGCGCAACGAACTGGTGCTGCAAAGAGGCACGTTTCGTATGCGCGGCGACACGCTGGAAATTCAACCAAAAGATGAAGAGATCACCACACGTGTGGAGTTTTTTGGCGAAGAGATTGAAAGAATTCGATTGATTGACCCGTTGACGCAGGAAGTGTTGGATGAGCCCGAAAGAGTGAGCATTTTTCCGGCCACGCACTATGTGACGCCGTGGGACAAGATGGCCGAGGTAACCGAGCAGATTCAACAGGATTTAGAGGCTCAATGTGCGACGTTTCGCGCGCAGGGAAAACTGCTTGAAGAACAACGGCTGAAGCAGCGCACGAGTTATGACCTCGAAATGATGCGGGAGATGGGGTATTGCAACGGAATCGAAAACTATGCGAGGTATTTCGAGGGCCGCGAGCCGGGCACTGCTCCATACACGCTGCTCGATTTTTTGTCGCCTGATACGATCGTGTTCATAGATGAAAGTCATCAAACGGTGCCTCAGCTTCATGCTATGTATAACGGCGACGTGCAGCGAAAAACCGTTTTGGTGGAATACGGGTTTCGGCTTCCGGCCGCACTGGACAACCGTCCGCTGAAATTCGAAGAGTTTCGCGAACGTGTGGGCCAGGTGATTTTCGTGAGCGCAACGCCCGGCCCGTTCGAAAGAGAAGTCAGCGGGCAGATCGTTGAACAGATCATCCGTCCGACCTATCTTCTCGATCCGGTGATTCAAATCCGCCCGACAAAAGGTCAAATTGACGACCTGCTGCACGAAATCAAAACCCGCGTAGACAAAAAAGAGCGCGCGCTCGTGACAACGCTCACCAAAAGAATGGCGGAGGATTTGACGGGGTATTTGCACGACCTTGGAGTTCGCGTTCAATACATTCACAGCGATGTGCACTCGTTGGAGCGGCCCGAGATTCTGCGCGATTTGCGCCTGGGGGTTTATGATGTGATTGTCGGCGTTAACCTCCTTCGCGAAGGACTCGACCTTCCGGAAGTAACACTCGTAGCGATTTTGGATGCCGACAAGGAAGGTTTCCTGCGCTCGGAAACTTCGCTCATTCAAACGATCGGCCGCGCGGCGCGAAATGTAGGCGGAACGGTGATCATGTATGCCGACACCATCACGGGTTCGATGCAAAGAGCGATTGATGAAACAGAGCGTAGACGGGCGATTCAAGAAACGTACAACCGCGAACACAACACCGCTCCCGCCACCGTAACGAAAGCGGTGCGCGAAACGGTGCGAAGTTACAACGTGATTAACGAAGAAACCGCCGGATACGATGCCGAAGCGCGGTACACAAAGGAAGGAGCGCTGCTCATCGAAGATGTCCCGAAGGAGATATCGCGAATGGAGAAAGAGATGTTTGCCGCGGCCAAAGAGATGCGGTTCGAAGACGCCGCAAAAATTCGCGATGAGATCTTTCAGTTGCGAAAACTTGCCGGCTTCGCCGACCCCGCCAAAGCGCTTTTCAAAGCGCCGAAAAGAGGAAAGGACGCAAAAGCGCGACGATGACCACGCTCATTGCCAACGCAAAATGGTGGGAAGACGGCTCGCCTGTCAACCTTCTGATCGAAAACGGAATCGTGCGGCAAAAAGGAACCGAACCAGCACAAGCCGATGAGACGGTGGATGCCGAAGGAAGATACTTGATGCCGAGTTTCGTCGAGCCCCATGCGCACATTCTGCCGTTGGGATTCGATTTGAAAACAGTGAGTTTGCGTGATTGCAAAAGCAAGCACCAACTGCTCGATGTGGTGCGAAATGAGAATCTGCGTTTGCCCGATGGTGAATGGCTGCTTGCATCGCAATACGATGCGAACAAGTTTGATGATGGGCAGGACGTTACAGCAGCCGATCTGGATCGCGCCGCCCCCGAAAGGCCGGTGATTCTTCGTCATGCAAGCGGGCATGCGTGCGTGGTGAATTCGGTTGTGTTGCGTTATGCCGAAATTGCAACGCAGCAAGATCCTCCGGGCGGAACCGTTGTGCGGGATGAACGCGGACGGCCGACCGGAGTTCTGCTTGAATCAGCGATGGCTTTCGCGTATCGCCGGCTGCCGCGGGCATCGAAATCGAAAATGCGTGATGCGATCCTTGCGGCAGGAGAAGAGATGCACCGGTTCGGCATCGCGGTGGCCGCCGATATGCAGACAGGGCACGGCGATCTGCAAGAGGAACTCGACGCTTACCGGTCGGCGGCTGATGAAGGCTGCAAAATATGGATGCGGCTTTATTTGGATTGGGAACATGCTTTCGAAGATAAGGGCGTAAAATCTCATTTGCGCGAGGATGACCGGCTGAGAATCAGCGGAATCAAACTGTTTGCCGATGGAGCGATCGGCCCCGCAACTGCCGCAATTCACGGCACGTATAACGATGGTCAATCGGGAAACCTGATTTATGAACCCGATGAACTGTTCAGAAGGATTCGCATCGCCGAACAAGCGGGCTATCGTGTGGCGATTCATTCCATCGGAGATCGCTCGACTGACGTGGTTTTGGACTGCCTAAGCCGGTGTCAAAATCCCAGCCGGCACCGAATCGAACACGCCATGATGCTATCGGAACAACAGATGGACAGAATCTCAACGCTTGGAATTAAGGTGTGTGTTCAACCCGCGTTTCTAAAATATTTCGCCCACGCATATAAAAAACGCCTTGGAGAAAGATTTGCAACCCTCAAACCAGTTGCAACCATGCTGAAAAAACGAATCAGGATCGCTTTTTCCAGCGACGCGCCGATCGTGCCCTGCGATCCTATGGAAGGGATTCGAACAGCCGTAAACTGCCCCGAAGGATTCGACCCCACGGAAAACGTGGACATCAAAACTGCATATAGTCTTTATACACGCGGCGCTTCGGAACTGCTGGGCGAGGAAGAGCGTTTTGGTTGTTTGGAGCCCGGACAGTTCGCACATTTTCGACTTTTGGAAACCAACCCGCTGCAATGAGCCATTCACCAAAAACAGTTTTTGATAAAGTGTGGGATTCGCACGTCGTAACCGAACTTCCCGGCGGCGGCTTGCTGCTTTATGTTGATCGGCACTTGGTGCACGAAGTTACTTCGCCTCAGGCGTTCGATGGACTTCGCGCGACGAACCGCCGCGTGCGAAGGCCTGATCTTACGTTTGCGACCGTAGATCACAACGTTCCAACCGACGGCAGGCCGATCGACGAGTCAACACTAAGCGGCAAACAGATCGCGGCATTAAGCCGCAATGCCGAGCAGTTCGACATTCCACTTTACGGTTACTTGTCAAGCTGGCAGGGAATTGTGCATGTGATCGGCCCCCAGCTGGGCATCACACTGCCAGGATTGACAATTGTGTGCGGCGACAGTCACACAAGCACGCACGGCGCGTTTGGTGCGCTGGCATTCGGCATCGGCACCACCGAAGTCGAACACGTTCTTGCCACGCAAACTTTGCGCGCCGCATCCAAACCGAAATCGTTGGAGATCAAAGCCAACGGGCTGCTGCAGCCGGGAGTTACGCCTAAAGATCTTATTCTGGCAATCATTCGAAAACTCGGTGCGGCGGGCGGATCGGGTTTCGTCGCCGAATATCGCGGGCCGGCGATTGAATCCATGGGTATGAGCGGACGAATGACATTGTGCAACATGAGCATCGAAATGGGAGCGAAAGCCGGAATGATCGCGCCGGATGACACAACCTTCGAATTCATCGCGCAAGACAATCGGCCGTTTGCGCCCAAAGGAAAAGACCTCGAACGATTGGCGGAAGAATGGAAAACGTTGAAAACCGACACAGATGCTCGATTCGATAAATCGGTTTCGCTGGATGCGAGCAGCCTCGTGCCGCAGGTAAGTTGGGGAACCAATCCGGCGCTCACCATAGGGATTGACGAAACGATTCCCGAACCTTCGAACGACACCGAAAGAAGAGCCCAAATGTACATGGGAGTGACGCCCGGAACGGCAATTCAGGATTTAAAAATAGACAACGTGTTCATCGGAAGCTGCACCAACAGCCGCATCGAAGATCTGCGCGAAGCGGCCGCAATTGTCCGCGGTAGAAAAGTGCACGAAGGCGTCCGCGCAATGGTTGTGCCAGGAAGCGAGGCCGTCCGGCAAAAGGCGATCGAAGAAGGGCTCGACAAGAT
>Ga0070741_10012177_pt1 | contig 15629 bp, 15 predicted proteins | sample Coa_R1_4_FD_66440 | JGI IMG/M metagenome (GOLD analysis project Ga0070741, IMG submission 66440) | Surface soil microbial communities from Centralia Pennsylvania, which are recovering from an underground coalmine fire - Coalmine... | ecosystem: Environmental > Terrestrial > Soil > Unclassified ... | reverse complement strand
TCGCGGCCTACGCCATGCTGCTCGCAGTCTTCGCCGACGACACGTTCGCCTATCTCGCCGGGCGCACGCTCGGGCGGCACAAGCTGGCGCCGACGCTGTCGCCCGGGAAGACGCTCGAGGGCTTCGTCGTCGGGACCGCCGCGTGCATCTTCGTCACCTTCGTCGCGCTGTACCACGATCGGCACACGTTCCTGTCGATCGGCCAGGCGCTCCTGCTCGGGCTCGTGATCGCGGCTGCCGCGCCCGCCGGCGACCTGTTCGTGTCGATGCTGAAGCGGGACATGGGCGTGAAGGACACGGGCGAGCTCCTCGGCGGCCACGGCGGCATGCTCGACCGGCTCGACTCGATCCTTTTTGCCTCTGTGGCGAGCTTCTACACGATCCTCGCTTTCACCACGTAGCCTCCCTACACTGATTCTCGAGATGAAGAGGATTGCCCTCCTGGGCGCCACCGGCTCGATCGGCCGGCAGGCGCTCGAGATCATCTCGGCCCATCCGGAACTCGAGCTCGTCGCCGCGGCATCCGGCTCGCAGCCGATCGACGGCCTGGCGCCGCTGACGCAGGTCGGCGGCGACCTCGTCGAGCTGCTCGACCGGGCGGAGCCGGACGTCGTGCTCAACGCCGTCGTCGGCTTCGCGGGCCTGCCCGCGACGCTGTGGACGCTGGAGCGCGGCGCCGACCTCGCGCTCGCGAACAAGGAGAGTCTCGTCGCCGCCGGGTCACTGGCGCTGCAGGCCTGGGAGCGGGGAGGAGGCCGGCTCCTGCCCGTGGACAGCGAGCATTCGGCGCTCTTCCAGTGCCTGGAAAACCGTTCCCGCGAGCAGATCGAATCCCTGGTGCTGACCGCCTCGGGCGGCCCGTTCCGCGGACGGACGCGCGACGAGCTGTCCGGAGTCACCCCGGCGGAGGCGCTCGCACACCCAACCTGGAACATGGGCCCGAAGATCACGATCGACTCCGCGACGCTCGCCAACAAAGGACTCGAGCTGATCGAGGCGCATTTTCTCTTCGGCGTGCCGTACGAGCAGATCGAGATCGTCATCCATCCGACCTCGGTCGTGCACTCGATCGTCCGCTTCCGCGACGGCGCCGCGCTCGCGCACCTCGGCTACCCCGACATGCGCGTGCCGATCTCCTACGCGCTCACCTACCCGGAGCGCGCAGCGACGCCGGTCCCGACCCTCGACCTCGCCGGCGGGCTGACGCTCGAGTTCCACGCGCCCGACGCCGACACGTTCCCGATGCTGACCCTCGCGCGCCGGGCCGGACTTTGCGGCGGCACCTATCCGTGCGCGTTCAACGCCGCGAACGAGGTCGCAGTCGCCGCGTTCCTCGAGGGGCGCATCGGCTTCCTGGAAGTCGCGGAGACGGTCGAGCGGACGCTGGACACGGTGTCCGGCGATCCAGCCGGAGACCTGGACGATTTGACCGCCGCCGACGCAGAAGCCAGGCGAATCGCGGAGACTGCGCTGCAACCGGCATGAGCATCGTCATCGCCCTCCTCGGCCTCGCCTTCCTCGTGCTCATCCACGAGGCCGGCCACTTCTTCGTCTCGCTCGCCGTCGGGATGCGGCCGCGGAAGTTCTACATCGGCTTTCCGCCCGCCCTCGTCAAGACGAAGAGAAACGGCATCGAGTACGGCATCGGCGCGATCCCGCTCGGCGGCTACGTCCGCATCCCGGGGATGCACCGCCCGGCCGCGAAGGACGTCGACCTCGTCTTCTCCCGGGCGCTGCACGCGGCGCCGGAGCTCGTCGGCCCGGCAGAGCGCCTGAAGAGGTCCCTCGCCGCCGAGGACTACGAGACCGCCAAGCTCCGGCTTGCCGAGTTCGACGAACGGGCGAAGGAGGCAGGCGTCCCGCCCCAGCAGATCGAGAAGCACGTCCAGGACATCCAGGACGCGCTCTCGCCTCAGGCCTACTGGCGGGCACCGGTCTGGAAGCGGGTCGCGGCCATCTCCGCCGGGCCGCTGACGAACCTCGTCTTCGCGGTCGTGCTGTTCGCGGTCGTGTTCATGACCGCGGGCTGGGACGCGACCAGCAGGGTCGCGGTCGTGCTCCACGGCCGGCCGGCCGCGGCGGCCGGGCTCCACTCGGGCGACCGCGTGATCGAGATCAACGGGCAGCCCGTCGCTGCGAACCAGATCTCGAACCGCATCAACGCGTCGCACGGCCGCGCGCTCACGCTCGGCGTGCTCCGCAGCGGCAAGCTCATCTTCCTGCCCCCGGTTCATCCGAAGAAGGACTCGAGCGACGGCCGCTACCGGCTCGGCTTCTCGCTCGCGGGCCAGCCGCTCGGCTTCGGCGGGGCGATCTGGCAGTCGGTGAAGACGACCGGCTACGTGGCCCGTGACACGGTCAAGGCGCTCGGCGGCATCTTGCACAGCAAGGAGCGCGGCCAGATCGGCGGACCGGTGGGGATCAGCCGGACGGCAGCCGATGCGGTCCACTACGGCTGGGCGTCGTACCTCTCCGTTCTCGCGTTCATCAGCCTGTCGCTCGCCCTGCTGAACCTGCTCCCGCTGCTGCCGCTCGACGGAGGCCACATCGCCTTCTCGCTGCTCGAGGGCATCCGCGGCCGCGCGATCGCGCGCGAGATTTACGAACGCGTCTCCGCCGTGGGCATCGCGATCGTGCTGCTGCTCTTCGTCGTCGGGCTCTCGAACGACGTCGGCCGCCTCGGCGGCGGTTAGCTGTGTAGGGTCACCGGCATGTTCGGCAAGGACAAGAAGCCCGAGGAAAACGGCGTACGCGCGCAGGCCGAGATCGTCAAGGCCGAGCAGTCGAGCGTCGGCGCGGGCGAGGCCCTCTGGGACCTCGACGTGAAGGTCAAGCCGGAGAACGGCGATCCCTTCGACGCGCACCTCGAGGCGAAGCTCCCGCAGTACACGATGCTGATGGTCGGCTCCACGGTCCCGGTCGTCGTCGACCCGAGCGACCATTCGCAGGTCACGCTGGACATGTCGCCGCAGGGCTGGATGGACGCGACGATCGCCTCTGCCGGGCAGATGGGCGCGCTCGCCGGCAACCCGGCGCTCGCCGCGCCGATCAAGGAGATGATGGAGGCGGCGATGAAGGATCCGGTCGCCTTCCGCCAGCATGCGATGGAGGAAGCGCAGAAGGCGTTCGGTGCCGCGGGGTTCACCGTGGTCGGGGCGACCGCAGGCGCGCCCCAGACAGGGGAGGCCGCGATGGTCGACACGCTCCAGAAGCTGGCGGACCTCCACAAGCAGGGCGTCCTCACCGACGAGGAGTTCGCCCAGCAGAAGGCCAAGCTCCTCGGCCAGCAGTAGCCTGCGGAACCCGCCGCTAAGCTAAGAAGGCGTGGCCAGCAAGAGACAGATCACCGTCGGCGGCGTCCAGATCGGCGGCGGAGCGCCCGTCGTCGTGCAGTCGATGACGCTGACGAAGACGCACGACGTCGAGGCGACGATGGCGCAGATCGGCGCGCTCGCCTCGGCGGGGTGCGAGATCGTCCGCGTCGCCGTCCCCAAGTCCGAGGACGCCGACGCGCTTCCGCTGCTCGTCCGGCTCTCGCCGATCCCGGTGATCGCGGACATCCACTTCAACGCGTCGCTCGCGCTCCGGGCGATCGACGCCGGCGTGGCCGCGGTCCGCATCAACCCCGGGAACATCGGCGGCCCCGACAAGGTCGAGATGGTCGTCAAGGCGGCGAAGAAGAAAGGCACGCCGATGCGGATCGGCGCCAACTCCGGCTCGCTGCCGAAGCACCTCGCCGGGGTGGCCCAGAAGGACCAGGCCGAGGCGCTCGTCGCGGCGGCGATCGAGGAGGTGGAGCTGCTCGAGAAGCTCGACTTCCACGACTTCAAGATCTCGGTCAAGTCGAGCCACGTGCCGACGATGATCCGCGCCTACCGCATGCTCTCCGAGAAGGTTCCTTACCCGCTGCACCTCGGCGTCACCGAGGCGGGCACGCCGTTCTCCGGCTCGATCAAGAGCGCCGTCGGGATGGGCGCGCTGCTCGTCGACGGGATCGGCGACACGATGCGGGTGTCCCTCACCGCCGACCCGGTCAAGGAGGTCGAGACGGCCTGGGAGATCCTCAAGGCGCTCGGCTTGCGCGAGCGCGGGCCGATCATGATCGCGTGCCCCTCGTGCGGCCGCGACAACGTCGGCGTCGAGAACCTCGCGGTCGTCGTCGAGGAGCGGCTCAAGGCCTACCCGCAGCACATCGAGGTCGCGGTCCTCGGCTGCGCGGTCAACGGGCCCGGCGAGGCGGGCGACGCGGACTTCGGCATCGCCGGCGGCCGCGAGGTCGGCTTCATCTACGCGCACGGCCGCCAGCTCAAGAAGGTCGAGTCCGAAGTCCTGATCGACGAGCTCTTCGTCGAGATCGACAAGTGGATCGCCGAAGGCATGCACCGCCCGAAGCGCCTGAAGATGGCCAAGCCCGCCGCGCTGGCGATGGCCGAGATGTCCGAGATCCCGATGGAATCTCCGGCTCCGGCGCCGGTCGAAGCCTAGTAGCCTGCGGCGACAACGGATGATCGCCCGGGCCTCACAGCTCTTTCTTCCCACGCTGCGCGAAGCGCCGTCCGACGCCGACGCGCTCTCGCACAAGCTGCTCGTCCGCGGCGGCTACATCCGCCAGGTGTCCACGGGCCTGTGGACGTACATGCCGCTCGGCTGGCGCGTCCACCGCAAGGTCGAGCAGATCATCCGCGAGGAGATGGACGCCATCGGCGCACAGGAGATGCTGATGCCGGTGCTGACGCCGGTCGAGCTGTGGGAGGCGACCGGCCGCGACAAGATCCCGGAGATCTTCCACCTCCACGACCGCAACGGCCGCCGTTTCGTCCTGCCGCTGACGCACGAGGAGACGGTCACCTTCCACGCGCGCGAGATCCAGTCGTACAAGGAGCTGCCGCAGCTCTGGTACCACTTCCAGACGAAGGACCGCGACGAGCCGCGTCCTCGCGGCGGCCTCCTGCGGGTCCGCGAGTTCATCATGAAGGACGGCTACTCGTTCGACCGCAACGAGGAAGAATCGATTGCCTCGTTCGAGAAGAACCGCGTGGCCTACCGGCGCATCTTCGAGCGCTGCGGCGTCGAGGCGATCGAGGTGCGGGCCGAGAGCGGGATCATGGGCGGCGAGCTCACCTTCGACTTCCTCGCGCCGTCCGGCTCGGGCGAGAACACGCTCGTCCGCTGCGAGAACGGCGACTACGCCGCCGACGCCGAGATCGCGCAGGGGGTCCCGCGCGCGCCCGAGTTCCCGCCGCCCCTCGGCTCGCCCGAGGAGGTCGAGACCCCGGGCGTGACGACCTGCGAGGCGCTCGCGCGGTTCCTCGGCGTCGACCTCGCCGCGACGTCGAAGGCGATGCCGGTGACGACCGAGGACGACCGCGTGGTGCTCGCCCTCGTCCGCGGCGACGACCGGCTGTCCGAGTCGAAGCTGCTCTCCGCGCTCAAGACCGGCTCGCGCCCCTCGACGGACGAGGAGATCCGCGCCGCCTTCGGCGCCTCGGGTGGGTCGCTCGGCCCGGTCGGCTTCTCGGGCGAGGTGCTCGCCGACCTGACGCTGCGGGAAGGCCAGTTCGTCGCGGGCGCGAACCGTGACGGCCGGCATCTGCGCGGCGTTCAGGCCGGGCGCGACTACGAACCGCGCTTCGTCGACATCCGCGAGCCCGTCGAGGGCGACCGCTGCCCCGAGTGCGGCGGTGCGCTCACATTCCAGATCGCGATCGAGGTCGGTCACATCTTCAACTTCGGCGACAAGTACAGCGCCGGCCTCGAGGCGAAGTTCCTCGACGAGGACGGCGTCGAGAAGCCGCTCCTCGGCGGCAGTTACGGCATCGGCCCGGGCCGCGTGATGGCGGCCGTCGTCGAGCAGAAGGGAGACGAGAACGCTCTCGTGTGGCCCGCCTCGATTTCCCCTTACGATGCGCACGTGATCGCGCTCGCCGGGGCCGAAGAGATCGCGGAGCGCGCCGCCGAGACGCTGTCGTCGGCGGGCCGCGACGTCCTCCTCGACGACCGCGACGCCCGCGCCGGCGAGAAGTTCGCGGACGCCGACCTGATCGGCATCCCGCTCCGGATCACCGCCGGCAAGAAGAGCCTCGAGGACGGCATGGTCGACGTCCGCGACCGCGAGACCGGCCAGGAGCGCCGCGTCGCCGTCGAGGAGCTCGCCTAGGCCGTGGCCAAGAAGCGCCGCTTCAGCGAGGACCCGTTCGGCCCGACCATCGAGCGGCTGATGGACGAGACGGGGACGACCTACCGCGGCCTCGCGGCGAAGACGGGCCTTTCCGCGGGCTACCTCAACCACATCGTCCACGGCAGCCGCCCGGTGCCGTCGAACGACGTCATCGCCAAGCTCGCCAAGGGCCTCGCCGTCGAGCCCGAGCACTTTCTCGAGTACCGGATCAGGGTCATCACCGACGGGCTCGAGCGCATGCCCGACCTCGTCGACCGCCTCTACCGCAGGTTGAGAGGAGAGTAGAGATGCTGGGAATCGTCGGTGCCGTGCTCAACGCGGCCCTGCTCGTCGTCAGGCTCGCCATCGGTCTCGTGACCACGCTGGCGAAGCTGCTGACCGGCCTCGTCCGGGCGATCATCCCCGGGAAGTAAGGACTACCGCAGCGCGGGCAGCGGGTCGACGGCCGCGTCGCGGACGCGGACCTCGAAGTGCAGGTGCGGTCCTGTCGCCTCGCCGGTCGCTCCCACGAGGCCGAGCAAGGAGCCGACCGTGACCGGCTCTCCCTCCGTCGCGAGGATGCGCGAGAGGTGCGCGTACATCGTGGTCACCCCGTGCGTGTGCTGGACGACGACGAGGTTGCCGTACCCGCCCGTCGTCGACCCGGCGAACACGACCCGCCCGACCGCCGCCGCGTACACGGGCGTGCCGGGGCCGGCTGCGAGGTCGAGCCCGGGGTGAAAGCCTGCGCCGCGCGGCCCGAACGGCGAGCTGATCGACGCGTGGAGGGGCCACGCCAGCGGGATCGGGCAGGTCGGCACCGCCGTCTGGAGCGCCGCCACCGTCTCGGGTCCGACGACGCCGACGGTCGGCAGGCCGGCCCACCGCTGGAAGCGCAGCAGGGCAGCCTCGACGTGCGGGCCGAATCCGCCGTCGATCGTCCCGTTCGGGAAGCCGTGCCAGGCGAGGAGGAACTGGAGCTCGACGACGTCGCCGTCGGTCGCGCCGAGGCCGAGCGGCCGCGACCCGAGCTCGGGCCCCGCGAGCGCGCCGAGCGTGACGCCGGCCTTCCGCAGCGCCGCAGCAGTCTGCGGCCCGTCGAAGCCGTCGACGGTGCCGGCGTAGAGGCGCTTCGCCCTCAGAGCCACCTGCACCGCGGCCAGGCGCGGGTTGCCCATCGTCGCCGCCGAAGCCGGCTGCGCGAACGACGCTCCCACCGAAGCCACGATGGCCGCGAGTCCCACCAACCGCGTCATCCCCCCTTTTCTCGGCAGCGGCTTCCGGAGCCTTGAGTGGGCTACACTCGGGCCCGAGCGGGGCGTGGCGCAGCCTGGTTAGCGCGCTAGTCTGGGGGACTAGAGGTCGGCAGTTCGAATCTGCCCGCCCCGATGTGTGGCGGAACCCCTGCAGACAGAAACCGAGGGGCCGCGAGGCCCCTCGGTGTGAAGTTCGTCAGGCTACGGCCGTGCTACATGCAGTGGCCGCAGGTGCTGGCGGGAGGGCTACCCGCGTTGCCGCCGGTACCCGGATTGAACTGTGTCGGCCGGGCGCCTGCAAAGGCAGATCCCGCAAGACCCAGAACGCCAACAACCGTCACCGTAAGAATCGCAAGACGCTTTTTCATGTTGTCCTCCGTTTTCTCGGGTGCTCTTCTTTTCTTCCCGGGCGCCCCGTTCTAACGCCCCACCCGTGTAAGACATTTGTGAACGTGATGTAAGACACCGCGTTCTCCAGCCCCTGACCCGACGACCCGTTGGACGAGATCGCTACCCTGGCCCGCGATGCGCAGAGCCGCCCCGTTTCTGCTCCTGGCCGCCGTCGTCTCGGCGGCGCTCCTCGGCTCCCAGACGGCCCGGGCGGCGCAGGCCAACCAGTGCCCGTCGCTCCATCGCAACGTGATCACGCTGTACTGCCACGGCACGGCGACGTTCAAGGTGGGGACGAAGGTCCACCACTACACGGCCGTCCAGTGCACTGTCGAGAAGACGTCCGACGCCCCGGTCCAGGTGTTCGCGAAGAACGGCTTCCTGCTGAAGACCCTGTTCGACCGCCACAAGCTGCAGACGTCCGCGGCGGAGGTTCTCACGCTGGGCGGCAAGACGGGCGTGATCGACCAGAAGGTCAAGGCGAGGCTCGCGAAGAACCGCCGCAACGGAACCTTCGTCGGCGTTCCGAAGTCGCCGAAGGTCTCCGGCTCGTTCGTCTGCAAGTGAGCTGACGGCGGCCGAGCCGCCAGGGAGTGGCTTCGCGCCGTCGAAGGTGTCATCATCACCTCCGGCCTCTGCGGCCGTTCCCCCGATGACCCGGCTCGCTCTCCTCCTCGGCTTGCTCGCGCTCGTCGCGCCGGTCGGAGCGCTGGGCCGTGGAGGCTCGCCGGCCGCGCGGGATACGTCGATCTTCTACTACCCGTGGTACGGCACGCCGAAGTGGGACGGCAGCTACCTCCACTGGGACCAGGATGGCCACGTCCCGCCGCTCGACCTGGCCACGGCGTATTACCCGGCCCGCGGCCCGTACTCGAGCGCCGACCCCAGGGTCGTCGCCGCGCAGATGCGGGACATCGCGGGCGCAGGAATCAAGGAGGTCGTGAGCTCCTGGTGGGGCTGGGGCTCAATCGAAGACCAGCGGCTGCCGATGATCGTGCGTATGGCCACGAATCTGGGCCTCGAGGTTGCCGTGCAGATCGAGCCCTACGACGGGCGGACCGCGGAGAGTGTCGCGGCCGACTTCGCGCACCTTCGCCAGCTCGGGATCACGCGCTTCTACGTCTACCACCCGTTCACGATCGACGAGAGCGACTGGGCGCCCGTCCTCCAGGCCGTCACCGGGATCCAGGTGCTGGCGCAGACCACGAACGTCGCGCGCGCGCAGGCGGCGCACTTCGCCGGCATCTACACCTACGACGTCGCCAGCTTCGGCCCGTCCACGTTCGGGCCGCTCTGCGCCCGGGCCCACAAGGCGGGGCTCCTGTGCGCGCCGTCGGTCGGCCCGGGCTACAACGCCCTGCGCGCGACCGGGGACACGCGCCAGCGTGGCCGGAACGACGGCGCGACCTACGACGCGATGTGGAAGTCCGCGATCCAGGCCGGCGCCGACCGCGTCACGATCACGAGCTACAACGAGTGGCACGAGGGCACGCAGATCGAGCCCGCGCTCACGCCGCTGCCGAGGCAACTGGACGTCGCCGGCGGCGGGACGGCCTCGCCCGTGGCCGCTTCGTACGCGACGTACGACGGCGCGTACGGCCTGCACGGAAAGCGCGCCTCGCGCGCCTACCTCGTGCGCACGGCCTACTGGACGGCCATGTACGGAAGCGGCGCGCCGGCTCCGGCGTCTGCGGGCAGGAAAGCGGCGTTCTGTCCCGAAGGAAAACGGATGGCGACGTCGGCCGCCCCTGCACCGAGAGCTCGTGCGGCGACCGGCGCCCGTTCAGCATTCAACTTGCGTTTGAACGCGCGGATTACTAGGCTCTTGGCTGCAGTGCGCGCGACCGGCCATGACTCGGGGGCCTATCCGCTGGCTCATGCCGCCCCAGTTGGGCTGCGCGGCCAGTACCATGGCCCGGCGTCCGAGTCACCGTCCGCTCGCATTGCTAGAACGGCAGCACGTAGTACCAGGGGGAAGATGCTGGCTAGTTGTGGGAAAGGGGGGTGATGTCCTCGGCGAAGGCAGCAAGGGTTCGAATGGCTTTAGTAGTGATGTTGGAGGAGGAGAGAAGTAGTTGGAATCGAGAGGAGAGGAACTAGTGAAGCGACGCAAATTCGTTACGGCGGGAGTGTTTCTTGCAGCGCTCCTGGCCGCCGCGCTCGCGGCTGCGTCGGTTGGTAGCGCCGCGACCGGAAAGACCGGTAAGACCAACGGCGGACAGCCGATGAAGCACCACTCGCCGCTCGTCGTGCCGAAGAACAACCAAGTCACGTTCGGCGCCGCGACGGTCAGCAAGCTCCAGGCGCTGACGAACAGCCAGCTCCTGACGCAGAGCCACATCGTCGCGAATGCCAACCGACCGACTCGCGGTCGGACCGTCAACCCGACGAATCCGGGTAACGGGTCGGCGGGCCTGGTGACTGGCATTCCGCACATCCACAGCACCCCGATCGTTGGCAAGGGCACCTGGGACGCCAGCGCGCAGGGGCTGAACATGTTCTGGCAGGAGGCCACGCACGGCGGTGGCGGCCTGACGCCTCCCGACCAGGCGCTCGGCGAGGGCAACGGGTACGTGGTCGAGGCCGTCAACGACGACCTCGTCGTCACGGACACGAACCTTCGCCATCCGTTCGGGCTCATGACGCTCGAGCAGCTCATGTTCCCGGACATCGCCTTCACGGGCGAGGACTCGGTCGGCGATCCGCGCGTCTACTACGATCAGACGTACAACCGCTGGATCATCTCGACCTACGCGACCGACTTCTCCACGGGGAACTCGGCCATCGACATCGCGGTCAGCCTCACCGGCAACCCGGCCGGCGGCTACGCGGACTACTTCATCGACACGACCAACGACGGCACCGACTGCACCGGCGGCTTCGGCTGCTTCGGCGACCAGCCGCTGCTCGGGGCCGACAACAACGTCATGGTCTGGTCGACGAACTCGTACAACAACTCCGACGGCGCGCTGAACGGCGCCCAGGTGTACGTGGTCGACAAGGCCGCCCTGATGGGGCTGTCCCCCGTCCCGACGATCTGGTACTACGACGTCGGCGGTTCTAGCGCCTACCCGGGCTACACCGGGCCGGGCATCAACACCTGTGGTGTCGTCAATTTCCAGCCGAACACCGGCTACTGTCTCTCGTCGTTCCAGCCGGCGACGTCGCCGAACGCGTCGTACAACCCGCACTTCGGCGGCACGGAGTTCGGTCTGGCGTCCCTCGACCCGCTCGCGGGCCAGGACAACCGGATCATCCAGTGGTTCCTGAACGGAACGGTCGGCGTCAGCTTCGCGCCGCCGACGTTCTTCTGGTACGTGATGGGTTCCGAGTCGTACGGCTTTCCGATCACCAGCGACTGCATCGGTATCCCGCAGTTGCCGTGGATCATGGCCGACTTCGGCATCCTCGGTGTCCCGGCGACGCAGTGCGGTTACGCCGCGCAGCCGCCGGGCGGGAACCTGCCGTTCTGCGACTACGAGTTCTTCGGGCCCGGTTGTGAGCCGGGTGGCATCCAGGCCGACGACGACCGGATGAACGCGGTCGTTTCGATCACGGGTGGTCAGGGCACCACCGTCATCCTGAGTGGCCTGAACACGGATGCCCTGGTCTCCGACCCGCTCGGCGTGCTCCATCGCCGCGACGCGGTCGCGATCTTCGGCGTCCAGGGCTTCGGAGGTGTCTTCTCCCAGGGCTACATCGGTAACTGGCAGAACGACATCCTCTACCCGACCGTCACCGCGACGGTGTCGTCGGGCGGTACGCATGCCGCGGCGGCACTCGACGTCACGGGCAACAACGTGTACCCGAGCTTCGCGCTCACGAAGTTCAACATCCACACGGGCCCGTCTTCGGTCACGGTCGGCGTTCCGGGGCAGGACAGCCTGGACGACTTCTGCACCGACGGCTATCCGTGCGGGTTCCCGTCAGCGAACCCGAATACGTGGTACCGGCCGCGCTACGGTGACTACACCGCCGCGGTTGCCGACGGCAACAACATCTACGCCGCCGGCGAGTACTCGGGCTCGAGCTGTGACGAGGCCACGTTCGAGAGCGGGGCGTTCCCGTTCCAGTGCAACCCCGCCACGAGCCCGATCACCCCGGTTGGATTCCCGACGCCTCGCGGCTTCGCCAGCAACTGGGCGACGGGCATCCTGAAGACACACACCTAGGCAAGACATCACCCCCAAGTCGCCTCGGCGAGAGGTGACACGGAGAGGCGGCGGAGAAATCCGCCGCCTCTCTTTTTTGGTCCCGGGCCGGGCTAGCCCGCGAAGACGTCGGCGCTCGACGAGAAGACGAGCGCGGCCGGGACGCCGGCGTCGTCGACGCCGGCGAGGGAGGGATGCGTGAGGTCGGCCGTCGTGCCGGGCCAGGCGCCGAGCCCGAGCGCCGCGGCGCCGTTCGCAGTGCCGATCGCGAGCAGGTCGGCGAGCGGGATCACCTCGCGGCGGCCCGTCTGGCGCCTGGCGGTTCCCTCGAGCTCGCGCAGCTCCTCGAGCGGGTCGATCCTGACGTTCGAGTCCGAGCCGATCGCGAGCCTGATCCCGCGCTCGAGCAGGCGCTCGAGCGGCGGGAAGCCGTCGCCGAGGTTCGCCTCGGTCGTGGGGCAGATGCAGACCGTCGCCTGCGCGTCGGCAAGGAGGTCGAGCTCGGCGGCGTTCGCATGCGTCGCGTGGACGACGGTCGTCGCGGCCGTCAGGCAGCTCGTGCGGGCGAGAAGCTCGATCGGCCGCACTCCGTGCTCGGCCAGGCACTCCTCGATCTCGCGCGGCTGCTCGTCGGCGTGGACGTGCAGGACGAGCCCTTCGCTCGCAGCGTAGTGCCCGATCTCGGCGAGCCAGCCGGCGGAGCAGGCGCGGACGGAGTGGGGGGCAAGCCCGACGCGCGCGCCGCCCGCCCGGAGCCGCTCGACCTGGTCGAGGTAGTCCGCCACGGAGCCCTGCCGGAACCGCTCGAGGCCGCCGCGCTCGTATGCCGCGAGGAGCAGCACGACCTCGACGTCGGCCGCAGCGCCTGCCTCGAGCGCGGCCTCGGCCTCGGGGAGGCCGAGGTAGTGGAACTCTCCGACGGCCGTGTACCCCGCCGACCGCATCTCGCGGTAGGTCTGCTCGTAGCCCTCTCGCACCGTCTCGGGCGTCTGGCGGGCCGCCTCCGCGAGCATGGACTCCCGCCATGCCCAGAAGTCGCCGCCGGCTCCACGGCCCCGGAGAGCCCGCTGGAAGCCGTGCGAGTGAGCCGAGACGAATCCCGGCAGTGGGAGGCGGGCGTCGGCCACTCGCGCATTCTTGCGCTCGTCCATGGCTGCCGCGATACTTGAGTGCTTGTCGCAGTTGTAACGTAATCCGATGGAGGAGTTAATCGTGGGCGGAAACTCTTGGGGGGTCCGGAGCAATCGCGTGGTGCAGCTCGCCGTCCTGTCGATCCTGGCGGCGGCGGGCGTGCTCGCGTTCGGCTCGGGCTCGGCTCTGGCGAGTGGAACGGTCTTTTGTGCGCCGTATGGCGCAGGCACGGCCGCCGATGTGCAGACGGCCGCGGACGGCGGCGGCACGGTGTTCATCAAGGGCGTGTGCAGCGGGCAGCTGGATTTGACGACGTCAGTCACGCTGCAGGGCCTGACGGGGGGCGCCACGTCGGGGATCAACGGCACCGGCTTCGACGGCGCTGCGATCACGCAGGACAGCGGGGCGTACACGGTGACGTTGAAGAACCTGCTCGTGACGGGTGGTGGGCAGAACTCGGATGACGGGGGCGGCTTCTGGAACGACTTCCGGAACTGCTCGTCGGTGACGAACATCGTCGGCTCGCACATCACCGGGAACACGATCACCGGCACCGACGCTTGGGGGGCAGGGATCAACGGCGAATCCTGCACCACGATCAACGTGACAAACACTCTCGTGAACGGAAACGCCGGGATTTCGGACCAGGACAACGGCGGCGGGATCGCGCTCGATTGCGCACAGGCGCTGAACCTGACCGGCTCGACGATAACGGGGAACTCGGCGGCGGGCGAGGGTGGAGGAATCTTCTCCGGCAGCGATTGCGGCACGACAGTCAGCATCGTCGGCTCGACGATCAGCCTGAACACCGCCGGCTCCGACGGGGGCGGGCTCTACACCTACGGATCGAGCTTGCTCCTGCAGAGCTCGTCGGTGAAGAACAACAGCGCGCCACGCGATGGCGGCGGGATCGAATTCGGCAACGCGAGCGGCTGCTGCGGGCCCGTCGGCGGCAGTCCCAGACGGCAGGCCAAGGCGCTGCTTTCCAGCGTGCCGTTCGGGCTGACGATCATGAGCTCGAGCGTCGACCACAACACGGTGCAGTCCGGCGCCGGCGGCGGGATCTACGTGTACACGGGCTGTGGCGGGGCCCTGCCGGTGACGATCGACGGGTCGTCTGTCTCCTTCAACCAGACGCTCGGCAACGACCTCGACACGGACTCCGGCGGCGGTGGGTACGCCCAGTTCGGCGACTGCAACTTCGACACCGTGGGCCTGGTCGCCACGAACTCGTCGTTCGGCGGGAATCTGGCCTCGAAGAGCGTCGGCGGCGGGATCTTCAACGTCGCCTACGACGGGACCGCAACCGTCTCGTTGGCGCAGACGAAGGTCGGGCAGACGAATCAGACGTTGAACCCGAACAAGGCCAAGTGGGGCGCCGGCATCTTCGACTTCGGCGTCGGCGCGAGCACGGCGCTGCAGGGCGGCGGCCAGATCGTCCACAACATGGCGTCCGTGACCGGCGGCGGCGTGTACGACGACTGCGGCAGCAGCCTGACGCTGGGGGCGGGATCGCTGCTGCTGTTCAACTTCCCCAACAACCTGTTCACGAACCCCGGCTGCCTCCTGGAGGACTAGCCGACGAAATGCTCACGGGCGGAGGGCCGGCGACGTCCGGCCCTCCGCCGTAGCGCCCACTGCCGTGCGACCATCTCGCTGTGGGGGTTCACCGCCAGGTCCCGAACGCGCTCACGGTCGTGCGCTTCGCGCTCGTGCCGGTGTTCGTCGTCCTCATGGCCGAGGCGAGCGGCGGGCACAGCTGGCCGGCCGCGGTCGTCTTCGGCGTGGCCGGCGTCACCGACCAGGTCGACGGCATCCTCGCGCGCCGCTGGGAGGTGCAGTCCGAGTTCGGGAAGTACGCAGACCCGCTGGCCGACCGGCTGATGATCGACGCAGCGGTTGTGATGCTCTTCGTCGCCGACCGGCTGCCGTGGGTCGCGCTCGTGATCGTCTTCGGTCGCGACTTGCTGCTGATCGTCGGCGCGCGCGTCGTGCAGCCGCGAGGCTACGACTTCTCTGTCAACTTCCTCGGCAAGACGGCGACGTGGGTGCTCTACCTCGCAGTCGCGTGCGTCATCGTCACGCATCACGGCGACGGCTGGCCCCTCGCGATCTTCTGGGCCGGCGTCGGCCTCGCGATCGCCGCCGGGCTCGTCTACGGGCTGGGCGCGTGGCGCGTCCTGGGGAGGAGATCGGGCCCGGCCCGCAAATCTCAAGTAGAGGTTGACCCTTGATCGACCGGCTGCTTCAATGAGCCGGCCGTCCGAACTCGACGAAAGGGCTACGTGGAAGCGCTTCCGGATCTGAACACGCTGGGCGACGACGACCTCGACAAGCTCATCGACGACCTCGAGCGCAGGGAGAGCGAGGTCTCCTACGAGCGCCGGATGCTGCAGGGGAAGATCGACATCCTGCGCGCCGAGCGGGTCGCGCGCAAGCGTGCGAAGCCGGAGGGCGAGCTCGGGCACGTCGACGTCGACCGCCTGAGCGAGATACTCTCACGCAAGGCGTCGCCCGAGACAGAGTGAGCCACGTCTACTGCTC
>Ga0070741_10012176_pt1 | contig 15631 bp, 16 predicted proteins | sample Coa_R1_4_FD_66440 | JGI IMG/M metagenome (GOLD analysis project Ga0070741, IMG submission 66440) | Surface soil microbial communities from Centralia Pennsylvania, which are recovering from an underground coalmine fire - Coalmine... | ecosystem: Environmental > Terrestrial > Soil > Unclassified ... | reverse complement strand
TTGGCGATCATTGGGACAAAAGCACATGGGGGTCGCAGGAATATTTTGACAAAGTAAAAACGTGGGCCAAGAGTTCCGCGGGGCCGTTTAAGAAGATTATCGATGCCTATAAAGAGGTGAATGCGAACGTGGCCACGCCGGAAGGCCAGCGCTATGACGGGCAGATCGCGAAAGAGTTTACTGCACGCTATGCGCGCGCGGTCCACGATTGCAGCGCACCGGCAGGCGGACAGGCGCCCACGCTGCTGATCATGCAGGTAGGCAAAACGGGAACTGTCCAGCAGATGCTGGTAGTACCACAGGATGCAAGCGATGCGTGCCTGCGTCCGAAGCTGGAGAAGGCGTATTTTTCGCCGCCACCGAAACCGGAGTATTGGGTGAGAGTGAGCTTGAATAGGTAGTGGGCGGCTATCGGCTATTATGCGATTCGGCTTTTAGATCGGAAGAAATGGGGGATTGATGGGCTTGGGCAAGTGAGCGGGATTAGATGAGAACGTAAAGCTCGGGATCGGAAAACAAGATCTCATCACGAATGAACCGGTGCTCTACTAGGAGCTAGTCAGCGCCAAAATCCAGACACTAAAACCGGCACAACGGGAGAAAAAAGACCCGGCAGTGGGGTCAACCGGGCCTCGAATTCATAAAAAGAATCTGAAAAACCAGATTCAGATGTCATGCAGATTGCGCTGTTTGCTGCTTGGTTACGCCTTCTGCTTGCGGGCCCTTCTGACCCTGGACAATTTCGAATTCGACATCATCGCCTTCCTGCAGACTCTTGTAGCCTTCTGATTGGATGGCACTGTAATGAACGAAAACATCAGGCCCGTCGTCGCGGCCGATGAATCCGAACCCTTTTGCGTTGTTGAACCACTTTACTTTACCTTTTATTCGAGACACGTTCCTTACTCCGGGCGGCTGCCGGAAACACGATTACCTGTGGTCCCCGCAGACCGATTTTCTTCTCTTGGTTTTGCCACTGCATTTTGGGAGGGACGCGGAGACACGGGATTGTTTAACCTTCTCCCCCGATGTTTTTCACGTCTTATACCCGTTACTTTGGCTTTGGGATTATTGTGCGCTTTATTTGCGCGGCATGTCAACTAAAACTAAGCACTTAAACAGCAATGGATTACAAAGAAAAGTTTCTGCGGAATAAACAACCGCTTTTTTTGACTGCTAGCCGCCCGCACTCACTGCTTTAACGGCGAGCGATTTTCTTCTCCAGCCAAAGAAGCGATGAAATAGTCTTGGAATCGACGATTTTTCTCGTCATCACCATACGCACCGCCTGCGCCAGAGGGAAAAACCTCACGGCGATTCGCTCATCTTCTTCCGGCTGGGCCACACCTTTCTTAAGACCGCGTGCCAGATAAACAGTCATGGTCTCTGCCAAAAATCCCGGGCTGGCAAAAAAGAAGAGTGCACGCTCCCACTTGCTGGCAGTGTATCCAGTCTCTTCCAGCAACTCGCGTTTGGCGGCGGCCAACTCTCTTTCACCAGGATCAATGCGCCCTGCCGGCAGCTCCCACATGCGTCGCCCGGCCGCATAGCGATACTGCCGTTCCAGCAGCACTCGCGGCTGGCGTGTTGAGTCATCCACGGCCAGCACAACAATAGAACCGGAATGCCGAATCACATCGCGTCGCGCGCGGACGTTGCCCGGCTCTTGCACCTCATCGGTAGTCACGGTGAAAACCGGGCCGCGAAAGGAGGTTTTGGACGAGAGAACGCGGACCAGAGGCTTAGGTTTTGCGCGGCGTGAAGGCATGGATCGATTCTAGCAGTCGACGATCACGGCGAACCTTCGTGTTTCTCCGGTTTCCCTGGTTCTATCGAGATAAAAATCCACTAATGGTTTAAAAAATCGGCGCTGACCTATAAAAAATTGGCACGCGGTTCTTGTGAGTAGGTATAGAATCTGCCGTGATCTGAACGGAGAACTTGCAACATGAAAAAGTTGATCGCCTTGGTCCTGCTCATCTGTGTTCCTTTCGTCATTTGGGCGCAGGAAGGAAACACATTCAATAAAGTCCGCTACAACGGCGGCAGCATCTCCACCAACGTCAAGCCCGACGATTGGGACAACAAGCTCACGGTCAGCTCTGAGGCTATTGTGTTCACGCTGAAGGACGGTCAAATCATCTCCATACCTCCGCACCAGGTCACGTCGCTGAGTTACGGACAGGAGGCGCACCGCAGAGTAGGCACAGCTGTTCTCATCGGCGTTTTTTCTCTGGGTATCGGCGCTCTGAGCGCCCTTCATAAGACCAAGCTGCACTATATTGGTGTGAACTACGATGACAAGGACGGCAAAAAACAAGGGCTTCTGCTGCAGGGTGATAAAAATAATTTCCGTGCGATGATTGTCGCGCTTCAGGGCGTGACTGGTCTTCCTATCTCAGTCTCGGAGAAAGAACGGGGTGAAATACCCGCAGGCATCACCACACAGACTGCAAAGCCGGAAGAGACGAAAGCCGCTGAATCAAAAGAACCCGGCAACGCTACGGCCCCTGCTTCTTCTTCTGGTGCTGCTCCTGCCGCGGCTACATCAAATGTCACTGCGGCGGAAGCCGACGCGATTATTGCTCTGGTCTCCACGCCGGCGGGCGCTGACGTAAACGTGGATGATGCTTTTGTGGGCAGCACTCCGGCAACCCTCAAGCTCAAGCCCGGCAAACACACCATAAAAGTTTCAATGGCGGGATACAAGGATTGGGCGCGGGACATGACGGTCCTTTCCGGTTCGCAGGTTTTGTTGACGGCCACAATGGAAAAAACGAATTAAAGTTTGCTGTCGAACCAAAGTGCAGCTGACTTTATATTGCCGCGCTGTTGCTATATCGCAGTAGCTTTTCTATCAGCGTTCATCAGCCGTAAGGTTTTGCCTTTCCGATCCCCGATTTCCTTCGTTTGCCAAGATCCATTCTGGCTAGTAGCTAGCGGCTAGAAGCCAGTAGCTTTTTTGATCAGCGCTCATCAGCGGTAAGGTTTGCCGATTACGGCGATTCCGGGATCACCAGACCGAGCCGATTTTGATTTTCCTATTATGGCAATATTGGCAATCTCTTTGTTATTCTCGCCGTGATGCCACGCAGGCGCACAGACAAGCCGAGCATCACCCTCATCGGGGCAGGAAACCTGGCCCGCACGCTTGGTCCTGCTTTGCATGCAGCCGGTTACAAGATTGATGCGGTAGCTGCGCGTGAGACCGCCTCTTCCCGCCGCCGCGCTGCCATGCTGGCCAGAACGCTGGGCGCCAACGCAATTCCGCTGGAACAAGCTGGGCCTGACTCTGACATCATCTGGATCTGCCACACCGATGACGCTCTGGCAGAAACGGCACGCCAACTCGCGCGCAAGCGCGGCTGGCAGGGCAAAATTGTTTTTCACTCCAGCGGTGCACTCTCCAGTGACGTGCTTTCTCCGCTCCGCCGTGCGGGCGCGCACGTGGCCTCTCTGCATCCTATGATGACGTTTGTTCCTGGCGCTTCGCCAAAAATGAGCGAGATCCCCTTTGCCGTGGAAGGTGACCGCCTTGCGGTAATCGCTGCGCGGCGATTGGTAAAGAACCTCGGCGCTGAAATCTTCTCCATCCAGAAGCGGTTCAAAACGCTCTACCACGCTCTGGGTTCGTTCTCTTCGCCCATGCTGGTAGCGACCCTGGCCACGGCAGAGCGTGTAGGCAGTGCCGCCGGCCTAAGTCCAAACCAGACGCGCAGAATCATTGCGCCCATGCTGCGCGAAACCATCAAGAATTATTCTGAGCGCGGCCCTGCAGCGGCCTTCAGCGGTCCCATCAAGCGCGGCGACATCAATACCATCCGCCGCCACCTCCGCGAACTCAAGCGAGTGCCCGCCGCAAACGAGGTCTATCGCGTGCTAATTAAGTCGGCGTTAATGGATTTGCCCGCGCGCAATCGCCGCGAACTCAGTCGGCTTGTGCGTTAGCGCACTGCTATCAGCGTAGAAGGCAAATTACGCACATATTCCCAGCTCAGCCAATAGCGATGTTACAACAACGAACGTGCGCCACGTTCAGTAATCTGGTTGATGTACATCAGCCTTTTTAAGTCTGGAGTGCCGATGGCTACGACGGTACCGTCATTCATGTCGTAAAGAAAAATGAAGATTCCACTGCCCTGGTGCTCGTCGGGAATTCCGCACTTCCGAACGATATCCTGCATGCTGCTCGTCGTGGTGAACGAAACAAAGCACGTTACGTTTCTTGCAGTTTTCGGTGCATCAGGGAGTTTGATTTGAGGCGGGATTAGTTGGGGGATATCCGTCATGTACCTCGGTAAGCTTTTGACGGTTCTGCGTGGCCTGGATTCAGTCTGGACATTTCCACTAATAAGCTGCAGTTGAGTGGTTTCCGCCTCGAAGTAAAAATAATCATAAGCGTGGGCTTTGGTTCCTCGTTCTGTTGGGTCTGCGGGAGGATCGTGATAAAACCTGAGGGTGCCAGTTACCTCGACGAGTTTGCCTTCCATTTCCGAGTAGGGCTCTCCCCACTCAAACGTCGACGACAGGTTAACGAGATAGACCTCCTGATTGCCGACCAAGATATATGGGCCGATCTTACCCTTTAGCGAAAACTTTCCTCGAATGGTGATTTGTTTTCCGATAAGCGTGAGTAATGCCTGATCCGAGTCTGGAATTGAATCTTCTGGCGTCGAGCGCGGATGGCCACAGCCTCCCATGAGAAGCACGGTCGCGATCGACAAAAGAATAGCTGCGTGCAAGCCCTTCGAGAGAGGATCAGTCACCGATTTTCCTCCACGTCCCTCCACAAACTGTTGTGAACTCAGAGAGCCTTGATTCCGTCGCTCCCTTCACGCCCTTTGCGGTGAAATGGTTTGACTGGCTAATAGCTAATGGCCAATAGCTGTTAGCTACCGTTCCGAAAACAGATGTCCCATCTTTTCTTTCTTGGTATTCAGGTAGCGCTCTGAAGCGGCGTGCGGTTCAACTTCAGCGGGCACGCGTTCTACCACCTTGATTCCCGCCGTCTCCAGCGCAGCAACCTTCTGCGGATTGTTGGAGAGCAACTTCACTTCCTTCAGTCCCAGCGCCTTCAGAACTTCCCCCGGAAGCTGGAACTCGCGATGGTCGGCCTTGAAGCCCAGTTCTTCATTCGCCTGCACCGTGTCCAGTCCCTGGTCCTGCAATCCGTAGGCTTGCAGCTTGGCCATCAAACCAATGCCTCGGCCTTCTTGCTGCTCATAGATCAAAACACCGGCACCTGCCTGCGCAATCATTGAAAGCGCCATCTCCAGTTGCTGGCGGCAATCGCAGCGCAGAGAGCCAAAAACATCGCCGGTCAGGCATTGCGAGTGGATCCGCACCAGCGGCGGCACAGCATGGATATCGCCCATCACCAGCGCTACCGCTTCTTCTTTTTTGGTGCCAATGTTATTTGTGGAATCTGGCGTGGACTGGTTCGCCGCAGCCGATGCCGCCGAACCCCCGTTCGCTCGTTCCGATGCAAACTGGCCTTCAAAGCCCATAATGCGGAAATGTCCCCAGCGCGTGGGGAAATCGGCTTCCGCCATCTTGCGGAGTGTAAAAGCAGGGCTCACACCACTATTATATAGAGACTACTGCTTCGTTATGATCTCGACCGCGTTTGGAACAACACTAAGAGTGATTGCCGGCTGTTGCTGCCTTGCAGCATCAATGTTGGCCAATGCCGAATGCAAAAATGCGCAAGCAGCGGATGTTCCGCACGGCGCGAATGAAACAGTTGAACTGCCTCAACAAAAATTACACAGTCTTTTTGGAACAGTTCAGTTGCCCGGCGGAAAAGCTGCGGATGACATTGTTGTCGAAGTTTACCGTCGCTTAGAATCAAAAGGCGGCGATGATGCCAGGGAGCAGACCAGGCTTGTCGCCTGTGTGACCGGCAACGATGGCGGGTTTTCTTTCAATGACATCAAGCCAGGAAGATATCTACTGATTGTTGGCACGCGCAAAGCTGATGGCATGAATGAGTTGTATGTCCCAATCCTCCTGAAGAAGAGTTGGTGGAGGGGAAAAGGCTCGAGTCTAAGACTCACCTTAGTCATTGGAACTTGACTTGAACCGCAAAAGCCAGGATTTCTGCACCCGTGACGAGTGATTCACGTCATCCTGTCATTTCCGTCAGCAGCTCTACAGACAGCAACGTCTCCGGCGAATCGGGCTTGGCCTCAAACAGCTTCTTCCACTCAGGGTTTGAGTTTTCATAAGCTGTGCGCGCGCCATACGCAGCCATATCGTCATATTCAATCATCATGATCACCGGACCAGTATCCGGGCCCGGCACTGTGCTGCGAAATAGCCGGAACGACTTCGGCATCACCTTGCTTGCGAATTTTGGGGAACCAGCTTCCTGCAGCTTGGCCATAAAATCCGCCATTCTTCCCGGCTTGACCTGGTATTTAAAGATTGCGATCACTGGCATGGTAAGTTCCTTAGGGTGTTGAAGAAATGGCAATTATAAGGCCGTTCGGCCCTGTCCACGTGCTAACATCTGCTTATGACGATCAGCGACACATCTCCTGAAGTCGAGGCGATGCAACTCGAGATTCGGCGAAAAATGACAGGCGCACAACGATTGCGTCTTGCGCTGGAGATGAGTCAGTTTGCTCGAGAGCTGAGAAAAGCTGGTATCCGGCAGGATCATCCTGACTGGACTGAACGGCAAGTCATGATTGAGCTTTTCCGGCTGGCCTTTTTTCCTGAACCTCTGCCTGCCTGGGTACGATGAACCCGGCTGAGGTCTTTCGTCAGATCACGCAAGCGCTTGACCAGGCGGGAATACCTTACATGCTCACCGGTTCTTTTGCCAGCAACTTATATGGTGCAGCCCGCGCAACTCAGGATATCGATCTTGTCATCTCCGCAAGCCCGGACCAGATTCAAAAGGCCCTCGGCTATCTCTCGTCCAAAGACTATTACTATGATCTTCAAGATGCCGTTGAAGCATCGCGTCTGAAATCCATGTTTAACATTCTCGACATGGCGGGCGGTTGGAAAATTGATCTCATATTCATGAAGCCCGGAGAATATCACCGGGAGGCATTCAGTAGACGGGTTCCATCCGAGATTGATGGCGTTCCGCTCGTTGCTGTGACAGCAGAAGACCTGATTATTGCAAAACTTGACTGGGCCAGAATGGGCGAATCGTTGCGCCAAATACACGACGTGGCGGGAGTGCTGAAGCTTCGCCACGACTTGCTGGACCACGCATACATTGAGAAATGGGTCAAAGAGCTTGATCTCACCAGCCAATGGGCTCACGCCCGCCAGCTTGCCGGCGTCTAATCAACATAACTGTGGCGCAAATTTGAACATACGCAAATTTTCTCTCCACTTTCATTCATTGTATGTGCCATTCTTTGAGCACTGGAGTCGTAGGAAAGCAAGCCCATGATGCATCACCTGAAATCCATTTTCATTGTTGCGTTTCTTCTATGGATTTCGTTTGCTGCCCCTGCGCAAAGCATTGAACCATCATCCCCTGGCTCTCAAACTCCCGAGCTTTCGGTGCGCTCAAACCTGGTGCTGGTGCCGGCGCTGGTAAAGACCAAAATGGGCAAGCCTGTCTTTTCGCTTAACGTCGATGATTTCATCCTTACCGATGACGGTGTTCCGCAGCCGCTGCGGATGGAGGCAGGCACTTTGTCACAGCCTCTCGCCCTGGTTGTAATTGTGCAGACCGGAGGCCTGGGAGCATCGCACCTAAAAGACTATCGCCATCTTGGGCCGATTCTGGATGCGGTGATTGGCGGTGTTCAGCATCGCGTTGCTGTGGTCGGCTTTGACAGTGAGCCTCGCGTCGAGCACGACTTCACCGCCAATACTGATGCGGCGGCGCTTGCCATCTCCTCACTGCAGGAAGGCGATGAGGGCGCAGCTATTCTTGACGCGCTCAGCTTTGGCATTGACCTGCTGCGCAGTCAGCCGGGAGAGTATCGTCGCGCCGTCCTGTTGGTCAGCGAAACCATTGATAGCGGCAGCCAGACCAGCCTGGAAGATGCGGTCCGCGCCGTTGAGGATACAAACACCTCCATATACAGCTTCGGCTTTTCCAGCACCCGCGCAGCCGTGGCCCATGAAGGCGCCAAGCTGCCCGTGCCAGGAGGAACTGCATACTCGCATGAACCGTATGCGCCTGGCGGATGTATGAGCAAAGATCCAAAAGCCGATCCAGACGCTCACGGCAAACGCAGCACCCAGGCATGGGATTGTGCCGCCGATCTCCTGCCGCCACTGCGGCTGGCGCGGATGGCCTTCCTCGCCGCAAAAGATGGCATCAGGAGCAATGTGCCCAAGTCTGTGGCGCAACTCACCGGCGGCGAATACTTTCCCTTCCACGACGCAAAAACGCTGGCCGCGCACCTGATCCCCATCTCCAACGATGTGCCCAACTACTATGTTCTGAGTTTTCGTCCGCAATCGCCGCATCCTGGCCCACATGCGCTGGAACTGCGCCTGAAAGACAAGTCAAGCTACGAGCTGAAGGCGCGCAAAGGATATTGGGTGGACTCTGGGACTGAGACGAAGGAGTAGACAGCCCATCAAGATCAGCCTGCTTCGGCAGGCGATTCGTGCTCGTGCATCGACTTCTCATCCCAAATTCGAATCACATGACCATCCGGGTCCGCCAACTCTGCGCCGTAGCCCCAAAAGACCTTTTGAGGCGCGTGCCGAAACTTAATGCCTGCCTCGCTTAGACTGCGGTAGGCTTCATCCACGTTATTGATTTGAAAATAATGCACGCAATCACAAGCTGACGGAATGTTGCGGACTTGCTCCAGAAACAGCGTGAGGCCGCTGTCGTCATGCATGGCGGCCACTCCCAGCTTCTCTTTGCCGCCATCAGCGCTCTCAAACTCAATTTTTAGGCCAAAATGTTTGTGGTACCAGTCGCGTGAAGCCCGCCAATCTCTTACGGCCAGCGCCACGTGATCGAGTTTCACCATCGGCCTAGTCTCCCGCCAGAGATTATAGGCCGTGCTGCATTGCCGGCTTCCGGCGCGTTATACTTCAAAGTTCGACTCGTATGTCAGGAGGATTCCTTATGGCCTCATCCGCAGTCAGTTTTGCCCGTGAAAACCAGCAAAAGTTTCTTGGTGAATTGAAAGACCTGCTCCGCATTCCCAGCGTGAGCACCGCGCCGGAGCACAAAGAAGATGTCCGCCGCGCCGCCATCTTCGTCGCTGACGAGCTGCGCCGCATCGGCATGGAAAATGTTGAGGTCATTCCCACACAGGGCCATCCGTTGGTTTATGGCGACTGGCTGCATGCGCCGGGCAAGCCCACCGTGCTCTGCTACGCCCACTATGACGTTCAGCCGCCCGATCCGCTCAATGAATGGGTCACGCCACCCTTTGAGCCCACCGAGCGCAACCAGAACATCTACGCCCGTGGTGCCGTCGATGACAAAGGCCAGCTCTGGATGGAGATCAAGGCCCTGGAAGCGCTCATGCGCGGCCACGGCGGCAAGCTCCCGGTCAACGTAAAGTGCATTTTTGAAGGCGAAGAAGAGGTCGGCGGAGAATCGATCGCCGCTTACATCCGCGCGCAAAAGGCCAAGCTCAAAGCTGACTTCGCTCTCGTGTGCGATACCGAGCTCTTCGCGCCCAATCTTCCCACGCTCTGCGTCGGCCTGCGCGGGCTTGTCTATACCGAAATTGAGGCTGTCGGCGCAAAGACCGACCTGCATTCCGGCATGTACGGCGGCGCGGCGCCCAATCCGTTCTTCGCTCTCATCGAGATCATCAGCAAGCTGAAAGATTCCAAAGGCAAAATCCTGATCCCCGGCTTTTACAAAGGCGTGAAGGCCCCCAGCAAAGACGAACTTAAAGCCTGGAAGCGCCTGCCCTTCAATGAAGAGCACTATCGCAAAACTGAGGTCGGATCAAAAGTCCTCACCGGCGAGCCTGGCTTCTCCGTTCTCTATCGCACCTGGGCGCGGCCAACGCTGGAGGTCCACGGTATGCCCGGAGGCTTTACCGCTCCCGGCGCAAAGACAGTGATCCCCGCTCGCGCCTTCGCCAAGGTCTCCATGCGCCTGGTGCCGAACCAGAACCCGGACGATGTTCTCAAGAAATACACCAAGTTTGTAAAAAAGCTTACCCCCAAGGGAATTGAAACCAATATAAAAGTATTCAGCAAAGGGCCGGCCTGCGTGGTGGCCACGAACAATCCCTATATCAAAGCCGCTACGGAAGCTCTGCACGATGTCTTCAAAAAAGAAACGGTCTTTATTCGCTCCGGTGGATCGATTCCCATCGTGACCGATTTCCATGACGTGCTCAAAATCCCCAGCGTGATGATGGGCTTTGGCCTCCCCGACGACAACCTGCACGCCCCGAACGAAAAATTCCACATCCCCAATTTCTATCGTGGGATTGAAAGCATCATCACGTTCTTTGAAAAGCTGGGAGCTTAGAAACGGGACGCTAAGCACCTCATTGAAAAGTTAGGGGCACATGAATAGTGCCGCACTAACAACTTCAAATGGCATCCGATTGAGCCGCTCTCGGAAAATGACAGGAAGTCTGATTTTCAGAATTAGATTCATTAGTTCAAAGTTGGCATGAGTTTCGAAAGCAAATAAATAAATCCAATCCAGAGAGCCTAAAAGACCTTAAGGTGCGTCTGATCAGATCTTTGAGTATTGAAACGGGTATCCTGAAAAAAAATCTATGATTTAGATAGAGGTAATTGGACTGGTTTTGATTTTGGCTGATTGCTGATCACTGATAGCTGACCGCTAAAAGCAAAGAAGCCGGACAGTTTCGCCCGGCCTCTTCGTTGAATTAGCAATGCGATTACATCACTAAAGCCAAACTCTCAAGCTCTTTGTGCAATGATTCCACGTCACAGTTAGGGCCTTCAATCCGGCCCGCTGCATCCAACGCTGATTCCGGAGATACTCCGTAACCGCGTCCAGCCAAAAACATTTTTAAAAGCTCTGCCGTCTGGAATGAATCAAGACCACCCTGCAGGAGTTCATTCCTAAGCGCCGTCACCTCAGAAACTGAGAATTTCTCTCCCATAGGTCACCTCCGACCTTTATACCTTCTTGCTTGATTAGACACGTAAACCCTCGGCTTTGTTGCAGGAAATTTTATTTACCTCAAACCTAGGTAACGCGACGAAAGTAATTCAGCTCTGCCAACATCTTGCAGAGCTGAACACACTTCTTCACACTTTCTTACATCCTAGTTTTTCACTTCAAAAAGCCTACGGATATGCCCAAAAAGGCCTTAATCTGCCATCTTGCTCAGGTGAACATCAAACGATGCCTTCGCCAGCAATGAGGTCAGCTCAAAAGCCTTGAAGCTGTCACCGATCAACTCACGCTGGCGATAAAGACCGGGTTCGCTATCCACCACTTCATGCCGCGCCTGCCAGTTATCAAGGAATGCCTGTGCTTCTTTGATGCTGACTTCACCGTGTGCGCCGCTTGCCGTCATGGCTTCAGTCGCATATGAATCAAGCAACTTGGGCCAGTACTTATCCAGAAGCGCGCCGCTGGCAAACATATCTGCCCATACAATGCGTCCTCTAACAGCTACTACGACGCCAACTGCATTTTGGTTCCTTAGTTGTTTGATTACGCTCTCATAAGATTTCTGCATTGGCTCGACAATCGAATCAACCTGTTGCTTTATGGCAGCGTTTTCGCGTGCCTTGGCGTAGGAGGAGGTGCCATCCAACTGCTGGACGGTAGCGGCATAACTTTCCACCGTGACTGTCTGTGTTGTACCGTTCGGAGGTGGGGGCGGCCCCAGTTCCATTGCGCGCGCCGACATCGACGCTTTGCTCTGTCCAACGGCATCCCACACCTGCTGCTGGTTCTGTTCAGCCATGGCTTTCTTACGTACGCTTGGCTGCAGCATCACGGATGCATGGGTATCGAACTTTTCCGACGTCTCAGTCCAACGCCCGTGCTCCACACAGAAAACCGAAAGATCAACCGGATCACTCTCCGCAGGAACAATGCGGTCTTTTCCTACAACGCGGTCCTGCTGGCCGCCGGTAACAACTTCACCGGCCAGCAGGATCAGAGGATGTTTGGAGTTGTTTACCAGCACCAGGCGGTTTACCTCGGCTCCGCCGCGATACGGCTGCACGTACGGGCGCCTTCTCATAGTTGAGTGCAGATTGCCAACTTCGGTTACAACTACCTCGCCGGAGCGGATTCCTTCATCCAGGGTGATGAATTCACTGGTGTCATGTACCTTGGCTGAAACTACCGGGAAAATAGTTAAATCACCATGAGATATGGGTGCTAAGATCTTGTAATCATTGATTGTGGCCGGCATGCTTCCAGAATCCCCGGCATTAGCCGCGGAAATAAGCGCCAGCCCGGCTGTTAGGGTGATCAGAATGGCCAGAAAAGACAGCTTCATAGACAAACTCCTTTAAGACCCAGCCACCTTGTTTTCACCCTAAGAATGTAAAATGACAGTATTCTTGCGAGTAAAATTGGTACTATCCGAACCATGAGTTCTGGGCCCAGGCCGGCTGAAGCAGTAGTGGTTTCCGTCCGCGCTCTGTTTGAGAAGAGCGGAGGGGAGCGCTATGGCCTGACCTTGGATGCCTTCCAAGCCATACTGGATCTGGTGGCCAACAAGTACCTGCCTGGCGCCGCTCAGCGGCAGAAGCTGGAGTTCTGGCGCGATCTGAAACTGGAAGAGCTTGCGTTGGCCCATGCCTGTGCCGCCGGTCACGATGCTGCATGGCAGACCTTTCTTCTCCGCTTCAGGGAAAAGCTTTACGACATTGCTCGCGGGATCACCAAAGAAGATTCCAGCGCCCGCGACTTGGCTGATTCACTCTATGCCGATCTTTACGGCACTTCCGAGCGCGAGGGGCGCAGGGTTTCCCGCCTGAGCTTTTACATGGGGCGAGGATCGCTGGAAGGCTGGCTGCGTACCGTTTTGGCACAGGAATTTGTGAATCGGTACCGCAAGCAAAAGCGTCTGGTAAGTCTTGAAGAGCAGACTGAAGACGGGGTACAGTTCTCCTCGGCTGACCCCGGGCCCACAGGCCCAATCGATAGCCGCCTGTCCGCAGCTCTGGAAGAGGCTTTTAACCAGATGGCGAGCGAAGACCGGCTGGTTTTGGCAGCCTATTACCTGGATAACCGTACCCTGACAGAAATCGGGCGTATGATCGGGGTGCATGAGTCCACCATCAGCCGGCGGCTGGAAAAGCTGCTTAAAGGGTTGAGAAAACAGGTGATGGCGGGGCTGGTACAAAGGGGTATGAACCGGGGCCAGGCAGAAGAAGCTCTGGAAGCGGATGTGCGTTATTTACAGATAGATGTGAGTAAAAAATTGCAAGAAAATCGTTCGGCTGCGTTCCAACAAAATAAGGGATCTGATTAGCAATGCCTGAATTGTCCAATTTGTTACGCCAGAAGCTTGGCGAGGCCCAAAACGGAAATGGAAATCACCCGGATGCTGATACTCTGACGGCCCTGACGGAGCAACTGCTCCCAGCTGCTGAGCGACAGCAGGTGCTTGCCCACCTTTCCGCCTGTGGACAATGCCGGGAGGTGTTTGCCCTTAGCCAGCCTCAGCTTTCTGAACCGGCCACTCGGCCAGTGATCAAGCCAGTGCCGGTTTCACGCTGGCGCAAGCTGTTTACACCCACGTTTGGGCTGGCCGCTACAGCGGCTGCCGCGGCGATCATCGCCGCCGTGATGTTGGTTCCACAGAAACAAACCCGGCAATCGCAGCCGCCGAGTTCCGAAGCAAAAGTTACGCAACCTGCAAATGTCCAACCAAATGTAGCGACTGCGCCACAGGCGAATGCGAGCACGCCCGCGCAGCCGGAAGTGAACAATACTCTCGCAGACAAGATCACTGCATCTGATCAGAAGAAAGCGAATAATAACGAATCAGGCAGCATGAGAGCCGCAGCGTCACCCACTAAGACCGCCCCAGCCGGTCTTACTGCAGCCAACAACAAAGACGTGATAGCACGTCAGCTTGCTGCGGCGAATAAATCTGTTGCGTCACCGCCTCCGCCTGTACTTACCGCAGGATTGAGGAAGCGGGATTTCGTCAACCCCGGCATTATTTTTGCTGCCAACAATACGGATAATTTTTCCGATGCTGCAAACGTCAACGGCATGCCTGCTGCACCCGTACCGCAAGCTTTAGCATCTGACGCCACATTTGTACCGGGTAGTCAGGGAAAGATTACTATCTTCCAGGACATTCCAACCAACCTGGCCAGCAATCAAGCGAACCTTCGCGTGATGACGCCGCCACCTGCGCCGGAACATTTTAGTTGTCCCATGTGCAAAACGGTAGAAAAGAAGGCGCGTAACGTCTGGCATCGGATACCCGGCACCGCCCCTGCCATCAACACCAACGCGCTCACACTCAGCGCCATGGGTGGCCAGGGAAAATTCAGCAGCCAGTTGCAGAAAGAGCAGCCGGCTGAGATGGCGGCTGCACCGGAAAAACCTGCCAACGTTGAGGGACTGCAACGGTTCGAAGGCCTAAGCGGCCGTTCCATGGCCAACGCATACACTGATTCTACAACGCCACTCTGGAAGATAATGGGCGGCAAGCTGGTCAAGTCCTCTGGACTGGGCCAGTGGGAAGATGCATATCCGGGCGCCAGCTTCCAGTTCTCAGTTGTGAACGCTCGCGGCAATGAGGTGTGGGCGGGCGGCACAAATGCTTCTGTAATCCATTCACGCGATGGCGGCGCAACCTGGGAAGTTCCCAAGCTTGGCAACTCAGCTTCAGGATCGGTTCTGAGCATTCTCGTCAGTGGCAACACGGTTCAGATAAAGACTTCTGACAACCAATCGTGGTCAAGCTCTGACGGCGGAAAGACCTGGGCACAAAACTAACGGTCAGCGATCAGCTCTCTCTGAAATCCCGAACCAGCACCTTGGTAGCGCCGGTTTCTTTCATAAATTTTGCGGCGGGTGAGGGAAACCCTATTAGCGCGATGCTGAATTGGTTCATGCTGAATTCGTCTATTTGATTGCGTTTATTGCGAGCACGAGATCCCTAGCCTGCGCTTCGGGATTCAGAAAACTGCTAATGTATAATTCGCGCCAATGATCCTGAAAATTGCATTGTTGATGTGGTTTATCGCCCTGTTCCTGTCGTTCGTCGCCAAAGGCGTCGGCAGGACATGGATGGTGCGGCTCTTCCTGGGCGGATTCTGCCTGTTGCTTTTAGGGTTTTTCCTGAAAATTATCTCCAGGGTTCTGTAAGCAAAGATTTGTGAGCAAATTCGATTAGAACAGTCGATCCATTTCTTGATACGTTTTCACACCGCTTGCTGTTATTGCTATCGTCTGCTTGATCATAGATACGCGTTCCTGCTAGCACGAGTGTGTAGCCGATCTGCCGGATTGAAGCTCCAACTTGGCGATCGCTTCCGTGTGCACCTCGTCAGGACCGTCGGCGAGACGGAGTGTACGCACATTGGCCCACGCGCCAGCCAGAAAAGTGTCCTGGGAAACGCCAGCAGCGCCGTGGGCTTGAATCGCGCGGTCAAGCACACGCAACGTTACGTTGGGCGCAATCACTTTGATCATCGCAATCTCCGCCCGCGCCTCTTTGTTGCCGGTTGTATCCATCATATAAGCGGCTTTGAG
>Ga0070741_10012175_pt1 | contig 15632 bp, 14 predicted proteins | sample Coa_R1_4_FD_66440 | JGI IMG/M metagenome (GOLD analysis project Ga0070741, IMG submission 66440) | Surface soil microbial communities from Centralia Pennsylvania, which are recovering from an underground coalmine fire - Coalmine... | ecosystem: Environmental > Terrestrial > Soil > Unclassified ... | reverse complement strand
AACGTGGCGCCCTTGGTGGCCGCGATGTCCTCCATGAGCACGACCGACTTCCATGACCTGCTGTCGACCGCGCCGCCGTAGCCCAACGGGGTCTCCATGTCGATGCCTGGGCGCAACGAGGTGAAGAAGACGACCTCCGGTCGCTGGGCGTCCGCCGACCCGAGCAGGACCCGCTGCCGGTAGCTCGAGGCCATCTTGACGAACAGCTCGGTCGGCAGGCCGGCGCGGGCACCCTCGGTGTTGTAGGTGACCCGCAGCGCCGAGCGCGTCGAGGTGCCCACGCTGCCTCCGGGCGTGTGGAATGACCTGACCTGGGCTCCCGGGGTGTCCCGGCAGAGCCACGCGGTCAGCCACTCCTCGGTGATGTCCTGGACGCGGCCCGGGACGTCGGCGGTGCGGCGGGCGGGTGCGGGCCGCGCCTTCTCGGCGAGCACCCGCGCGCCGACCGTCAGCGCGCGCCCGGCCAGCCACCCCTTCCCCCGTGTCGGCTGGTCGGCGGTGGCGCCGGCCTTGAACTCCGCCGTGGTGCGGTGCTTGTCGGTCATCGTCGATCGCCTCGGTCAGAACCGGAAGATCGGGCCGGTGAACGGTCCGCCGGTCGGGCCCTCGATGACCGGTACCTGATGGACGATCCGGCCGGCGGGCAGTTGCAGGGTCCCGTCGGGCGCGGTGCGCGGGATCGACTCGTTGCCCCGGGGGTTGGGCATCCCGTCGGTGGGGCAGATCCGGTCGGTGCCGGCGCCACACACGCCGTCGAGGAAGTACGACCGCTGTTGCAGGTCCGCCGGCCACTCGCTGGCGTGGGATCCGATGAAGATGGTCGCCGGCAGCACGTAGCCGAGCATGACGGCGTTCGCAGCCCCGAACATGGCGAGGTAGCGCACGAGGTTCTGCCGGCCGATGCCGAGTTTGAGCTCGCTCAGGCCGCGCTCGGCCACCGTCTCGCCGCGATCGTTGCGGAAGAACCGCAGCGCCCCGAACCCGGTCCAGAGCGCCGACGCGAGAGCGGCCAGGTGCAGGGGGAACGAGTGGTAGGAGTCCGGGAAGATCACCAGGTGCTGGCCGGCGCCGGGGAACTCCCAGAAGCCCAGCGGCATGAACCCGAACGCCTCGATCGGGATGTCGAGCACGAATCCCGCGACGAACGCGGTGAGCACGATGCGGGTGCTGCTCCAGTGCGGCCAGCGTCGCCGCATCCACCCCATGATCTTGCTGACCAGCACGGTCATCAGGAAGAACAGGGTGATGTACATGCCCGGCAGGAACGGGAACGGCTCCACGGTCGTCGCACCCGGGGCGGCGAAGGAGTTCCAGCCCGGCACCTCGGCGACCCACGAGCCGCGGTTGGGCAGGTAGGAGTTGTACACGATCCAGTGCCCGAAGTAGTTGCCCACGGGGTCGATCCACCACACCGAGGCGAAGCACAGCACGAGCACCCCGTCGGTGGTCAGGCCGCGGCCCTGGCGCCACGGCCGGATCAGGAACCAGTACACGGTGGCCAGAGCGGTGATGCTGAGCAGGATCTGCCCGGTGTCCAGCACGGCCTTCATCGCGGCCGGCGGCTCGCTCGGCCCGACAGGTACCCGCGCGAAGTTCGGCCCCGTCACCCACCTGACCATCAGATAGGTGACGAACAGGAACATCGCCGCCCCGAACCCGGCCCACCACTGCACCGGCAGGAGTTTGCGGTGCGGCACGGTCTGGGCGGTCGGCGGTGGGGCTGCTGGGCTGGTGGCGACCATGGCGTCTGCTCCGATGCGGGGTCCTGATGGCAAGGTGAGGCTCCAAAGATAACGAACATTCTCTAATGAGGCAACCTCTCCAGCCTGTGACGCGGACCCGTACACGCCTCAGGACGGCTGCAATCAGGATCGAGCTCATATCGTCGAGCTCAGAAGTCCATTCGCCACGTCTCAATCAAGATAGTGGTTAGTCTCTAGGTGAGGCCCGCTCACGACCGCGACGCCGCAGCGGACGCGAGCCGGGGCGCGGCACCGTGGGCGGGGGTGGCGGTGAGCTTGCGGAATTGGCGGAACAGCAGGTAGTCCTGGCTCTCGCCCCAGGCCTCGACATCGTCGAAGCGCCACTTCGTCAGGGAGAAGATGTCCAGCCAGTCGCTGTAGAGGGTGAACTTGAACCAGGTGGTGAGCTCACCCTCGGCGCGGAGTGTTCGACCGAGGTGGTCGATGGCTTCGATGAGCTCGCGCAGGGGCCGGCCGTCGGGGCCGCGTTCGAGGCAGCGGCGGGTGCCGGAGACGAGGTCGCCCTTGACGCCGTCGCGCATGTACCAGCCGGAGACGATCTGCTCGGTGGTGCCGATGACCGGGTCGTCGTCGCAGGGCAGCATGCTCATCGCGTAGAGGTGGAAGTGGTGGGTGTCGGAGGCGACGACGAACGGGTAGCAGCCGCGCATGCGTTCCATGGTGGTCACCGTGGGTCGCGGCCCCCAGGTGTGGTCGCGCAGCGAGCCGCAGTCGATATCGATGGTCTCGCCGTGCAGGGTGATCGTGCCGCGCAGCCGTCCGCCTTGCTCGTAGTGACCGATGGTCAGTTCCTCGACGTCGGCGAGGAAGTCGGAGATGCCACGGTTGATCCGCTGCCGCTCCAGCTTCATCAGATGCGGTTGCATGATCGCGGTCCAGGTCAGGTCCATCTCGACCCCGAGTGCGCGATAGGTGAAGTGGTATTCGGTCAGCGGGGTGACGGTGCGCGCGGAGAAGCCGTTGGGCAGGTCGAAGTGATACATGTCCGCCCCGTCCGGGATGGGCATGGTCTGGTCCCACGCGTAGTGCAGGCAGTTGTAGACGTCCTCACCGGTGGCGTCCCAGATCATCGGTCCGCCGACGGCCAGGTTCATGTTGGGCCGGAAGTAGAAGTAGAACATCCCCTGGATGCCGCGTTCGGGGGCGATGAACGACACGTAGGAGCTCTCGTTCCAGTACGGGTCGTCGTTGCGCACGTGGAAGCTGTCGTCGGTGGGCAGTACGGCGTCGGTGTAAGCCATGAGGGGCTGCTCCTTGCGGGGGTCAGGACGGGTCGGCGACGAGCTGGGCGGGGTCGGGGATGTCGGCGGGTGTGCCGGCGCGGGCCAGGACCTCGACGGTGCCGGCGTTGCCGTCGACCCGGACGCGATCTCCGGACCGCAGGATCCGGGTGCCGTTGCCGGTGCCCATCACGCACGGCACGCCGAGTTCGCGCCCGACGATGGCGGCGTGGCTGAGCAGCCCACCGATGTCCACGACCAGGGCGGAGGCCAGAAACATGATCGAGGCCCAGCTGGGATCGGTGGTGCGGGCGACCAGGACGTCACCGTCGTCGATGTCCTCGGCGCTGGGATCGGACACCACCCGCACGGTGGCTTCGACGACGCCGGGGCTGCAGCCGGTGCCGGTGATCGTGGGCCGGTCGGTCCCGGCGTCCGGCCCGGTCACGCTGACCGGGATCGGCTCGGGCTCGCCCTGCCAGGCACTGGGCAGATCCAGGGTGCGGTAGTGCCCCCACCGCTCCCGTCGCTCGGCCACGACCTCGCGGGGCCGGGCGGGCAGTGCGTGGATGAGTTCGTCGGCGGTGAGGAAGAACGCGTCGTCGGGCTCGGCGAGCACCGCGGCGTCGGCGAGCAGCGTGCCGTAGCGGCGGGCGGCGGCCCGGGAGACGTCCAGGGACTGCAGGAATGCCACCTTCCCGATCCCGCGTAGCGGCAGGTAGCGGTGCGCCAGCGCGAGCACCCCGCGCGCTCTGATCCGCTGCGTGCGGGGTAGTGATGCGCAGAGCTGGGCTTCGAGCTCGAGGCGCTCGGCGACCTGGGCTTCCCGGTTCAGTTCCGGATCGTGATCGTCACCGAGGCGCCGGTAGCGCTCGATCAGCGCGTGCAAGGGGGCGGGGTCCTCGCGCCACACCCGGGCGGCCAGCTCGCCGGAGCCGGGGCCGTGGTAGCCGTGCCGGGCTTGGAACTCCTCGAGGGCTAGCTGGTCGCGGGAGACCGCCCACAGGTCGGCGACCATCTGGGTCTCCTCGTGGGAGCCGTAGCCGCGCAGCAGCCCGGTGGTGGGTCCGCCGGCCGCGGTGATCAACCGTTGCAGCTGGTCGAACACCGGCTGCACACCGCACAGCACGGTCATCGCCTGGTTGCCCATGGTCCGCCGTAGCCGTCCGATCCCGGCGGCGAACGCCGCGCGCGCCCCGTCGGCGTCAAGGGTGGCGATCCTGGCCAGCTCGGGCCGGTACCACCGGTCGGTCTCCGCGCGCAGCCGCCGGGCCCGCGCGGGCAGCGAGGCGAAGGTGGCCGGCATCCGGGCGGCGATCACCGGGTAGCGCCGCCGCGAGGGTGGCGCGGTGAACTCCGGGGGCACGAAGTCCAGCCACTGCTTGACCACGGCGGCGCCGTCGGTGCCGGGCATCCGGTTGCCGATCACGAAGAAGTAGTCGACCTGCAGCACGGCCCGGCCGTAGAAGATGTTGTATGTGCGCTCCCTCGGATCGTCCGGAACACACACCTCGCGGCGCGGCACCGCCCCGGTGGCGGCGAACGCCCCCCGGATCGCCAGCTCGCAGATCGGCGCCCACACCGTCCAGCCCAGCGGAGTCTGCACGCCCGGCATGGCCTCGGCGACGTTGGTGGTGCTCCAGTAGGTCGTCGGGTGGGAACTGCCGTGCAGCGGGTCGGGCTGGGTCACCGGGCCGCGCCCTCGGTCGTGCGGGCTGCCGCCTCGCCGGTCGCGCTCTCGTTCGCGGGCACCTCGGGCGGGCGAGGGATCGTCGTCACCACGACTCCATCGTCACCACGACTCCATCGAGAGCCGCGATCACCGCGCTGGACACCACGCTCATCGACGCGCCTCCCGATCGACACCGGTTGGGGGGACTTTAACTCAACTGGTACTCGAGTACCTATAGTGTCTTGGATCCGGCATTCCGGCGCTGGAGCCGTACGATGACGGCGTGGATCGGTCGGCAGGCTTGCGTGAACGCAAGCGCGAGCGCACCCGGGTGGACCTCGTCCGCGCCGCGATCAAGCTCTTCGAGCAGCGTGGCTACGACGCCACCACCGTCGACGACATCGTGGCCGAGGCCGATTACGCACGGACCACGTTCTTCCGGTATTTCCCCACGAAGGAAGACGTCGCGTTCATGGATCTCCCACGCCGGGTGACCGCCCTGCAGGCCGTCGAGTCCGCGCCCCCGGACGCGGATCTGTGGCAGGCCGCCCGGGTGGCGGTGACCGAGCAGGTGCTGGGGTTCACCGCGTTCGCCCCCGAACTCGAGGCCGCCTGCCTGCGACTGTGGTTCACCGAGCCGGCACTGCACCGCCGCTACCTCGAACTGGTGGTCCAGGCCGAGGACCATCTGACCCGGTTCTTCCAGCAGCGCGCCGGCGACGACCCCGACACCGCGGTCAAGTGCCGGGTCCTGGCCACCACCGTCATCGGCGTCGGGCGGGCGATCGTCCGCAGCCAGCTCACCGACGAATCCGCCGTCCGCAAAGCGCTGGACGACGGGTTCCGCATGGTCGAGCGCGGGACCCTCATCGACAGCCTCCGAGTGGGACAACCCGCACTTAGCCGCGCATCAGCATGCCGCCGTTGACGCTCCAGACCTGCCCGTTGACCCACGCCGCGTCGTCGGAGAGCAGGAACGCTACGGCCGCGGCGACGTCGTCGGGCTCGCCGAGGCGGGGGCTGCGGGTCGCGGCGAGCATCTTCTCGACGTGTACGCGGGAGGAGAGGTCCCGCGCCGTCTCGCTCTGCACCAGCCCGGGGGCCACCGCGTTGGCCCGGATCTTCTGCTTTCCCCAGCGGGAGGCGGTGTGTCGGACCAGGGTGTCGATGCCGGCCTTGGATGCGGCGTAGGCGGGCAGGGAGCGCTGTCCGAGGTCGTCGGCGTCGGAGGTGGTGCACACGATGGCACCGCCGGAGTCGTTGGCCAGCAGGTGTGGCAGGGTCTCGCGGATCAGCAGGGCGTAGCCGATGAGGTTGACCCGCAGCACCCGCTGCCAGGTGTCCGGGGTCATCCGCAGCAGGTCGAGGTCGGCGGCCATGGTGGGTGCGCTGATATCGGCGGCGTTGGCGTGCAGCCCGTGCAGTACCCCGCGATGCTCGACGCTCTGCCGCACCAGTGCGGCGATCGAGGCTTCGTCGGCCTGGTCGTAGGCGATGGCGTGGGCCGACCCACCGCCGGCGCGGACCCTGTCGGCGGTGTCCCGGGCGCCGTCGATGTCGAGGTCACCGAGGATGACCTCGGCCCCCTCGTGCGCGAGGCGGGTGGCCACGGCGGCGCCGATCCCGCGGGCGGCCCCGGCGACCAGGTAGACCCGGCCGGCCAGGCCCCTCATGCCGGTGACCCGCCTCCGTCCGGGAGGCAGTACAGCTCCCAGACGTTGTTCTCCGGATCGGCGAAGTACGCGGTCCGGACGCCCCAGGGCCGGTCGGCGGCGGGAGCCAGCACGGTTCCGCCCGCGTCCGCGACGACCTCGAGTGCTTCGTCGATCGCCGCCGCCGAGGAGGACTGGATCGCGGTGGTGGAGCCTTTGAAGCCCGGCGGAGAGCCGGTGTCCGCCGCGGAGAGCCCGACGACGGCGGCCAGGGTGTCCAGGGGGAACAGCACCATCGAGGTCGCGCCGAGCTCGTAGCGGGCGAACATGCCGTCGCGGGGACGGTGGCGCCAGCCGAGGCGGGTATAGAAATCCCGGACCGCTCCCAGGTCGCGCACGCCGAGGACGACCACGTCGAGCCGGGGCTCCAGAGAACTCACCGGGACTCGTCCACGGTGATGGCGTGCTCGGGACAGTTGAGCGAGGCCAGCCACACCTGCTCGTGCTCGGCCTCGGGAACGGTGCCATCGCCGGGCACCGAGGCGTAACCGAGGTCGTCGCACTCGAACATCGTGGTCTCGTACATCATGCAGCGGCCGTGCCCCTGGCACTTGTCCGGATCGACGGTGACTCTGACGGTGCCCTTCACGACGGCGACCCCCAGACCACGTCGACCCGGCGCGGACCCCAGATGTGCCCGGTGGACCAGGTGACGGAATCGGGGTCGGCGAGCTCGAAGTCGGGGATCACCGCGAGGAACTCCTCGATGGCGATCCGCAGCTCCAGGCGGGCGATGGCGGCGCCGAGGCAGCGGTGGGCACCGGTGCCGAAGGCGACGTGCCGGTTCTCGGCCCGGTCGATGATCACCTTGTCGGCGTTCGGGAAGACCTCGGGGTCACGGTTGGCGGCGGCCCAGTTCAGCAGCACCAGCTCGCCGGCGGGGATGGGGGTGCCGCCCAGCTCGACCTCGCGGGTGGTCTCCCGGGTGAGCACCACCGGGGCGTAGAAGCGCAGCAGCTCCTCCACCGCGGTCGGGATCAGCGACGGGTCCTCGACCAGCCGGCGGCGGTCCTCGGGGTGGGTGGCCAGGTGCAACATGGCGCTGCTCAGGGCGTTCCAGGTGGTGTCCAGCCCGGCGATGAGGATCAGCATGGCGGTGGCGATCAGCGGCTGCCCTTCGAGGCGCTCGCCGTCGATCTCGCTGTTCATCAGGAAGGTGATCATGTCGTCCGACGGGTGTTCGCGGCGGTGCTCGACCTGCTGGGCGAGGTAGGCGGCCATCTCGCCGGTGGCCTTCAGCACGCCCTCCATCTCGGCGGACTCCACGGTGTCGTGGCACCACTGGGTGAACTGCGGCTCGATGTCGGTCGGCACCCCGTTGAGCTCGCAGGTGAACTGCAGCGGGATCCGCTTGCAGTAGTCGTCGACCAGCTCGCAGCTCCCGCTCGGGGCCAGCGCGGCGGCGCTCTCTCGGCAGATCTTGCGGATCGACGGCTCCCACCTCTGCGCCTGCACGTGGGTGAAGCCCGGCTGCAGCAGCCGGCGGTAGAACGTGTGCTGGGGCGGGTCGAGGGTGATGGGCGGGCGCTCGACGAAGTCCGGCCCGAACTTCAGCCTCGGGATCATGATGTAGCGGGACGAGAACGTCGCCGGGTCCTTGGTGGCCGCGACGACGTCGGCGTAGCGGCTGGCGATCCAGAAGCCCTCGTCCTGCTCGCTGTGCGCGACCGGGCACTTCGAGCGCAGCTCGTCGTAGACCCGGTGCGGGTCGCGCATGATCTCCGGGTCGTAGAGGCTGAACGTTCGGGCCAGGTCCTCGGTAGAGTTCTGGACCGAGTCGTCGACGGTCATGGTGGTGGGTCCCGTCCTTTCGGGGAGTGGCCGGTCAGCGCCGGTCGGCGCGGGCGATGGTGAAGCCGAGCTCTTCGAGGTCCCAGGTGCTCGGGGTCACGCCCTCCGAGCGCAGGACGTGCTTCTTGACCCGGCCGGTGGCCTCGGTGACCGGCAGCGACGCCCGCAGCTCGACGAATCGGGGCACCGCGAAGTAGGGCAGGTTCTGCTTGAAGTAGTCGAACAGCTCGTCCGGGGTCGGCGGGTCGGGCGGCGTCCAGACGATGGATGCCTTGATGTCGTCCTCACCGAGCGGCGAGGGGACCGCGCAGACCGCGACCTGGCTGATCGAGGGGTGCTGGGCGATCGCCACCTCGAGCTCGAAGGAAGAGACGTTCTCCCCGCGCCGGCGCAGGCAGTCCTTCTTGCGGTCGACGAAGGTGTAGAAGCCGTCGGCGTCGGCGCGCGCGCTGTCGCCGGTGTGGTGCCACAGATTGCGCCAGGCCGCCACCGTGGCGTCGGAGTTGCGCCAGTATCCGGAATAGGTGGCTTCCGGGTCCCGGGGGCGGACCACGATCTCGCCCACCGTGCCGGGCGGGACCTCCACGTCGTCGTCGTCGACCAGCCTCACCTCCAGCGCCGGTGAGGGGCGGCCGATGGTGCCACGCTTACGGGGGCCGCCGATCGGGCTCATCGTGATGCCGAGGCACTCGGTCTGGCCGTAGAGCTCACCGGACACCGGGGTGTTGAAGCGACGCTCGAACTGCTCCTGCGCGGCTACCGGCATCGGCCCGGCGATCACCGCCAACCGGAGTGCGAGGTCGGCGTCGGCCGGGTCCGGCGGCTGGGCGAGCAGCGGGATGCCCATCGAGGCCAGTGCCCACACCACGGTCGCCTTCTCCTGCCTGGCGCGGGCCAGGAAGGTCGAGGCGGAGAACCATTCCTCGAAGCACACCGAGCCGCCCGGGGTCATCAGCGCCTGCATGAGCACGGAGTGCGCGGACTGGTGGAACAGCTGGAAGCAGCAGAAGATCCGGTCGTCGTCGGCGGTGATACCTGCCTCGCGCAGGGCCACCGGTGAGGCGGTGTAGTAGCCGTTGCTCAGCATGCAGCCCTTGGACGGGCCGGTGGTGCCCGAGGTGTACATGATGGTCATCAGGTCGGCCGGCTTCAGCGCCACCCGCGGCGGTGGGCCGGAGGCCTCGAGCAGGTCGGAGTAACGGCAGCGCCGCACCGGGCGCGGTAGCTCCAGCTCGGGGGCCGGGCCGTCGTGTCCGTCCAGCTCCACCACCAGTGCGACGTCGGTGTGGCCCAGCAGCGGGGCCGCGACCTGGACACCGGCCCGGTCGGCGATCAGCATGCTCGCGCCGCTGTCGACCAGCTGGTGACGCAGGATCTCGCCCTTGAGGAAGGTGTTGAGCGGCACCTGGATCGCGCCGAGCTTCGCGCAGGCGAAGAACAGCAGCAGGTACTCCTCGCGGTTGGCCGAGATCAGTGCAACCCGGTCGCCCTTGTTCAGGCCGCGCTCGGCCAGGCCCCGGGCCAGCCGGTCGGAACGCGCGTCCACCTCGGCGACGGCCAGCCACTGGCCGCCGCACCGGGCCAGCGGCTCCCGGGGCGAGTCCTCCGCCCGTCCGCGCAGGATCTCGGCTACCACCCGTTCCACCGGGGGCCTCAGGCCGCGACGGCGGTGTCGAGCCCGACGATCCGCCGGGCATTGTCCCGCATGATCAACCGCACGTGCTCCTGCGGAAGCGCCTCGAGCGCCTCGGTGAACTCCAGCGGCTCGGCCACCCCCTCGGCGTGGGGGTAGTCCGAGCCGCCGAGCACCTGGGTGGGCCCGATCAGCTCGACCAGGGCCGCGACGTCCTCCTCGTGGAACGGGTTGACGTAGACCGAGCGGCGGAAGATCTCGCTGGGCCGCTCGGTGAGGCGGCCGCCGGGCCAGCTCCCGTTGCGCCCCATGCCGCGTCCCTTGTCCAGGGTCTTGAGCAGGTAGTCGACCCAGCCGGAGCCGTTCTCGATTGACGCCAGCGCGATGTTCGGGAAGCGGGCCTGGAAGTTCCAGTAGATGAACGACGCCAGCGTCTCCATGATGGGCCGTTCCACCATGCACATCGCCCACTGGAAGGCGTCGGCGTCGAAAACCCCCGGGTTGGGACGGTGCCCCCAGGCCTTCGAGTACATCTCGTTGTAGCCGGAGTCCGAGGAGTGCATGAACACCGGCAGGCCGGCCTCGTTCGCGCGGGCCCAGAACGGGTCGTAGTGGGTGTCCGCGGGGGAGCGGCCGGCGACCGGGGCGGGCCGGATGTGGATCACCCGGGCACCCCGCTCCAGCGCCCAGTCCAGGTCGCGGACGGCCTCGTCGAGGTCGAGCAGGGAGATCAACGGCGTGGTGTAGATGCGGCCCTGGTGGTCGAAGCCCCACTCCTCGTCCAGCCAGCGGTTGAACGACCGCAGGTTGGCGTAGGTGAGGCCGACGTCGCGGCGCATCACGTGCTCGACGGTCACCCCCAGGGTCGGCATCAGCACCGCCGACTCCACCCGCTGCTCGTCCATCCGCGCGAGCCGGGGCTCGCGGAACTGGAACGCCGGATCCATCGGCACCTCGGCCCGGTCGCTGCTGATCACCCCGGACTTGAGGTTGCGCAGCACCTCCTTCAGGCCGCCGGGCTTCTGCGCGGTCTCGAAGCTCCAGTGCGGGAAGTACCCGAACGGCACATCGCCGATGAACCACTGCTCCCGGCCGTCCTCGTTGCGGCGGACGTGGAAGGTCCGGTCCCGGAAGGCGCGGTCGATGTGCCGGGTGAACGCGTCGCGGGTCTCGTAGTAGTGGTTGTCCGCGTCGAAGATGCGGTAGTCGAGATCCAGCACAACGGGGCCCCTTCGTCGAGCGTCACCGGCCACCGACCGGGCTCCTCGACGGTAGGCCCCGCCGCCGGCGGTCACGATGGGCCGGCGGGCCAACTTCTTCGGCTCACCGGCCACCGTCGGGATCCTCCCCACCATCGATGTCGCCGACCTGACAGGCTCGGCCCATGACCACCCTCGCTGTCTTCGCGCCGGAATCGGCGATGGCCAGCAGCGTGGTCGTGGCCAAGGAGCTGCTGTACATGGCCGCTGCGGAGGCGGCGGTTTCCGGGCATGCCGACGAGGTCGTGGTGGTGAGCCTCGACGGCGGACCGGTCGAGTGCGGCGCCGGCGTGACCGTGAACGCGGACCGCTCGATCGCCGAGGTCGAAGACTGCGCCCTGGTGTGGGTGGCCGGCTACTGGTCCGGCCTGACCGCCGGTGCCCGCGCCAACGCCGCCGCCCTGCCCTGGCTGCGGGCCCGGCACAAGGCCGGCGCCGAGCTCGTCGGCCACGGCCCGGGCGCCTTCCTGCTCGCCGAAGCGGGTCTGCTGGCCGGGCGGCTGGCGACGACCTACCGGGCGCAGGTCCCGGCGTTCCGTCGCCACCACCCTGACGTCGACCTGCGGCCGCAGCGGGCGATCACCGACGCCGGCGGCGTGTACTGCGCCGTCGGCCTGGACTCCGGACGGGACCTGCTCGTCACGCTGATCGAGCGCCGGTACGGGCCCGACGTCGCCTCGACGATCGCCGCCTGGGCGCTCAACGACTCCCAACGCGGGTACAGGAACGCTTCCAGCGCCTTTGATGGGCAGCGCTATCACGGCGACGACGACGTGCTGCGGATCCAGGACTGGCTGGAGGAGAACTACCGGGAGCCGGTGAGCGTCGAGCTACTGGCCCAGCGGTTCACCATGAGCAACCGCACTCTCACCCGCCGCTTCCGGGCCGCCACCGGCGACTCACCGAGCGAGTACCTGCGTCGCGTCCGCGTCGAGGCGGCGAAGGACCTGCTGCGCAACTCCCAGCTCACCGTGGCCGAGGTGGCCACCGACGTCGGCTACCGCGACATCGGGGCGTTCTACGACGCCTTCACCAAGAGAACCGGGCAGCGGCCCGGCGCCTTCCGCAACGCCGACTGGGTCGGCCCGTGGAACGAGAACAGGACGAAAGCAGGAAAGGCGCACGCTGAATGGGAACCCTGAAACTGACGCGGGAGATGGCCGTCGAGGCACGGCGTGGCATCGGCAAGGAGCGGCCCGCCCGCCAGCACTGGAGCGAGGTCACCGCCGACACCATCCGCTACTTCGCGATGGCTGTCGGCGATGACAACCCGCGCTGGTACGACCCCTCACGTCCCGGCGGGTTGACCGCCCCGCCCACGTTCCTGTGGACGGCATTCATGTCGCCGATGTTCTTCCCCAGCGAGTCCCCGGTACGCAGCCGCGGCGGCGGGTTCCCCGGCATGCAGGCCATCTACGCCGGCGCCCAGTTCCGCTTCGACCGGCCGATCCGCCCTGGTGACACCTTCCGCGGCACCAGCACCCGGATCGGGATCGTCGACCCGCGGGAGCGGGTCGAGGGCGACCTGCTCGGCGACGACGCGGACCTGGCGTCGGCTGCGGCCGCCGCACGGGCCTACCACCCGGACCCGGACGGCCCGTTCGTGCTCCAGATGGAACAGCACCGCTGCGTCGACGCGAAGACCGGCGAACCGATCGGCTCCATGATCGACAACTCGGCCCGGATCGAGCCCGAGGCCATCGAGCCGTCGAAGGGTCGCTGGGGCTCGTTCACCCCGCGCCGCTACACGATGGACGAGATCGAGGCGATCGAGGGCCACTACCTGACCGAGGCCGCCCGCCGTCGCGGCCCCGAGCCCCGCCTGCTCGCCACCGTGCAACCGGGTGAGAAGCTGCCCACCCTGGTCAAGGGCCCGCTCACGCTGCTGTCGCTGACCGCGTTCTTCATCGGTGCGCCGGCGTTCTTCAACCTCACCGACCGCGTGCTCTACAACTTCACCAGCCGCTTCCCGGAGTCGGTCAAGCGCGACCCGGACACCAACATCGCGGTGGTACCCGAGGAGATGCACTGGCACCCGCACATGGCCCGCCAGCTGTCCATGCCCGCCGGCATCGACCTCGGCAGCCAGCGCATCGCCTGGCTCGCGCACCTGGTCACCGACTGGATGGGCGACGCCGGCGAGCTCACCGCGCTGGACGTCTGGTTCCACCGGCCGATGTTCCTGACCGAGACCGCCTGGTGCAACGGCACCGTCGCCGAGATCCGGCCCGATGGGCGGGTGCACATCGACCTCGAGCTGACCACCTTCGACGGCGAACTGCTCTCCACCGGTGTGGCGACGGTCAACCTGCCCACCGGGTAGCACGCCGTGCCGGCTGCCGACGGGGAGGCCGTCGCTCCGCGGTCCGCCGCGTCAGCGTCCTCCGAGTAGCTGGCGGGTCTGCCCCACCGCGTCGATCGCGGCCTCGTCGCTGCCGGCGAACGGGATGAAGTTGATCGTGGTGGCGCCGGCTTCGATGTAGGGCGCGATGTAGTCCGCGACCTGGGACGGTGTTCCGTACGGTACATAGCGTTCGAACCTGTCGAACGGCGTGCGGTAGAGCGCCTCCATCGGCGGCCCCACGGCCGAACGTGCCTGCTCCCGGTTCCGGCCGAACCCGCACCAGAACGTCATGCCGTGCCGCCAGTCGACGTCCGAGCGGCCGGCGGCCACGGCGTGCGCCTCGACGACGTCGATGGCCCGCGCGCAGCGTTGCGCCGAGGTCCAGATGCCCAGCCAGCCGTCTCCGAGCCGGCCGGAGCGCCGGAGCGCGGCCTCGGATCGGCCGCCGACCACCAGCGGCACGGGCTCGGAGGGGACGGGGAGCACCTGCACCTCGTCGAGCTGGAAGAACTCACCGTCGTGGGAGACCTTCTCGCCCACCAGCAGGCGCCTGACGACGGACAGTGCATCGTCCATCCGGCGGCCACGGGTGCGGGGATCGACCCCGCAGGCGGTGACCTCCCGGCGGTCGTCGCCGCCGATGCCGAGGCCGACGGAGAACCGGCCGGGGATGAACTGGGCGACCGTGAGGATCTGCCGGGCCACCAGGACCGGGTGCCGCAGCACCATCAGGTACACCGAGAGGTAGACGCCGAGGTCGTCGGTGGCGTTGGCGACGGCGGCGGCGTCCGTGAGCCCGTCGTTGCCGACGCCGCCGTGGAACATGACGTGGTCGCCGACCATGACGTGGTCCATGCCGGCGTGGTGCATGCGGGCCAGGAGAGCGGCTCGGTGGGCCTTCAACGCGACGCCCTCGATCGGCTCCTGTCCGACCCAGCTGTGCGGCATCAGGTTGATCCCGAAGTGGACCGGCCGCGTCCGGGCGCCGGTGCGCCGGCCCCGGTCTTCGGACACCGTCATCGCCGGTCCGGATCGCCCTGGACGAAGAAGCTGTCACGGCGGTCGACGATCTCCGGGTCGCCCATGATCGAGTAGCCGTAGAGGCATTCCAGCTTCAGCTGGTCCTCCAGCGGGCGCCCGACGACCTCGAGGATCGTCTCCTTGGCCGACTCCACCGCGCGCCGGGGGTTCTTGAGGATCCTGGCCGCGATGTCCTCGGCTTCGGCCATCAGCCGCTCGCGGGGCACGACCCGGTTGACCAGGTGACATTCCTTGGCCCGTTGGGCGGTGATGGCCTCGCCCATGAGCTCGAGCTCCATGGCGATGCCCACCCCGCAGGTGTTCACCAGCCGCACGATGCCGCCGTCGGCGAAGTGCATCCCCCGGCGCATGTGGTAGAAGCCGAACTCGGCATCGGCGCTGGCCACGCGGATGTCGCAGGCCAGGGCGAGCTCGATGCCGCCGCCCATGACCTTCCCGTGCAGGGCGGCGATGATCGGTTTGTTGATGCGGTGCAGGCCCCGGGTGATGCCGCCGGCGAAGCCGTTGTCGAGCATCGTGCGGCCGAGGTCGGGGCCCTGGCCGGTCCAGCCGTCGACATGGTCGTTGAGGTCGGCGCCGGCGCAGAAGGCCTTCTCCCCGTTGCCGGACAGGATCGCCAGCCGCACGTCGGGGTCCTCGCGGAACCGGGTCCAGGCCGCGCGGAGGCCGGCTTCGACCTCGTCGCTGACGGCGTTGAGCTTCTCGGGCCGGTTGAGGGTGATGTACGCGATCGCGCCGCGCTTGTCGTAGAGGACCTTCTCCTCGACGGATGTCATGTCACGCTCCAAGATCGCAGGTCGTCATACGGTCGCATCCGCTCTGATCCGCCGGGCCGCGCCGAGTAGCTGGTCGACCAGTCCGGGGCGGGCGTAGTAGTGGTCCCCAATGCCCTGGGCGACCCGCCGGCGCTGGTACTCGAACAACACCGCGAGCTTCCACAGCGCCATGGCGGCGTACCAGGAGACGCGCGAGATGTCCCGTCCGGTCCGGGACGCGTAACGGATGGCCAGCTCCTCCCGGCTGGGGAAGCCTGGAGCGAGGGTCGCGGTGCTCAGCTCGGTCAGACCGTGCAGGGGCTCGGTGGGAACGGCGTAGGTGGCCAGGAGGTAACCCAGGTCGCGGAGGGGGTCACCGATGGTCGCCAGCTCCCAGTCGAGGACGGCCACGATCCGCGGTGGTGTCGTCGGGGCCAGCATC
>Ga0070741_10012174_pt1 | contig 15632 bp, 7 predicted proteins | sample Coa_R1_4_FD_66440 | JGI IMG/M metagenome (GOLD analysis project Ga0070741, IMG submission 66440) | Surface soil microbial communities from Centralia Pennsylvania, which are recovering from an underground coalmine fire - Coalmine... | ecosystem: Environmental > Terrestrial > Soil > Unclassified ... | reverse complement strand
GGCACGATTATTCGCATGCAGAACGCTATCTGCTGGAAGCCTCCCGTCGCAGCCACCTGTTCCAGCCCCGGTGGACCTTGGCGAACTACTATTTCCGCCGTAATTCCCAGAAGGACTTTTGGATGTGGACGCGCCAGGCGCTGGCGCTCGCACCGCGCGACGCCAAAGCACTGTTTGCGCTGTGCTGGAGGATGTCCGACGATCCTGAAGAGATCTTGAATATGGCGATTCCCAACGATCGGAGGGTTCTCAGGCAATATACGGAATTCCTGATTCAGGAGAGCCGGTTACCCCTGGCCGAAGCAGTCGCTGGGCGCTTATATGCCGCTGCGGAACCAGCGGATCGCAGCGTGCTCCTGGAACTTTGCGATCAACTGCTTTCCACGCAGAAGGTGCAAGCGGCGCTGGCAGCCTGGAACGCCTTGTGCATCAGAAAATTACTGCCCTTTCAAAGTCTGCAGCCGGGATATGGTGTGTCGCTCACCAATGGCGGCTTCGAGGACTTCGACGGCCGAGGGTTCAATTGGCACACAGGCAGTCGGGCTGGCGTCTCCGTTACCTACGGCTCGGGCGCGGCTGAGGTCTATTTCTCCGGAAAGCAGCACGACACAACGGAGGTGCTCTGGCAGTCTGCCCCCATAGCACCCTTCAAAGAGTACCTGCTGGAATTCGAATATCAAACATCGGGAATCCCGCCGGAGAGCGGCGTACAGTGGCAAATCACGGCTGATCGAGGATCTGGAAAAACTGAGATATTTTCGTCACCTCACCTCTCTAGCTCCGTGTGGAAGCGAGAGAAAATTCGCTTCCATACTGCCGCGGATTTGAGACTGGTCCGCGTCGCGTTGGAGTACGCCCGAGCGTCCGGCGCAAGCCGTATCGAAGGTTCGCTGCTTACGCGCGGGATGCGTATGAAGCTTTTGCCATGACTCGCGAACGCGCTTGCACCGTCATGCTCGCTGCGGTCGTTGTTCTGCTCGTTTGCGGCATTCTAACGTTATGGATTCCAGGAGCCTGGGCGTTCGGGCTGTTCCAGGCAGGTGCATTTCTACTCGGCATTGCCTGGATCGCCGCTGACGCACTATGGCCCGACACGCGACGACTCAGTCCGGCATTGCTACCTCTCGCCGGCGTTGTGACTTGGCCCCTGTTGCAACTTGCCGCGCATAGAACCGTGTACCGGCTGCAGACGTGGAACGCCTTCTGGATGTGGGCTGTCAACTTTCTCCTCTTCTTTCTTGCCTCCCAACTCACGGCTCACGAGCGGCAGCGGCGACGATTCGTGCTCGCGCTCTTATGGTTTGGATTCGTGCTTGCCGGCGTCTCTACCCTGCAGATGTTCACCTCGACCGGAAAGATATTCTGGCTTTTCCCTAGCGGGTATACAGACTTCGTATTGGGGCCATTTGTAAATCGGAACCAATACTCCGCCTTCATCGAGCTAACCTTTCCGATTGCGTTTTATTTCGCTTTCGTGAGCAAAAAGCACCGGCTGGGATACGCAGCTGTCGCCGCGGGTATGCTGGCAAGCGTTATCGCTTCAGCGTCACGTGCCGGAACCGTCCTGGTTTTTGCGGAGGTACTGATTATGCCTCTGCTGGCCGTGAGAATGCATGTTATCTCCGGTAAGACTGCCCGCACCGTAACGCTCACATTGCTGCTGTTAGGCGTGACCGGTTGCCTCGTTGTCGGGTTCGGCTCGGTTTGGCAGCGGTTCCTGGTTGAGAACCCAGCTTTTCTGAGAAGCGAGGTAACGCTCTCGGCGGCGCACATGCTCCGCGACCGGCCCGGTATGGGTTTCGGTCTGGGAACGTGGACTTCGGCGTACCCTCAATACGCCCGCTTCGATCCCGGTGCGGTGATTAACCAGGCGCACAACGACTGGTTGCAGTGGGGCGTCGAAGGAGGGGTGCCGTTCCTCGCTCTGATGCTTGTCTTCGCCGCCCTCCTATTGCGTCCGGCCTTGCACTCTCTCTGGGGTATCGGTGTCCTGTTCGTGCTGATTCATTGTTTGGTGGACTACCCTCTGCAGCAGAGGCCGGCCTTTGCCGCTCTCTTCTTTGCCGTTTGCGGTGCGGTAGCCGCCGATCGCTTTTCCATACCGCAAAAACGGCACTCAACGCGTGTCCAGCGTCCAGGTGTCGTTTAATCCGGGTCCGCCGAAAACGATAACGCGGCCCGTGGCCGGATCGAACAGATTTGGAGGAACACTCTGTCCTCGAGGAGCCGGCGATTGCGAGGGCGTCAACATGGTCCAGCGCGGTGTCCCGCCTAGCCCGTTGGCGGAATCCAGCATCCACGTGATATCCGTAAAGGTGCCAAATGGTGGATTCGAACCGATCCGCCCACCGAACAGAAAGAGACGGTTTGTCAGCGGATCGTATGCCGAAACGGCGTACTGACTATGCGCTATCGGGGCATCCCCGGGAAAGGATAGTTCCGACCATACGGGATTGGCATCAGCCCCAGTGGGACTCTTGCCATTGGCGTTAGCCAGAGCCCAAAGTCTGGTATCGCTCGCGGCGCAGTCAAAGGTCGCGGGCTCGATGCAGCCACCGAAAACTGTCAAACGGTTCAGGATCTCGTTATAGGCTACCGCAAACCCGTGGCGCGCCGGAGGGCGCGTACCTGTCGGCGTGAGTTGTTGCCATTTGGGAGTACCGTTTCCGTTGGCGTTGAGCAGTACCCATAGGTCACCTAAAACGCTGAGCGGCTGGTTCGCCACATTGTGCAGCCCCCCAAACACAATCATCCGGTTCGAGGTAAGATCATAAACCGCCTGGTGATTCTGACGCGGCGCGGGTGATGTGTTGGTAAGTACCTGTTGCCAGGTCGGCGTCCCAGCCAGACCGTTTGCATGCGTCAAAATCCAGAGGTCATTCGATGACTGTCCCGCCTTTTGCCCGCCAAAAACAATCATCCGGTTACTCAAGGGATCGTATACGGCACTGGCGGCGGCGAGCGGCGGTGGCTGGGTGCCGGCCGGAACGAGTTTGATCCATTGCCGCCCTCCGCCATGCCGGCTCGCGTTCGTTAATACCCACAGGTCGTTCGTCGGCGTGCAACACACATCCGAGTTAAAGCCTCCAAAAATAATCAAGCGGTCGGAGATCAGGTCGTATACGGCCGTGTTGTTGATCCGCCCGGGGGGCGGATTCCCTTGGGGTTGTATACGAACCCAGGTGCCAGCCGCAAACAGGCTGGCAGCAAGTACTTGCAGAGCGAGTGCCCCGCCGATAGCTTCTTTCCAGAATTTGTACATTATTTCGATACCGTCCCGTTCTTCGGACTGTAGGGGTTCAGCGGTCAAAAAGTCAAGTGCCGCTCGCCGCCATCATCATAGGAGAACACCAGGTGAACGGGTGCGTAGCCGGATCCCCGAGCCTCCTGGTCCTTCGGCCCCCCGACTCGTCTGAGCGCAGGCGGCATTGCCGACGAATGGGCAAGTGCTGGCAGACTTTGGAAACCTGGTTTCGCGATAGCGCCGGTTCGTCAAGCCACCTTGTGTTTCGCGATAAACTCCGCTGTGACTCCGCTCGACATCCCGGGTTCTTCCGGCGCCAACACCTCTCCATTGATCATTTTCTGTTTGCCGCCGGATTCCATGTAGATCGCGTTCGGGATAGCGCACAGAATATTCATATTCACCGGGCCGCCGCCGTGGCTCGCCAACTCTACGCCGAAACCATCGGCAATCGCTGCGATCTCCATCCACTCGGTGGGGCCGCCGGCGCGCCGGTTGTCCGGCTGCACAACGTCCGCCCCTTTCTTCAGCAACAGATCCATAAAGGCGTGCTTGTTGTATTCGTTCTCGCCGCACGCAACTCGCATATCGAGAGCCGCGGCCAATTCGGCGTAGCCTTCGTGATCGTAGGGCACGATGGGCTCTTCGTACCAGAAGCAGCCGAGTTGCTGATAGGCGCGCCCGCGACGGAGCGCTTCCACACGATTAAACGCCTGGTTCGCGTCCACCATGATGCGAACGTCCTTGCCCGCTGTCTGGCGGCCGACCTCGATGCGGTCCACGTCATCGTCGAGCGAATATTTTCCGACCTTCACCTTGAAGGCGCGGTAACCCATCTCCAGCGTCTCGTTAATTGTGCGTTTGTACTGCGAGTGGTCTTTATCATTCTGCCGGTACCAGCCGCACATGGCATAGGCCGGCATGCGGTCGCGCACGGCGCCTAACATTTTGTAGACGGGGAGTCCGGCGGCCTTGCCGAGAATATCCCAGACCGCGATATCGACAACCGACATTGCGAACTGGGTGATACCTTGCACGCCTTGATATTCGAGGGCTCGCCAGAGGTCGGCGCGAATGCGCTTAGGGAAAGCCGGATCCTTACCCAAGAGCACGGGCTTGATCTCGTGTTCGAGGATCGTTTGCACCACGCGCGGAGCGCCGGCGATCATGCCGAAATTGCTATAGCCCCAGCCGGTGATGCCGGCGTCCGTCTTCAGGCGCAGCACGACGCCGCCGCCTTCGGAGCCGAAGTCGTGAATGGCGTCGCCGGTGTATGCCGCGGGCGGAAGGCGAAGCAGATCGGTTTCGAGGCCGGTGATCTTAATCTGCTTCTTCGCTTCGGCGGCGACAGCGAGGCCACTCTTCCCGGCAGCGGCCGCAGCCGCGCCCAAGGCGATCAGATTTCGTCGAGTCATGGTTAACCTCTAAAATACCAACCGGAGCGACAACTGAATCTGGCGCGGCTCGTTGGTCTGCCCGTTGTTCAGCAGCAGCTTGCCGAAATTCGGCGAAGTGGTTGTGATTACGGGGTCGCCGCCCCACAGCGGGTGATTGAGCGCGTCGAGAGCATCGGCGCGCAATTCAAGCTCGATACCCTCCTTGATCCGCGTGCTTTTAATCAGCGCAAGGTTGAGTTCGGGGCCCCAGCGGTCGCGCAGGTTGCCGAAGTAGAGGGAGGCGGTGCGCAGAGAAAAGGCCGGCTGGATCTGGAACGCAGGCGCGAGATTGCCCACCTGGTTGACCAGCTTGCCGGTGGAATCGATCAGGCCGGTGTTAAACATCCTGTCCGGCGTGGGATCGGGCAGCACGGGATTGCCGATTACGAAGACGCCGCTGGGCACGCTCATAGGCACGCCGGACATCCACGTGAAATTGCCCATCAAGCGCCAGCCGCCCACGAGGCGGCGCACCACGCCCTGAGTCGAATTGAGCAGCGGCTTGCCTGGACCGAACGGCAGCTCGTACATGGGCGCGAGCACAAAAACGTGCGTGCGGTCGAAAGGCACGATGACGCGCGCGGGAGACGAATCCTGCGGGTTCAGATAGCTGAGCGCCTGGAGATTTTTCGAGAAGGTGTAGGAGCCGGTGAGCGTGAGGCCGTACCCGTAGCGCTTCTGGATACTCGTCTGGAGGGAGTTGTACCAGACCTTGCCGACCGGAATATTCTGCTGTTGGAAAGAACCGAATTCGGGGAACGGCAGCAGCAATTGCTGAGCGGGCACGGTGGACGCGTTCAGCGATGTCCCGGGAAGCAGGTTCTGAAACGGATTCGGGACCTTGTTGTTCAAGGTATTCGGATTGCCGCCTAAGGTGACGTCGCCCAGCGCGAGGTTCTGTTTGGTCAGCGCGTTGTAGGTATTGGTGACAGGGGCGTCTTTTGTCTTCGATCCCACATAGGACGCTTCCACGCGCACCTGGCTGCCGATTTGCTTCTGGATGCCGAAAGAGTAGCTATAGGTGTAGCCGATGCGGCCGCTCGGATCGGCAAAGTTGGGTGACTGGCCGAGTAACGTAGCGAGACCCTGCGACGATCCCACGGGCGGCAACAGTCCGAGCGGGAACGGATTCGAGACGTGGCCCGCGGGCGTCTGGTTGGCATCGACAGAAGCGACGTAGGGCGTGCTCTGGCTGAATCCGTAGCTGTCGCCGAAAGCCACCTGTGGGATGTAGGAGATGCCGAAACCGCCGCGCAGGACCGTGGTGGGGGTCAACTGGAATGCGGCGCCGAGGCGCGGTTGAATGTTGTTCCAGTCGGTATTGAAAGCGCCGCGCGGGAGTCCGTTCACGCCGGTGAAGCCGATACCGCCGTAAGCCTTGTAGCCGGGGAACTGCTGCTGGTTGATCTGCGACGAAATCGGATTCACCTGGCTGGGGAAGAATCCATAGTTGAGGCGATTGTAACGCTCGGTGAGCGGCCCGAGCACATCCCAGCGCACGCCGACGTTGACGGTGAGGCGGCGTGTGACCTTGATATCATCCTGTACCCACGGAGCCCAGTAGCGCCAGCTGAAGTACGGCCGGGCGATGTAATCGACGCCGCCCGACGTAGGTACGCCCAGCAGCATGGAGGCGATGGCGTTGCCGCTCAGAGAATCGGCCGTCAGATAATTGGCGCGCGTGAAAGTCTGATCAAAGCCGAAGGTGCCGCCGGCGAACGCCGATTGATAATTGGCCAGGTGCATGAGGCGGAAGTCCACGCCGGCTTTGAGGCTGTGCCTTCCGCGGATGAGTGCGACCGTAGGCGCGAAGCTGAGGTTTGTGCTGGGGGCGTACCAGATGTTGCTGGACGATTCACCCATGTATTGATAATTCGCAGCTGTGATGTAGGGGAATCTCGATGGCTCCTCGAAGCTATTCACGAGAGACGCGGGCAGGCCGATCGCCTGTGCACCGGTGGAAGCGGTATAGACCTGCGGCGAATAGTTCTGCGTCCAGCGGTTGATGGAGAAGCGGATATCGAGAGTCGTGGTGGGGCTGAAAACGGTCACGGAGTCGAGCACGACCGCGTTGTTCACCTTATTTCCATAGCGGTTGTCGGCGCCGAGTCCGGTCAGGTAATTGTTGCTGATGTCCTGCAGCAATTGGTTGTTGTAGGCGTAACGGCCGTAGACGCGTTCCTTGTCGTCGAAATTGTGATCGATGCGGGCGACGATGTTGGGGAAGTAATACTGCGTGTTCAGCGGCGAGAAATAATTGTTCTGCCAGTTTACCGCACCAGCCGGCGTCAGGTTCGGCGTGGGGTAGGCGTTGGCGATCTTCTGGCCGACCGGATCCAGGCGGTCGGCCGGGATCTTGTTCCCGGGGAACGGCGCCCGCACGAAGTTGCCGTTGACGAGTTGGCCGGTGGCCGGATCGTAGATGGGGTTCAATTGGCCGGCGCTGTTGAAGGTCTGAGAAAAGTCGCCGTTTCTTTGCGCCACCGACGGCACTGATGAAATTTGATTCCTCGCCAGCGTGTTGTAGTGATATTTTTCGTAGGCCACGAAAAAGAACGTGCGGTCTTTGCCGTTGTAGACCTTCGGCAGCCACACGGGCCCGCCCGCGGTGAAACCCCACTCGTCGAGCTTGTCGTAATTCTTGGCGCCGCCCACGGCATTGTTGGCGAACGTGTTGGAGTCGAGTGCGGTGCGCTTCAGGAACTCGTAGGCGGTACCGTGCAGCTTGTTGGTGCCGCCTTTTAGCGCGAGCACGACCACGCCGCCGCCATTGCGCCCGTACTGCGCGTCGTACGCGCCCGTGACGACTTTGAATTCTTCGACTGCGTCCACGGGCGGCACGTAAGCGATACTGTGAGCAGCCTGGTAGATCATGTCGTTGGGCGCGCCATCGAGCAGAAACTCGGCACTGGGCGAGATGCTGCCATTAATCGACCAACTGGAGAAGGCTCCATTGGAAAATGGCGCGAGCGAATTGTAGTTGGGCGCAGTCCAGATCACGCCCGGAGTGAGGGTGGCGGTCATCACTGGGACGCGCGCCAGCAGCGGTAACCCCGCAAGATTGCGCTGGTCCACGGCGAGACCGCGGTCGGCCTTTTCGGCGTCGAGCAGTGGAGCCTGCGCGGCGACCGTGACCGTCTCGGCTTGAGATCCGACCTGCATCGCCACATCAAGCGTCGCCGCCTCGCCCAGCGTCAGCAGAACGCCCTCCCGCACGAACGTGCGGAAGCCCGGCATTTCCACGTTAACCCGGTAAGTGCCCGGATTGACGAATAACAGGTGATACTGCCCCACGTCGTTCGATTGGGTCGACATCGTGATTGCAGTGTCGTTGTTGGTGATCCGGATTTGGGCGCCCACCACGGCAGAGCCGGAGGGATCGGTAATTGTCCCGCTAAGCGTGGCCCGGGCTTCCTGCGCCCGGCACGGCAACGCGGTTATGATCGGCAGCAGGATAACTGCGCACAATAACGGCTTTTTCATTGCAACCCCCCTTTGGCTGGCAGCGAATCATGTTATATGAGATTCAGCGTCGCGGCAAGGCTGCGTCTCCGGAGCAGCATTCGGAGCGCACGCCGATCACGCGATCTTCTCGCCCAAGGCTACCCCATTCGGAAAGATCTTCGGCCGTGCCGGTGCCAGCGTCGATTACATGTGTATACGAGGAGGATCGATGGTACGGGGATTCCGGCGAATCCGATCGGGGTGATCCGATCAACACATAGTAGACATCTGAGAGTCGGTGAGAGTCGTCGCTACATCGGCTCTGGCAGGCGACGTCTCATTGGTATTGCCCTCGGAACACCGCGACACGAAGGAAGTCCGTACAGCGATAGTTCACGGCAAGCAGGATGAATTTGGATGTAAGCTGTGCTCCTATAGCGCGTACTTCGACGAACGTTACCAGGTCGCGCGGTCTTCGTCGAAGGTGAGCGAATGAAATGAGCATATTCAAACCCGACTCAGTAGCGAAGCGGCAGCCTGCGCCTGCCCACGGCTGCGGATAGAATGTGGGTTTATGCAGGCATTGGCCGTCATTTCTTTTTTGTGCCTGGCCGTTTCGTGGAGCTGGGCGGCACAGCCGGACGAGTTGCGCCGTCGAATCAAAGACACACTTTTCGTGCCTGACCCGCCGCCACTCGCGCCCGCGCATTATGGAAGCTTCGAGCCGATGCCGGGCGTGGCGGCAGAGCGCATCAGCTATGGCACTGAATTCGGCATGCGCATTCCGGCAATTCTCTACCGCCCGGCCCACCCCGCGACGGGGAAATCGCCCGCATTCGTGGTGGTCAACGGTCATGGCGGCGATAAATACGCCTGGTATTCCTTTTACGCCGGGATGCTGTATGCGCAGGCTGGGGCGTTCGTGCTCACCTATGATCCGATCGGCGAGGGGGAGCGAAACGGGGAGCGCGAATCGTTTACGCGCCAGCACGATATCCGCGTTCCGCCCGATGATATGGGGCGGCGGATGGCAGGCCTGATGATTACAGACGTCCGCCAAGCGGTCTCATATCTGGCGCAGAGGCCCGAAGTGGATCCACATCGGATCGCAGCTGTCGGGTATTCTATGGGATCGTTCGTGCTGGGAATTACCTGCGCCATCGAGACGCGCCTGCACGCCTGCGTGCTGGTGGGCGGCGGCAACCTGGACGGACCGGGCGGCTACTGGGATCGGAGCAGCCACGTGATGTGCCAAGCGATTCCCTACAAATCGCTGTTGTTCCTGGGGGACCGCGGCGCAGTGCTCTATCATCTGCACGCCTTACGCGGCGCAACGTTTGTCTTCAACGGCACTGCCGACGGCGTGGTCACAAGCGAAACCGAGGGCCCGGAGGCGTTCTTCGCCGGTTTGCAACAAAGAACGATTGTGATGCACGGCAGCAGGCGGAACGTTTTTGAGTACGGGTTCGAGCCGGACGCCGGTCATCGGCCGTATTTCGTGACGCGGCCCGTGGCGTTGTGGCTGCAGCGGCAGATGCAGTTCCCGAACTGGTCGGAGGAGAAGATTGCACGGCTGCCGGAAACGCACATAGGAGAGTGGGCGCGGCGGGAGCACGTCCCCATAGAAGCGGCGTACAATACCGAGGTGCGGGAAGCCGGTGTGCGCGCCCTAGGATCGGCAATTCCGGGCCTCGTGCGGGAGCAACTCACCGCGGTTCCCATCGTGGAGTGGGCGCGGACCAAGGATCGGTTTGTTTACGAGAGTTGGATTGCGCACGCCCGCGCCCAGGAGGAGCGGTCGCGCCGCAATTAAGCAATGGGCAAAAGACGCTCGGAAAGGGCTGCTGCATCTCCCTTTGCGGGTGGGCTATGTGCGGATGGCGGCTGGGCCGAACGCCTCGGGCAAGCCTGATCTTGTATCGATTGTTCCTGCGCAACATGCGACCAAGGCACTACGGACGACCGCTGGGGCTAAGACTTCCCGCGCCCAGGCGTGTTTGTCACAGGCTCAGACAAACAGGAATGCCATAGGGGCGTCCTGGCGGTGTCGGAGTTCTTAGTGCCGGTTGGATATGTGCTGGCCCGGCCGGATCAGCGTGCGATAGGATGTCTGAATGTTTAAGCCGATGCTTGGTGCTCTGGCTGTGGCAATCGCGATTGCGCAGCCGCCCGCGCCCGCCGAAGAATACGTGCTGGGGCCTGACTCGCAGAGACATTCCGGCGTCCCGCAAGGCATGGTTACGAAGCACGAATGGTCGAGCAAGATCTATCCCGGCACCGTGCGCGACTACTGGGTGTATGTGCCCGCTCAGTACAAGCAGGACAAGCCTGCCTGTACGATGGTCTTCCAGGATGGCGGCACCTTCGTCAATGAGAACGGTCCGTTCAAGACGACAATTGTGTTCGACAACCTGATCCATAAAGGCGATATGCCCGTCACCATCGGTGTTTTCATCAATCCCGGCGTTGTCCCCGGGGATGGACCGAATGCGCAGCCGCGCTTTAATCGCAGCGCGGAATACGATGCGGTGGGGCCGCGCTTTCCCACTTTTCTGATCGAAGAAATCCTGCCGGAAATTGCAAAACACTACAACCTGTCGAATGATCCGAACGATCGCGCGATCTCGGGATCCAGTTCCGGGGGCAACGCGTCGTTCAACGCCGCTTTCACGCGCCCGGATGTTTTCCATCGCGTGCTGAGCTTCATCGGTGGCTTCACCAATCTGCGCGGTGACCACATTTATCCCTCGCTGGTGCGCAAGATGGAAACCAAGCCCCTGCGCGTGTTTTTGCAGGATGGGCTCCAGGACATCAACGTCTACAGCAACTACGAACTCGGCGCCGCGCTGCGCGATGCCAATTACGACTACAAATTGGTAATCGGCACGGAAGCGCACAACAGCAAACACGGCTCGGCCATCCTGCCCGACGCTCTTCGCTGGCTGTGGCGCGATTACCCGAAGCCTATCGCGAAGCCGACAGGCGGATCCCGGCATTACCTCACCAACACCACCCTGCTGGAGGCCGATCCCGATTGGGAAGTCGTGAGTTCGGGGCATAAATTCACCGAGGGTCCGGCCGTGGATGCGCAAGGAAACGTCTTCTTCAGCGACATCCCGAACAGCCGTATCCACAAGATTGCGCTCAATGGAAAGGTCACTGTATTTCGCGAGAACACCGGCGAAGCAAACGGACTGATGTTCGGGCCGGATGGCCGGCTGTACGCCTGTCAAAACGGCCGCAAGCGCATCGTCGCCTACGGACCGGATGGCATGGAATCGGTGATCGCGGAGGGAGTGAATTCGAATGACCTGGCCATTAACCCTCGGGGCGAAATCTATTTCACCGATCCGCCGAACAAGCGAGTCTGGTTTATCGACGCGAAGGGCAACAAGCGTGTGGTGCACGAGGGCATCGCGTTCCCGAATGGGGTGCGCTTCTCGCCCGACCACGCATTTCTGTTCGTAGCCGACACGCTGGGCCGCTGGATTTGGTCCTTCTCCGTGCAACCTGACGGATCCCTGGCAAACGGCGCCCCCTTTCACCGGCTGGAGATCCCGGATGAGGTGGAATCGGGTCCGCTGCGCAGCGGCGCGGACGGAATGACGGTGGACTCCGACGGGTTTCTATATGTGGCGACGAAACTCGGCATTCAGATTGCCGATCCCATCGGCCGCACAGTGGGAATTTTGCGTAAACCAGGCCCTGGCGATCCATCGAATGTCGTGCTCGCAGGAGCGGAGTTGAGCACGCTCTACGTCACCTCCGGCGACAAAGTATACCGTCGGCCGATCAGGAAAAAAGGCACATTCCCGTGGGTTTCGGTCGTTCCACCCAAACCACGGCTTTGAATATCTGCGATAAACTTGACCCATGCGGGCGCTCTGGGCTGCTGTCGCGGTGGTGTCATCTGTGTGCAGCTTCGCGCAGTCGCGTACCGATCCCCGCGCGATTTCAATACACCCTTTCGTCGGCCAGCGGGGCACGACATTCGTCGCCACCCTCCGCGGTAGCGGCTTAGCCGGTACCACAGCGGTGAGCGTCGGGCAGGCACCGTTCACCGCCGCCGTGAAAGGAGTGGAAACTGAGCAGCCAGACGACTCGGCAGGACGGAGCAAAGCGCGCCTCGACCTCGTGAAACTGAGCGTACAGGTTTCTTCAGATGCGAAACCTGGCCGGTACCCGATCCGGCTCATTACCCGGAACGGCATATCCAACGCGCTGCTGGTCAAGATTGTGGATCTGCCCGTAATCGGCGAGCCCGAGGGCGCGCACGATTCCAGGGAATCGGCCGTGAACGCTGCCCGCGTACCAGCGATTTACGCTGGACGGCTGGCGCATCGCGGCGAAGTCGATTATTACTCGTTCCGCGCTGACGCAGGCCAGACATTCACTTTTGAAGTGAACTCGGGCCTCCCTCAGATCGCCGCGGGCGGCTCGGCGGCGACGGTCCCCAACTTCGACCCCGCGCTGACGATCTACGAACCGGCCGGAAGCTGGTTCGATTCGCGACGGCTGAATCGCATCGCCTATAATGACGAACCGGTCTGGGTATTCGGCAAGGGTACCGATGCCTATCTCATTCACCGTTTTCCCAAGGCCGGTGAATATGTGCTGCGCATCGAGGCGTTCGCAGGACCGGGCGGGCCGGACTACAGCTACGCGTTGAAGATTGTCCCGGGAATGGTGCCGCAGGATCCGCAAGGCGGCCAAGGTGGAGGCTGGGACGAGCGCGGCTGGATGCGCCGGCTGGATGCGGCGCGGATGAGCGAACTGCAGACCCGCGGCGGCAAAGGGGGCAAACAGACGGCGATCGAAACCTATCGCACGGATGTCGAACCAGTCGCGTTCAAGATCCCAGCGACGCTCGAAGGAAATTTGAAACATGCCGGCGAGATCCACCGGGGCCGCTTTCACCTGGAGACGCCGGCCGATATCGCGATTGAGATCGAGACACCCGCTGCCGCCCCTCCTTATTTCAATCCCATCTTCCGCTTGCTTGACCCGGCGGGCGAAGAGGTGGCCAGCAACATTTTCGCGGGCAAGGGTGCGTGCAGCGGCGCAATGACGAAAGCCATGCAGTCGAAAACGATTCTTCCGTTACGCGACATCGGCGAATATACAATCGAAATTCGCGATGCCACGGCCGATCTCGGAGGCGAGGACTTTCAATATCGAGTGCAAATCAGGCCGCAGATTCCGCACGTCGGACAGATCGGACTGGATGCCGATACCGTCAATCTGCCGCAGGGCGAGGCGAAACTGATTCATGTCACCTTTGATCGGGAAGAGGATTATCGCGGCGCCGTCACGGTTGCCGCAGATTCCCTGCCGGCGGGCGTGTCCGCGGTAGCGGCCACCGATTTCCTGGAGGACAAGGATTCTCCACCGGCCGTAGGCAAACGGGAGCGCTATGTCCCGCGGACGGAGCGCATCGTCGTAGCGCTCACAGCCGATTCGACCGCACCTCTCACGAGCGAGCCGCGTGAGATTCGCCTATCTGTACGTCCACTCGTGGACGGCAAGTCGGGCGCGGTGCTCTGGACCAGGAAGCTTCCGATGATGGTGGTGGCGAAGCCATGAAGCGATCCCTCATCGTTGCTCTGATGTTCGCCGGCGCAGCCTGGCCGGGCGCAACGATCGTCTCGCTCCGCACTCTGCCGGCCGAAGCTGTGCTCAGGGGCGCTCGCGCAAGTCAGCAATTGCTGGCCATTGGGACGTACTCGGACGGCTCGGAACGGGACGTAACAGACGATGCCAAATGGAGTCTGTCCAATCCTGGACTGGCCAAATTTATCGCTCCGGCTCAACTGGCGCCCTCCACGGATGGGACGGTGAAGGTCACCGCAATCTTTTCCGGCCTCCACTCAGTTTCTACCATCAGGATCGAAGACTCACAGGTTCCGCAACCGGTCACGTTTCGGCGCGAGATCCTTGGCATTCTCACCCGGCGCGGGTGTAACAGCGCGATCTGCCACGGCGGCGTAAAGGGCCAGGCCGGCTTCAAGCTCTCGGCCAATGCGCTCTACCCGGCAGACGATTACGAGTGGATCGTGAAGGGCGGAGGCTATCAGGTGCTCACGGCCGAAGTGAAGGGCGAACGCACGCCTCGGATCGACCGCACCAATCCGGCAAAGAGCTTGCTTCTCTTGAAGCCCACCATGACCGTGCCGCATGGTGGCGGCAAGCGCTTCGACACGGATTCCGAAGACTACCGGACAATCCTCGGCTGGATTCGCGACGGCGCTATGTACAGCAGTGGAAACGCCGAGTCGGCGTCGAAGATCGAGCGGCTGGAGTTATACCCGTCGATGGCAGTTCTCCCAGTCGACGGGCAACATCGCTTGCTGGTCACCGCGCACTTCAGCGATGGCCATACTGAAGACTACAGCCATCAGGCGCTTTACACCGTCAACGACGGCGACGTCGCGGCAGTCAGTGCCTCCGGGGTAGTGAGCGCGAAACGGCGCGGCGAAACTGCCGTCCTGGTGCGGGCCGCCGGACAGGTGGCGAGCGTCGGGGTGGGCGTGATCGGCCCTACAATCTCGCAATATCCGGAAATTCCGCGTTACAACTTCATCGACGAGCACGTATTCCGCAAGCTGCGGAGGTTCCAGATCGTTCCGTCCGATCTCGCCGGCGACTCCGAGTTTCTGCGCCGTGTCTGCCTCGATCTGACCGGTACGCTTCCCCCGCCGGCGCGAGTGCGCGAGTTTCTGGCCGGCACCGACCGAAACAAGCGCGAAAAGGTTATTGACGCACTGATCGGATCTCCGGAATTCGTCGACTACTGGACCTTTCAGTTTGCGGACCTCTTCCGTGTGTCTATCTTCGGCAACGGTCTCTCTGCCAAGTGGATGGAAGAATATTGGGAGTGGATCCGCAACAACGTTGCGACGAACCGTCCGTACGACGAGGTGGCGCGCGAGCGCATTTCGGCGGAAGGATATAAACCGCCGTCGCGGCACTTTCTGCCGTACAACCAGATTGGCAGTCCGGCGGACGTGATGGCCGAAGAGGTGCGCGTGTTCATGGGACGCCGCCTGGATTGCGCGCAGTGCCATAACCACCCCTACGAGAACTGGAGCCAGGACCAGTTCTGGGGCATGGCGGCCTTCTTCTCACGCCTCTTCCGGATGGGACAGGTGGTCGTGGATCATCCCACCAACATGGATCTCGGCACAAAGGACGTCGGCGGCAGCATGAACTTGCTACATCCGCGCACCCACGCGGTTGTCAAACCGGCCGTACTCGACAACTCGGCGCTCGCCATAACGCCAGGCGGAAATCCCCGCAGCGAACTGGCGCGCTGGATGACGTCGCACCCGTACTTCGCCGAAGCCGCCGTCAATCGCATCTGGGCGCACTTCTTTGCGCGCGGAATCGTAGACCCGGTGGATGACTTTCGGTCGACCAATCCGCCCACGCATCCTGAGCTGCTGGCCGCACTCGCGGCGGATTTCCGAAGCCACGGCCACGACCTGCGTTACCTGATGAAGACCATCGTG